>Ga0136611_10000021_pt1 | contig 85494 bp, 75 predicted proteins | sample AntDrymUQ2232306_2_FD_106645 | JGI IMG/M metagenome (GOLD analysis project Ga0136611, IMG submission 106645) | Polar desert sand microbial communities from Dry Valleys, Antarctica - metaG UQ223 (23.06) | ecosystem: Environmental > Terrestrial > Soil > Desert | place: Antarctica: Dry Valley... | reverse complement strand
TCAAAGGGCCGCCGCACCGTCCACGGCTGACACCGGATGACGCAGAACATCGCGAACGTACGCTGATTGGCCGCGATCAAAGATATACATCGAAAGTTCGCAAAGTGCATAACACCCTCTAGCTTGAGGGGCGACCCTCGATGTAGACCGAGTTCCACATGCGGACGTAGATGTTGCCGTTCGGCAGCGCGTAGCCCTGCTTGTTGATCGGCACGCCCTTCATCCACGGCTTGTAGAAATCGTGGCTGCCCGGATCGCCGTTGCGCAGGAAATCGCGCAGCACCTGTTCCGCGTCCGGTGTGCCGGTGGAACCGGAGCCTGTCTCAGTCGTCGCGGTGCTATCGTCGGATTCAGCCGTTGCGTCGCCGAACGTCGCCGTGCTGTCGCTCTCACCGGAAGTAGCAGGCTCGGTCGCGTCGGTGCCGCTACCGGCGGTCGTCGCGGTTGATCCAGGCTTCTCGATACCCGAGGTTGTGGTTGTATCGTCGCCGCAGGCAGAGCCATGTCCCGACGGGGTGTAATGCGTCTTCTGAACGCGGACAGCGTTCCTTAATAACTCCCTCATCACTCCCGTGTCCGGCTCCCATACAGTGCAGCATCGGGACATGATACTTCTGTCAGTGTCGGGAGCGACCTGCGTTGGCGTGGAGAAGGGATCGGGAAAATCTTATGCCTCAGTTCAGAGGACGACGGTCACTGCTGGTAGTCCCAGCGATCGCGCTGTTGTTGTCGGCAGCGGTGCCGGTGGCGGCGGAAGAGCCAGTCGAACCAGCCAGGGTGCGCTCATTCCGACCGGTGACGACGTTCGTCGTACCCGGTGGTGGTGTCGCCGAAATCGTCAGCGCGACGCCGGACGGCGAAACGCTTATCTATACGAACGCTGGCGCTGGTGAGATTGGGATTGTCGATATCAGCGATCCGGCGAATCCGATACAGGTCAAGACGTTCGCCGTCGGTGGTGAGCCGACGAGTGTGTCGGTCGTGCCGGATGGCTCGCTGGCGCTCGCGGTCGTGAAAACCTCGTATCTGGAAGAGGGCGAGCCGCCGGTCATCACACCAGGCAAGCTGCTGGCGATCGAGATGCCCGGTGGCACCATCGTCGGTGAGCTGGAGATTGGCAACGGGCCGGACTCGATCGCCATTACCGAAATCGACGGCGACGTTGTCGCCGCAATCGCGATCGAGAACGAGCCGACGGTGGTCGACGGTGACGGCAACCTCACCGACGGAGAGGAGCCAGGCGATCCCGGCGATATCTCCGGCCCTGGGTTCGTGCAGATCGTCAATCTCAACGAGGACAATATCTCCGCATCACAGGTGACCGACGTATCGTTCGAGGGCGTGGAGCCGGACGCGCAGCCACTCTTCTTCCCAGACGATCCGCAGCCAGAGTTCATCGACATCTACAACGGTGTGGCGGCGGTGACACTCCAGGAAAACAACGGCGTCGCGATGATCAACCTGGCCAGCAAGGAGATCGAGAGCATCTTCAATACGGGAGTGGTTGACGATCGCTCGGCTGACCTTGACGACAACGATGCGATTTCCTTCTCCGACACCTACCCATCCGATGTCAGCGACGAGCCATTCGCGGGCGCGCGCTTCCCGGACGCGGTGGCCTGGAGCACCGATGGCTCCGCCATGTACTTCGCGGACGAAGGTGAGTTCGATTTCACCGGCGGACGTGGCTGGAGCATGCGCTCGGGCAGCGGTGCCTTCATCAAGGACGATGGCGGCGCGCTTGAGAGCACCGCAGTGCGGTTCGGCGCGTACCCGGACGGTCGTTCGGATGCCAAGGGCATCGAGGTTGAAGGTCTTGAGATCGGCGTCTTCGGCGACCGAGAGTTCCTGTTCGTCGGGTCGGAGCGTGGCTCATTCGTCGCCGTCTACTATCTGGCGACGCCGACCGATGCGCGCTTCGTGCAGCTGTTGCCAACCGGCATCAGCCCGGAGGGTCTGCTGGCGTTGCCGCAGCGCAACCTGTTCGTCAGCTCAGACGAAGTGACCGGCACGATCTCAATCTTTGAGGGCATCAGCACGATCTATCAGGGAACCTCTACGAACCCGATCGTTCGTTCCGGCAATGTGAACAAGCCGTGGTCGGCACTCTCCGGGCTGGCAGCAGCCCCGGCAGGGACGAATCAGACAACTCTCTTCGCGGTACCGGACAACGCGCTCCCCTCACGCATCTACAACATCGAGATTCCGGCTGTTTGGCCGAGCCATGCTGACGACGCAGGCGCGGGTCACGAAGGACGGGCAGCAGGCCTTCTACGATCTGGAGGGCATCGCGCTCGATACATCGATGGCGGCAGGGCCCGAGCTCGGCTATTGGCTCGCTTCTGAAGGTAACGCCGAATTCGGCGACGACTCCTACCAGCCAAATCTGCTGGTCCAGGTACGATCCAACGGCAACGTGCGGCGCGAGATCAAGCTGCCGGATGGCGTCGATTCCGCAAACGGTGGACTCATTCGAAGCAACGGCTTCGAGGGCGTGGCCGTCTCGAACGACGGACGGTACCTGCTGGCAGCCATCCAGCGTGAGTACGCGGACGACGAGGCAAATGATGGCACGCTCTACGCGCGCATCGCTCGCTTCGACCTCCAGCAACGTCGCTGGGATTTCTTCCTCTACCCACTCGATCCGACCACGACCGAGGACGACTGGGTCGGCCTGTCGGAGATCACGGCGCTGCCCGATGGCCGCTTCGCGGTGATCGAGCGCGACAAGCAGCTCGGCGGCCTGGCCCGGATCAAGAAGGTCTACGCCTTCTCACTCGACGGCGTGCAGTCGCACCGTGGACTCGTCACGGCGGACTCCGATCTGTCGAGCAAGGTTATCGTCAAAAACGAGCTGACAGATATTCTGGCTGAAACGACGCCGTTCGAGAAGGCCGAGGGATTGGCTCTCGACAACAGCGGCAGTCTCTGGCTGGCGGTCGATAACGATGGCGGCGAGTTCATGACTCCGCTCGTCAACCTCGGAGCACTCAGCTCGCTGGAGTAGTGGAGACTCTCCAGGTACGATCGAGGGGCTGGCCGATCGCGGCCAGCCCCTTTTCGGTATGTCGCGTCCACACTATGAAGAGTCATTGCGTGTTCAGCGGTCACATCTCCCGTCAGACCACCTCCATGCCCCGCCGGTTACACTCTGTGAATGGAGCGTAAGGGAGAGTGAGCAGACGTGAGTGAACAACGGTTGCCATTGCTATTGCCATTGGACGTGCACGTGCAGGATTGGTACGAGGTCGAGCAGATTGCGGACGGAGTGTTCCGCATCGCGGAGCCGGTGCATGAGGAGGGGGTTAAGGCCTATCTCGTCGAGGGGGAACGCGATGTCGCGGTGATCGACACCGGCCTCGGGGTTGGCGACTTCGGCGCGCTCGTGCGGGAACTGTCAGATCGCGATCCTGTGGTGCTGCAGACACACGGACACTGGGACCATATCGGCGGAAGCCACGCCTTTGAGCGTGTGCTGGTGCATCCCAGCGAGGCGTACGCGCTGCGTCGGGGGTTCGCGAACTCGATGTATCGTCCGCTGTTCACCCCGCAGCGTTTGCGTGGTGGCACGCTGCCGCCCTCGTTCGACCCCGACACCGCCGCAATCCCACCAGTCGAGCCGACCGGCGAATTGAACGACGGCGACAGCGTTGACCTCGGTGGGCGGACGCTGGAAGCCATCCACACGCCCGGTCACTCGCCGGGCGGCGTCGCCCTGCTCGACCGGTCAACCGGCTACCTGTTCGCTGGCGACATCGTCAACGAGGGTGACCTCTGGCTCTTCCTGCCACGCTCCGACGCAGCGGACTTCCGCGCCTCGATCCAGCGGCTGGCAGCCAGGGTAGGCGAGATCACTGCCATCTACCCGTCGCACGGCAAAGCACCCCAGCCGTCGAGCCTGCTGGCCGAAGTTCGTGACGCGTTCGAGGAAGTCTGGGCGGGTCGCAAGCCGGACCGGCGCGTGCGCTGGGATATCGGGTTCCCCGAGCGTGTGCCTGTCGATGTCCACGACTTCGGAACGTTCAGGTTCCTGTTGGGCGAAGGGCGGTACGGTGACGGGTGATGGGTGATGGGTGATGAGGGGTTTTTGCCGGTCGCGTTTGCCGAACACATCCGCGAGGTGTTTGGTGAGCGGGCGGACGACTGGCTGGCACGGTTGCCGGAGACGGTTGCGGAGCTGGCGGAGCGCTGGAGACTAGCGGTCGGGCCACCGGTCGGGAACCTGACGTTCAACTGGGTCGCTCCCGCCACCCGCGCCAATGGCGAGCGGGTGATGCTCAAGATCGGCGTGCCGCATAAGGAACTTGCAACTGAGATCGCCGCGCTGCGCTGCTACGACGGGCGCGGCATCTCCCGACTGCTGGACGCCGACGCCGACCTCGGCGTGCTGCTGCTGGAACGCCTGGAGCCTGGCGGAACGTTGATCGAGGTCGCGCTGCGTGACGACGACGAGGCCACCCGCATCGCTGCCGGAGTCATGCGCGCTCTCTGGCAACCGCTGCCAGCCGAACGCATGCACGAGTTCATCAGCGTCGCCGACTGGCATAAGGGCTTCGAACGGTTGCGGAACGCCTTCGATGGCACGACCGGCCCACTGCCGGAAGCGCTCGTCCTGCGTGCCGAGGCGATCTACGACGCATTGCACGCGAGTTCCGCCCCGGCTATGCTGCTGCACGGCGACCTGCACCACGACAACATCTTGCGGGCCGAACGCGCGCCCTGGCTCGCGATCGACCCGAAAGGTGTGCTGGGCGAACCGGCCTACGAGACAAGCGCGATCTTCCGCAACCCGATCCCGCACCTGTTCGACTGGCCGGACCTGGAGCTCGTCTTCGCCCGCCGCGCCGCGATCCTCGCGGAAGAGCTCGGCTTCGAGCGCGAGCGGCTCCTCGGCTGGGCGTTCTACGGGATGGTCCTCTCCGCCGTCTGGACCATCGAGGACGAGGGCTACGGCTGGGAACCGATGATCGCCTGTGCCGATGTGGTGGCGCGAGTGATGGGTGATGGGTGACGCGGGGATGGGATGTGGATCGATCATCGTTCCTATCCCTACAGAAACGATGATCGACCATGATCGGCATTGATTGACGGACGCATGCTACGTGTAGACGAGGGGATAACCACCATGACGCAGGCACAGCAGGACTGGTACGGAGTCGTCGATCTCGGCAATGGCGTGACGGCGGTGCGCGAACTCTTGCGTGAGGGCGCGGAGGTCAAGTCGTTCCTGGTGGAAGGCGAGCGAGACGTTGCGGTGATCGACACCGGAACCGGACTGCACGACTACGCGTCGCTCGTCGCGCGCCTGTCCGACAGGAACCCGATCAACCTCCAGACGCATGGGCACTGGGACCACGTCGGCTCGTGCCACGGGTTCAGCCAGGTGATGATCCATCCGGAGGATGAACGCTTCCTGCGCGCTGGCGATCCGAATCCCACCTATCGGGGACACTTCGGCGAGAACGGTATCCCACTGGAAATGGTCCCAGCAGGCTTCGACCTTGAAACGGCGGCGATTCCCGGCTGCGAACCGACGGGCGCGCTGCACGACGGAGATCGCATCGACCTCGGCGGTCGCACGCTGGAGGTGATCCACACGCCGGGCCACTCGTCCGGCTCCGTCTCCTTCCTGGATCGCGAAGCGCGCTTCCTGATCCCCGGCGATGTCGCGAAGACCGGCGCGATCCTGCTGATGCTTGATGGCGGCGACCCGCATGCCTATCGCGCAACACTACGCCGTCTCGTCGATATGCTTGACGCGGTCGATGTCATCTACAGCGCCCATTCCGAGCCGATGACGCCGGATGACATCCGCGCCCTGCACGATGCCTACGAAACCGTCTGTGCTGGCAATATCCCCAGCACACCTGACGCTGCCCCGCCGAGCTGGCGCGGCAACATCGACGTACACGTCGTCGACCCGTTCATGTTCCTGGTGCCGAAGGGAACGTTTCCGCTGTAGGGGCGATGCGGTGCATCGCCCGCGTGGATGGTCGAACGACCGGTCATGATGACATGCTCGGGAGGTGCTGTTGGCATCCGACCCACGTCGGCATCCGACGGAGTTGGCCCGACTGGACGTTCGACCACCAACGCGGGCGAGCCCCTACGTCCATCATCCCCGTCACCCGTCACCCGTCACCACGCTACGCACACGGCGTGTCCTTGCGGCAGTCGGACCATTGTGCGGAGATGTACCAGCGACCATCGACGTTGGTGAAGGTATAGTGGAGCTGCATCGGAATATCAGCGTCGGCATAGTGTGACTGGGAGATGGTCGCGTAGCGGCCAGTACTGGTGACCAAAGGCTGATGGAAATAGGTCGTTTGACTGATACGCGCCCCGACCTGCTGGCGCATGAAAGCGGCGGGGGTGTAGCCACTGGCGGGGAATGGCAGAGCCGCGTCCGCTGTCGCGCGCTCCGTCGCGTAGGCCCACGCCTCGACCACGAATCCGACTTCACAGGAGAGCAGGCCGCGCGGCGCGCCAACCGGCCCGGCCTGTCCTGCTGACAGCCGCAGGTCGATCTCGCCCGCGTGTTCAGCGAACACCGCGTCACATTCCTGCCAGGTATCGAGGTAGGGATCGTTATAGAGATAGGTGGAAAGAGTCGATGTGTCGTTGGTGAGACGCGCGTCGATCGACGCCTCGTGGTAGTCGAGGACGATCCGTTGCAGTTCGTCGGCCTCCACCGGGGTCGCTGGCACCATGTCGTTGAAGCGCGGTGGATCGAAGGTCTCGGACGCGAAGGCGCGGCTCCACCAGAGTGGACCGGACAGGATTGCCAGCGCCACGATGACAGCGAGCATCACCAAGGCCTGCTGCCGCCCCGCTCGCGCCGACTTGCGCTCATCCCATCCGGGCGTCGGAAGGTAGTCCCGCTCCAGGTGATTCACATGCACCCCCGCTGTTAGCTGTTAGCTGTTGGTCGATGGTCAGGACAAGCCAGAGAATCCCCGCAAGGTTACGCGTCACCCGTCACCCTCACCCTCACGTCCCCTGCATCCGGACGTACGGGTGGCAGCGTTGACTATGATACAGGTGCAACTGAATGACAGGCCGTCGGCATGACAGATGAGCGAGGGGCAGAATGTCGCGCACGGGTGCTGGCCTCAGGTTTCTCGCGGCAGTAATAGCCTTCGCTGTCGTTGGCGCGCTGCTCGTCGTGTTGCTGCGCGACGATGACCGCGAACCGGCTGAGCGGAGCGACGTTGACTCGACCGCCATCGCATCGGAGGTTGCCGAGGGCACGTCCGTGACCGACGATGTGCTGAGCCTCAGCGCCCCGCCCGACTCCAGCGAGATACTGGTGTCGATCGACCCATCCGGCGGGCAGGATTGGAGGTTGCACGCTGTCAGCATTGAGGACGGCGTGCAGCCACGTCCGATCGGTAACACGCCATCGTTTGAGCGCCATGTTGATCCAGTCTGGTCGCCGGACGGCAAATCGATCGCGTTCATCGGGTACGACTGGGATCAGGGCTACAGCACGCTGTTCGTGATGAACGCCGACGGAACGAATCAGCGTCGGCTGCCGGTCGATGACACTGCGCCGTTTGGTGCGCCGACCTGGTCGCCGGATGGCATGCAGATCGCCTTCACTGGAGCCATCCCCGATGACAGCGATGTCGAGATGACGGCGTCGCCGGAAACGGGATCGACGACACGTTCCCTGGCAACGTCCATTGCCGTCGATTACGACATCCTCGTGATCAACGTCGATGGGACGGAATTGAGCAAGCTCACCCAGAATGCTGCGGACGACTCGCGTCCTGCATGGTCACCGGACGGAACGCGCGTCGCCTGGCTGAGCCGCGACGCCAATGTGAAATTCGCCATCCCGTGGGTGATGAACGCGGATGGATCGGACCCGCGTCCGCTCGTCGACGCCGAAGACGGTCCGTTGGCGATTGGCGACAACATGCTTGATATCTGGGACGTGCGCTGGTCGCCGGACAGCGCCTGGATCGCATTCAGCTCCAACTGGACCGGATTCGAGACGTACATCATCGACGCAGTCGTCGCAGCCGGAAGCGAACCGCGCCCGCTGCACGACGAGCTGTTCGCCAGCAACCCACGCTGGTCGTGGGATGGGTCGCGGATCGCCTTCACGGGCTTCGATTCCGACGGGTCGGCTGAAGGCATCTTCGTCGCGAACGCCGATGGGTCGGACGTTCAGAAGATCAGCGACGTTGTTGGCCTGTTCGACTGGTCGCCGAACGGGACACAGCTCGCGGTCGTCGTCCAGCAGATCGCGGCCGATGGGACATCGACCGGCAGCGCCTCGCTCGTGCTGGTTGAGGTTGACGGTGGGAGTCAGCGTGTGCTGCTCGATACGTTTGCTATGTCCCCGAGTCCGCCAACCTGGCGTCCCGCTACGGCGACGCCGGTTGCCGAACTCCATCCAGCGCCTGCGGTCACGGCAACGGCGAGTGTGGCCGACACTGGCACGCTGCCCGATGACTACCTGCTACGCACGCGCGCCGATGCCGAGGCGTTCGCCATGCGCGCCCTGTTCGAGCCGGAGAACGTCACGCTCGTCGATGTCCGGCTGGTGACGCTGCGCGACCAGATCATCGAACTGGCAAAGAATGGCGGCGGAGGGAGTCCCAGCCGCGATACGCACGATGAGCCGCTATGGCGCGTTGAGTTCGATGGTTCACCAGCCATGATCCCCGGCGCGTGTTGGCCCAGTTGCCCGGAGTCGGGGCGCATGATCACCTGGTATCGCGCAAGGGACGGCGAGAATGCTGCCTACAAGGGCCGCGCCGAAGGTGATTACCCCGACGCGCCGCCGCAACCTGTTCCGCCAACGTCGTTCGACGACTTGCCAGTCGATCCGCGCGAGCCGCTGCTGCCCGACGCCGAGGGCGTCCACGCCATCTTCACGACCACGACTCTGTTCGCCGCTGATGGAGGGCCGTTTACGACGGAGATCTATCTGGACCGGGTCAACGACCGCTCGCTGGTATGGACGAGCCGTGCGGACAGCACGCTACACTGGCTGGAACAGCGCGACGGCGTGACCCGCGTCCGCTACGTCGCTGAGAGTTTCAACGGCGCGACGAACGAGCCGTACTACACCCGCATCGAGGACGTGGCGCTCGCTGCCGACTCGTGGCGGGTCCAGCCCGTCACTTCGCAGCTTGACTGGTATCGCGCTGCGCTTGCCAGCGGGCATGGAAGGGTGGTTGGTCAAACGGAGTACGAGGGACAGCCAGCGATTGAGGTCGCGGTCGGTTACGGAGATTTCGCGCACACCGCCTACCTGAATCCAACGAACCTGTTGCCAATCGCCGTGCTGCTCGCCAACGATCAGCCGCCCGCGTCCGGCATCTTCGAGTTGATCGAATGGCATGTCGTCAATACGTTCACGGCTGCTGAACTTGACGATACTGTGTTCCGCGGTATGCCGCCGCTAGACGAGCGCGTCACCCAGCGTATCCTCGCCCACGACCTCGACCCAACGAACATCGCGGCGTTCATGGAATACAGCATCTGGGGAATCCGGGACGAGATCGCGACGGCTCGGCGCGAGGCGCAGGAGGGCGAGTCCACGACGCAGGAAGACCGCGTCACCCTGGTTTACGGCAGCAGCGACGACCGCGTCTCCGTGACGATTTACGGACGCATGCGGGACGACGCACGCGGCGGGTTCCTGTCCGACGGCGGCTACGTTAACGAGATCGAGATCGATGGCGCACCAGCCTGGCTTCGCCAACGGCGCGGTTCCAGCGAGCACGATCTCGCGTTCGACCGCGACGGCACGCTCATCGTTGTCAGCGCCCCCAACCGCGAGACTGCCATCGACACCGCCGAAGCCCTGGTGCCGGTGAATTGACGTGTACTGTTGTGGTGAGGTTCCCCCAATTCCATGACCAATGGGTGGCCTATCCTCACGACACTGTGTCACGATTGTTATGTATGGTGTCGCTATTCCGGGCGGCTATCAACAATACTTAACAGGTGTCGATTGCAACCATCGACCGGCATGAGGCGAATCGTGAATGGTCCTGTGGGGAAGCGGAACGTGACGAGACATGAATGGGCTGCTGATGCAGCGCATCCGGCGGTATCATCGCGCGCCTCGTCGCTCGATGCGGCGTTCCAGCGCCTGACCCGGCTGGCCGCTCGCTTTCTGGCCGTCCCGGTCGCCTGCATTGTCCTCATCGACCGCGAACACGAGCGACCGTGGGAACGTGTTGCATCGTCCTGCGAACGCTGCGAGCTCGACACCGACATACCGCTCGTGCGTTCGCTGTGTTTTGATGTCATAACATCGGGCGCTCCCATCATCGTCCATGATGCGCGCACGCACCCGCTCGCGGGCGATGATCCCGGCGTGCAGGCCTTCCTGGGAGTCCCACTCACCACGGCTGAGGGCGATCTTCTAGGGGTCTTCTACGCGATCGATGATCGACCGCGCGAGTGGACTCCCGACGATGCCCCAACACTGGCAGACCTCGCGGGTTCGGTAGCGGGCGAGCTGGCGGCGCAGTCCGCGCACGATGCGCTGGCACTGCTGCGGCGCGAGCACGAGCAGCAGCAGCAGCGCGTCAGCACACTCGCCCGCCAGTCGAACGACATGTTCGCGCTGCTCGATGCGCATGGCGTCGTGCTGCAATACACATCGTTGGTCGAGGCGCTGCTTGGCTACCCGCTGGATGCACTCCTTGGCGTCAACATGTTCGAACTGATGCACCCGGACGATGTCGCCGCTCCCCTGACCGCCCTCCAGCAGCTGCTCGCCGATGCGACTCAGACCGTCACCGCCGAGTTTCGCTTTCGCCGGGCAGATGGAGCATGGCACTGGCTTGAAGCGACCGGAGAAAATCTCCTGGACGATCCGCTGTTTACCGGCATTCTGGTGAACGTGCGCGATGTCGAGGAACGCAAGCAGGCAGAAGCGACGCTGCGCGACGCGAAGGAACAGTATCGTTCGCTGATCGAGACCGTCCCGGTCGTGACCTACACCGAGAATGCCGGAGCAACTGGCCAGACCTTTGTCAGTCCACAGATCGAGGAACTGATCGGCTATTCGCACATCGAGTGGATGGACGACCAGGACCTGTGGCTCAGGATCACCCACCCCGATGACCTCGAGCGCATGCTGGCCGAGGTGGAACGCACCGACGCCACCGGCGAGCCGTACGCGCTGGAATATCGCTACCTGCATCGCGATGGGCGAGTGGTCTGGATTCGGAACGAGGCCGTCCTCATTCGGGACGCGCAGGGCATGCCGCTCCATTGGCAGGGCTTCATCGTCGACATCACGAAACAGAAACAGGCTGAACAGGTGCTGATCCAGGCCAAGGCCATGTATCAGACGCTGGTCGAGCACATTCCGGCCATCACCTACACCGAAACGCCCGACTTCGAGCCGAGATCGTCGTACATGAGCCCGCAGGTCGAACAGCTGCTGGGCTATACCAACCAAGAGATTCTGCAAGATACCAGCATCTGGGACGAACGCATCCACCCCGACGACCGCGAGCGGCGCGACTCGGCGGTCGCGCGCGTGAACGCTGCCGGCGAGCCGCATCAGATCGAATATCGCTTCATCGCGAAAGATGGTCGCACCGTCTGGCTCCACAACGAAGCGGTGCTGGTCCACGACGCCGACGGGACCCCGCTCTGCTGGCAGGGATTCATCATCGATATCACAACGCTCAAGGAGACCGAAGCCCGCCTGCGTGAGAGCGAAGCGCGCTATCGAGCGATCTGGGAACACGCGCCGATCGGTATTTCCGCCGCCGACCATGATGGCCGCATCCTGTATGCCAACCCGGCGCTCGCAACGCTGTTTGGGTATTCCACTGATGAGTTGTTCACGATGACGGTGCGCGACATCACCCATCCGGATGACGTGCCTGGAGTCATTGCTCGCGCGATGGAATTCAAAGCAGAATCACAGAACAATTACACAGTCCAGAAGCGCTACGTCCGTAAAGATGGCCAGGTCATCTGGTGCAACGTCTCGATTTCGACGGTACGCGATACCAGCGGAGCCGTTGTCCAGACCATCGGCATGGTTGAAGATGTGACCGACCGCCTGCTCGCCGAAGAACAGCTGCGCCAGGCGGAGGCAAAATACCGACGACTCGTCGAGCATATCCCGGCCGCCGTCTATGTCTATGTCGAGCCGGGTGCGGTCGCGTCCGGCGAGACACCGACGCCGTACATCAGTCCACGGATCGAGGATCTGACCGGCTATCCGGCTGAGAACTGGACGACGATTCCGGGCTTTGGCGATCAGATCGTGCATCCGGACGACCAGGAGCATCGGCTGCGGGAGATTGAGCGGACCAACGCGTCCGGCGAGGCGTATCAGATCGACTACCGCATCATCCACCGCGATGGACACATCGTCTGGATCCGGAACGAGTGTGTGCTGTTCCACGACGAGGCGGGCAACCGGCTCTTCTGGCAGGGCTTCATGGTCGATATCACCAAGCAGCAGGAACTCCAGCTGGCCTTGCAGCACCAGGCCATGCACGATGTCCTGACCGGACTCCCGAACCGCGCGCTGCTGCTGGACCGCACCCAGCAGCAGCTCAGACTGCGCCGCCGATCGGATGAGCAGGTCGCGGTGCTCTTCCTCGACCTCGATAACTTCAAGGTCGTCAACGACAGCCTGGGCCATGCGGTTGGAGACCAGCTGCTGATCGCGGTGGCGCAACGTCTCCAGGACTGCATCCGCGAAGGCGACACCGTGGCGCGGCTTGGCGGCGACGAGTTCGCCATGCTGCTGACCAGTCTCCATTCCGTGGATGACGCGATCGATGTAGCGGAGCGGGTCACGGCGGCATTCGGTGCTCCCTTCATGGTCGATGGCCGCGAGATCGACGCGAAGACAAGCGTCGGGATCGCGCTGGCCGGGGAGACAGAACTGGCGGACGAACTGCTGCGCCAGGCCGACGTCGCAATGTATCGCGCCAAGGAGCACGGCAGGAACCAGTTCACGGTCTACGATGCCGAGATGCACGCCGAAGCCGCACACCGCCTCGACCTCGAGCGCGACCTGCGCCGTGCGATCGACCAGCGCGAATTTGTCCTGCACTATCAGCCAAAGCTCTCGCTCAGCACCGGCGAACTGGTCGGCGTCGAAGCACTGGTCCGCTGGCAGCATCCGGAGCGTGGCTTGGTTGGCCCGGATAGCTTCATCACCATCGCCGAAGAAACCGGGCTGATCGTGCCACTCGGCGCGTGCGTGCTGCGCATGGCCTGCGAACAGCATGTGGCCTGGCAGCAGTCAGGTCTGGGGCCGGACAGGCTCGCGATGAGTGTGAATCTCTCAGCACGTCAGTTCCGCCAGCCCGATCTGGTCGATGAGATCGAGAACATCATGTGTGAGACTGGCGTTGATCCCGCCTCACTCATCTTTGAAATCACCGAAACGGTCGTGATGGACGACGCCGAGGAGGCGGCCGCCCGCCTGCACGCGCTGAAGGCACTCGGCGTCCACATCAGCATCGACGATTTCGGAACTGGCTACTCCTCGCTGGCCTACCTGAAGCGTTTCCCGGTCGATGTGCTGAAGATCGACCGCTCGTTCATCGCCGGACTTGGCACACACGAGGAAGACACCGCCATCGTGACTGCGATTCTTTCGCTCGCTCATTCGCTCGGCATTCGAGTCGTTGCCGAAGGTGTTGAGACGGAAGAACAGGCCAAGCTCCTGGCTCGGATGGGATGCGATGTCGGCCAGGGTTTCTACTTTGCCCGCCCGCTGTCGAACATCGCTCTCCCGTCCTGGTTGAGCGATCTGCCCGGCTGCCTGGTCACCCTGCCCTGGCTGCCCGGCCAGCAGGCGTCCCTGATGCTGGAAATGAGCGACAACCAGGCATTGTCCTGACGGACCGGCTGAACGCGGGAATGGTCCCTGGCAGGAATGCCAATCGTGGTTGTCGAATGTAGGGGCGATTCGGTGAATCACCCACCTGGCTGGTCGGACGTTCAATCGGGCTGACACCGGCGGCTGCCGCTAGAGGACTGTCGCCAACATCGCCTGCTGAACGTGTCATCATGGCCGAACGTTCGACCACCGACGCGGGCGATTCACCGAATCGCCTCTACGGCCACGGAACCATGGCGCATCCTCCAACGTATTGTCCACGACATCACAACCTCGTAACCCTACGCTATAGTTGTCGTGGGTGACGCACGCCCGTGCGAAGGGCCATCTGCACGGACGCGCCGTCATGTCAACAGTCAACAGCAACGAAGGACGATATGTGACCAACGACGACAGGACTCCGACAGGTGGCCAGCCGCCCGCTCTGGTGACGACCGGCATCCGGACGCTCGACAAGGTGATCGGTGGCGGTATCCAGCGTGGCTCGATCGTGCTGCTGATCGGCGCGCCCGGTTCCGGCAAGACGATGCTGGCCCAGCAGCACGATCGAGCCACGCTGCGAACGAGGGACAGCGCGTCCTCTTCCTGACCGGCTACTCCGAGACGCAGGATAAGCTGTTCGCACATTCGCGCAGACTCGGTTTCTTTCGCACGGAGCTGATCGGCAAGGAGATTGTGTTCGGCAACCTGCTCGACCTCCTGCGCGCTGGCAGCGATGAGACACAGGCTGCGATCGTCACGACCGTCCGGCGCCAGCAAGCCAGCATCGTCGTCTTCGATGGCTTTCAGGGCATGCGTCGCAGTTTGCCGGATGAGCAAGTTCCCGGCGCATTTCTGTATGAGCTTGGTGCGAAGCTGGCCCTGCTCGGCGCGACCACGGTAGTCGCGATGGAAGGGGATGCAAGTGAGCCAGCCATCTACTCCGAGCTGACCGTCTCCGACGCGATCATCTCGATGCGCCGCGAACAGGTCGGGGCGCGCACTCGGCGCGTGCTCGATGTCGTCAAGGTGCGCGGCACCAATCCAGTCCTCGGCTCGCATCCCTACATTATTGATGACAACGGTATCTTCCTCTACCCGCGCTTCGAATCGACCGTTGAACCGGACTGGACGAACGAACGAGCGCAGGTCGGTATTCCCGAGATCGATGCCATGCTCGGTGGCGGGCTGACCGTTGGCACAAGCTCACTCATCGCCGGCATCCCTGGTACGGGCAAGACGTTACTCGGGGTACATTTCGCGCTCGAAGGCGCGCTGCGTGGGGAACCGACCCTGTTCGTCTCGTTCCTGGAGAATGCAGTCCAGCTACGGGCCAAAGCGCGGATGTTCGGCATGGATATGGAAGCGGCCGAAGCTTCCGGCGCACTGCGCCTGCTGATCCTTCCGCCGTTCGATATCGAGATCGACGAGGTCATGTGGCACATCTGTGAGGATATCGAGTCCCGCGGTGTCAAGCGACTGGTCGTGGATTCCGTCTCCGAGCTGGAGCGCGCCACGGCGGGCGTGCCACAGTCCTTCAGTACCCTGTCCGCGTTCGTTACGTACCTGCGTTCCAAGCGTGTGACGAGCTATCTCACGCGGGATATTACGACCGCTGTGGGGCCGGAAATCACCTTCGCGGACACGCCGCTCGCAATGGTGGCTGAGAACTTGCTTTTCATGCGTCTAGCTGAGTATCGTGGCCAGCTCCATCGACTATTCTCAGTCTTGAAGATGCGATTTTCAGCACACGAGCGGATTATCCATGAATACGCAATTCGTCCAGACCAGAGGATCGAGATGCTCGGACCTGTTCCACCCGCCGAAGGGTGGCTGACCGGCGTCGCTCGACCACTGTGGGACAAGGGGCCACCGAATGAACCACAGTTACAGTCACAGACAACGAATGCTGATTAAGTTACAATGTCCAGGTCAAAGCTATCACCGAACCTTCGGGCACGGTGATGCCGTCGTTCCTGATAGAGGCGCGGTATGGCAATGATTCTGATTGTTGATGACGAAGAACCTCTCAGAGATTTCCTCGGCATGATGCTGGAAGATGCCGGGTACGAGGTGCGCAAGGCAATTCACGGCGCACAGGCGTTGGAGATCATCGCACAGGATCCGCCGGACCTGGTTATCTCCGACGTGATGATGCCAATGGTGAACGGCGTCGAACTCTGCCGCAAGCTCAAGGCATTGAACGCCACCCATCCTATCCCGGTCATCCTGATGAGCGCTGCCGGACGCGATCTCATCGAAGGGGCCGGTGCCGACGCCTTCATCTCCAAGCCCTTCGATCTGGGCAACATGGAATCACTCGTCGAACGCTGGGTGCCAACGACGGAGTGATGGGGGACGGGTGAGGTTTGTGTCCGACACGGGTTGTTCGGGACCGACGCGGCCCTCACCCCCCGGCCCCCTCTCCCAATTCTGGGAGAGGGGGTGACTTGTATACGCGAGAACTGCTATCGGAGCGAACCAACTTCGTTACAGACACCCCCTCTCCCAGAATTGGGAGAGGGGGCCAGGGGGGTGAGGGCCGCGTCGCTCCCGAACAACCCGTGTCGGACACAAACCTCACCCGTCATCCAACCTGAAACGCCTGCTCCCGCCGATACGCATCTCGCTCGGAGATCGCACCGGAATCGACGATCAGGTTGCCAGCGTCATCAAGATGCACGGCCATCAGGTCCATCGGGCGTGGAGCCGGGCCGGAGAGGCGCACGCCGTTGCGGTCGTAAACCGACTGATGGCAGGGGCAGTGAAACTCGTTCGCCGCGTCCTCCCAGGGGACAGTGCAGCCGAGGTGCGGGCATTTCCAGTAGAGCGCCAGTAGTCCGTCCTCGTTGTTGATAAGCCAGAACTTGCCGTCGTTGTGCTTGAACGGCGCTGCTCCTGGATCGGGGACCAGTTCCAGTGGGACGATGATCTGCTTTCCGAACGCGCCGGTCGTGTTCGGCCAGCCGTAGTTGGCACCCGCGACCGCGCCGCCCGCTGCCAGCACCCCGACACCGCCGAGGATCGCGTTGCGCAGAAAAGTGCGGCGCGTGAAACGACGCTCTCCCGGCTCCTCTGGCTGCTGGCGTACGCCACCCGATCCGCCAACCGTCAACTTTGTGCCAGGCGCGGGTATCGCCGGGCCACCAGCAGTACTCGTCTGAAGTACGAGTTGACGGTCGCGCTCCTCGATCGCCCAGGCCTGTGGACGCACGCGCGCATCAAGCGCCGAGAAGAGAATGTCGAAGCGCTCACGGGCCGTTGGCGAACAGTCTTCGAGCAACGCCCGGAACTCCGCCTCGTAGCGGGTGCGCCATGCCTGCGGGAAGAGCCACAGCCACGGAATCGTACGTCCAGGCTGCTCGTCGCTGTTCGGTATCTGATGCTGATTGTTCGTCATGGAGTGGCCGCCAATCGTTGTAGACCGGTCGCCGCGAGCTGTGTCATGCCGCTGAGCTGCTCGCGCAGGACAAGCGCGCCAGCCGCGGTTAGCCGGTAGGGCTTGCGCCGCTCGCTGGCAGGCAGTGACTCGATCCAACCGCGCCCCTCCAGCCGTGCCAGCACGGCGTAGAGCGTGCCCGGCCCAATGCGCGCGCCACACGTCTGCTCGATATCCTGCATCATCGCGTAGCCATGCTTCTCGCCCCCAGCCAGGCTGACGAGAATCAACAACCCCGGCTCCGCGAACCGCCCCAGCTCGGCAAACCCTGTCTCCACTGCCGTGTCCTGCCTGACTACTTCGCTTTCGCTTATAGCGACACACGCTATATCGTCTATCACTATAGTATGACGTGGTTTGCGGTTCGTCAAGGCCAATGCGTGAGACGGCGTACGGCACTCCCCCCGTAGGGTCGCCGCTTGCCGCGATCGGCGTGGGAAGACGTGTGTCCGGATCGTGACGACACCGTAGGAAGTCGCCGTCGCCTCCAATCCGCAGGGCAGGGCGGCCGACGCGTCCTGCAATGGTGTCGTCACGATCCGGACACACGTCTTCCCACGCCGATCGCGGCAAGCGGCGACCCTACGGGGGGAGTGCCGTACGCCGTCTCACGTCCCACGTCGCCCGCCTCCCGTCACCCGTCACCAACTTTCCTCCTTCCTCTCATTCCTCCGTGACACCTGGTCACCTATGTGCTATCATCACTGTACGTACACAGTGAACGAATGTTCTGGGGGTGCAGAATGATTCAGGTTCGACCGATGCGAGGACGACGAGGACGGCATGGTATGAGGCAGATGCACGGCTATACCGTCATGGAGGTCGCGCGCTTCCTGCAATACGATCCACAGGCCATCCGCTACTGGCTGCGTACTGGCCACTTGGCTGGCAGCTTCGACGATACCATCGCCGACTGGCGCATCGAACCCTGCAACCTGGTCACATTCCTACGGCAGTCGAGCGAACCGATGCCAACTGGCATCATCACCAATCATCAGAACCAACATTCCGTCGTCCTGACCGACGCGCCCCTGATCGCCACGTCGCCGGCAATGACGCCGGTGCCAGAACGTGAGCCGCTCATGGTCACGCAGTTGACAGAGGCGGTCGGGATTGGTTAGCCGATGCGTGGATGCCGCGTTCGTACACGGCATTATGAATCGGCTGAGAGTTGACGGATTAGAACATCCGTGCTACTCTGGAGTCATCGTTGGATGGCCGGGACACGCTGGCAACGGTTCAGAAATGGGAACAGGACCCGCATACGCGAGTCCTGTCACGGTCACCCCCGACAGGGTTGGCCAGCTCGGACGGGCTAGCGTCCGATGTTCCCAGGACTGGAACGCTGACCAGCACCCTGCGACCGGCGGTGTGCTCCGCTTCCCCAGCCCTCAGGCACCCCACGCCTGAGGGCCAACCTCCCCAACCTCCCTCATCTCCGAGGATGGCCGCGCTCCCCTGCAAGTTTGCGCGGCCATGCCTCCCCCTCCTTCGACCATCCCCATCCCGTGTCGGTGTAAGCAGTTTTAGTGATGAGTAATGAGTGATGATGGACGTAGGGGCGATGCACCGCATCGCCCGCCTGGGTAATCGGATGTCCGGTCATGGTGACACGTTCGGGAGGCGATGTTGGCATCCGAGCCACGTCGGCTTCCTGCGGTGTCGGCCCGCACAAGCGTTCGACTATCCAGGCGGGCGATGCACCGCAACGCCCCTGCGTCCATCATCACCCATCGCTCGCTACGTCAACCCCTCCAGCTGGCTCAGGTGCTCGGCGTCGTGATCGACCATCGACTCGACGACATCGGCGATGCTCATCGCGCCCTGCGTCTCGTGCGTGCCGGAGCGGTCCCAGTCGCGCAACGACAGGCCCATCAGCAGCGATACGGTCTCGCCGCGCTGCGCGTTGAAGGCAGCCAGGTTGTCGTCGACACTGCCAGCCATCAGGCTCTCCTGATAGGCTGCCAGTTCGGCTCCCGGTGATTTCAGCAATGGATCGGTCTGCGAAATGAGCAGGTTCACGCGGGCCAGCCAGAGCTTTTCGGAGGCGGCCATATGCGCCAGCACCTGCGCGGCGCTCCACTCCCCCTCAGCAGGCTCGCCAGCTGCGGTCGACGCGTCGCGCAGTTGAGTCGGCGTTCGCACGAGGAGATCGAGCAGCTCACGATAGGTATCCAGCACGCGTTGGCGCTCCTTCATGGTGAAACAGCGACGGCGAATCACTGACTCGCCGTCGCTGTCCTGGTGGCTTACTGGTTCATGGCTCCCGTGGCAGCGGTCACGATCTGCCAGGTGACGCCGAACGGATCGACGAAGCGCACTGAACTGGGGCTGTCCTCCTGCAACGTGAACGAGGAGAACAGCGCTCGGCCACGCAGTGCGTTCAGCGTCGCTATCGGAGCGCTGAGGCTGATGTGGGCCACCCGCGTCTCGTGCATGACCGCGCCCGCGCCGGCATTCACCAGCACGAGTGCGATCGGCCCGTTTTCCAGCCGGATGATCTCCGGGAAGATGCCAGTGTGGACACTGGCGACCCAATCGTAGTCCAGCGGCAAATGCTGCCAACGTTCATCTTCGCGTCTGGCTCGGTAGATGACATCCATCCCGAAGAAGTCGCGGTAGAACGCCTCGGCCCGCGGCAGATCGCGCACCCGGACCGCGACATGATCGATTGCGCCGAGATCGACGCGTGTCTCGGCAGACAGGACCGCCAGACCGCTTGTTGAGCGACCACCGTAAGGGACTTCGGACACGCGCGCGCCGCCTTCCATCATCTGCGGGTCGGAGTAGTGAATGCGTGGAACCGTGTTATCGAACCAGTACTGGTCACCCTGCACCAGCCGCCGCAGGCTTTTCGCGTCATGATCCGGCAGATGCAGCCGTCCGCCACGATGGGCATCGATGTAGACATCGGTATTGATCGCGCGCTCATCGATCCACGCATACAGCGCGTCGATGACATCGAGGGTGTGCGCGGAGACGGTCAGCTCGGCGCGAGCGGCATCGGCGGTGTCGATAACCGGATCGGGTGTGCCCGGATGCGGATGACGGTCGATCAGCACTTGTGCGTCACGGACGCTGCTGATGACGGCCTTAGCATCTTCATGTGCCGCCTCGGGCACATCCAGGACAAAGCGGTAGGCCATGTTCGGCTAGCTCCTGGCTGGTAACTCGTAGCTGTCGGCTGTCAGCGTTCAGCAATTTGCAGCTTGCATCAGCGCGACCGCTGATCATTCGCGATTGTAGCACTCGGACTACGTTGGCTGGTGGCGACGTGGGAGGAACCCCTCCCCCCAGCCCCCTCCCCGGCGCGGAGAGGGGGAGACGTGAACGCGGACGCGATGGCGTCCTCGTCGGAGCGAAGCGAACGAATCCCCACTTCGTCTCCCCCTCTCCGCACCGGGGAGGGGTTCTCCGCTACGGTGCCGGAATCACTACGACCCCATCATCCGTCGTTACATACAGGTCCGCACCGCCGAGACCATACTGGATCTTGGTAACGCGGGCGTTGGGGGACACTTCGTCGTAGCGCACCCAGGTAGTGCCATCATCCTGCGAGAGATAGAGCCCGTGGGGTGTGCCAGCGTACAGGCGTCCTGCGCTGACGCCGATCTTCACCGTCAGGATGCCAACGTCGTCAACGACGGTTGCTCCGTCCGGACGCTCTGCCGCAGGCGAGGCGATCGGCGCGGTCACCGATTCCAGCCCAACCTTGCTGGTGGCCCAGGTCAGCCCGCCGTCAGTGGAGAGATGCACGGTATCGGCGGTGCCAACCACGATGCGTCCTTCACTCGCGTCGAAGCTGGCGGTGCCGGGGACGTTGAGCAGGATTTCCCCGATGACCGGCTCCTGTGGGTCGGCGATGTCGACTTCGATCAGCTGACTGCCTCCGACCAGCGTCGTCCCGAGCAGCAGCAACCGATCATCGATAATCTCCAGTTCCGTCAGCGCGTAGTCGGGCAATGGGTCAATGTGCATCCAGGTATTGCCGCTCGTCGTCGAGATCGCGAGGTTGCAATCGGAACCGTACAGCACGTCTGGATTGACGGGGTCGAAGGCAATTGGCTCGACATTCTCACCCTGGCCGAGCGGCCGCCAACTCGTGCCGCCGTCGAGGCTGACCTCGAGCTGGGACGGCTCGTCTGCGCTGGCATCGTCATTCGTCAGGCCGCACATCGGGTGCGCCCCGCGGAAGATCCTCTCGATGTTGGTGGGGTCGATCAGCAGTTCGCGCTCGTCCGATTCGGTCCGTGTAGGTGTCCAGACGTTGTTCCCACGCACATACAGCCAGCGATCGGTCAGCGCGTAACGAGGATCCTGCGCGGGATCAGGAATCAACACCCGTCGCACGATCTCGCCGTCGATTCGCAGCACATCACCAGACGGTGTCAGTGTCGTTGTCGGGCTACCGGTTGGCCGTTCGGCCCTGCCAGAAAATGAGCAGGCAGCAGATAGCATGACAAGCATCAGAAGCAGTATCGTAGGGACGACTCGCGTGACCGCGCCCTTGCCGCCGAGCCAGTTTCCCATCCCGCGTCGCACCATCCATCTCATCTAAGCCGTGCTGCATGATACGACAGCGGGACGCAGGACGTGGGACAGTTCCTATGCAGGGAACCACTGTTCGATCAGCGACGTGAAATGCAGGACGAGACAACTGAAGGGCCGCGAGCGTGAGGACACCGGAAGAGCGCTTTGGCTTCCCGATGGGCGCGGACCGCAAGCTCGTGCGCTGGCCCGCCATGCTCGACTACTTCCAGGAATTGGCAGGCGCGAGCAACCGTATCCAGTACCGCCAGATCGGCAGCGCGACGGAGGGGCAGCCGTTCGTCCTGCTCACGATCTCTTCGCCCGAGAACCTCCGCAAGCTCGACCGCTACCGCGAGATCCAGGCGCGCCTGGCTGACCCACGCGGACTGCCAGATACAGAAGCGCTCGAACTGGCCGCCGAGGGGCGCTGCGTCATGCTCGTCACCTGCTCGATCCATGCGACCGAGGTGGGGGCCGTCCAGATGACGCCGGAACTGGTCTACGATCTGGCGACGCGCAACGACCCGGAGGTCGAACGCATACTGCGCGAGGTTATCCTGCTGATCGTGCCGTCGCTCAACCCCGATGGCATGGAGCTGGTGGCCGACTGGTACGCCGAGACGCTGGGCACTCCCGCCGAAGGTTCGCCGCCGCCGACGCTCTACCATACCTACACCGGCCACGATAACAACCGCGACTGGTTCATGTTCACGCAGGTCGAGACGCGCCTGGCCATCGAACAGATACACAACGTCTGGCATCCGCAGATCGTCTTCGACCTGCACCAGATGATGATGGACGGTCCCCGCTACGTCTTGCCGCCGTTCATCGACCCGTATGACCCGAACGTCGACCCGATCCTCCAGCAGGAGGTCGCGCTAATGGGCCAGGCGATGGCGGCGGACCTGACGGCGGCTGGCAAGGGCGGGGTGGCGACCAACATCATCTTCGACGCGTTCTCTCCTTCGCGCGCGTATCAGCACTACCACGGCGGAGTGCGCATCCTCTCAGAAGCCGCCAGCGTGCGCATCGCCACGCCGATCATGCTGGATAGCGACGCCTTGCGCGAGGCACGGGGCTTCAACCCGCACGTCGCCTCGTGGCGGCATCCGCTGCCGTGGACCGGTGGAGAGTGGACGCTGCGCGATATCGTCGATTACAACAAGATCGCCACGTTGGCGGCGCTCAACCACGCCGCCGCCTACCGTGATCGCTGGGTGCAGAACTTCTGGCGTGTCGCAAAGCACGCGATAGAAACCACGACTCCATACGCCTATGTCGTCCCAGCCAGCCAGCGCGATCCTGTGACAACCGCCGAGATGCTGGAAGTGCTGGCGATCGGCGGCGTCGAAATCGATCGCGCCGAGGCAGCGTTCACGGCGGACGGCGTCGAGTTCCCGGCTGGATCGCACATCGTGCGCGTCGCCCAGCCATATGGGCGCTTCGCCAAGACCATGCTGGAGGTGCAACGCTACCCCGACCTACGGCTGTATCCTGGCGGCCCGCCTAAACCACCTTATGACATCACCGCGCACTCCCTGCCGCTCCAGATGGGCGTCGAAACGGTGCAGATCGAGCAGGAGTTCCAGGCGGACTTGTGGCGCGTTGATGCGGTGCGCTTTCCGGATGGCGGTGTCACCGGACGCGGCGATGTCATGACGCTTGATCCCGGATTGAACGCGACATCACGTGCCGTCAACCAGCTGCTCGCCGCTGGCGCGCGCGTCTCACGCCTGGAAACGGGTGATGGCAGGCATGCTGCCGGGACGTTCGTGATCGAGGGCGTTGCCCGCGAGACGCTCGAACAGATCGTCGGCGCATCACACGTCACGGCCACCGCCAGCGCGAATCGCGATCTCTCTGCGGGTCGCCGTCCGCTGACGATGCCACGCATCGGCCTGTACCGCTCCTGGCGACCGAACGGCATCGACGAGGGCTGGACGCGCTTCATTCTGGAAGGGTACGATTTCCCGTTCAAGACGCTCCGCAACCGCGACATCCGCCAGGGCAATCTCCGCGACACTAACGATGTCATCATCCTGCCGCAGCAGCCGCCGCGTGACATCATGGAGGGCAACGCCGCCCGCGATTATCCGCCGGAGTATGCTGGCGGCATCGGTGATCTCGGCCTCATCCAGCTACGGCGTTTCGTCGATGCTGGCGGCACGCTCATCGCGCTCGATTCGGCCTGTGATCTCGCCGTCCGCCACCTCTACCTGCCGGTCGCCAACGCCCTCGACGGCCTGCGCAGCGACGCGTTCTATAACCCTGGCTCGCTGCTGCGCGTGCTGCTGGACACAAGCCACCCGCTCGCCTGGGGCTTTGGCCGCGAGGCCGCCGTCCTGTTCGTCAACTCCCCGGCGTTCGACCTCCCACACGGCGACAAGACCGGCAATGGCAATAGCACTGGCTCCAATAGTGCACATGTCGTCGCACGCTACCCGCTGGCAAACCAGCTGCTGGCCGGCTGGATGAACGGCGGCGACCACCTGCGTGGGAAAGCCGCACTGGTCGATGTCCAATGCGGCGCGGGCCGCGTCGTCCTGTTCGGATTCCGCCCCCAGTTCCGCGCTCAGGCACGCGGCACCTACCGCCTGCTGTTCAACGCGATCTACCTTGGCGGGATGGGCCGTGGCTGATGTCGCTCGTGTGGAGATTCCGTCCCGGATCATGCCTCATCGCAGCCTGTACTGGCGTGCCAAACCGCGACAGTTCGAGACGCAGTTATCAATAGTAGAGATCATAAGCCGATTGGCTGCGTATGTACTTCCAGGCCCATATCCGGCCGCTCAAGCATCGACTATGACTGCGAATATGATTGTAGTCATCTTCTCCAATGGCATGATCATGCAGCAATCGTCCGGAGCATCATTACTACGTACGGTCGTAACGCAACGGGTTGAATGGGAGACTGACGGCCACTTGACTCGCCTTTTCGTTACGACTCAGGCATACCGAACATTCACAGCTGCTCTGTTCATTCTGCCTATGCCTTTCATTGCTCTCGCTTTACTGTTTGTCTCGGGATCGTTGGTCATCGCTGGATTCGTTGCCGTCGTGCTCGTCCTTCTCGCTGTTGGAACGATCGCACTACAAGCCTGGACCGAGCTTCCATGGCTACACGCTGAGCGATCGTTCTTACGAAGAATCATCTCCGAGACGCTTGACGCCCGAGAGTTATCTGAGTAGTGCGGACGACGCACAGCGTCCACAAATTTCACTTGGGGTACTTGTCTTTGACATCCTCAGGCGAATGCAGGAACGGGGGATTCCGTTTCTATCAGATCAAGAATTGAACCGTGGAATCGTTGAGCACCGTAGCACCACACTCGATGAACTTTGGCAGTTACCCTTGGGTGAAGAACGGCTGAAGCTATTGAATGAAGCGATGGCGCGAAGATCGAACGAATTGAGACGTGAGGATACGGACTCGTGATACCGCATGACTACCACATGCACTCGGATTTCTCGCCAGACTGCCGCGTACCGCTGGCGGAGCGGTGCGAGCGGGCGATTGAGCTGGGGTTGCGCGAGATATGTGTGACCGACCATGCCGACTTCATCCCCAAAGACGCGGCGGCGGACTACTATCGACCGGAGACGTATTTTGCGGAACTGACGCGCTGCCGGGAGCTGTACGGCGACCGCGTCACCCTGCGCGCCGGGGTCGAGATCGGGGAGTGGCACCGCTTTCCAGAGCGGGCGACCGCGCTGGCCGACGGCTTTCCATACGACTTCATCATCGGCTCGCTGCATTGGGTTGGCGAGGAGCTGGTCCTGGTGCAGGACTACTTCGAGGGGAAGTCGGAGGCGCTGGCCTATGAAGCGTACTTCGAGGAACTGCTGGCGATGGTCCGACACGGCGGCTTCGATGTCATCGGCCATCTGGATGTGCCGAAGCGGGCCGGGTTTCCGTACTACGGCAGCTTCAGCAGCGAGCAGTGGGAGGAACCGATCCGCGCCGTGCTGTACGCCGCTATCGAGCGCGGCATCGGCATCGAGATCAACACTGGCACCGCCCGCCGCACCGTCGCCGAGCCGTCGCCTGACCTGACCGTGCTGCGCTGGTACCGCGAACTGGGCGGCGAAATCCTGACGATCGGCTCCGACGCCCACCGTTCAGGCGACATGGCCTACGCCTTCGAGCGCATCCCCGCTATGCTCGCCGCCACCGGCTTCACCGCCATCACCAACTTTGAGGAACGCAAGCCGGTGTTCGTCGACATGGGGTGACGGGACGTGGGACGTTGGCGTCCCTCATCACCAAATACTCGCTACTCCTCCTCGAACATCCACGCATCGTTCGCGCGCGTCCACGACACCAGTTCCTCGGGCTTGAACCAGAGGTTGATCTCTCGTTCAGCGGTCTCCGGGGCGTCGGAGCGGTGGATCAGGTTCGGACCGACCGCGATGCCAAGATCACCGCGGATCGTGCCTGGTGCGGCTTCCAGCGGAATCGTTGAGCCGACCAGCTGCGCCAGCGCACTGACGGCGTTTGGCCCCTCGACGACGCCAGCAACGACCGGGCTGGACGTGATGAAATCGATCAGGCCAGGGTAGAACGATCGCTCCTTGAGCGCCTCGTAGTGCTGTTCCGCCAGAACCCGGTCCGCCTGCATGAGCTTGAGGCCAACGAGCTTGAGACCCTTGCCCTCCAGGCGGCTGATAATCTCGCCAGCCAGCCCGCGCTGGACGCCGTCCGGCTTGACGATGAAGAAGGTTCGGTCAGTGTTGGCCACGGTGTTTCCTCCCTTGATTCGAGTTTTGCGTGATGCGTGATAGGCGCAAAAGCGCCGGTTGGTGAATGAGCCAACCGGCGCGCAAGGGTATCATAGGAGGTTCGAGGATCGAGGTTCACGGTGCTTTCTACGACCCCTGATCACCCATCACCCGTCACCCGTTACTCGCCACGTTACACCGCGATCGACGCTTCCAGGGCCGACAGTTCCTGCTGCATCATCGTCGCGATGGCCTGGGTGGGGACATCCGGCTCGGTAAGGACGATCAAGCGCATATCATCGCCGCGCAGGATATGGAGGATGCCACCGCGCGTGGTATCGGACGAATACGCATCGTCGGTGGGCTGGGCTGCTGACGCGGCGGCCAGCATCTCGGCGTCTTCCGGGCCAAGACCGGCGTGCGCCACGACCAGTCCATCCAGACTTGTGACCAGTACTCCAAGGACGACACGGTACTCCAGCACATCCATCAGTCGTTCATTCATCGTGACGCCTCTATTCCGGTCGCTCCTGGCGACACGTTCCACGTTCATGGTGCGTGCATCGGCAGACACGGATCCCGTGCGGTACACCTGTCTCGCGACGATCAATGCACTCGAACCGCTGTCCGACGACGTACCTGCAACGCGAGTGTCGCGTGATTGCTGGAACGGGCCAGATCGCCCCGACGGCGGTAGATGTCACCGATGAGTCGATGCGCCATCTCCGGTGACTGATCGCGCTCAACGCAGACCTGGAGGGCGTGCAGGATCGCCTCATGTCGTTCCGATGCGTGGCGAATGAGCCAACGATACTCTGTGTAGGCAGCGTCCATATCGCCGCGTTCGCGCAGCGCCTCAGCCAGCCACCAGCGCAGCTCTTCATCGTTCGGTGTCACTTCCAGCGCGGCTCGCAAGGTCGTCGTGTCGCGCGTCGCTCCAGTGGATGAGATGACATCATCATAGGCATCATCGTCCGGATCGGAGAAGTCGGTGTCCGGATGGAGCGCAAACGCTGCGTCGTAGTGGCTGTCCGAGTCGGGCAACTGGCGGGTGTCGATCGCGTCCTCCGCGTCGTCGCGCTCGGCGCGTGCATGCGTCTCCGCCTCGACACCTGCCATACCCTCCAGCTCGCGAGTACCACTGATGACGCCTTCAGACATCATCTCCTGCTTCACGAGGCGTGTGCGGGTGAACAGTTCGGTGTCAGGTGTCAGGCGCTGCGGCATGTCGTCGAACACGGACGAAGCGGCGGATGCTGGCGGAGGAGACGGCTCGTCTGAACGACCCAACGGCTCCGCCGACTCAGTGTCCTGCGCTCCAACTTGCCGGTTAAGTACCATCGTTGCGTCGAGGAATGGGTCGAGGTCTGCGTTGGTCAGGGCACGCGGGTCAGGAGACAGGTCGTTCGATTCGTGCGCGATGGACGCCGTGCTCGGTTCTCCGGCGAGATTGCTAAGGTCTATGCTGAAATCAAAAGCCTGCGAAGTCTCGGGTGCGGCTGACCGCGCGAACGAATTCAGTGCCTGATCACCTGGATCGGCTGCCGACAACATCTCATCGACACCCAGGCCCATTTCCAGGTCCATGTCGTCACCCAACGACAGCAACGCCGCGAGGTCTGCGTCACTGGGCATAGCGGACGCGCCCGAACGTGCCTCCCAGGACGCCGGCAACAGGCTACCCAGACCAGACTTTGCGCCGCTAACCGGGCCGCTGCTCCCGTCAAACTCTTCGAACGAGAACGGCTGTAGTCCGCCCAGCAGATCATCCTCGCCGATTGGTCCCAGCTCGTTCAGCGTCGATGTGGCTGGCTCGATGTGGGCATCGTGCGCCGGGGCGATACCGTTCAATGTGTGTGGCGCGGACGCTGGCGGCACTGAGAGTGGTTCCTCGGGCAAGATTGGATGGATGGGGATCGCTGCCTGCGCGTCGAGCTGGTACGGATCGAACGGCAGCATGCCTGCGAGTCCGTCGATATCCTCATCCTTGATCTCAAACGGTTCCAGTCCGAAGTCATCGAGCGAACGCAGCTCAGCGGTGTAGCCGTGTGGAGCGCCGTCGGGCATCGCCCGTAAAATCTCGTCGTCGATGCTGTCCCAGTTCTGCGTAATCTGGGCAATGTCCATTGTGGCCGGGGGATAGTCCGTGGTGGCGGGTGCGGACATCTGGTGATCGAGCACATCATCCCCAGCCAGGGCATCGTTATCGTCCATCCCCAGCTCGGACGACATATCGAAGCCGCCCTGCTCCTGGCCGCGTGGGTCGAATGGTGCCAGTCCTTCAGCGCCGATCGACGCCAGCATCGTCGTGAATCCGGTTCCGGGTATCGGTTCCTGAACATTAACGATCGGCTCCCCGGCTCGCGCCAGTGCGCCAGCGATGTCCTCTTCAAGCGACGCTGCCAGCGAGCTCAGGTCGCTGACTTCGCCATCGAAGGCATCAAATCCTGGGAACGTTGGAGCAGCGGGCGGAGTCTCCAGCACGTGGGTCGCGCGCATATCCGCGCTCATCGGCGCGTCCGCTCCGACTGGCGTATCGAAGACGCTGGCGAGATCGGACAGGGCGCGCAGGTCATCAGCTGGCATACGCGACTCGAGCGGCATCGTTGGGAAATCCGGCTGGCTGCTCGATGCAACATCTTGCTGCGAATCCGCGAATCCGGACAGATCGAACGTGTCGTCGAAGTAGCGCGCGGCATCAGCGTCCAGCGCTGGCATGGCTGGTAGGAATGTGTCCGCCAGCGACGATGCAGGCGTGGGAGTGGGCGCACGATCGAACGGAACGAAGGGCTGATCGAAGGTCGTCTCGGTCGGTGAATCATCTCCTGCGACAAGCATCGCGCCATCGGTAGCCGACGTGACAGTTGCATCGACCGTGCCTGAGAAGTCCTCGAAGCCCAGACCAGTGGCCTCGGACGGGGTCAGTTCGCCGGTCGGTGGGACACCAGCGGGCAGATCGAGATCGGTGACATTGACGGTCGCCGGATCAATCTCAGGCGCACGCGGCCGTTCGACGGGTGCAACGGCGGCGACTGCCTCGCCAATCTGCATATCCTCGAACGGATCGCCGGACATGATTGAGTCAGTCGGCAGATCGAATGAGAACTCCGCGAACAGATCAGGTTCAGCGGCGATGGACACTGAAGGCGTCTGCGAAAGCGCCGGCTCGAACGGAACACCCGTCGCTGGAGGTACATTGAAACCTAAGGCATCCTCCGGAAGCCCTGGCTCTCCGAGCGATGCGAGCTCTCCGAGCTCTCCGAGTGAGAACGGCTCCTCAGTGATACCCAGGTCGTCCAGATCCATCATATCGGGAAAGGCGGGAAAGGCGGATGACGCTGGCGCTGAGGGGAGCGCGAAATCTTCACCTGGCTGCCCGCCGAACTCGGCCAGGCTGATCGGCGCGAGGTCTTCCATGGCTGGCGTCGGGATTTCCGGGCGCGATGGCTGGTACTCGAAGTCGGGCGCTGGTGCGATGCGTGGGCGTTCGACCGGCGCGGCGGGCAGGAACTCGCTCAGGAATGGAATCGCCTGCGGAGGTACGACGAGCCAGGCAGCGTCGGCACGGGGATGATGCTCGGTCATGTCGCGGGCCAGTGCGCCGTCGGGATCGACCGCGCGCAGCCGCTTGAGCAGCTCGTCTCCCTTGCGGGCGTTGCCGGTACGACGCTCGATCTCCGCCAGCATCACCAGTGCCTGACCAGCCTCCGGGTGCGCCTCCAGAACGGTACGGCAGAGTGACGCGGCTTCCGCATCCTGCCCCATGCGCCAGAGACATTCGGCCAGGCCCAGGCTGATATCGACGCGCCCCGGCAACGCTGCCAGTGCGCGGCGGTATTCTTCGACAGCACGTCGTAGCCGGTGCCCGTTGACATGCAGCTGGGCGAGCGCGGCACGCGAATACTGCAGTTCGCCGTCCGAACCGAAGCGCCGCAACGCGGCGCGGGTCAGTGGTTCGCGCAGATGTCCATGCTGCGGAGCCAGTTCCCAGGCCACCTGACAGAAGGCGAGAGCGTTCTCTGACACGCCCTGATCCTCGGCCAGTAGCCCTAGCCCGAGGTAGACCGCCGGGTTGCGATAGTTGCGCTGCAAGGCGGCGACGTAGGCGCGCTGTGCCTCGGCGGTGTTGCCCTGCTCGCGTTCGGCCTCGCCCAGCGTCCGCCAGGCTGCGCCAAACGCGGGGAACTGGCCGACGAGCTGTCCGCACGTCAGCGCCGCGGACTGGTAGTCGCCACCGTCGATGGCCTCCTGGGCCTGATGCAATGCTTCAGCGATCGATAGCGTCATGTTCGCTCACCTTCGGGACGATCGGGGGCCATCAGGGCCATCAGGGCCATCAGGGCCATCGGGGCCATCGAGATCAGGTCGGCTGTCACACGCGGGCCTGAGGGTCAGATGCATGATTGACGACGAACGGTATGCGTCGCGTTCCCACCGTAGACTCCGGCCACACAGAGCGGCACTCCGATTATAGAGAGCGACGATTTCCACTCAATCATGATTCCGTAGCCTAATACTCCCAAAACCCCGTGATTCCGTCTCAGAGACACCGCTGCAACTCCTATGCCGGGGCGCATTACCGTCTATTCCTGCTGGTTCCCTGCTTCGCGCAGGCACATATCGACCAGGTAGTTTCCCCGATGTCACGCCCCCTCCCATTCCGGCATGCTACAGGTATGACGTGCGCGGAACCGCGGGGCCGGAACTGGCGGCACGCCTGTTAAGCGTTCGTAGCGGTATCCCCTCTATCGCCACTCAGCACGGTTAGCAACCCTGGCAACCCTGGCGAGCCTGTCGGGGCGGGTTTCTTCCCATCTGTTCCACCAAAATCGAGTGTTCATGTTTTCCCAGCATAGCGTGGTGTGCGGTGGAGGTCGATGGACTGCCAGCTCCAGGCGTAGGCGAACGGCGGATCGGGGGTGCGAATGTGAATGCGTCGCGACGGCCTGCTGGCGATGGCCGGTTCTGGCTCGGATCACCGTCTTCTCGATCGGCCTGACGATGTTGCCGGTCGGCATCGCGCTCTTCCTGCGCTTCTTCGGCGCGCCGAGCCGCCCGGTCTTCTCAGCAGTCGGCCTATTCATCCTGACCTACTGGCTCATGCCGGACAAGCAGTTCGAGTCAATCTTCGGGACATTCGAGTCTGGCACGGATAAGTTCTTCGCCGGTGGCATCCTCACCGTCATTGGTGCGACGCAGCCGAACGTAGCTGTTATCGACGCCTTCGCGCTGGATGCGGGTGATCTCGGTGGCGACACCGACGCGCTCATCATCACGGACCTGACACCCGACTATCGAAGGGTTCATGGGCCTGGGGCTGTTCGTCGGCATCGCGGCCATCGGCGTCATCGCCTTCCGCCCCGTCATTGAACGACGCCAGCAGATCGGCGTCCTGCGCGCGCTCGGCTGGCGACACGAGCTGGTGTCGCTCTCGTTCATGATCGAGACGGCCTTCATCGTCGGCCTCGGCGTCCTGACCGGCACCGGCACCTGCCTCGGCCTGCGGCTGTCGGAGAAATTGGTGACCAGCGGTGAGCTTGGCTCGGACAATGTAGTCTTCGTGATCCCGTGGCCGATCATCCTGACGATCACGATCTCTACGTTCGCAATCGCGCTGCTGATGACGTGGATTCCCTCCCGCCAAGCCGCTCGTATCGCACCAGCGGAGGCGCTGCGGTACGAGTAGTCTGTCAGGTATCAGGGGACATCAGATAGATAGGCGAACGGGGAGCGGGCGAAGACCTACTCCCCGTTCCGTTCGTTGTGACGTGGATCAGGGGCCACGTCACACACTCTCTAACCAGCCGACTTCGCCTCATTGTCCGACGCTGCATCAGTTGTGGTCTTTGCTGTCGCTGTCGAGATCGTGCGGGTCGAGACGGATCGGACGACGCGCGGGACTGCTGCGCCATCGGCAGTATCAGTGGGTCCGACGACTTCTGCGGCCTTACGCCGCGCCTCACCGCGCTGAATTGTCCAGAGGGTGATCCAGACCGTGCCAACGGTCGCGACCAGGAACATTGCGATAATGACCAGATACATCCAGAGGTCCATGCGTCATGCTCCATGCATTGAGATTCGAGTCGTACGGTTCCAGGTCGAATCTGCTTCCTGAATCATCGTCGAGTCAATCTTACTTGTCCGGCCTCGGTCAGGACGTCTCTGTTTCCGTTCTTCGAAGATTCATTCCTGTGCGTCATCTTGCATGACAATGGTCCGGGCGGCGCCAGGTACTTCCATCAGTTGCGATCGCTGCATCTCCAGAACCATCCATGGAGTTCGGTACGCAGGTCCGGCCGTATTGCAAAGGGGTAGGACTAACCTCCTATGAATACTGTCCGCCTAGTACTTTGGTCAGGCATACCGTCAGAAAGACAGGACCAGACGACCGGTACGAAGGTCTATTTCGGGAGTACCTGGGTATTGCAGTGACCGGTACCGTCTGTTACATTACTGCATGGGCCCACAAAACTGATCGAATCACTGGATTGCACGAACATCACCTTTCAGAGAAAGGGAAATTGCATCATGAAGCGCATCAAGGGCAACGTCATTTACACTGCACTCTGGCTGACTGGCATCGTCTCCTTCGTCCTGGCTTCCGGCGCGCCGAATAAGTGGAACCCGTAATCGACCGACGGACGGTCATCGCCGCCGCGCCAGCGTCCTGAACGGTGGTCAGGACGCGGTGAGCTGGATACTCGCCGGGTAGCGGCGTTCATATACATTGTGGGATTTGTGGGAATCGTCGTATCAGACGAACAAGGAGTAATCACATGAAGCGCATCAAGGGCAACGTCATCTACACCGCACTCTGGCTGACCGGTATCGTCTCCTTCGTCCTGGCCTCCGGCGCACCGAACAAGTGGAACCCGTAAGCACTCAACATCCTAACGTGTACCTGCATTCAACATTGAACGCAAAGACAGGCGGCCTACGGGCCGCCTGTCCTCGTTCTGCCCCGCAATGTACGTCTGTACGTCTGATGCTTCTCCCCTTTCTTTGAAACCACGGCGTATCACAACACCATCACAATCGAGTGTTCCCGTGTCAAAACAGGACTTTCGCTTAGACTGACATAGGTGAGAAGTCGCATGTGAGCGTGTACTATACGCTGGTAGTGATTAGTTTGAGCCGTTGGTTGGCGTGCCGGGGTCGTTGCATGTTGTCTAACGAGCCAGACCACAAGGTCATGAGGAACGCGTCCCGCGCCACTGGGATGGCGCAGGAACGGGAGTAGTACGGTTGAATCGCAGTCTGCCAATCGTTGCCAGGGTGTATCTCAGCGGGGCCATCCTGGCGGCGGCCAGCCTGATGCTTATCTCCATTCTGACCGTCGACATCGACATGACGCGCAAGGTGTTGATCACCGCCGTCGTGCTCGGGCTCTTCAGCCTCCTCCTCGAGTTCATTGATTTCCCACTGCTCATCAGCGGCGAAACCAGCTTCTCCACCGTCGCCTACATGGCCATGATCTTTCTGCTCCCCTTCCCATTGGCGGCCATCGTCGGCGTCATCGTCGTCGTCGGTGCGGACATCCGCGATCGGAAACCATTCATATCGCTCGCGTTCAACGCCGCCAACTTCGCGTTGACGTTCGGCCTGCCCAGTCTGCTCTGGTACGCCTACCACGGAGCCAGACCGCTGAGCGAATTGTCATTCTCTTTGCTCTCGCTGATCGTCGTTCTGCTCGTCATCGTGACGTTCTATCTCGTCAATGTCTTCCTCATGAATACGCTTATCGCGATCCTCGGGCATCGTTCGGTGAAGTACATCTGGCTGACCAACGATCTTGACTTCCTGCTTCCGTATGTCTGTCTCGAAGTCGTCGGCATCCTGATGGCGCTCGTCTGGGAGACCGTGCCGATCATCCTTCCGCTGCTCATCATCCCGGCCGTCACCACCTACATCGCTTTCGAGATGATCCATCGCCTCCAGCATCAGACCCAGGAGGCCATGATCGCCATGGCCGACGCCATCGATCGGCGCGACCCCTACACCGCCGACCATTCGCGCCGCGTAGCCGAGCTGGCGGTGCGCATCGCCGAGGTCTACGGCATGAACGAGCGCGACATCGAGCGCCTGCGCCTGTCGTCCCGCCTGCACGATATCGGCAAGATTGGCATCGGTAACGACCTGCTGCACAAGCCCGGCAAGCTGACGGATGAAGAATGGAAGATTATGCGCGATCATCCAGTCATTGGAGAACAGCTCCTCAAGCCATATCGCCAGTTCCGCCACGAAACCCGCATCGTCCGCTTCCACCACGAACGTTGGGACGGCAAGGGCTACCCGGAGGGCGTGCGCGGCACGCAGATCCCGCTCGGCTCCCGTGTGATCGCGGTCGCCGACACGTTCGACGCCATGACGACCTCGCGCCCATACCGTCCGGCTCTCTCGAAACAGATCGCCATCGATGAGATTCGTAATGGCGCACTGACCCAGTTCGATCCGCAGGTGGTTGCAAGCTTCCTGCAAGTCATGGAAGAGTGGAGCAAAATCCGCTCGATCACTGGCGACGAGCTGCCAGTCGTCGACGGCCAGGCAACTGTCGCTGCTCAGGTGCAGATGCAGATGCAGTCGCAATCGCACGCAGAAGCAGAGGGGATCGGACAGACACCAGCATGGTTCTCCTCGTCGCAATAGTCGTCAGCCTTGCGATCGGCTTCGCCACTGGCGGCTCGCTGGACGGCGTGCGTCGGATCGGGCGTATCCGCTACCTGCCGTTGCTCATTCTCGCGTTACTGGTGCAGATCGCCATCTTCTCACCGTTGCTTGGACGGCAGCCGCTGATCCACGACATCGGCCCATACCTTCACATCGCCACGATCCTGACCAGCTTTCTGGTCATGACGCGCAACTTCCACATTCCCGGAATGCCGGTCATCGCGTTCGGCGCGGCACTGAACGCCCTGGCGATTGTCGCCAACGGCGGGTATATGCCATCGCCAGAAGATGCCCTGCGCGAGTCCGGCCAGTACGAGCACGTCCACATCACCGAGGAAGAGCGCGCGACGGACGACTACGTCCAAACCAACAGCACCGTTGCCAACGACGGCACGAATCTGCGTTTTCTCGGCGACGTGATCCCGATTCCGGAGGCAATCCCGCTGGCGAACGTCGTCTCCCTCGGAGACATCTTCATCGACCTCGGTGCCGCCATCGCCATCATCCGCGTCATGCACCTGGGCAAAGCACGGGACGACGAGGAGAATGAGTTGAAACGCCAAATCGAATGAGCCTCGTAGCTCGCTGATGGACTCATTTGAATTTCATCAGATGCTCAATGATGTGCTCAGTGCGGATCGAGCCCCGACCATTCGAGAGTTGGACGATATCCGATCACGGGTTGCTGCAGTTGGTTTTGATCCGCTAGCAGTCGCTCGGGTTGGTCGCCGCGCGACTGGTCTCCAATGGCAAGGTCGAATCCTCACCGGCAGTGAACATCTTAATGTTGAGATGGCTCACTATCTTCGACACGTCGTTGCCGCAGAGGAATGGCCACCGCAGACCACTGTCGCAGATTATGTATCCAGCTTGCGTTCCACAATCATGAATCCAACCGGACCTGTTCTGATAGATGTCGTTCCTGGATGGCCTCGATTGACCTTTTTCGGACAATCAGGTTCGTTTCAAGGCGTAGGTGGCGGAGACTGGATTCTGGTTGCATTTGACGTAAACTACCGATACTGGACGACAGGGTACCAACCCGTTCTCGCTCCAGAAGCGCACCGACAGCGAGTGACAGGTGGAAATTCGAGATGGCTATACAAAGTAGGAAACTAAGAGGTGATATCGAACATCAGCTTCGACTACTGTGTGCTGATGTCGATGATATCCGCCATGTATCTCAGGACCGGAATAGCGCCATAACGCCGGAGCTTCGATCCTGGCAATCTGAGTGGCCAGATGTCCTCGCTCGGATTGAACGCATGCAACAGATTCGCGATGCGGGCGAGTTCAGCGAGGATCAGAGTCAATCGCTGGATACTGTGCTTCAGCGTCTTAAGTCTTTGACCCCTGACCTTAAGCGCCTGGGTCTGTCTATTTCTTTTTAGAACTGACGTGTGTCGATTCGTTCCCCGCGTCCTACGCTACTGCGCTCCGCAGCAGCCGCTCTCCCAACTCCCGCAACGCCTCACGCAGTTCCGGCGGCTCGTGAATGACAAGGTCACATTGCAGACTGGAGAGGACGTGCGCCATCCAGGGCGGACTATCGGTCGAGCAGCGCATAAGGACGCCGTCCTCCGTATCCTCCAGCGCGGCGAGCGAGGCTGGCACCCGTTCTTCGGCCTGCTCCAGTGTCAGCCGCAGCGTGACGAGCACCGGTAGCTTGCGCGGCGTGCCTGCCAGTGAACGCAGGACGAAGTCGAGGCTGTCGAAACCGTCCGGGCGCACGAATGATTCGTACTCACACACCTCCGCCGCCAGCACACGGTCGAGTCGGAACATGCGGGTATCCGCGCGCAGATGGCAGTGCGCTGCCACATACCAGTTACCAGCGTTGTAGACGACGCCGTATGGGTCGATTGTCCGCTCGGTGTCGTCGTCCGCCCACGAGCGGTAGCGCAGCCGCACCCGCATGCGCTGGCGAGCAGCGATGGAGAGCGCGATGACGGTCGCGGACATCGGCGGCACATCGCCTGGCCGCAGATTGAGCACCAGCGTTTCCTGCACCGCCTGCACCCGCTCGCGCAGAGCCACCGACAGCACGCGATCGACCTTCGCCAACGCGCCTTCGACAGCGGGGGCAGCGGAGGTCAGACCCAACCGCCGCGCCGTCAGCAGCCCGAGCACCAGCGCCAACGCCTCGTCCTCGGTGAACATCAGCGGCGGCAGCTTGAAGCCGGGCCGCAGCCGGTATCCTCCATAGCGTCCTCGCTCCGCTTCGACCGGAATGCCGAGATCCTGGAGCATCGTGATATAGCGCCGCACCGTGCGCCGATCGATCTCCAGCCGCTCGGCCAGCTCCATTCCACTCATCTGCCCGCGCGCCTGCAACAGTTCCAGCACCGTCAGCACCCGCGTCGTTGGTTGGTACATGTCATGCTCCACAGCGACGATGTGGCCCCGGTCGTAGGGTCGCCGCTTGCCGCGACGAGCACCCCCGTAGGGTCGCCGCTTGCCACGACTGGCGTCGGTTGTCGAACGTTCGGATGAGCGAACCAGCGCCTATAGACGCCGTGGCTACTGATTCGAATGGCGAAGTAACCGACGCGACTTGAGACGAGGTCATCCTTTCCGAACGTTCGTCTACCGACGCCGGTCGCGGCAAGCGGCGACCCTACGACCGAAGCTGGTCCCGCTACACGACGATCCCTCGATTTGGAAAGACCACTATCAGGGCCGAGTATGACCTATAACGCTGCTATGCTCAATACAGAACGTACACACGTCAATATGAAGGGGAAGTGCTGTGCCGGAGACAACCACGACGATAACCAATCTCGCGCCGTTCTATCAGGGCTGGGATCGCTATCAGGGCTTGCTGGTTGAATCAGTCGGTTCGCTCACGGACGAGCAGCTGGCGTTGCGGGCCGCGCCGCATCTGAACTCGGTCGGGATGCTGGCCGCCCACATCATCGGGACGCGCGTCGGCTGGTTCCAGCAGCTGCTCGGCGAACTCGATCCGGAGATCGCCGCTCTCGACCCATGGGACGCCGACGACGCGCCGCAGCGTAGCGCCGTCGAACTGGTGCATGGGTTGGAGCTGACCTGGAACATGATCCAGGACTGCCTCAATATGTGGACACCAGCCATCTTCGAGCAGACGATCACGACCCAGCGCGGTTCCACTCGCTCTTTTCAGTGGGTCATCTTCCACGTCCTCGAACACGACATGCATCATGGTGGCGAACTGGCCCTCACCCTCGGCATGCACGGCCTGCCGACGCCGGACCTGTAGATGACGACCGCAACCATACGTGCGATCAGCATGACGACGGCGCGCCGCCTCGCCGTCACGCGGCAACACCTGGCAGGGCCACGCCCGACAACCGACGCCGCTGGCATGCTGGATGTCGTCCGCGACCTCGGTTGTCTCCAGCTCGATCCAATCTCCGCCGTCGCGCCGAGCCATCTGCTGGTGTTGTGGAGCCGCCTGGGTGGCTTCGATCCGGCGACGCTCAATACGCTGCTCTGGGAGGATCGGACGCTGTTCGAGTACTGGGCGCACTGCGCCTCGATTGTCCTGACGGAGGACTACCCGCTGCATCAGCCGCGCATGCGCGAGAACTCGATCGACGGTGTCAGGCGGCACGCGAAAGTGCACGCATGGATGGAGGAGAACGCTGAGCTATGCCAGCATGTACTCAACGAGATCGAACAACGGGGACCACTGCTCTCGCGCGACATCGCGGACCTGGCGGTCTCTGACTGGCAATCAACCGGCTGGAACACCGGACGCAACGTGAGCCGCATGCTCGATTTCCTCTGGGCGGCGGGCGAGATCATGGTGGCCGGGCGCTCCCGATCCGGAGGCCAGAAGCTCTGGGACCTCAGCGAGCGCTGCCTGCCGGACTGGACGCCACGTACCGAGCTGTCGGACGATGAGCATGTCCGTATCGCCGCCCAACGCGCGCTGCGCGCTCTTGGCGTTGGGCGTATCGCCGACATCCGCCAGCACTTCATTCGCTTTCGCTACCCCGGACTGCCAGCCGCCCTGAAGGCGTTGGAAGCCGAGGGGCAGATCGAGCGCGTCGCCATCGCGGAGGACGGCACCGCCTTGCCGGGCGTCTGGTACATCCACGCGGACGACCTGCCGTTGCTCGACCAGCTAGAGGCTGATGGCTGGCAACCGCGCACGACCTTGCTCTCGCCTTTCGACAACCTGATCTGCGACCGCGCCCGTACCGAGCTGATGTTCGGGTTCGAGTTCCGCATCGAAATCTATGTCCCGAAGGAGAAACGCCGCTGGGGCTACTACGTCCTGCCGATTCTCCACGACGACCGCCTGATCGGTCGCATCGAACCGCTGATGGATCGCAAGAGCGGCACGCTCACGGTCAACAACCTCTGGTTCGAACCCGGCACGCCTGACCCATCCGACACCATGCCCGCCATTACCGCCGCGATCGAAGACCTCGCGACCTTCCTCGGCGCACGGGAGATCGCCTACAGCCAGAACGTATCGGCACGCTCGATCCTGGTATAGCCACGCGACAAGCTCGCAACGGAATACCCCGCCAACGTTCAGGGAGAGGCCAGCAAGCCTCTCCCTGCCTCATCACCACCCGTCACCCGTCACCTGCCACCCCAAAATACGCCATACTCCCTCCCGAATACCGCTGATGGCCCGCATCCGAGGGAAGGGACGCACGTGACCGGGACGAAATCGCGAAAACAGACAACCGCTACCAATAGTGATGCCTACACGTTTGAGCAGTTCACCGCACTGCGCCGGTACCTGCCGACGCTGGCGTTCTCGCCGGACGGCTCCGAAGTCGCATACTCCGTCAACACTAGCGGGCAGTACAACCTCTGGCGACAGTCCGCTGCCGGAGGCTACCCGCACCAGATCACGCTTTACACCGAGCAAGCCGTGCGCGAGATCGCCTGGTCGCCGGATGGGGAGACGATCCTGTTCACCGCCGACCGGCATGGCGACGAGATGACGCAACTCTACTCGGTCGCGGCGCGTGGCGGTCAGCCCAGGCAGCTGACCCAGGCCGAGAACGTTCAATACTCTATCGGCCCGGAACCGTTCTCTCCCGATGGACGCACCATCGCCTACGCTGGCAACGACCGCGAGCCGACTGACCAGGACATCCTCGTCCGCGACGCCGACACCGGCGAGGTGCGCCGCGTCATGTCCTCCGGCGGTCTGCTGTTTCCGTCGGGCTGGTCGCCGGATGGCAGGCAGATCGTGGCGCTCGACGCGAAGTCCAACACCAATAACGATGTCTACCTGCTGGATGCCGATACTGGCGCAGCGGAGATGGTCGCCCCTCGCGACGGCGATGTCCGCAACTACCCGGTCGCCTGGGCGGCCGACGGCTCCGGCTTCTACCTGCTCTCCGACGAGGACCGCGAGTTCATGGGCCTCGCCTTCTACGACATCGGCAGCAACACAAAACGCTGGATCGAGACCCCGAGTTGGGACATCGAGCACGTCACTCTCGCCCCGGACGGTGGATACCTCGCCTGGGTCGTGAACGACGACGGCTACTCGCGCCTGTATGTCCGCAACCTTTCGAGCGATACGATGGTGCCGGTATCGGATATCCCCGACGGGGTCATCCGTCTGCTCGTGACCTCGCGCGATGGCACGAAGCTGGGGCTGCTGCTCGACCGCGCGGTTCACCCGACCGAAATCTTCGTGGTTGACGTGGCGACTGGCACGACCACGCAGCTCACCCACGGCTTCCTCGGCAGTATCGACGAACACGACCTGATTGAGCCGGAGACGATCCGCTACCCGACCCACGATGGCCGCGAGATTCCCGCCTTCCTCTATAAGCCAGCGGGCGACGGTCCCTTCCCGGTCATCCTCTCGATCCACGGTGGTCCGGAAGCGCAGGAGCGACCGCTGTATCTGTACTCCGGGGCGTACCAGTATCTGCTTTCGCGCGGCATCGCCATCCTCGCACCGAACGTGCGCGGCTCGACCGGCTACGGGAAGTCGTACCAGACCCTCATTCACCGCGACTGGGGCGGCGACGAGCTCAAGGATTTCGAGTGCGCCGTTCACTACCTGCACAGCCTGCCGTGGGTGAACAAGGAGCGCATCGGCGTCTTCGGTGGCTCGTTCGGCGGCTTCGCGACGCTCTCGTGCGTCACCCGTCTGCCGGACTACTGGGCGGCGGCGGTCGATGTCGTCGGCCCGTCGAACCTGGTGACGTTCGCCAAGGCCGTCCCCCCGACCTGGCGGCGACTGATGGCGCAGTGGGTCGGCGACCCGGAGACGGAAGTCGACTTCCTGATGTCCCGTTCGCCGATTACCTACGTCGATCAGGTGACAACCCCGCTGTTCGTCATCCAGGGGGCCAACGACCCGCGCGTCGTCAAGCCGGAATCGGACCAGATCGTCGCGCGGCTACGCGAGCGCGGCGTCGAGGTCCGCTACGATGTCTACGAGGACGAAGGCCACGGCTTCACCAAGCGCGAGAACGAGCTGCGCGCCTGGCGGGATACGAGTGAGTTCTTTGAGCGGTATTTGTTGGGGTGATGACGGGTGACGGGTGACGGGTGACGGGTGACGGGTGACGGGTGACGGGTGACGCACTTCGGTTCCCGATGACCGCCACAGGAGGTTTCCATGCAGTATGGACTCGTGTTCCCAAGCATCGACATCGCGACGATCCCTGATCTGGCGGCTGAGGCTGAGGCGGCTGGCTGGGATGGCGTTTTCATTCCCGATTGCATCAGCATCGATCCACGCTTCTTCGGCGGACGGCCGATGCACACGGACGACCCGTTCATCGTGCTGGCGGCTGCTGCGCTGCGCACCGAGCGCGTGCGATTGGGGACGATGATCACCGCGCCGTCGCGTCGCCGACCCTGGAAGCTGGCGCGCGAACTGACGACGCTCGACCGGCTCTCGAATGGGAGGATGATCCTGCCGGTCGGTCTCGGCGCACTCGACGATCAGGGCTTCGGCGCGGTTGGCGAGCCGACCGACCGCAAGACGCGCGCGGAACTGCTGGACGACGCGCTCGCCATCCTCGATGGCCTCTGGAGCGGCGCGCCCTTCTCATTCAACGGCACGCACTATACGGTCGAGGAGATGATCTTCGCTCCAACGCCGGTGCAGCGCCCACGCATCCCGATCTGGGTCGTCGGTCTGCTGGGTAACGCCCGCTCAATGGGCCGTGCCGCCCACTGGGACGGCCTGTTGCCGAACAAACGCGGCGACGACGGAAATGCGGAGATCGGCCCGGACGATGTGCGCGAGGCGCGCAGCTGGCTCGAAGCGCAGCGCGCCCGGCAGGATGTCTCCGGTCCATTCGACATCGTCCTCGAAGGCAGCACGCCCGCCGACAACCCGAGCGCGGCGCGCGACGAAGTCGGTCCGCTGGTCGAGGCGGGCATCACCTGGTGGCTGGAGTCGCTCTGGTCCAACATGGGCGACGACGACGCCATCCGCCGCCGCATCGCCGCTGGCCCGCCGCGCGTCGATTGACGTTCGACGTTTGACGTGGCTGGCCGCGAACATGCACCATTCATCGGGGCGTTTCGCAGGTGCGGTGTGCGGTGTGCGATGTGCGGTGTGCGGTCGTTGTGTCGACATGAACACGGCAGGATCTTTCACCCGTAGGGACAATGCTCTGCCTTGTCCGGCGCCCGCTGGCGCTGCGTCGATACGATGGTGCTGCGGGACGCGCCTGCCAATCTGGCTATCGCTATGCCGAGGCACGACCGTTTGCGCTGCGCCAGCGGGCGCCGGACAAGGCTGAGCCTTGTCCCTACGAAGTTCACGCGGCAGCGCGGCAGCGCGGCGAATGAGGAGCATTTTTCCTTGCCAGAAACAGAACTGAACAAGGTCGCGATCTTTACGAACGAGTACCCGCCGCACGTCTACGGCGGCGCGGGGGTGCATGTTGAGTACCTGAGCCGGGCGCTGGCGGAGCTGGTGCCGGTCGAGGTGCGCGCCTGGGGAGATCAGGTCACCGATGCCGCGAATCTGCGCGTGCGCGGCTACGGCCCGTGGGACGAGGCCAGCCAGAACACCGACCCGCGCTTCAAGGGCGCGCTCGACGCGCTGAATCGCTCGTTGCGCATGGCGAAGGACGACCTCGGCGACGCATCGGTCGTCCACTGCCACACCTGGTACACCGACATGGCTGGCTTCTGGGCCAGGCAGCTCTGGGGCATCCCGCTCGTCGTGACGATTCACTCCCTCGAACCGCTGCGCCCCTGGAAAGAGGAGCAGCTCGGCAACGCCTACCACACCTCATCCTGGATGGAGCGCACCGGCATCGAGAACGCCGACGCGGTCATCGCCGTCTCAAACGGGACGCGCGCTGACATCCTCCAGCACTTCGACATCGCGCAGGAGAAGGTGCATGTCATCTACAACGGCATCGACCTCGACGAGTACCAACGCGACTCTGGGACCGATGTGCTGGTGAAGCACGGCATCGACCCGCAGCGTCCATTCGTGCTGTTCGTCGGTCGCATCACGCGCCAGAAGGGGATCATCCATCTCGTCAACGCCATCCCCGACATCGACCCGTCGTTGCAGATCGTCCTCTGCGCCGGAGCGCCCGATACGAAGGAGATCGGCGAGGAGATGACCGCGCGCGTGGCTGAGGTCAGCGCCGGACGCGAGGGCGTTATCTGGATTCAGGAGATGCTGCCACGCCCGGAAGTCATCCAGCTGTACTCACAGGCCGCCGTCTTCTGCTGCCCGTCAGTCTACGAGCCGTTCGGCATCATCAACCTCGAAGCGATGGCCTGCGAGACAGCCGTCGTTGCTTCCGCTATCGGCGGTATCCCGGAAGTTGTCGTCCCCGGTGTTACGGGCATCCTGATCGATCTGCCGCTGAAGCCTGGCACCTTCGAGCCGGTCGACGCCGCCCGCTTCTCCCGCGATCTCGCCGCCGCGCTGAACGATGTCGCCCGCTCCCCCGACCTGCAAGCCCGCTTCGGCGCAGCAGGCCGGAAGCGCGTCGAGGACCACTTCGCATGGAGCGCGATCGCGCGGCAGACGCTGGAACTGTACCGTGGACTGATTGGATGAAAAGATAGCGAGGGTAGCGTTTCTATATTCCAAACCTCATTGGCCCAGGCCCCGATTGGCGATCAGCGAACGGCGGCGAAATCGCGCAACACCCAGGCGAGCAGATGACCGCAATGAGCGTCCATCCGGGCGACGCCAAGAGCGTCGCGCATCTCGCGGATGTGCTGTTGATGCAAGGGAGATTGCAGGTATCTATTGAGGTCGTCGGCAGCGCGAAAGGCCAGGAAACCGGACAGCGCCCCGTTCCCCCAGTCGATCGAGATGAAGAACTGAAAGCCGGGGAGACGTTGGATCGCGCCTGGATTGTCAGGCGCGACGATGCTCGTCCACCAGCACAGGAGCCGCGCGTGGTCCGCGAGTCCGTCGATCTCGACCAGGCGCAGCGCACTCGGCGGCGACCAGACGACGACATCGCGGCCCGACACCGGCACTGCTGGCCCGTTCATGAACGCACTCACCGCGCCCGTGCGTCGTCCGATCACCTGGTTCGGCCACGGGTTCAATGAAGCGCTGGCCGCGTCACCGTCTTCATCGAACTCAAAGCGCGGATCGGAGATTGGCAACGCGCGGATGCGAACATCGAAGGCGTCGAGCGTATCGACCGATTCCCAGAAGGTCAGCACACGCCCGTGCGTGCCATCATGCAGGAACATGGCGAAGCGAAAGCCCGCCGCCGCGCGCATCTCGTGGATATGCCCGTAGGCGACCTGCACCAGCTGCTCCGGCGCGACCGCCGCGTCAAAACGCACTTCCCGGCACGTCAGGTCAGCCGCCGGATCGGCGACGGCCAGCGGCTGGTATGGGGTGGGGCTGTCTGATGCTGAAGTTGACAGCGTAGATGTCTTTCTTTTAATTGTTCATTAGCCCGACGCAGGTCGGAGGACGTGATTGTACTTTGGGTACGAGGGGTGAGGGGCGTAGTTCCGAATGGTGTTGGTTGGTGTTGACGCGTGGCCCTCACCCCCCGGCTCGCACTCTATCCCTCGCCCCTCGCACCTACGGCTTACAAACCTATTCCTCTATCGTCCCAAGCTCCCCTGCCATCGCCTGCAGCCAACCCGGCAGCTCTTCTTCGCCGAGGATGCGATTGAGGACGCGCAATTCGGCCAGGCGCGCGCCCTGTCCGGCCAGCAGCTCTTCGATGGCGATGCCCGCTTCTTCGGCCAGGCCCGCATCATCGTCCATCTGGTCGATCAGGCGGTCGCGCCATGACCGGATATCGTCGGTTTCCAAGGCATCTGTGCCAGGTGGTTCAACTTCGCCGGGTGCCCACTGGCGGCTGACGAGCGTACCCAGCGGCGTCAGCTCCCAGCGGAAGCCAGAGGCATCCCTCCGCAGCAGATCGTTCGCGGCCAGGTCGCTGATGTAGGCCAGGATGCGCGCCGTCTCGATCGCCTGGCCGCTGATGCGCTGGTAGAGCATCCCAGACGCGTTCGCCAACGTCAGCTCGTCAATCGCCTGACCGTTCGTAGTACCGGCACTCACTTGCGCGAGCGCCACCAGCACGCTCACTCGCCCCGGATCGGCGGCGGCGTAGCTGGCCTTCTCAACCCACGATGCCATGCAGTGTCATCCTCTCGCATAGAAATGCTGTCCCTGTATCGTTCGAATCGCGCTGTATCGCTGTATCGCTCACTATCTAACATCATACGGGCGCCGGTTTCATGCTGCCTGTCTACTCCCTCAGCGATCGTCCTCTGAATGCGCCAAGCGTATACTCAGACATATATGAAGTGTCTGTCCTCGATACGCGCCAATGACTGTTTGTTGCGCCAAGTCCGACACGAAAGAGGCGTCCTCAATGATCGAGCGAGCGCGAGATATCCGTTTGGCAGCGATGCTATTGGTTGTTGTCTTTCTCCTGGCGGTAGCAGCCTGCGGCAAGGAGGAGCGCCTTGGCAGCGACGCCGGTTCAGCCAGCAGCCCAACGAGTGACGCGGCGACGCCAGAGGTGCAGGCAGAGATAGAGCCAACGAACACGCTGGTGATGGAAGCGACACCGGAACCGTCGTCTCCGATGACTCCTACCGGGAGTACGTCGACTGATCCCGAGCCTGATCCCGCATCACCGGACACCGGCATGGGTGAACCATATGGGTTGACGCTGGAGGAGGTGCAGGCACTGGTCCCCTTCGACATCGTGCTGCCCGATCCACTCCCAGCAGGACTGACCTTCACCGACGCCGAGGGGCCGAGCGATGACGCCGCTGATGGGGCGAATCCCGATGTTATCCTCAGCTACAGCGTCGCGAGTGATCCTGGCTATCCCTCCGTCATACTTGGCGAAAGCGTCGAGCAGTTGGATTTCGAGACCGGATTCGGCCCGGGGAACGTGATGTCGGTTCGTGGCGAACTGATGTTTGGTGAGACGCCGGTCACGCAGCGTTCGCTGACATCGCAAGGTTGCATCGAGTTCATGTTCTATGACTGGGAGCTCGACGGGCTGTTTTCATCGCGGCCTCCGTCCCGACCGTAACGGGCGCTGGAGATAACCCGGTGGTGCTCGAGCTCGTCGCAGCTGTCATCGGTGCCGAACTGGAGCAATCCACACTTCCCGACGCGACGGCGGAGACCGAGGAACCGATGGCGAACGCATTCGGTGAATATTGCGACATCACGCTCGAACAGACGCGCTCGATCGCATCGTTCCCGCTCATGGTGCCAGATGAGGTGCCAGTACCATTCGTACTCTCGTCTGTCGATCTCCAGCATGGATTGGATTTCCAGAGTTCTTCCAGTGAAGAGGAAGCAGCGACTGCCGAGGCGATGAACCTCGGCGAACGCGGCGATCCCGACCGGCTTGCGCTGACGTACTTCATCGATGGTGCGACCGGCCCTACACAGGCCGTCCTGACGCAGAGCCCGGATGCTGCACTCTACGCCAACTCACCGCTGAACGACAGTTCGAACGAACCTGACGCCGCCATCGAGACACTGACGATCGGTGACGTCGAGGTTAAGCGCGTGTCGTACAACTTCGGTTCCGGTGAGCAATCCTCCAGCTCGTCCGCCGGCGCGACTGCAACCATCGGGGCCGAGGATGATAGTGAGTTGGGGCGATGGGATGCCTGGTATGGCTGGTCAGTAGGAGATCAGTTATTCCTGCTGAACGCGACCATTGACGGGCCGGACGCCGAACTGGTCACGGACGCGGAAGTCGAGGCGCTAATTGCGTCCTTTATCGCGGAGTCTTAGCGGGAAACGGGAAACGGGAAACGGGAAACGGGACGTGGGTGACGGGTGACGGGTGGTTTGGGATTCCGAATCGGGCTGGTTGGTGGGCGAGCACGGTCCGGCATAAAGCGCGGACCCTACCTCGAAGCAGCATCTCCTACCGACGAATCGACGACGCCAACGCGACGGACGATGATCTGGTGTCCGCTCGAACAGTAGCCGTCCAACTTAGCGTAGGGTCCGCGCTTTATGCCGGACCGTGCTCGCCCACCAACCAGCCCGATTCGGAATCCCAAACCACCCGTCACCCACGTCCCACATTCCCTTCACAGCGAGTCCACAATCTGTTCACAACTCCGGCGTATGCTTGGGTATCGGGCGGTCGTGCGTCGTTGGTCCCTGTACTGATGGACAGTTGGTGTCCATCGAAAGGACCACGCCGATTCAGCCGCAAGCCACTGTGCCTGGCGGTCATGGATCGGTAAGATCGTCCATGATGGATAGGTAGGTGGTTCCAGCGCCTGGCGTGTCCGCGGTGGGAAAGCACGGACACGGATCAGCAGGGTGCTGGAGCAAACAGGTCGCGGTAAACGGGGACCGTGACAGCGTGCGCGAAGGATGGATGGTTTCATGACGGTTACGATGAAGACCGAGCCGACTACGGTAGCTGCGAGCCAGGCTCGCGCGAACGGGGCAACGTCAGCCTTAATTATCCAGGCGACGAACGTCGTCAAGACCTATAACACGGGTAAGGTGCGTGTCCCAGCCCTGCGTGGGGTCGATCTGGCCGTCCAGAAGGGCGAGATGGTCGCCATCATGGGACCGTCTGGCTGCGGCAAGACGACGCTGCTCAACTCACTCTCCGGTCTCGATGAGATCGATGAGGGCGAGATCCTGATCGCCGGGGACGACCTCTCCAAGCTCAAGGATAACGACCGCACCGAGTTCCGCGCTCGCAACATGGGCTTCATCTTCCAGTTCTATAACCTGCTGCCGGTCCTCTCGGCGATCGAGAACGTCGAGCTGCCGCTCCTCGTCTCCGGTGTGAAGCCGAAGCCAGCCCGTGAGCGCGCCATGCAGATCATCGAGCGTGTCGGGCTGACGCAGTGGGCGAGCCACAAGCCAGCTGAGCTTTCCGGTGGTCAGCGGCAGCGTGTGACGATCGCCCGCGCCCTGGTGAACGAGCCGGCCATCGTCTGGGCGGACGAGCCGACCGGCGACCTCGACTCGGAAACCGCCGACGACATCATGGGACTGATGATCGAGCTGAACCAGTCTCAGCAGCAGACATTTGTGATCGTGACTCACGATCCGCGTATCGGCGATATGACCAACCGGATCATTCGCATGAAGGACGGCAGGATCGTTTCGGACGGTCGCTAGACAACGCGTAATCAGCTGCCAGCGTTCAGCTGTCAGCCATTCTCCACGCTTGCGAGTCTCTGTTACTGAATGTCGCTGATTCCTGACAGTCAATGCTGACTGCCGTTACAGAACGGGAAAGTTCTTCATGGACAATATCTTTGGTCTTCCGATGACCACGCTGATGACCGTGACGCTGGTCATCATGGCGCTCTGTCTGGTGACGGTTGGCATCATTGCCCTCCGCAACCAGGTTATCTTCAAGATGGCGATTCGCAACATCCCTCGTCGTAAGGCGCAGACGGTCCTGATCATGGTCGGGCTAATGCTCTCAACCCTCATCATCGCCGCGTCGCTGACGACCGGCGATACGCTCGACTACTCAATTAAACGCTCGACCTATCAAGGGCTTGGTCAGACTGACATCACGATCGCCTTTGTCGGCGAGACGGACGACGAGGGCCAGGTATCGGTCAACAATCAGCCAGTTCCGGCATCGATTGCTGACGATATTCGCGCGCAGTATCCTGACGACGCTGATGTCAATGCCGTCATGCCGATGCTGACGATTGCGGTCCCGGTTGTCAATCTCAATGCTCAGCTCTCCGAGCCAAGCGTACTCATGACGGGCGTTGACCCTGCGCAGCTGGATGGCTTCGGCGGGATCAATACTCCTGATGGCTCCCAGATCGACTTCCCAGCGATCACTGGCAGGACGACAACGATCCCCGCTGACCTCGCCGCGCAGCTCCAGCTGCTTCCGATGGTGCAGGACATGGGAATCGATGTCACAACTCTTCCGGTTGAGACGGTCGTCATCTCCGAAGACCTTGCGGACGAGGTCAAAGCGCAGGAAGGCGACACGCTCGTCTTCTTCTACGAGAATCAGCCTATCCCGATCTCGGTCGGTGCGATCGCCGATGGTTCGATCCTGACCGGATTCGACGCCGGGTCGAGCCAGTCGAGCACACTGCTCGGCATCTCGGTTCCGCTGGAACGACTCCAGATGCTGACCGGACTCGAGGGCCAGGCGCGCTATATCGCCGTCTCAACCAGTGGCGGCGTCGATAACGGTGCCGATCGCACTGAAGCGGCGATGGGCAAGCTCGAAACAGCGCTGGCTTCGGTCGAGGGTGGAGATCAGCTCGGTATCAACCCGATCAAGGAAGATGCGATCAAGGGTGCCGAGGCGTTTGGCAATATCTTCATGTCGCTGTTTCTTGTCCTGGGACTCTTTTCTGCTGCCGCCGGTGTATTGCTGATCTTCCTGATCTTTACCATGCTCGCTGCTGAGCGCCGCTCTGAGATGGGTATGGCGCGCGCGGTCGGCATGAAGCGGCGTCATCTGATCCAGGGCTTCATTGCTGAAGGTGCGGCCTATGACCTTGGTGCAGCATTCATCGGTGCGGCTGCTGGAGTCGGTGTCGCGTTCATCATCGCCAAAGTGATGGGACAGCTCATCGGTGAGTTCTTCACGATCCAGCCGATCGCCACGCCGCAATCCCTGATCGTTGCCTACGCGCTAGGCGTTACGGTGACGTTCCTGACGATTGTGTTCGCGTCGTTCCGCTCCAGTCGTCTGAATATCGTTCAGGCTATCCGTGATCTCCCAGAGCATTCGACGAAGCAGCACCTCCGACCGGTACGGCGGAGCTGGCGACCCGACCGGGTCATCCGTCATGGCTTCGGACTCTTTGGCCACTACATCGGCTGGAGTCCGGTGGTGACCGTGCTTGGCCTCCTGATGCTGCTCAGCGGTGTATTATTCAAGAGCACCTTTCTGTTCTCGGTTGGTCTGGCAGTCGCGTCGCTCGGTCTGGCGGTCTTCCTGCGGCGCTGGCTGCCGGAGCGCGCGGTCTTCACCTTCTTCGCGGCGGTGAACCTGGCCTACTACCTCATTCCGTTCTCACTTCAGGAAAAGATCCTGCCTGACATTGGCACCGGTGGCTTCGAGATGTTCTTCGTCTCGGGACTAGCGATGGTGACGTTCGCGACACTCATTATCATGTGGAATGCGGATCTGCTCGTGACCGCCGCAGCGTTGCCGGGACGCTGGTTCTCGCGCTGGATGCCAGCAATCAAGACCGCGGTTGCCTACCCATTGGCCGCTAAGGGCCGCACGGGCCTGACGATTGCCATGTTCTCGATGGTTATCTTCTCGCTCGTCTGCCTCACGACGATCAATACCAACTTCATCGAGCTTTTCACGAGCGACGAGGCCGATGCCGGGTACGACATCTCGATCATCACCAACTCGGCCAACCCGATCACGGATCTGCGCGAGCAGTTAGCTGGCAGTGATGTCGATGTCGAGCGCATCTCGGCGGTCGGTCGTGTCGCCACGGTCGCCTACGGGAACGCCCAGATGCGAAATCCCGGCGACGACGAGTGGAAAACGTATCCGTTCAGCGGCCTCGACGCCGACTTCATCACGAACGGTGAGGTCCCCCTTGAAGCACGAGCGCCCGGCTTCGAGTCCGATCAGGCGGTCTGGGACGCCCTGCTTTCCGGCGAGAACGTCGCGGTCGTCGATTCAAACGCGTTCGCTGGCGATGGTTTCGGGTCCGATCCGAGTGGTTACTTCGCTCCGGACGGCGTAGACATTGTCGACAATGCTTTCCCTGCGTTCACAGTCGAGATGCAAAGCGCACGGACGGGTGCTGAAGCGAATGTCGAAGTCATCGGCGTCATCGATGCCAAGATCAGCATGCTGTTCGGCTTCTACACGAGCCAGCAGGTGCAGTCTGATCTGTTCGGCGGCGCGGACGCGACCACACTGTTCGTCCAGCTGACCGAGCATGGCGCGGAAGACTCGCCCGAACTGGCACAGGATATGGAGGCAGCGCTGCTGACCAGCGGTGTTCAGGCTGAGTCGATCTCGGAGCTGATCGAGGAGCAGCAGGCATTCTTCAGCGGCTTCTTCATGCTGCTGCAAGGCTTCATGGGGCTGGGGTTGTTCGTTGGCATTGCGGCTCTGGGGGTCATCTCATTCCGCTCGGTCGTAGAGCGTCGACAGCAGATCGGTATGCTGCGCGCGATCGGCTACCAGCGTAACATGGTGGCGATGTCGTTCCTGCTGGAATCAGTCGTCGTCGCCGCGCTCGGTGTCATCAGTGGGACGATTCTCGCGGTGGTGCTGTCGTACAACCTCGTGATGTCCGACGACTTTTCGGAGGGGCAGGATTTCTCTGGGTTCGTCGTCCCATGGGGTACGATCGCCTTCTTCATTATCTCGTCGCTCGTCGCGGCGGCGGTCATGACCTGGGTGCCAGCGCGCAAAGCCGCGTCGGTCCCAATCGCTGAGGCGCTGCGGTACGAGTAGTCATCAGCCATTGTTCGATCAACTGGTCAGAGAGTGGTTGGCGAACGGAGCGAGCATAATGCTCGCTCCGTTCGCCATCTCATGAAGCTGATCTCCCATACTTCTGTCGTGCGCCACCGCCTTGTCATCCTGAGCGGAGCGGAGTCGAAGGACCTAAGCGCATGGCGTGTGCTGCATTGACTCGTGCCAAACCCTTTAGATCCTTCGGCTCCGCTCAGGATGACAAGGCGGTGGCGCACGACAGAAGTATGGGAGTTCGCCAGCAAGCTGTTACCATCGTGTTTCACGTGGAACATCCTCGCTGGTCAACGAGTGAAAGGGTACGCACATGCCATTCGTGCCATCAGAATTCAATGTCCCAGCCGGAATGCAAACTGAACACTTGACCCTACGGATGCTTGCACCCGATGTCACGCAGCTGGATTACGACGCCCTGATGGAGAGCCGGGTACGTCTACGCCTGTGGAGCGATTCGAGCTGGCCAGCAGATGACTTTACATTGGCAGAGAACCAGAAGGATCTTGAAGAGCATGAGCGGGAGTTCCACGCTCGCGAAGCGTTCGCATACACCGTTCTTCGTCACGACGACTCGGTCTGCGAAGGCTGTGTCTACGTTACACCACTCGTTGATCGCATCAGGAGTCGAAGACGAACGGTGGCGAATCGACACTTGCTGCTGACGAGCACGCAGCCTCGGTCAGTTTCTGGGTTCGTGACTTTGCACAGCGCCGCAATCTCGATGTGGAGTTACTGGACGCCCTCGTTGCCTGGCTTCAACATGACTGGACATTTTCCGCCATATTCTTCATGTCGAACAGCCAGTTGACGAGCGACGCACAAATGTTGCGATCCGCAGGATTTGCCGAGCCGTCGACGATGCGGGCGCAGTCAGATGGCTTTGACTGGCAGTTCTGGCAACTGTCCGAACGCGTGTAATCATCAGTTGTAGCCTACTCGCTCGCGCTCATGTCATCCATCCCGCATGATGATTGATGGTGACCGTTAGATGTTTCACGTGAAACATTGCCAGCGGAGGGATCAGCATGCCAGAAACTCGTCGAAACAGAATCGGATTTGCAGTCAAGGTCGTCGGCCGGATCGGCCTTTGCTCGCACGACACGCGCCGTTGGCAATCTCAGCCGCATCTGCGCGTGTCACTGGACTATCTGGAACAGATTTTCCGCTACTTGAATGATATTGACGTTCGGATGTACCGCATGGCATCCGATCTTGCCCCATACATCACGAAGTCTGATCTTCCCGATCAGCATCGACAGATCGACGAGGCACGCGACGAACTGGCGCGAGTTGGCGCACTGGCTCGGGAATTCGATCTTCGACTGTCACTGCATCCATCACAATACATCGTGCTGAATACTCCAGTCGAGCGCGTACTGGATACTTCAATACGCACGTTCCAGTCACACGCCGATATTCTCGATGGTATGGGACTTGGCCCAGAACACAAGATCATCACACACGTCGGTGGGGTCTATAACGACCGGCCCAGCGCGCTTGCACGTTTCGCACAACGCTATGAGCAGCTATCGGACTCGATCCGTGCCCGGCTGATTCTTGAGAATGATGACAGGCTCTTTCCGGTTGATGATGTCCTCTGGCTGCACGATCAGACCGGCATTCCAGTCGTCTTCGACTGGCTACACCATCAGGTGCTCAACACTGGCACGTTGACCCCGGCAGAGGCCGCTCTGCGCTGTCTAGACACATGGCCAGCCGAACAACGGCCGAAAATGCACTTCTCTTCAGTAGCCGGTTCGATTCCAAAAGGTAAAGCGGCCCCGCATGCAGAGTACATTGACTCGGCCGACATCATCCCGTTCCTGAGCGCGCTCCGCGACGAAACGTTCGATGTGATGCTGGAGGCGAAGATGAAGGATTTGGCGGTGCTGAAGGTTCGAGAGGCGCTGACCGAAGCAGGTTTGGCTGACCGATTCTGGTAGTGACGATCCCCACACCGTCGTAGGGTCGCCGCTTGCCGCGACCGACGTCGCTGGTCGAACGTGCGGAGGTGCGAACCACTGTGGGTAGTCTCCGTCGCTCCCGAAACATCGGGACGGGCAGCTGAGGCCGCCTGCAACGGCGCTGTCACGATCCCAGCGCATGACCAGCGACGCCGGTCGCGGCAAGCGGCGACCCTACGACGGTGTGGGTTTGTATCCACCATAGACCGCGTGCCCCGCATAAACCCAGAACGCGTCGACGCCGACGAAGCCAGTGTCAGCCAGCCACCCAAGCTGGTCGAACAGGTTCGAGGGCGTATCCATCGGATCTGGATGTTCGAAGATGTTCCAACTCTCACTCGTGAAGAAGTCGTAGATTTCCGTGTTGCCCTGCAATTCCAGCGATTGGAGGCGGACAGTGTGGTTCCAGTCGTTTGCTGTCAGGCGCAGCGCGGTTGCACTGGACGGTTGGACGAGATCGGCGATCAGCAGTGCACCACCCGGTGCGAGCCGCTCAAACACTCGCTTGAACATGCGTTGCTTTCCTGCGCCGTTTAGATGATGCAAGGCGAGACTTGAGACGATGCAGTGAATATCACCTTCGAGTTCGTCGATCCAGCCATCGTTCTCGAACTGGAACAGCCGCGTTTCAAACCGTCCTTCGAACGGCGTGAGTGATGACCGAGCTTCGTCAAGCATCGTTTGCGTTCCATCAAGCAGAAGCATCCGCGCCTGTGGGTACCGCTCCAGGATCGCACGGCTGAGCCACCCACTACCCGCCGCAAGGTCAACTCCGCGAAACGGCGTTCCGTCATCGACTGGTAACAGTGTGACAATCGTCCGTTCGATCTCGTCGCGGCGGGGGATCATCACTCGGCCCATTTCGATGAACAGGGCTGAGTCAGTTTCTTCCCAGGCAAGTCCGCCACTCTGCACGGTTTCACGTGGAACATTCATCAACCGACTCCATATCGTGAGATGTCGCCATGCCTACTGCCTGCCATCGCGCGTGATACTACACTGATTGATGGCACTGAACTGTTAGCGCCATCTGCTTCCGAAGAAGCCAAAACAGAACATATATTCTAATCGTGCTGACATCCCTCAGACAAGACAGTGTGGCACTGGCCAGTCGGGAGAACTGAATTGTTGCACGCCATCACCGATGTTTCCGCATCCAGGCTTGGGAAATGGATTGTCCTCGTCGCCTGGATCATCGTCGCAGTGCTGGTCATCCCAACCGCGCCGACGCTGATGGATGTCACCGAAAATGACACGTTGCAGTTCCTGCCGACCGATGCGGAGTCGAAGCGTGCAGCCGAACTCGTCCGCGAGAAGTTCCCCAGCGATGGCACGCCAGCCATCATCGTCTTCCGGAATCCGGAAGGGCTGAATGACACAGATTTCACCCACGCGGAAGCGATCTACACCGGCGTCAACGCCATGCGCGACGAGGCACGCAGCGACGTTGGAGCGATCGTCTCAATCTACAACGTTCCTCAGGCACGCGCGGAACTGATCTCTCCCGACAACACAGCGATGACGATGATTGTGACGATCACTGGATCGCCGAGCGAGGAACCGTACGCCGAGCGGATCGAGGCCATTCGCGACATCACCACACCGTACGACAGCGCGGAACTGCTGGTGAAGGTCAGCGGTCCCGGCGGCTTGATCGCCGATCTCGTCTCCGTGTTCGCTGAGATCGATGGCTTCCTGCTGCTCGTTACGGCAGTGCTCGTCCTCGTCCTGCTGGTGCTGATCTACCGCTCGCCGTTGATCGCGATCATCCCACTGCTGATCGTCGGCGTCGTGTTTCAACTGGCTGGTGGCGTTGCCGCTACGATCCTGCGTGAGCTGGGTTTTCCAGTCAACGGTCAATCCAGCGGCATTATGACCGTCATTCTGTTCGGTGCTGGCACCGATTACTTCCTGTTCATCGCCTCCCGCTATCGCGAGGAACTGCTCCAACACGCCGACAAGCACGCTGCCATGCGAACGACGATGCGAGCCGTTAGCGAATCGATCCTCTCAGCCGGAGGCACGCTGATGATCGCCGCCCTGCTGCTCCTGCTGGCCGACCTCGGCTCCTACCGTTCGCTCGGTCCGATCATCGCGATCGCTATCTTCATCATGATGCTGGCAGCGATAACCCTGATTCCAGCGGTGCTGGCGATCGTTGGCCGCAACGGCTTCTGGCCGTTTCGTCCGCAGTACAACCTTGATCCTGCGGCGCAACCGAGGGACAGCCGTATCTGGACTCGGGTCGCGCACATCGTCCTGGAGCGACCAGCGCGGGTGCTTGCGATCACCAGCGCTGTCATGGTGCTTCTCATCAGTGGGATGCTCTTCCTGAATCCGAGCTACGACGCGCTGGAGAGTTTGCCCGCCAACGTTGAGTCGGTCGAGGGCTTCGCGGCGCTGCGCGAGGCGTTCCCGGCTGGTGAGCTCTCACCGACAAGCGTCTATATCCAGCTTCCCGACGGTCAGACGATCGCGGACGCTGAGAATCTGCAGACGATCGACGCGATTGCCGCCGAACTGGCCGGGCAGGACGGCATCGTTGCGGTCGACGGCCCCGCCAGCCCGTTCGGTCGAGGAACCGGGCCGGATGTGGAAGCGGTCGCCAACGCCTACGCGACCATTCCACCGGACATCCGCCAGGAGATCGACGCGGCTCGAGTTGCCGACGCGGCTGGTCCACCCCGTGGAACCGACATCGACCCCGCATCCGAACTGGGCCAGGCTATCGGGCTGTACATCTCGTCGCTCGGCTTCGTCTCCGCCGACGGCTCGGTCGCGCAGATCAACGTCACGCTGGACGAGAACCCCTACGGCAACGCCGCGATGGACCTCGTTCCGGCGATCCGTGATACCGCGCGAGAAGCCGCTGCGGCGAATGGACTAAGCGCGGACGCTGTGCTCGTTGGTGGAGAGACTCCGGAAAACGCGGATACGCGCATGGCCAACAACCGCGACACGTTTGTGGTGCTGCCGATCATCCTGGTCGCGATCATGCTGATCCTCGGGCTGCTGCTGCGCTCAGTCGTTGCGGCGCTCTATCTCGGCGCGACGATCGCGTTGACCTACTTCGCGACGCTCGGTTTCTCGATCCTCGTGTTCACATTCGTCTTCGGGCAGGACAGTCTAGGCAACGGCGTGCCGTTCCTGCTGTTCGTCTTCCTGAACGCGCTCGGTGTCGATTACAGCATCTACCTGATGGCCCGCATCCGCGAGGAAGCGCGCGAGCTCGACCTGCGCCACGCGACCGAGCGAGCGCTGGTCCGCACAGGCGGCGTCATCACCTCCGCTGGCATTATCCTGGCTGGCACCTTCGCCGCGCTGATGACCCTGCCGCTACGCGACCTCTTCCAGCTCGGCTTCGCCGTCGCCGCTGGTGTGCTGATCGATACGTTTATTACCTGATCCCTGCTCGTTCCATCCATCGTGATGCTGCTGGGTAAGTGGAACTGGTGGCCGACGCAAAGCGCCACCGAGGGTGGCGACTAGCCGACGACGGCCCTCACCCCCCGGCCCCCTCTCCCAACTTTGGGAGAGGGGGAGTGGGATTGTTGAGGGGTCAGCCCCGATAGCAGATGCTTCGTGCCCAAAACTCCCCCTCTCCCAACTTTGGGAGAGGGGGCCGGGGGGTGAGGGCCGTCGTGGCACACCGTTTGCATATGTAGCCTCGAACACCTGGCACTGATAGCCGGGAACGGGGATACACAGGCGGGCCGGCCGGACGCTGATGTTGACCCAGACACCCTTAGTCAAATGGCGTGGTTCCGGATATTCCGGACACAAGAAGGGACGATCCATCGTGAGCATCATTGGATGGCTGATCATTGGCGCGGTCGCTGGCTGGCTTGCCAGCATGGTTACCGGGCGCAATGAAGAGATGAACTGGCTTGAGAACATCGTCGTCGGCGTGGTTGGCGCGCTGGTTGGTGGTTTCCTCTACGGTTTGATCACCGATAGCGACTGGACCAATTCATTCAGCATCGGCACGCTACTCGTTGCATTCCTTGGCGCGATCGTGATCCTGTTCGTGTACAACGCGGTCAAGGGCCGTGCACGCGGATAAGACTCCTGTTGGGCATGAACTGGACCGATAAGGTCCGTCCCAGTTGATCACGAGCTCTTCGAGCCCCGGCGGTTATCCGCCGGGGTTTCGTTATGCGTGATGCGTGTGATGTGCGCTGCTCTGGCAAATCCAGAACGTAGATTCTTTATCGTGTTCATTCGTTAGACGTGGAAGGAAACGCGTGCGTTTGTCATCGAAGCTGCCAGTTGAGCGCATCCGCAGTACGTGGGAGAACATCGAGGCGAGCCTGTGGTTCATCCCGACGATGTTCGCGGGCTTTGCCGTGCTGCTGTCCGTGTTGCTGCCAGAGCTGGATCGACGCGTCGCAGACGATGTGGGGAGGCAGCGGGAGTGGATCTTCTCTGGGACCGCCGACGCTGCCCGGACGATCCTGTCGGTAATTGCCGGGTCGCTCATCACGGTCATCTCGTTGCTCTTTTCGATCACCGTCCTGACGTTGCAACAGGCCTCGACACAGTTCAGTCCCCGCGTGATGCGGAAGTTCACCAGCGACCGAGGCAGCCAGAACGTCCTCGGCATCTACATCGCGACCTTTCTGTACGCGCTGCTCGTCCTGCGGCAGATTCAGGGAGAAGATTCGCCGGTTGGCACGTTCATCCCAATTCTCTCCGTCACGGTTGCCATCATCTTTGCCCTGATCTGCATGGGTGCACTGGTCTACTTTATTCACCACATCGCGAATCTGCTCCAGGCCTCGACAATCATTCAATCGATTCAACATGAGCTGCTGGACGCGATCGACCATCTCTATCCTGCGAAGATCGGAGAGCCTGTCGATCTGAACGACCCGCACGACCCGCGCGACGACATTGCCGCCTTTCGATCCCAGATTGAGGGTGGAAATCGTGGGACGATCGTCGGTTCCACGTCGGCAGGCTACCTGCGCTCGCTGGATGAATCCGGCCTTGCGGCCGCGCTACCGGAAGGCGCCTGGGCGATCGTCCACGCACCGGTTGGCCACTTCGTCATTCGCGGCACGCCGCTGGTCGAGGTCGGTGGCGTGGACATAGCTGATGACGAGCAGTATGAACGTTTGAACTCGGCGTTTGTTCTGGATCGACAGCGATCCCTGTCTCAGGATCCGCTCTTTGCCGTGCGTCAGCTTGTCGACATCGCACTGAAGGCGCTCTCTCCGGCGATCAACGATCCAACGACGGCTGAGCACGTCATTTCCGCACTTGGCGATGGACTCGCGCGTCTGATGGTGCGACCGTTTCCGTCACGCATTCGCGTCATTGAGCATGATGGACAACACCACGCCTGCTGGATCAATCGTCCGAGGCTGGATGAATATGTTGCGGAATCGTTCGACCAGATCCGGCGTATCGCAACCGACAACGTCCATGTCACGCTCTACCTGCTCGACACCATTGCCGCGATCGGGCCCCACGCACCAGTCGAGCGATGGTCACATCTCTGCGAGCAGGTAGACGCGATTGTCGAAGCGGTTCAAATGCTGGATGTCCCTGAACGGGATATGCGGCTGCTTCAGGAGCGCATTGACCTCGTCCGTGACCGATGAGATAGCTACCGTATGATCCGATAGATCAGTTCCGTCTTGCCGACTCGCACGCGAGCGCCGTCCGTCAGCCGAGTTGGTGTGGAGATTCGCTGGAGATTGACGAACGTCCCGTTCGCGCCGCCGGCGTGTTCGATGACATGCGCTCGGCGAACAGCGTCCCAGGCAATCGAGGCATGTTCGCGATGGATCCACGGATCGTGGATGCGGATGTCGGACAGGCTACCGCGACCGATACCAGCCGATCCCAATTCCTCACCACATGGCAGGCGGGCAATGACGGTGCCATCAAGCATTCCCAGCGTCGCGTAACTGACGGCTGCGGCTTCCGCACGTTCCAACGCTGGATCAGGAGCGTCGTGCTGGTGGTGCACGTCATGTGCGTGTGCGTCCAACGGCTGAACGCCAGACAGCAACCGTCGCTGAAGCGGGCCGGACGCACTGTCGCCAGGTCTAGTTGCAGCATCGTCGTGGGGGCCGTTGCTCATGATGCGCTACTTTACATGTTCCGCGCGCTACGGTTCTACCAACCATTAGTTCACTTTCGAGACACCATGACTACGATCATGTAACCAGCATGTCACGTGCGGATTCATCCTATCAGTCATTGTACGTATGAGAGTTGTTCGATCGTGAGAGGTGGCATGGGACAAATGGCGGAATCTCAGTGGTCTCACCGGTGCGAATCCTCGCGACCCCGCTCCTCATTCCTGTTGCGGACGATGGCGTGCCTGGTCATCGCGCTATTGACCGCGACCCTCGTCGCAGCCTGTTCTGGACCCGGTGACGACGAAAGTACGAATGCCACCGGTGAGACGCCATCGGTAACGTCAGAAACTGGAGCTGGCGCTACGACGGAACCAACCATCACCACCGCATCTGGCGACAACCTGGCTCCGACCGCCACCGTTGCGACCGACATTCCGGCATCCGCGACGACCGGCGCAGCACCGGCGACAGCCACGACTGCCCTGCCGGACGTCACCGCTACGACAACCACGCCCGACGCGACACCCGCCGACGAGGAGACGATGATCCTCTCCGTCTACTTCCTGCGCGATGAGAAGATCGCGACGGCGCACCGCGAGCTACCAGCGACCCAGCAGGTTGGTGCGGCAGCCATGCAGGCGCTGCTGGAAGGTCCGATCCAGGCGGAAGTGGACGCGGGCTTGTCATCGAGTATCCCCGATGGGACTGAATACCTCGGCCTCGCGATCGAGGAGACTGTCGCGACCGTCGATCTATCGGGCGACTTCGAGGCGGGCGGCGGGAGTCTGTCGATGCAGACGCGCCTGGCCCAGGTCGTGTATACGCTGACGCAATTCCCAACAGTTGAGACCGTGCGGTTCGCCCTCGATGGCGAACCGATCGAGGTCTTCGGCGGCGAGGGCATCATCCTTGAGGAGCCGGTCGGTCGCGCTGACTTCGAAGACGTGACCCCGCTCATCTTTGTCGAGTCGCCAGCAGTCGGCGATACCGTCTCAAGTCCGCTGAACGTGGTCGGGACTGCCAACACGTTCGAAGCCGTGTTCCAGCTCCAGGTGCTCGACGGCGAGGGCAGCATCCTTGTTGACGAAGTGGTCATGGCGACCTCTGGCACTGGCACCCGTGGCACCTTCGACATCACCGTCGAGTTCGACGCTCCCACCGATGAAGGCATCGTGCGTGTCCTCGAATACTCGGCGCGCGACGGCAGCGAAGTGAACGTCGTCGAGATTCCGGTACTGTTCGAGTAGCGGATGTGAGGCGGAGTCTGAGCGGAGTTGGTCGTTGCCGGGGGGTGAGGGCCGCCCCGGCAACGACCAACTCCGCTCACCCACGTTTCCCTTACATATCACGCCGTCCAGATGCCATACTTCCTATACCAACACGGTTCTGATTCAGCCGTGTATTCACCGGGAGCAGCAGCACGAAACAGGGACGGGGACACGAGTATGTCGGCAACTGGCGGGGCGAATGGGATGGCAAGCGGGACTGGCGTGAGCCAGAATCCGGAAGCGTCGCCAACCGCATCGGCGACGGAGAATATTATCGGCAACACCGAGACGGGTGCTGGAGCTGCCCCAGCTATCGAAAGGCCGACGGCGACCGCGACTGCGGCAGGCTCAGCGGCGTTCGTTGCGCGGCTGTCCGAGATTCACGATCGCGTCATGCCGATCCTCTCGGCGATCCAGCGTGAGTACGCTCCGCGTGTGATGGGCGGCTATCCAACCCTGATCGACAACGTGCAGCGCGGCGGCATTTTCGGCATCAGCTTCGCCCCGGGCTTCGGTGCCTACTTCATGACCGATGGCACCGGCCTGTTCGCCGAGATGCACCTCGTCTCTCATCGCACGGATACTCTGTCTGCCGCCAACGGAGAGAAGTTCGGTGGTGAGCCCAAGATCATCGAGCGTCCGATCGATGACACCTGGACCGATCTCCACTATCGCAACTTCGTCTCCGAACTGCTCTCAAAGTGGAACTTCCAACAGACCCGGATCTTCCGCGTCGATTCGTAGCGTTGTGACGGGTGACGGGTGACGGGTGACGGGTGACGGGTGACGCGATCTCTACAACAGATCGCACCAGACATCACCAATCACCGCAGGAGCCCCACCAGCCAGAACCCCGCCATGCCGGCCAGCAGGCAGGTCCAGAGCTTGCCGAAGCGCAGGACGACGAGCGTGGCCAGCGTTGCGCCAATGACGCGGGACGGCAGCGTGCCAGCCCCGTCCGCGATGCCGGGGATCGCCAGCGCGGCGAACGAGGCGACCGGGACATAGGCCAGGAAGCGGTCAAAGGCGGGCGACATCTCGCGGTCGCCGAGTGCGAAACCAGCAACGCGCGTCAGGTAGGTCACAGCCGCCACGGCGAGGACGAGCAGCAGTCGTTCAGCACTGATATTCATGCGTCCACCTCATCTGCTTTCTGTTCCTGAGTCGTGTTCCGGTCCAGCGCCGCACCAAGTGCGGCGGCGGTGACGGCGGCAATGAGAAACGTGACGCCGCCATCCGCGTACGGTCCGACCGCTAACGCGGTACCAGCCGCAACGATCGCAACGACGACGGCCACGCGCGAGCGCAGCAGCGGCAGCAGGAGCGCCAGGAACGAGAGCGGGAAGATGAACTCCAGGCCGAGCTTCTCAGGGTCCGGGAGCAGCGAGCCGAACAGCACGCCGCCCATCGTCGAAGCCGCCCAGACGACGTAGAGGCTGATACCCGCGCCGAGCAGATATGCCATGCTTCCCCGTCCGGCCAGGTACTCACGCATCGTCAGTCCATACGCTTCGTCGGTCAACAGCGGCGCGACGATCGCTTTACCGGGCCGCTCTCCCGGGCGCATCCGCCGGTTGATCGACAGCGCGTAGAGGATGTGGCGCAGGTTCAGGATCGCTGCCGTAACGATGATTGAGATCAGTCCCGCTCCGCTGCCGTACAGCGTGACCATGACCAGCTGCGCGCTGCCAGCATAGACCAGTAGTGACGACAGTAGCGTCTCCAGACCGCTGAATCCGCTGGCACGTGACACGAGCGCGTAGGCGATACCAAACGGCACGGCCCCCGGCCAGAGCGGCATTGGCCCCATGAAACCACGTCGCAACTGCTCGCGGAAGGAACGGTCCTCGGCTGGCTCGGTCCTGGCTTTCTTGATGCTGATGATTCGTTCCCTGCCTGTATTCGCAATCACGCTTTCCTCTATCCGGTATTATCTATCAAGATGGTTAGAAGTATGATCGGTGCCAGATAACCTGTCAAGCTCCAGATAGCAGTTACAGTTCTGTTCAATGCTGCCCAAGGCAGATGCCGTTATCCGTGACTTTTCACTCCACGATAAAGCTAATCGCAACGTGGATCTGTGCGCTTCTCGCATGAATGCTGGGAGGTTCGAAGGATGGTCGTGCCCGAGCCGCGTTGGTCGGCGTCTAGCACGGTCCGGCATAGAGCGCGGACCCCACGAGGAGAGATAGTGTCCGGTTCACATCGCAATGGGCCCAATATCAGGAACGGTGTTCGATAGAACGTTCAAACGGGAGCCGCCCGTACCATCGTAGGGTCGGCGCTTCATGGTGGTCCGTGCTCGCCTCCCGAACCACGATTCGGTACCGACCGCGCTGTATACCGACCCGCGCTCGCTCCCGAGCCAACCCGCTTATGAGACGACAACCCCTCGAACATCCTATTACCCTGGCTTCGTTTACCCTTTCACAATCTCCGCGCCTCACAGTCAACGCTCAGGCGATAATTCCCACTTGCAGAACGATCCGAACGCATGTACAGTGTACGTACACTCTCGGGAACGATGACCGAGAGTCACGTCTTTACGGTCGCTTAACATCGTAGTACACTACATGTTGTGTTGGCATCGTCGTTGCAATACGATATGTAGCCATTACGGCCCCGGACGAGGTCCAGCTCCTCTGGATCAGGAGCATCTCCCGAGGCATGGTGGGAAGGATCAAGCTCCAGTTTCTGAGTCCGAGCGTCGATGTGTACGTACACTACGATGCTTCCGGAATCGGCTCAGGCGACTCCGTTGGCCGGGTAAGCGGCGGAGATGGGGCGGACGATCGAGGCAAGGAGTCGCTGGCGGAGCGAGGCTGGCGTGACGAGGGGCCGGTGTACGGCGCGAACGCGCTGAGGCGTTGCGTGCAGTAGGTGGATCAGGATGGTCCACTGAATCGTGTGTTGAGGAGTGGATATGGTCGCGGAACCGACGCGCAAGCACATGCACATGACAGATCTGTCGAACGACCTCGCTGCCGAAAGCGAGACACATGACGACATCATTCGCCCGAGCGCCCACGAGCGGCGCGGCCACGGCTTGCGCGTCGAGCGACGCTTCACAACCGCTGGCCAGGATCCGTACGACACCATTGAATGGGCACAGCGCACCTCACGCATCACCAATCCGGACGGCTCGGTCGTCTTCGAGATGCAGGATGCGGAGATTCCGGCGAAGTGGTCGCAGGTGGCGACCGACATCATGGTCTCCAAGTATTTCCGCAAGGCTGGCATCCCGCAGACCGACAAGCAGGGTGAGGCGATCCTCGGTGAGGATGGCATCCCGACCTACGGCCCTGAGAACTCCGCCAAGCAGGTAATCGACCGGCTGGCTGGTTGCTGGCGGCACTGGGGCGCGGAGTACGATTACTTCGCCTCTGATGAGGATGCGCAGGCGTTCCAGGACGAACTGACCTACATGCTCGTGCATCAGATGGCCGCGCCGAACTCGCCGCAGTGGTTCAACACCGGCCTCAACTACGCCTACGGCATCACTGGCCCCAGCCAGGGGCACACGTTCGTTGAGCCTAAGTCGGGCCGCGTCATGCTCTCGACCGATGCTTACTCCCGTCCGACGCCGCACGCCTGCTTCATTCAGGCAGTCAGCGACGATCTGGTCGGAGAGGGCGGCATCTTCGACCTCGTCACCCGCGAGGCGCGTGTCTTCAAGTACGGCTCCGGCACCGGCTCCAACTTCTCGCGCATTCGTGCCGAGGGTGAGAAGCTCTCCGGCGGCGGCACGTCGTCCGGCCTGATGAGTTTTCTCAAGGTCTTCGACCGAGCGGCCGGCGCGATCAAGTCTGGTGGCACAACGCGGCGCGCGGCCAAGATGGTCGTGCTCGACATGGACCACCCCGACATCGAGACGTTCATCAACTGGAAGGCGCAGGAGGAGAAGAAGGTCGCGGCCCTGATCGCCGCTGGCTACTCCGCCGACTTCAACGGCGAGGCCTACGCGACCGTCTCCGGCCAGAACTCGAACAACTCGGTGCGCGTCACCTCCGATTTCATGCGCACGGTGAAGGACGACGGCAACTGGGACCTGACCTGGCGCACGAACGGTAAGATCGCTCGCACGGTGAAGGCGCGGGAGCTGTGGCGGCAGGTGGCCGAAGCCGCCTGGGCCTGCGCCGATCCCGGCGTGCAGTTCGACACAACGATCAACGACTGGCACACCAGCCCGGCCAGCGGGCGCATCAACGCCAGCAACCCGTGCTCCGAGTACATGTTCCTCGACGATACGGCCTGCAACCTGGCGTCGCTCAACCTGATGACCTTCTACGACGAGGCGACCAATACCTTCCGGGTCGAGGACTACCTGCACGCGATTCGCCTCTGGACGATTGTGCTGGAGGTCAGCGTCCTGATGGCGCAGTTCCCGAGCGACGAGATCGCGCGCCGCTCGTACGTCTTCCGCACGCTGGGCCTCGGCTACGCGAACCTCGGCTCGCTGCTGATGACGATGGGCCTGACCTACGACTCCGACGAGGGCCGCACCATCTCAGCAGCGATCACGGCGATCCTGACCGGCGAAAGCTACGCGACCTCGGCGGAACTGGCCCGTGAACTGGGCACCTTCCCCGGCTACGAGCCGAACCGCGAGCACATGCTGCGCGTCATCCGCAACCATCGCCGTGCCGCCTACAACGCGCCAGCGACGGAGTACGAAGAGCTGTCCGTCCTGCCGGTCGCGATCAACCCGGAGTTCTGCCCGGACGACCTGCTGAAGGCATCGCGACACGCCTGGGACCGCGCCCTGACGCTCGGCTCCAAGCACGGCTACCGCAACGCGCAGACGACCCTGCTCGCCCCGACCGGCACGATCGGCCTGCTGATGGACTGCGACACGACCGGCGTTGAGCCGGACTTCGCGCTCGTGAAGTTCAAGAAGCTCTCCGGCGGCGGCTACTTCAAGATCGCCAACCAGTCGATCGCGCCAGCCCTGCGCACGATCGGTTACAAGCCCGACCAGGTCGAGGAGATGCTGCGCTACGTGCTCGGCACGATGTCGCTCGACGGCGCGCCGCACGTCAACCGCGAGTCGCTCATGGCGAAGGGTCTCAACGACGCCGACATCGCCAAGGTCCAGAAGACGCTACCGGGAGTGTTCGAGCTGCCGTTCGCCTTCAACGTCTGGACGCTCGGCGAGGACGCGCTCGTCCGGCTCGGCCTGACGCAGGCGCAGTGGTCGGGGCCGGGCTTTAACCTGCTACGCGCTATTGGCTTCACCCCGGCGGAGATCGACGCGGCCAACGATGTCATCTGCGGCATGCAGACGATCGAGGGCGCGCCGCACCTCAAGGACAAGCACCTGCCGATCTTCGATTGCGCCAACCAGTGCGGTAAGCATGGCAAGCGCTTCATCCACTACATGGGCCACGTCCGCATGATGGCGGCGACGCAGCCGTTCCTGTCCGGCGCGATCTCGAAGACGATCAACATGCCGAACGAGGCCGACATCGCTGACATCGAAGACGCCTACATGGAATCGTGGCGGCTCGGCATCAAGGCCATGGCGCTGTATCGCGACGGCTCGAAGCTCTCGCAGCCGCTGTCGTCGAAGTCCGATGTCAAGGAAGAGATCGACGGACTGGCCGAGCAGGCCGCCGAAGCGCAGGCCGCGATTTTGGAAGCCGAGTCCGAGATCAAGCAGCTCCGCGAAGAGCTGGCCGCGATGCAGAAGATCGCGGCGACGCTGGATCGTCCGAACGGAGCCGGGCCGGTCGTATCGCGCACCAACCCGTTCCGTCCGACGCGGCGGACACTTCCGGGCAAGCGCGGCGGCTTCACCCAGGAAGCGCGCGTGGCCGGTCACAAGGTCTACCTGCGCACGGGCGAGTACGACGACGGGACGCTCGGCGAGGTGTTCATCGACCTGCACAAGGAGGGCGCGACGATGCGCTCGCTGATGAACTGCTTCGCGATCGCCGTTTCGAAGGGCTTGCAGTACGGCGTGCCGCTGCAGGAGTTCGTGGACACGTTCACCTTCACCCGCTTCGAGCCGCAGGGTATGGTCGACGGCCACCCGAACATCAAGATGGCCACCAGCCTGATCGACTACGTCTTCCGCGTGCTCGGCCTGGAGTACCTCGACCGCGGCGACCTGGTCCAGATCCCGCCGACCAAGTCCCCGATCGAGGAGTCCGTCGAATCCTCGTCGCTGGAGCCGACCACGCCGTCCGAACCCGTCGCCGCCATCGCCAAGACCCCGCCATCGACCGGCCATAGCAACGGCAATGGACATAAGAACGGCACGAACGGTACGCACAAGACCGCACCTGCGGCGGTTGAAGCACAGGCCGTGACTGCCGAGCCAGCCGCATCGGTCGCCGTCGCCCTGATCGAGGAGCGCAGCGACGACGTACAAACCGCAGCGATGCACGACGGCGGCATCAGCCAGCAACTCGCTGGCATGATGGGCGACGCCCCCTTCTGCGACGTCTGCGGCCACATCACCATCCGCAACGGTGCCTGCTACAAGTGCATGAACTGCGGGAACAGTCTGGGCTGCTCGTAGCTCCTCTTGTCTCAGTTCAGCGCCCGGATCCATAAGGATCCGGGCGTCTGTGTATTCGAGTGACGTTGGCGGACCAGATATCTGTGAGGCGGGTTCCCACAGTCTGCGATCGACATTTGTGATCCATTGCGTATCGTATACGCAACGGTTGCGTAATGATTCATAAAAGGATAGACACATGGCAGTAAACGGGACGAGGGAGCGTGTCCGATTCAGCCTCGATCTCACATCAGCGATGAACGAGCTTCTCGAGGGGATGGTGCAGGATCTCGGGGCCAGCAACAAGAGCGAGGTGCTTCGGAAGGCGATCGCCCTGATGAAGGTTGCAACAGACGCCAAAGCGCAAGGCCACAAGCTCTATATCGCCGACTCGCCTCCTCCCGGTGCATCACGAGAGATCGTCGGGATATGATGTGCGGGATACCGCTGGATGTTGCGTATCTGGTCAAGCGCATGGAGCCACGATGAGCGAACTACACCGCATCACGATCAACCTAGAGCAAAATGCTGGCAGGCCATCGATCCGCAACATGCGCATTCGTGTCAAAGACGTTCTCGAGCTGCTTGCGTCTGGGGCGAGCCAGGAGGAGATTCTGACCGACTATCCGTACCTTGAGGCGGAGGACATCACTGCCGCGCTCGAATACGCGACTGGATAGGTTGGCTATCAACTGCTGCACATCCGCGCTGATATATACTAGTGGCGTTAGACCTGACAGGTTGTAACCTGACAGGTTCAACACCACTATCTTTGTAACACGGCGATTGGGGTGTGACAGCGATGGAACTGCGAACGCCAGACTTCTTCAATCGGGCGCGCGAGTTACAACAGCTCGAGCGCGCCTGGGCATCCGACCGCCCGCAGATGATCACCCTGTGGGGGCGGCGGCGGGTGGGGAAATCCGCGTTGCTGTCGCAGTTTGCTGCTGGCAAGCGTGCGATCTACATCTACGGGACGCGCATCTCGGAGGCGGATGTCCTTGAGAATCTGAGCACGCAGATGGCGCGAGCCTTCGATCAGCCGTTTCTGGCAGACATTAAGCTCGCATCATGGGACAACGCGTTTGAGATCATGACGAGAGAATCGCGCTCCGGTAGGTTACTCATTGTCTTCGATGAGTTCCCATACCTCTGCGAGGTATCGCAAGGGCTGGATACGCTGGTGCAACGGTGGTGGGACCGCATCCACCGCACCGAGAACGTGATGCTCGTTGTCGCCGGGTCGGCGTTCTCATTCATGCGTGGACTCACCGGGCTGTCCGGAGCGTTGCACGGTCGTCGGACCGGCCAGCTCGATGTCGAACCATTCGATTACTTCGACGCGGCGCACTTCATGCAGCACCTGAATCCTGTGGATCGCGTACGTGGATACGCCTGCTATGGCGGTATCCCCGCGTATCTCACTCACATCGATGCATCTCACTCACTGGAACAGGGTATCCAGGAGTCGATCCTCGCGCCTGGGGCATTTCTCAATCGAGAGGGTGAGGATCTGCTGCGTACGGAGTTCCACAACGAGACGGTGTATGCATCCATCCTGCGGTCAATGGCAAGCGGCGAAGAGCGCCCGAGTGATATTGCTCGAGACATTGGCCGAGGCGCTGCTAACGAAATCCTCGATCATCTGCTTCGCCTGCAAGACCTGCACATGATTCGACGTTTCGTACCGATCACGGAGACCCACCGACCGCGCTCCCAGCGGGTTCTCTACCGGCTTTCTGATCCTTACCTGCGTTTCTGGTTTCGCTACGTGTCCAGATACCAGCCATCGCTCATGCTGGGGGAAGCCGAAGTTATCTGGGAACAAGTAATCCAGCCGTCACTCGATGAGTTTGTCGCACGCACCACTTGGGAAGAAGTCTGTATGCAGTATCTCTGGCGACGTGTCGCTACTGGTCAGATGCCGACGAGTTTTCAGCAGCTTGGTCGCTGGTGGGACAACCAGACTGAGATCGATATCGTCGGCACCTGGGATAACCAGGTGACGCTGATCGGTGAATGTAAATGGACCAATGCCGTCGTGGACATGCGCGCGTTCGATGCATTGCGAGCAAAAGCGACGAAGCTCGACATCAGCGATCAGCCGACCTGGGTGCTTGCAAGTCGCTCGGGTTTTGATGCAGAACTACACCACCACGCGGAAGACGGTGATGTGCTTCTCATTGAGCCAGACGATCTGTTCGACTCAACGCTCGCGCTTCTATCCAGCAACGAAACGCGAACATAGCCAACCGACGCATGCATTCAGTCGTCCGTAATCAGCCCCGTCAGCACCCAGGAGACGAACGAGACGATCAGGGCACCGAAGAAGGCGCCCCACCAGTTGTCGACAAAGAATCCGGCGTCGAACCAGTCGCGGGCGATGCGGGCGGAGAGGTAGAAGATGGCGGTGTTGATGACGAGCAGGAACAGGCCGAGCGTCACGACGATCAGGCAGCACGACAGGGCCGACAGCACCGGCTTGACGAGCAGGTTGAGCACGGCCAGCACCGCCGCCATGATCAGCACCGCCGTCCATCCGCGGTCGTCCTCAACCTCAATCCCCGGCACCGCCCAGGCCGCCACCGCTACCGAGGCCGCGATAATCAGCCAGCGCACGATCAGTCCGAGCAGGTGGGTCATTCAGGCTCCTTGGGACGTGGGAGAGGAAAGGGAAAGGGAAAAGTGGAAAGGGGAAAGCAGAGACGTGATCCGTAACTCGCTTTCCTTTTTCCACTGTTCCCTCTCACGTCCCCTCACTTCGGCGCGAACGCGCTCTCCAGCATGCCGGATTCGTAGCCGGGAGCGACATCACGCTCGGTCGCCCAGCGGTAGACGACGGTGTGGAAGATGCTGCTCAGGCTCGTGCCGACCGCGATGGCGACCAGGCCGAGCGCCAGAGCGACGGCGATGGCTGGAATTGCGACGGCCAGCGAACCGGAGCCAATCCCGACGGCGGCGAGGACGACGGCGACGATGATGAGCGGCAGGGTGATGACGAAGGAGAACAGGCCGATGCCGGCCCCGCCGATGACCTGCTCGCCCCAGGTGCGCTTGAGCAGGCTGGCGCTCTCCTTGATCGCGTCAACTGGCCCGACGTTGCGCGCCGCCAGGATTGGGATGACGAAGAAGGTCGCCAGTCCCCAGGCCATGCCGCCGATCATCGATGCGATGCTGCCAGCGATCCCGCCGCGCTCGCGCAGCGCCGAGAGGACCAGGCCGACGGTCGTCGAGATGACGGCCCACTGGAGGATGATACCCTTGCGCTGACCCGCAACAGCGAGGCCGCTCTTGAAGGTCGCCTCCTGGCCGTCCATCTCCTGCATGAGGGCAGCGGAGAGGGCGGTGTTGAAGTAGATCGTGATCATCGTCCCGACCAGGGTGATGATCACCAGCAACACGTAGACTGGCCACGACTGCTCGTTGCTTGCTTCGATCCGGTCGGTGAAGTCAGGGATCGCCAGAAAGCCGCCGAACCCGAGGATCGCCGCGACGATGACCGCCGCGACCGTCGAGACCATCGGAAAGAGTAGGAACTGCGGGTTGCCGCGTAGCATTTGCCAGCTCGCTTTGCCCAATTCCCAACTGCTGCGGAACCGATCCATGAAACCCATGTCTGCCTCCAGACGATGACGATTGCGCTCTGTGCCGCGATGAATTCAGCGTACACGGAATGGAGCGAAAAGGACAGATACAGCCCTTGTCATCCTGAGCGGAACGGAGTGGAGTCGAAGGATCTAAGTGGTTCGGTGATTGCCATCATCGCAGGCGCCAATGCGCTCAGGTCCTTCGACTCCGCTCCGTTCCGCTCAGGATGACAAGTGTGCTACGCCCCCGCCGGGACCGTCGTCAGCACGATCGCGCCGTCGGTCAGTTCGAGGGCGGAGAGTTCCAGGCTGTTGTCGGTCAGATAGTTGTTGACGGCGTCTTCGAGCGCCTCGCCGAACTCGTCCGAGGGAAGCAGGAATGAGAGAAAGCGGCTGGATGACTCCGCGTCGCGGACGACGAATCGTCCGTTCTCGGCGATCGGCACGCCGCCGTAGGTCGCGGTCTGTCCGCGTGAGATGATGCCGATCTCGATGCCGGTCGGGGTGATGTCGACGAAGACATCGCCAGCGCTGTCGCCTTCCTCGTCGAGGTTGCCGCGCAGGCTCGTCTGGAGGGACTCCTCGGTAATCGTGTATTCACCTGGCTGGGCCTCACCTCCGGGCGGAGCGGGGATCTGCTGGGCGACTTCGGTTGATACCGACTGTTCGATCTCGTCGCGCAGCCCCTCGCGCACAGCTGGAATGCCCAGGAAGAAGATCGCCGCGCAGCTTAGAACACAGAGTCCCAGGATTGAGCCAGCGATGATCAGCCAGATGCGTTTGCTACTCCGCGATGCGTCCGGCGGTGGAGAACTCGTCGTTATCTCAGCCACTCATTCTACCCATCATTTTCTGCATCACCCGTCACTCAGCAACGGCTTCCATGATAATCTCGTCGTGGACCTGTGCGCCGAGGCGGTAGCACTCGCGGCGGCGTCCGACCGCGCGGAAACCAGCCTTCTGGTATGCATGTAGCCCGGCGAGGTTGTTCGAATACACTTCCAATTGAACAGTACGCAGACCAAGCGTCGTGAACGCATACTCGATGATGAGCCGGGTCGTCTCCGTGCCATAGCCCTTGCCACGCGCCGTGTCCTCGCCGATCGAGATGCCGAAACCGGCGGTGCGGTGGTGATAGTCAATGTCAGATAGCCAGACGATGCCGATTGGTTCTCCGCGCTCAAGTGCGTAGATAGTAAACCAGACCGACTCATCATCGTCCGTCGCGCGTCCTTCGTACCACTTCGTGACGCGTTCGAGCGTGCGCGGCCCCGGCAGATCGCCCTGCGTCCGGTCTGTCGCCATATTGTTGAACCAGCGATGCAGCGCCGGAATCAACACGCGCTGCAATGGCCCAAGTCCGATCCGCTCGCCACGAATGGTGACGACCGGGCCAGGTGGGTTGAAGTTGCCGTGTCCATCGTTCATATGACATGTCCTGACGCCTGCAACGATAGCTGAGACACGAACCGTAGAGGAGGGTTTGGCAAACCCTACTGCCACGTCGGTCCTCGCCGTGATGGTCGGGCGTCGGACACGGCGAGGACCGACGTGGCGAGATCATGGTCGCACCTCGTCTGGTGCGAACACCTTCGCCAGCAGCGGACTCTCGAACTCGGTCGAGAGCGCCTCCATCAGAATGATGTCCCACCACTGGCCATCGGCGTAATATGCCTGCGTACGACGCGCGAAATCGGAAAACCCTGCCTTGCGGTAGGCACGCTGGCCAGCCTCATTGAAGGCGTAGACCTCGAGCATGATGTTGTGCAGGCCGACCGCGGTGAAGCCGTAGTCGAGGATGAGGCGCGCCATCTCGGTGCCGTAGCCGCGGCCGCGCGCGTCCGGTTCGCCGACCATGAGCGACATCGTCGCGGTCCGGTGACGGTGATCGATATGGTTCAGCTCCACGAAGCCGATGTGGCGCAGGCTTGGCTGCTCATAGACGCTGAACCATGTCCGCGCCGGATTGCCACTCATCTCGGTGTCGTACCACTTGCCAAGCTCATCGACGGTGCGTGGCCCCGGTTCCGGTGATCCCTGGCTGCGCATCGTGTCGAGATCGCTGAACCAGCGTGCGTAGGCCGGAAGCTGTTCGCGATTCGGCGGTCCCAGCGCAACCTTCTCGCCGACGATGTTCAGGATCGGGGACGTGTCCAACGTATCACCGCTGCTCATCACTGGATTGACTCCCCATGTTCTGTCTGCTCGTGTGTGCATCCGCCGCGTCGCCAGTGCCCTTGCATGCGCCGCACTCTCCCGGCAGACTTCCATGTAGATCGTATCCCACCAGCGTCCATTGAGCAGGTGGGCCGCGCGGCGGCGACCGATGTCGTGAAATCCAGCCTTTGCGTAGGCGCGAATACCCGCCTGATTGAACGCATAGACAAGCAGCCAGACGCTTCGCAGGCCGAGGTTCTTGAACGCATAGGCAAGCAGTCCACCGGTTGCTTCGGTGCCGAAGCCCTTCCCGCGGGCCGACGGCGGACCGATACCAAGTACCAGCTTGGCGGATCGATGGCGGCGGTCAATGTCGACCAGAAATGCCCATCCGATCGATTCGCCGGACTGACGCTCGACGACCGAGAACAGGGCGGCGTCCTGGCGCGGCGCGAGGTTCCGCGTGTAGTCATCGCTAAGATCGTCAATGGTGCGTGGTGCTGGCAGCGCTCCGGTCGTCCTCAGCGTGCCGAAGTCGTTCAGCCAGTGGGCGTGGACCGGCAGATCGCTTCGGTCCAGCGGACGAAGTACCAGACGCTCAGTGTTGAACCCCCCACCTGCCGTCGTCAGATCTTCGTTCTCTGGACCCCGCATCGCCTATTACCTATCGCGTCCCACGGGTCGCTTCCATAAAGATGGTATCCCACCACCGACCGGCGAGCGGATCGCTTTCGCGACGGCGACCGATCTCGTGAAAACCGGCGCGGGCGTAGGCGCGGCGTCCGACGACGTTGTATGCGGAGACATCCAGCAGCACCGAACGCAGCCCAAGGTCGGTGAAGGCATATTCCAGCAGACGCCGGGTTGCTTCGGTGCCGTAGCCCTGCCCGCGCGCCGCTGGCTCGCCAATGGTGATCGCATATTCGGACGTGCCGTGCCGATGGTCGATGTCACGCAGGCCAGCAAAGCCGATGGCGCTGCCGGATGCACGCTCTATGATGATGACCCAGTGCTCACCTGCCTCCGCTCCAGCCAGCCGCTCGTACCACTGTTCGGCGAGCGCAGTCGAGCGCGGCAGGATGCCGATGCCAGCCGTCCGCAGCGTCCCGAAATCGTTGAGCCAGCGTTCGAGCGCTGGAAGATCGCCGCGCTCGATCGCGCGGAACGTGAGGCGCGTCGTGTCGAATTCGATGTTTGCGTTCATGGTCTCCGCGTTAGCTGTCACCTGCGTCGTCCAGGTGTGCTAGACCGTCTGTTGGCACATGATGAAGTTACGCAGGCAACTCGTCGAGGTCTTCGCCGAAGAAGTGCCGCCGTGCCGCTGCATCGGCGATCAAACCGTCCGGACCCTGGCCGATGATCGAGCCGAAGCCTCCCGCGTCGGGATCGGCCTGGCGGGCGCGGCCAACCAGGGCGCGCCGCGCGTCCGCCTCCGGGCCGGTTTCGGTGGTCAGGCGCATGACCCAGCGTGCATGTTCGCAGAGCACGGCGAAATAGGCGCTGCGTCGTTGGGCGTACTGTTGCACGGCGATGCTCCAATCCGCGTCACCGAGCAGCGCGTTGCGCAGTTCGCGGGCATCGCGGAAGCAGATCGAGAGTCCCTGCCCGAGGCTCGGATCGTTCGCGCCGGCAGCGTCGCCAACGAGGACAACGCTGTCGCCAGCGATGCGGTCGGCCCAGGTGTTGGCGTTCGGATAGAAGGCGAGCGGTCCGACGGCGCGGATATCCAGCAGCGGCACCGCGCCCGCTGGCAGCGCGTCCGCGCACTGCTGGATAAACGCGCCGATGTTGGCTCGCCCACGCAGCCCTTCGGCCCGCTCCACCCCACAGATGACGTAGGCGCGCGCCCGTCCACCGCCTTGGGGGAAGATCAGCACGAAGCCGCCCTCGAACATCGCCATGTGCGACGAGGTGTCGTCGGCGGCGACGCCGTCCAGCAGACAGCCACCGATCGCGTGATGCGTTGAATCGGCCAGCGACGCGGCTCCGATCCAGCCGCGTGTGGCCGAGGCGCGCCCGTCCGCTCCAACGACGAGCCGTGTCGACACCTCAACCGTGCCATCCGGCGTCGCAACGGTGAGGCGCGGCGTTGTACCCGGCTGGAACGCGGTCACTCTCGCCGGACGCAGGAGGCGCGCGCCAGCCGCTTCGGCGTGGTCGAGCAATGCTGCCTGCAACCGGGGATGGTAGATCGTCCACTCGCTGGGCCGGTCGGGCCGGTCATCGTCCCAACGGAACGCGTCGCCGATGGCGCGGTCGTAGTAGGTGGTCCAGCGTGGCAGCTCGTGGGCACCAGCCGCGCGCAGCACATCGAGCAGGCCGAGTCTGCCGACCTCGAGCATGCCCCACGGGTGAATGCCCTCGCCCCGCACACGGTCACGAAACGCGGTTTCGCGCTCAATGATGACGACATCCAGCCCCGCGCTCGCCAACGCCGCCGCGCAGCTCGCGCCAGCCACGCCACCGCCGATGACGATGACATCCGTCGTGACGTGTGATCCGTCGATGTTTGCCATCCCAATACTCTCAGTACATCTGAAACCCGTAAAACCGCCGCGAGACACTGTACCATGCGCGTTCACTTGAATAGCCCATCAGCCGATTTTGCGCAGCACGATGTCATGCTGACGTAGGAGCCGATGGCCGTTCCTGTCGTGGTTCCCGATGGAGATGACGCGTGTTCGCCGTCAAGGCAGACCGCTGGTGTGAATGTCGACGATCGCAATCAGTGTGTCGATGTCGAAGGGCTTGGAGAGGACACTGGTGAACTCGCCGGATTCCGCGACGACGCGCAGGTTGGAGCTGGCCGACATGGCGATGATCGGGATCTGGGCCAGGGCGGGGTCCGCCTCGCTGCGGATCAGCCGAGCGACATCGAGGCCTGAGCGCACTGGCAACATGACATCCATCAGCACCAGGTCGGGCCCCTCGCGGCGGGCGATTTCGATCGCGTCCTGACCATTCCGGGCGATCAGTACGTCGTGGTCGCCCAGCTCGAGGATCTGCTCGATCATGGCTGCCAGCTCGACATTATCTTCCACCACCAGCACACGGGCCATCGGCCTGGCTCTCATTCAGTCGTTCAGCATGTCCAGAGCGTTCGGCGAGTTCAGGGCGTTCGATGTGCTCCGCAACAGATAGCACGCTCACGATCTGGCAGGCATGGGGCGTGCCATGGCCTGCCGGTATTTCCCGTCTGCCGGATTGTATTGGAACTGTGACAGATCCTGTGCATCCAGCGCGATGGAGCGCGTATCCTTGCATCAACCTGCCGTCTGATGCAGCGTTCAACGTTCATTCATCACGTGCCATCCATCATGCAGTATCAAAACAACGATCGGCCACTATCGCATGTCCCAGCATCCCAGCACGATAGCCAGCCTGCATATGCGGGTTCAGGAACTTGAGTCCAGCCTGCACGAGCTGCGGCAGGCGGAGCGGCGCACGGCGCTCGAGCTACGGCTCGGACGTGTGCTGGTCCGCGCGGCGGCCGAGCCGGACTCGAGCGCGTCCGTTCTCTCCGGTGTCTGCGAGGCGCTCGGCTGGGACTGGGGCGCGCTCTGGAACTACGATCGCGAGACTGATTCGCTGCACTGTGCGGAAATCCATGTCAGGGAGGGACGCGATCTCAAGGCATTCGCGGACCGCAGCCGCGACCACGCGATGGGCAGCGGCGAGGGTTTGCCGGGACAGGTCTGGAACCTGCAGGCACCAACCTGGATTCAGAACTTCAGCGACCATCCGGAGTTCCCGCGCGCCGTACTGGCTGAAGCCGCCGGGCTGCATGCGGCGTTGGCTGTTCCAGTGGTCGTTGACGGGGAAGCACTCGGTGTCCTCGAGTTCATGCACGGCGAGATTCTGCCGCTGGACGAGGAACTGCTGAGCATTGTGCTGGCAATTGGCGTTGAAACCGGACGGCTGATCGGGCGAGAGCGATCGCTCGGCGCACGTTTCGAACGCGAACAGTTGCTCGGCGCGATCATGACGACGGCGCTCGACGCCATTGTGGTGATGAACGAGCAGGGCACGATCGTTGACTGGAATCCAGCGGCTGAACGGACCTTTGGCCACCCGCGTGCCGCGGCCATCGGTCAGGTGCTCGGCGATCTGATCGTGCCGCCAACATTGCGCCATCTGCACTTCGCTGGACTTCGGCGATACCTCTCGACGGGAATCAGCCAAATCCTCGCCCAGCGGATCGAGATCACGGCCTTGCATCAGCGTGGGACCGAGTTCCCCGTCGAGCTGACGATCAACGAGGTCAGCGCGCTGGAAGGTCGCCAGTTCGCCGCGACCGTCCGTGACATCAGCCAGCGCAAGCGTGAGGAACAGCTCCAGCGGTTTCTGACGGATGTGAGCGAGGAGCTGGCGCACTCGCTCGACTTTCAGACGACGTTACGGCGCGTTGCCCGGCTCGCGGTGCCGCTGCTTGCCGATGGATGCCTCGTTGATTTGCTGGATGCCCGTGGTGGCACCGAACGAGTCGCGATTGAGCACCGCGATCCAGAGAGGGTCGCGCTGGCATGGGAGATCGAACGGCTCTACCCGGTCCGTGATTCGATCAACCAGGTGCAGATCGACGCGATCGCCAAGCGTGAACCGTGGATTGAGACACAGGTCGACGAGGCATTTCTGCAACGCGCGGCACGTGACGATCGTCACCTCGCCATGCTCAGGCAGCTTGACCTGTCCTCAGTCGTCAGTGTCCCGCTGACCGCCCGCGACAGCCTGCTCGGCGTGATTACGTTCCTGGCCGGAGATTCCGGCAGGCGGTACACCGAGGGAGATGTCGCGCTCATGCGAGCGCTGGCGAACCGCGCGGCAGTGGCAATCGACAATGCGCGACTCTATCGGGAGGCTCAGGCAGCGGTTGGGGCGCGTGACGAATTCATCTCAGTCGCGTCGCACGAGCTGCGGACACCATTGACGACCGTCAAGGCAGCAGCGAGCTTTCTGAAGCGCTTGCACGAGACTGACGCGCTGAACCCGGAGACTGCCTCGCGCCTCTTTCAGCAGCTGACTGGTGAGATCGCGCGGCTGGAGCGAATGCTCGGCGACCTGCTCGACATCTCTCGCCTGCGCGGCGGGAGCCTGGAGCTGCGGCCCGCACCGGCCAACCTGGCCGAGATCGCGCTCCAGGCGATCGAGCGACAGACACGGCTGCTGGTCGATGACCGCCACACGATCACCCTCGATGCCAGCGATGACGTGACCGGCACCTGGGACGCGGATCGCCTGGACCAGGTCGTCACGAATCTGATCTCCAACGCCGTGAAATACTCGCCGGATGGCGGGGAGATCGTCGTGCGCGTCCGGCGGGAGGACGATCACGCGCTCCTGTCCGTGCACGACGAAGGCATCGGCATTTCCCTGAGCGATCAGGACCTGCTCTTCGGCGCGTTTGCCCGGGTCGGCAAGCGCCAGCACGAGGTCAGTGGCACCGGGCTGGGCCTGTTCATCAGCGAAAAGATCGTCGCGCTGCACGGTGGCTGGATCGAGGTCGAGAGCCACCCCGGAGCTGGCAGCACCTTCACCATCCACCTGCCACTGACACCGCCGATGTAACCACCAACGCGGTCATCGTAACCCATGGCTGCGCCTCTGTGTCCTTGCTCAATCGATCGAGATGAGTGACACGCTGCTGGCTGGAGTGTGGAGTCGTAGGATGGGCGCGGGTAAAGGGGATTGTCTGCACAACCGTTGCTATCCGCAGCATGTCAGTGAGGATGCACTGTGGATCAACGTGAGGCACGAAAGCAAGCTTGCCGCCAGTACGATAAGTTGCGCACCGACTTCTCCGCCATCATGTTCCGTCACGATCCAGTTGGAATCAACTACGATGTGAACCCGGATGAGTACGATCTCGAAGCTGAGCGCATCGTCCCTCAGTTGAGGACTCTAGCAACGGAGAAGGAACTGTTGTACGTCGTCCGTAACGTCGTTCGTGAGATGTTCGGATCGATCTCTGGCACGCCTGAACAGTACGAAGCGATGACGCACGACCTGTGGCAGCGCTGGCAACAGGAGCGGAGCATCATCTCCGATGAGTAATCTTCTGTGATCCTGTTCAACTAAGGGATCTTTTCATCGATTAATGTCAAGGAAGGGATGACATGCTACGCGACGTGGGCCTATGGGTCATCATCACGTGCATGACGTCTCTCGTCTGGTTCGTGGTGCTTGTACTCGCTGACAGAACGTTCGGCCTGACTCAGTCGAGGACACCGCGCTATCGGTTCACCATGGCCGTTGGCGTCACTGCGTGGGTCATGGCGGCCTTGGTGTGGGATGCGGTGGAGATCCACCCAGAACGGCCGAACGACTGGTTCCACTGGAGCGCGGCAAGCGTTGGGACGCTCATCGGGAGTGGAGCATGGGCGTTTCGGAGCCAAAGGCGCAGCGGATAAGGATTCCCCAATGGCTGCCTGGCGCCAACGTGCGATTGAGGCGTTTCCAATTCTCCGTACCCGCCTGAACATGCGGGGCTACGATCTTTCCGACCTGTGCTGGGACATAGAGAAGATCATTCATGATGCCGCTACGGACGACGCAATGACGGTGTTGAACGCTTATCTCGATTTCGCGATGTGGTGCTTTCGGCAACCCGACCTTCGCGAACTGATCGTGTTTGAGTTCTATTCCCGAGCGTGGCGACACGTTCCACGTCGGTATTGGGATCTGATCGTTTCCCGCTCTCCTGCGCAAGCAGTCCGCATGAGTTGGGAGGAATGGGACCGGACGCTGCCATACGCCGATCTGCTTGATCTTCGGCGGATGATTCGACATCACCTGAGAGGCGACATCGGTGACGACGAACTAACAATCAGCGCGACCCATCATCCACGACGACGTGGGGCATCGGAGATATGACCGCCGCGACGTGGCCGCTCAGACGTTCGGCGTCTGCGTTGTCCGGTTTCGGGTGACGTGGAACTGCAACGTATGGATCGTCGGATCGCCGCCAGCCATGAACGACAGCGTGTGCTCCCCGACTTGCAGATCGCTCAACGCCAGCCAGTAGGTGTACGAAGGCTCGGCGTTGTCGGCGTCGTTGTAGCGGAATCGCGTCCGCGCATCGTCCGGCAGCGGGCCAGGCGTCAGACCAACGACGCGCACACGGACACCTTCGCCCGAGACGTTCGTCCCGTTGGCGTCACAGAGCTGAAGCGTGATCGGGATCGTACGGCGGGCGTCGTACCCGCGCTCTTCATCGAAGGTCGTGCAGATGCCATAGGCGACGGTGTAGGCGATCTGCTTACGACGCAGGTTGCCCGCTGTGTCCGTAGCATGTACCCAGTAGGTCTTCGCACCGATCGTGTTCGTCCCGATCCGGCTGCCGTCCGCTCCCTTGCCGAGGCAGGAGGCGATGTCGGAGCCAGCGTCCTCGTCCTGGCAGGCGTAGTCAGCGATGACCCGCTGCTTGAGCAGATAGGTGCTCGCGGTTGGAGCAGTGATGGTGACGGTGGGTTTGGTGGTGTCGATGGGTGGCAGGGTGAAGTACACAAGGATCATGGAATATTGGTCGATGCGACCATCACCGTTCAAGTCCCGATCCCAGCGATCCTCGCTCGTGGTCCCGAGGATAGTGTTGCCATCGATGGCCCTGAGGTCCACCGTCACGGATGTCTCATACGCTGTGATGGTGCTGGTTGCCAGGTCATAATAACCGACGACGTTGTCTCCGATGTCGCCATCGCCGTTGAGATCGGCGTCCCACTCCCATTGCGAAAAATACACGCGTCCATCGAGCGCAAGTTTGCCGTCGATCGGGAGATACCGCACGCGACGAGTGACGGTGTCGTACACGCCGCCGACCGACCCGAGTTCACCGTCGCCGTTCAGGTCTTGACCAAGGGACGGCTCGTAGTTGGTGAACTTGATCCAGCGCCCGACGACTCGGAGATGAAGTTCCGATCGGTCTTCCTGGACAGTAAGGGCCTCACCAGTATCGATGGTTTCGTCGGCCACCATGTCGTAGTAGGTGAGGGTCGTGGAGCCGAATACGACGATCCGTTCACCGAGCGCGTCGGCATGGTCGACATCCATCTCAGTGAAGATGTAGTCGTCGAGATCGAACAGGACGTATCCCATGGTTTCGAGCAGGATCAACAGATGCTGCTCGTGGAATTGGTAGGCGGGATAGCGATTCGAGTTACCGGTATCAGCATTCTCAATCCTGTCTGGAAGCAGCGGAAACCAGACGTGATTCGTCGTGACATCGACGAGACCGAGCACAAGGGTGTCCCCATCCACGATCCCGTCACTATCGAAATCCTGATGCAGCCCGGTATCGTACTCGTGGATCATGAACGCGATTGTTCGGTCAGACGATCCAATGATGGGCGTTGCCCTTGGCGCAACGAATGTCACCGTATTGGTTGACCGCCGATAATAGAAGAGTCCCCCATCAGACAGATCACCGTCGTCGTTGAAGTCAATCCCCGAAAACTCTTCAGATGCGTTTCCGGGAACAATCTCCGCGGAGGTGACAACGTTAGGACCAGGAAAATACCCGTCAGCGCGCGTGAAGAACTCGTCAACGCCCGCTGCCGCGGCGCTCGATCCGGTCATTGAAACCTGGACTGTCAGCAGGATGAGCAGCGCGAGTGTGAGTCGAGCGGAAGTTGCGATCGTCCGATGCATGAATAGACCCTGTCCTGTGAGGCACGACCATGTGGATGCACGGTATGCGATTGACACCATTCGTGTTGAGACGATAACACACGAAGGGAGTTTTGCGTACGAAGGATTGTTAATGATTCCCCGTTCAACCGATTGCTCACGATGCACGACGGCGATGCTGACATGGTAAGTCGTTGGTAAGGCTCAGCGCGTCATCATGCACTTAATGGCTTGGGCTGGATGCATGAGCGGGGCAATGCAATATGGAACGAACCGCGATTCGCTCAGCGAGACAGGTGCTGGGACAGATGTTCATAGCAAGCGTGCTGGGCGCTGTCACGCTCGCCACAATTCCTACCGTTGCGCTTCCCTTGGCACTCGCTTGGCTTCCCTGTTCCGGAGGGGACTGGTGTTCTAATCCTCGATCTCCAACGCTCTGGGAACTCGCGACGTTCGGGGTCGTCCTGATGACTGCAGCCAGTTTCCCAACGTATCTCATGCTGGTAGTGATTGGGATGTCGGGCAGATGGACTACCTATCTCGTCGCGTGGCTGGCGATCGTCGGGTCGCTCCTGCTCGCCGCGTTGCTGATCGTGGTGTTCGCGGTATCAACCGACGCCCGCTACGCTGACAACGATGATGTTGAACTCATTCTTATCGGGATGGCTTTCGGGTGGGTTGTTGTTCCACCACTCCTGGTCGGCGTTCAGCGTCTGCTTCACGGCAGGTCTAACCAGACCGCCACTGATTGTCACCGACGAATTTTGACAGCAGCATGCGTTGGTGCAGGAGTATGAGATGCACGAATCGGCAACCTTAGAGTCCGACACTTGGGGATGCATCTGGCATGCCGTTCGATTGCTGTTAGCGTTAGCGTTCGGCGGTGCTGGACTGCTTGCCGTACTCATCGGGGGAGTGCTCATCGATGCAGCCTTCAACGGCTTCTGTCTGGGCGTCACGATGATGGGGGAGTCCTGCTCCGAACCGACAGGCTTTGATGCGGTTCTGCTGCTTCCTCCAGCCGTCGCCGCACTCTTGATGCTGTTTGCTGCACGCCTCATAGGGCTCTCGTGGCGGATCAGCCTGGTTGTGTCGTCGGCTCTCCCGGCAATGATGCTTGTATGGATCGTTGTAGCCGCTCGTTGAGGCGTCATCCGGTCTAGCTCAAACCGTTCCGACAAGAGGAGCTATCCGCCCGACGAGTCGTCAACCGTTGCCTCACTAACCAGCGCCATGTAGTCGCGCGACGTGCCGCTGCAGCGGATAGGTAGCGGCAGCGGCTGCAACGGTTACATCCAGTCGGCTACCTCAACGGTCTTGGGGTGTTCGTCTAAATCGTGGGCAGTGTCTTGACGGCGGCTTAACATGATCACCGCAGATACGAGCAGTAATTCAGTACCCCGTCACCCGAATCGCGTCGAATCGTCTGATTGCTGAGTCCGCTGGGTGTTCACTTCTCTCCAGCGGGCAATATGGTCACACTGGCAACCAGAAAGCCCACGACACAGACAACCAGCATGCCCAGCGTCACACCGATCCAGATGCGCATCCAACGCGGTAAGTCTTGAAATGACATGGCTCTGTATTCCTTCAATAGTCAGAGTAACTCATATTCCGGCCCCAGGCGCGCCAAATACGTTTGTATAGGTTCTGGTCTATGTATGCCCAACTACTGCCAATTCTGGCACGTTCTGATTGTAGATGTGTCTGAATATGGGACGACTCACCCGCTGCTGAATCAGCGGGATCTCGACGGTTGGTTAGCGAACGAGACCGTCATGTACGTCGATGACAGGGTCGCCGACGCATAAGATAGGACGGTGATCTGTTTCGAGTCCATCGTCGAAATCATTGCCTCTGCCATGTTCGACGACCGCAATGGTGATGACGCAGCGCTTGACTGGCTGTCCCAAAACACAGGGGCGTAGCTGTCGAGGCTCGGAGATGAGCATGGGGTGGCCAGGAGTCGTTGCCGACCGGTTGCGCGCCGCTCGGGGCATCGTCAAGCGTCCGTGCGATACTTCCTCCCTGAGCCGATTGTGTACGAGATGGGAGCCTTTATGCGTCGCGTGAGTCGTGCGATCGCCCTCGTGATTGTTGTCGTGGTGGCTGGAGGGCTCAGCGCCGCCGCGTCGGGTCCGAACCTGGTGACGAACGCCGATTTCACGCAGGGAGTTCAGGGGAACGGCGTTCCCATCGGGTGGGGTGTATCGGTTCCGGCACACTTCACGCGTAGCGACAGCATCTTCCGTACGAGTCCGACGTCTGGTCGAATCGAAGGTGGGTCTCAAGATCGAGTTAATGCCCGGCAGCGTCTTCGGGAGATCAGTGGCGGTACTGCCTATCATGTGTCGGCGTGGATCTTCATTGACACCGTCGATCCGCTGTTCCAGGTACTGTTTCAAGTCAGATGGTTCGATGATGCGAACCAACCCATCCAGACGGACACCATCGCGAATCTGACGGTTCCGAATGATGGATTCTCACGCCACGTATCGGTGCTCAATGCTCCAGCGCTCGCGACCGCAGCAACCGTCAGGTTCGTGACGATCGGCCTGGCGGGTGGTGTCTTCGTCGATACAGTGGTCTTCCGGACGGTGCAGTAACGGCGGGGACAATCCGTTCACAGGATCGAGGCCTCCTGATGCATCCTGGCTCGTTGGAAAGGCCGGCCGTCTCTCCCCAGTCATATCACGGGCGAAACGGCGGTAAGTCAACGTAATCGTCGGACAAGGGTTCATATCGGCAGAGTAGCGTGACAATCAGGCTATTTCCCAGTCTTCGTCACGTATCTTGAACTCGAACTGCGTCTGTTCCATCGCGTCCGCCACAGACTCGTGCAACGTGTCCGTCAACTCCTCACCATTCGCATCGAAATGGATGAGATAGTAGCCCGCGTCGCCTGGGATTCGGACGATCTGAAGCTCAGTCGGGGGAAACAGCAACTGTCCGTTGCGGAAGTGCCGTGTGTTCCGGGTCGAGATATGAGCTTCGTGCAGGTGGACGCGGTAGAGCACCCTGTACATCGACATCAATTACGTCTCTCAGCGATGAAGGCCATGAATACCTGATAAGAGCGGTTATCTGCTTGAAGCGCCGTGAAGTATGGCCTCAAGCACCCGCGCCATGAACTCGTGAACGTGCGATGTGCACCCGGACTGGCTGCGTATTGCCAGCGGGGGCGACGATTACATCCCGTCGGCTGCCTCGGCGGTCTTGGGGTG
>Ga0136611_10000020_pt1 | contig 85736 bp, 78 predicted proteins | sample AntDrymUQ2232306_2_FD_106645 | JGI IMG/M metagenome (GOLD analysis project Ga0136611, IMG submission 106645) | Polar desert sand microbial communities from Dry Valleys, Antarctica - metaG UQ223 (23.06) | ecosystem: Environmental > Terrestrial > Soil > Desert | place: Antarctica: Dry Valley... | reverse complement strand
GACGAGATCTGGTTCAACGATCAGGCGAAGTCGCGCAACTACGCGATGTTTGAGCTCGGGCCGCGCGTCCTTGAAGGGCAGCGCGCCATCCCGGACATCCTGAACGAGTCCGAGAAGCATGTCAACCAGACGTTGGACGAAGCCTGGGCGCGCGCCGGAAAGTGAGCCGGCGCGCGCACGATCCCGGAAAGTCACAAGGTTCCGAGCGCGCGTCTCTACGGCGCTGGGAGTACCTGGAAGTCGACGTCCACGTCGAGACGTGGTCAGACAGCACAGGGAGATCAGGGCGCCTGCCGATTGCGGAGGCCGGACCAGGTCAGCTACCGAGCGTGATGGCGGTGCTCAACGAACTCGGTGATCAGGGCTGGGAGCTGGGAGGGGTGAGTAATACCCAGAGTCCGCTGATCTACCGGATGATCCTAAAGCGCCGGGCGATGGGGCAGCACTAACAACGAGGAGAGAACCGTGACATCGTTTGGTATCGGCCTACTTGGTTGCGGGCGAATCTCAGAGAACCACCTCAATGGATACCGGCACGGCCAGGGCCTGGATGGGCTCGGCGAGATCGTGGCGCTCTGCGACGCGAACGAGACTCTCCTCGAGCAGCAGAGCGGCAAGCATCAGGTGGCCACGCGCTACACACGCCTGGAAGATCTGCTAGCGGATGACCGCGTTCAGGTGGTGACCGTGCTTACGCCGCCGGATGTGCGCACCAGCGTGGTGGTGCCACTGCTGGAAGCGGGCAAGCATGTGCTTGTGGAGAAGCCCTTTGCCCACACGCTTGAAGAAGCGACGGAGATGGTTGCCGCCGCCGAGGCCAACCACCGGCTTCTGGCAGTCAACCAGAATTATCGCTGGCGGGCAGACACGCTCAAGCTGAAAGCGCTCGTCGAGTCGGACGCGATTGGCACTGTGGTAGGCATGCACCAGCTGCACGCCATGTGGCGTGATGAAGGGCCGGGGTGGCGCCGCACCACCGAGTACCTGGCGCTTGCCGTCATGGCCGTGCACTGGCTCGACCGCTTCCGCTGGCTGGCCGGCGATGAGGGAGCCTCGCTCTACGCCGCCTCTCGCTCCACCGGCCTGTTGCAGTCCAAGGGGGAGGACTTGGCCGCCGTCACCGTCACGTTTCGCAATGGCGCCATCGGGCACATGACGGAAGACTGGTGCTCCGCCAGCCGCCACAAGGCGGACACGTTTCTCGTGGATGGCACCAAAGGCTCGCTCGTGGCCGAAGGCAAAGTGGTCACCCGCTACGGCCGAGAGCCCGGAGACGAGCAGGCGCACGACGCCAGCGGAGACTTCGCCGCCAGCTTTGCTCGCTCGATGCATGTGCTCCTGAAGGCACTTGCCTCCGGCGAGGAGCTGTGCATCAGCGGGCGCGATAATTTGAAGACTATGGCGCTGCTGGACGGCGCGTACCGCTCGGCCGCGACGGGCGAGGTGGTGCACCTGGAGCCGCCCGCAAACACGGCGCAGCCAGCGAGCGGGCGCAGCGTGGAGCTCGCCGGTGCCCGACGGTAATGCTGGTCCTTTCGCCGGCCCCGCCGTAGTGGCCGCAGGGATGGCCAACCCGTTGTCGGCCGGGGGCCAGGAGGCAAAGCCTTGGTGGATGGTCCGCCCGCGGCCTCCAGCGGCACTTGTCGTCAGCGGCCGCTGGTTGCACGATGGGCCAGACCAGACCGCGCTACTCAAGGAGGCAATTGGCCGTACCGGGCTGGTGCATCCCTACATCACTGAGACATGGGGAGATGTGTCCGGCGAGAGCCTGAACCGCTACGCACTGATCGTGATCGCCGGCCACTACGAGTCGGTTCCGGATACGCTGCTGCTGGCGCTGCGCCAGTACGTCGAGGCCGGCGGGCCGCTGCTTGGCCTGCACGCTGCCAACTCGTGTTTCACCACCCCCGACTACATTGATCTGATCGGCAGTCGCTTTACCCGGCACGATCCCATCAAGGCATACACCGTAGAAGTGGACGAGCCGGACCATCCGCTCACGGCCGGTCTCACTCCCTTCCGCGTGGTAGACGAGCTGCGGGAAGACACATTCCAGCACGACACCATCCAGATTGTGGCATCCGCTGAGGGCCATCCGGTGGCCTACTGGAAGCCGGTGGAACGCGGGCGTGTCGTCTACATCTCGCTTGGCCATGACCGCCGGTCGCTGGCGCACCCAGGCTATCTCAAGCTGATCGAAAACGCGGTCATCTGGTTGATTGCACCACACACGGCTCGCTGAAGAAGGAACAGCATGGAATACGGAACGGGTTCTCACGCAGGGCCGACGCGCCAGAGCGTGCTGCGAGCGCTGGCTGGCGCGGCGGCGGGCGGCCTGTTTGCCGCCTGCGGTCAAGCGGGAGGCGCTGAACAGGTGGTGCCGGTATCGGGGGGTGTAAAGACACCCGTAACTTTGCGGTTCGCCGCTGATAAATCGCGCCTGGACGCCGGCCTCCAGGCCGTGATCGACAGCTTCAACGCGCGGGGTGGTCCGGTCAAGATCGAGCCCGAGCTGGTCACCGGGACGCCGGGCCTCGTCGATAAGATCCTGTCGCAAGCGGCAGGCGGCGACGCGCCCGACCTGACCCACACACACCCGCGCGACTACCACCCTTGGGTCAATGGCGGCGCGCTCCTGACGCTCGACGACTACATGAAGAAGGATCGCAGTCATGTGCCGGACCTCGTGCCCACCGCGCTCGACTACTGGAGCCGCGACGGCAAGCGCTGGGCGATGCCGAACAACCTTTCGGTGCAGAACATGTATTTCAACAAAGAACTCTTTGACCGAAACGGCGTAAAGCATCCAGATCAGTATGAGAAGGAGGGGAAGTGGACGATGGATACCTACCTGGACATCGCACGCAAACTGACGTCCGGGAGCGGCGAAAGGAAGATCTTCGGCGCCACATGGATGCACTCGGCCCTGGATATTCAGCTCGGATTCATCTGGCCGTTCGGCGGCGACCTGTGGGACAAGGACCGAACGCGGACCCTCCTTGACAGCAAAGAAGCGGTCGAGGCGATCCAGTTCCAGGCGGATCTCACCCACAAGTTTGGGGTTGCGGCCACCGCCGAAGAGTGGACGGCGTTCTCCTCTACCCCGTCATCGACATGGGGCGCTGCGTTCAGCGCCGGACGCGCTGCCCTGGAGCTCCAACCTAACGACTCGCTGGTGCAGCACGTAGTGGCCGCAACCTTCCCCAAAGGGATGGTGCCGATGCCGAAAGGGCGGGCGGGACGCGCTGTACGCGGGCTGGCGGTGGGGGCGCATATCACAAAAGGGTCCAAGCATCCCGACGCGGCGTGGGAGGTCGCCAACTACCAGTCAGGGAAGGAGAGCGAAAAGGTCATGCTCGGCCTGCACGTTTCGCTCCCCTGGCACAAGTCATCGCTCGCCAGTCTGGAGAAGTCAATGCCGCTCGCGCCGTGGGAGAATGGCGCCTTCTACGCGGAAGGTGTGCGAAGTCTGCGCGTAACGCCATACGTCCCGCAATTCTCAGAGATCAATCGGGCGCACAGCGCGGGATACACCGAGGTACGCCACGGACGCAAGACGGCCACCCAGCTGATCACAGAGCTCAAGCCACAGATCGACGCGCTGCTCAAAGCGTAGTAGCACAAATCGCGTTTCCACCCGCCGGAGGCGGGCCAATATTCGCAGAGGAGATACAAAGCGGCCAAGTAACCGCAGCCAGTTGTCATTGGTCGAACGCACTCCCGCACGCTGCGTGGCTGCACGCCCGCGCTCCGCACTTCCATGGGTGCCTTCGAGAGGCCCAAGCAGCCAGTCGAGACCTTGCTAGAGCGGCGTACACTGAAGGCATGACGGGGCAGACGCGAAGCGAGACGCAGGTGGTGCAGACGGACAAGGCAGCGACGCCCATCGGGCCGTACTCGCAGGCCATAATCGCCGGCGGGATGGTTTACGTGGCGGGAGAGAAGGGGATTGACCCGGTCACCGGGAAGATCGTGCCCGGTGGAATAGCGGCGGAGACGCGCCAGACGCTTACGAACATCCAGCACATCCTCGACGCAGCGGGTTCTTCATTCGACCGGTGCGTGCAGTCTTTTGTGTACTTAGTGGACATCAATGATTTCGCGGCGATGAATGAGGTATACGCAGAATTCTTCCTGGTCAAGCCTCCGGGACGGACAACGGTAGCGGTGAGCGCGCTGCCAGCTGGAGCGCGGGTGGAAATCACGGTCACAGGTGCCGTGACCTGACCGCGCGGGTGCCGCCGCATAATAAAGGAACGTGACGATGCGACGACCATCGCGCTAAGTCGCACCGCTACAGAGCGGCTGGGCGCACGGGTCGGTTCAGACGGGCGGACTCGTTGATGGCGAGGCAAAGGGCGAGGCTCTTGACGCCTTCAGAGTAATCGGAGAGGAGCGTGCTGCGGTCGCCCGTTCTAACCGCCTCGACGAAGATGGCGTCGATGTTTCCGTCGGTCGGGCGCTCAGGCTCGCAGGTCTGCGTATCGTCGGCCACCGAGAGGTCGTCGACTTTCCACATCATCCGTTTGGCGCCGTAGCCTATCTGCAATAGATTGGCGTGGGACCAGTCCTTCGGATCGAGCGCCCACGTCGCGGAGAGCGTGCCAGCAGCGCCGTTCGCGAATTTGAGAGTGACCGCGTGGACGTCGGGTGCGTCCCCGTGCCCCTCGCCGAGAATAGCACGGCCAAAATACGCAAAAACTTCCTCAACCTCACCCGCGAGAAAGCGCATCATATCGAGGGTATGGGTGGCCTGCTCAAGGATCTGGCCGCCGGACTTGGAAAGCTGCGTCCGCCACGTGGCGCCGTGCTGGCGCCCCGTGCCGCACCAGTAGCTGCCATGCACGATACCGACTGGCCCGGCGTCACGTGCCGAAAGAAGGCACTTGGCCGCCTTAGCTGAGCCGCGGTAGCGCAGCTGGTAGCCAACGCAGGTGAGCAGATTGGCCTTTTTGACCGCCGTCTCGATCTCGCGCGCCGTGGCCATTTCCAACGCAACTGGCTTCTCGACGAGCATCGGCAGTCCGCGCTCGATAACGGCCATTTCCGGGGCGCCGTGAGCGAACACCGGGACAGAGATGTAGACGGCGTCGAGGTCGTCGCGACCGAGCAAGGCGTTGTATTCCGTGTATGGCTGTGCACCCGTCTGCTCAGCGGCCTGATTGGCCATTTCGGATACGATGTCGCACACGCCAACGATCCTGGCACCGGCAACGCCTCCGAGAGATCGCATGTGGCCACGCGCGTTGCCTCCGCAACCAATGAAGCCAATGCGGATCGTATGCTCGGTATCGCGGGAGGCCCGCGCGTCATTCACCGGCTCAGGGTACCCGACAATGGACCGCGTTCAATTCGCTATGATAGTGCCCCCAGGAGCGATGAGCGGCGCATTTGCTCATTCATGACCGCTCACCGGCACGATACTAGCCACTCTTGCATCGGCAGATCGGGCGAATTGCAGTAATCCGAGCGCTGTCAGCGCCCCGAAACATGCAAAGGTCAGCCAAGGCAGGCCGAGCCGCCCCGTCAGCGTGGCAACGTCATACAGCCAGCCGCCAAGGTAGTTGCCGATGCTCCCACCTACGGCGAGCGCGAGGAAGGACACGCCGAAGAAGGCCGCGAGGGACCCGGCAGGTGCCAACGACGCGATGACCACGTCTTTCGCTGGGTCCGCAAGCACACGCCCCGCGGCGAACACCACCATACTAGCGCCCATGACGAGGATTGCGTCCGGTCCGGGGTGTGCCAGTGCCATTAACCCCAAACCGCCGCCCATGACCCCGACGCCGACGGCCACTGACGTGGCCGGGCTGAGCCAACGCGACATCAGGCTTACCAGCGGGTACTGGAGAGCCAGACCCGCGACGGCGTTCACGGTGTAAAGGACCCCAATCACATCCGCGCTCCCGGAAATCTGGACCGCACGCAGCGGTACGGCTACGTACACCTGGTTGTGCAAAAGCCAGTAGCCTGCCAATAGGGCAGTGAAAATGAGGAACACCCGGTTGCGGGAAACGGTGTGCAGCGTCTCTGCCAGGCTAGGGGGCTGTTGGTCCGGCGGCGCTCCTCGCAGGGAAGGAAGAAGACATGCCGAGAGCGCGAATGCAGCGAAGAAGAATGCACCGGATGCAATACCTACCCACTGAAAGCTGTAGGGCAGAAGTGCCACGTCTAGTAGCGGGCCGAGCGTAGTCCCAACGCCGCCCGCAACGGCGCTGAGAGAGAACAGCCTAGACCGCTCGGAATCGGGCGCGAGCGAGGCAAGGGCGGCCTTGCCGGTCGCTTCAAACAGCGCGCCCCCCAGCGCTGCCACCACTGCCGAGACGAGAACTATCGGTAGCGTATCCCCAATCCCGAATCCAAAAAAGCCCAGAGCTCGGATCAGCATCCCACCCGCGATCACCCGTCGGTACCCAATCCGATCCGCCAGGGCCCCACCAAACAGCATGAGCCCTTGTTGGGTGAACTGCCGCAGCGCCAGCACCGCACCGGCCGCGGCGCCGCTGTAACCCAAATCTCGAGTGAGGTGCACCGAAAGCAGCGGGATGAGCATGAAGAAGCCCGCTGACATCAGGCAGCCGTTCGCCAGGAGCACGGCAATTCCCCGCTGCCGGTCTGTGAGCGTCTTCACCGTGTAGCCGGCATACCAGCGCCACTGCGACCGGCAGCACCTTGACGCTCCTTGACACGCATTCTGAACTGCCGCTCCCGCGAATTCATGAGACGTTACGGGCGGCCGCGGCGTTGTCTTGCATGATGTTGACGTGGATATCCTGGCGCGAATTGGCCGCACTCAGCGCCAGTGCTGCCATTCTGGCGTGGCTACTGGTCTGTGCCCTCGTCTCGTTTGCCGGAGCGGGATAAGCGCAACGTTTTGGTCCGCACCAAACAGCCCTCCGACGAGCGGCGTGGGAAACATTCGCCCTCGCTTTTGCGTGCATGAGTAGCTTTCTGCATATGCAGGCAGCGGCCTTACGTGAGATAGTCGCATACAAGCCTCCACGTTACGGTTCGCTTACGCTGTCAGGCCCGATCACCCAGTGTGCCCTTTTCACTCACTCCTGGCATACACGCTGCTGTTTACTGAGTTCGTGAACTCGCGCCCGCGTTACCCGTCGTCTCAGGACATCGTGCGTCCGCTACTCACAAGCCCGATGCAAATCACGCTCGGTCTTGCAGCGTTTGGCGCGAGCGTCATTCTCCTGTTCTCAGTGGCCGTCGGTCTGCTCTTGGATATGCCCACACTTACGAAGACCTCCGGTGTGACAAACAGCAGCTTCGCCGCGCGGGTCGACACAAATGGCGCCTACGCATCGCGTCCCGAAATGACTATCAAGCCCCTGCGGGCTTCAGTGATCCCGGCCGTGGCCCCATCGGTCTCCGACTAGCTTCGACGTTGAAGAGTGATTGTTATCCGCCCAACTGATCCCACCTAGGTGACCGGCGCGGCGATCATCGCGCAGATCGACAGGGTAGTGCCCCGTCCTCACGAGTCTCCTGTCGCTGGCCAAGCGCGATGATAAGTAGCGGTCATCCCCCACCAGCACGCGGCGGCAAGCGGTGCCAACTGCGCGCCAACCGCGGGGGTTGAACGCGCACCAGCAGGCCAACGATGGCACTCCTGTCGGAGTGGCGCTACGCTCCCGACTTGCCCGCTAGCAACGTCAGAGCTTGAGCGGCGCGCACGAACTTGTGCTCGGCCAGTTGCCGAATGCTCTTCACGCCAAGCGCCTTCTTGAGCGCCTCTGCATCTCCAGCGCTCACACCCTGTAGCGCGTCGATCGGGAGTTCAGCCAGCTCTGCGAAGTCCTTCTGCTCATGTGCCTTATCAATGTACTTGGTGATATCTGCCATGGTGTTTCTCTTCTCTAGTCAAATACGTGCTGTGCCCGCCGTTCGCAAGATTTGGCTCCACTCTGATCTGCCAAACATTCAGAAAAGCCCGACTTACGACACTTACGGAACAGCCAACAACAAGCCTCGCACGACGCATGCCAGTCGTCACCGGGAGCTTCACGCTCGCCAGTGAATCAGCGTGACTCTGCCCCCCATAAACGGTTCGATGAGCTCGAAGCCCCAGCCGGGTCCGGTCGAGTACCTGAAGCTGACCGTCGTTGGTTTCGGGACATCCCGGAAAGAGGTCCAGCCACACGGCTGGCTTCGCCATGCCTATCGATACGCCCAGTACGCTGGCGATGACGAAGTTACGGCCGTCGATGAGACTACGTCTGTGGATTTGCCTTCAGGAAGTCATTCATGGCCTGGGCGACGTTACGCGCGGCTGTCTGCGCGTTGACTTCGTTTCGCCACATCTTGTTCAGCTCGGGGTTGACAACTTCGCCATGGATCTTCGCTTCGTCCACGGAGAGCAATCGCAGAAACGTGACCTTGGAGTTGTTTATCAGCTCCGTTGCGGCCGATGGCGTCTCAAAACCTGGGATGTTCTTCAGGCTCTCATTGAAGACCTTCTGCGCGTCAGGGTTGAAGGGCACCCCTGTCGTGCTTTGCGCGTCAATCTTCTGGCCGTCTGGGCTGCTCGCCCACTCGATCCACTCCCACGACGCATCCGGTAGGGCCGCTCCCTTCGCTATGGATAGGCCGGCCGCGGTGTAGTCAGTAGCGTACGTGGCGTCCTTCGGATAAGGCGCCATTCCCCACTTGAAAGAATTGATCGGGCGGTAGACGTTGATTCCGGTGGTCCAGCGGAAGCGCATTGAGAGTCGCCCTTCCATGAACGCTTGATCGTCGTTCAGCCCGATCTCACTGTTCGTGCTGCCTGCCGGCTCAACGCGCTGCTTGTGGCGCAGATCTTGTAGAAACTGCAGCGCCTTAATTGACTTCGGGTCGTCGTAGAAGCTCTTGGTGGGGGCGAAAACATCATCGACCTCTTTGCTGCCCGCGGCATTCATGAACAAACGATGAGCACCACCGGCGGTCGCCACCTGTGTCATCTTGCCGTCTGCGCCGCGCTTGACGAGCTTCTCGGCGGCATTTACGTAAGCCTCCCACGTCCACTTATCCTGCTTCCATAGCTCATAAGGTGTGGCCAGCCCTTCGTTACGGAAGTGGTCGGCATTGTAGAACAAGATGTTCGGTGCGGCCCCGCCGGGGATGCCCACGCCCGGCACACCCTGCAGCTTGCCCTTATAAGTGATGGCATCAAGCGCCAGCTTGGAGTACTCGCCCATCTTGAGGACGCGCGACTTCTTAGCGCGGTCGTCAAGCGCCTCCACCAGCCCCTGCTTGCCCCACCCCTGCGCCCGCTGGAAGTCGTGTACGAACGTGTTGGGAGGATCCCCGCCGGAGATCGCGGCTAGAAACTTCGGCACCATGTCGCTCGCCTGCAGCACGACCTCAATGCTCACTTTCGGGCTTCGTTTCTGGAATTCGTCGGCCAGCGTGCGATACCGAACGAAATAGTCTTGAGACCCCCAGTGCCAGAACGACAGTTTGCCGCCCTGCGCGCTCGCCGATTCCTTGCCGCCATCTGGCCCAGCACCGCCCACGGCGCACGCCGCGAGTGCCGGGAACGCACCTACACTGAGCGTTCCCACCATCAGTGATCGGCGGGTCACGCCTTTCATGGGCGCTCGGCATCGTGGTCGCTTCATACACTGCTCCTTCAACAACTTGTACGACAGTCTACTTGGGTACTTGCGGACCCAGGACACCGACCGCGGCCTCTTGCAGCTGCTTGACGCCATCCTGGACGCTTATTTCATTCGCCTCGAAGATCTTTTTCCAGATGGGGTCTACTACCGCGCGCAGCTCGGTTGGACGCGGCCACTGTGACTGGATGTCCACCCGGGCCTCTTCCGTCGGCAGCGCGTACTTGAGATTCTTACCTGGAACAGACTTCGTCCAAACATCGAACTGGCTCTTCCGCGCCGGTGCGAGACCCAGGATCTCGGCGCGCATCTTATTTGCTTCTTTGTCAGTAATTGCCTGAGTCAGGTACCAAGATGCGTCCGGGTTCTTCACGCCCTGCGGGATGAGGTAGCCGTCCATAGAGAGGCGCTCGCCCCTGCCTCCGGGGCCTTTGGGCAACGGTGCAATATCCCAGTCAGCTTGGGCCTTGGACTTCCACTCGGACAAAATATGTGTTCCTTCAATCATCATGGCCACGTTGCCCTGGACCAGCACCGCGTCTGTTTGGGCGATTCCACCCCGGTCAGCCGTGGTGCGCGCCGCGACTCGGTGCTTCCAGAACATGTCGTGCATCCACTGCAGTCCCTTAATGTTCTGCGGTGTGTTGAACGTGAACACGTCTGGGTTCTTCGGATCGGTGTAGTTGACGCCCTGGCCCCATGCGATGGTGAGATTTCGAGTTGCCGGGTCGCCCACGCTGTATCCGATCCCCCACACCTCACGCTGAGCCGCCGGCCCGCGCGTCAGCTTGGTCAGCGTGTCCAGAAACTGGTCATGCGTCCAGCCCTCCTGGGGAAGCTGAACTCCTTGTTTGCGGAAGGTGTCCTTATTGATCCACAGCGCATTGGTGTTGATGTACTGCGGGATACCGATCTGCTGGCCGCTTAAATTCTGTCCCTTGTAGATGCCGGTGACAAAATCGGCCGCGTCAAAGTTTGACCCTTTGATGAACTTGTCGAGTGCAATGGCCTGCTTGGCCTCCAACAGGGCCCGGAACCATTGCCCGAATACGGCGGCGCTATCCGGCGGCGTTCCGGCCACAATCGCGGTGGTCAGCTTCTCTCCCCACGATGGTGGTCTGGTCTCCCACGAAACCTTCACCTTATTCTGCTTCTGATTGAACATGGGCTGCCACACGTTCATGAATTGGTCGTAGCCTGCCTCATCCCGATCCCACAGCGTAACGGCGATAGGGGTGTTCCCGTTCAGCCCAGATTGCTGCTGGGTTTGTCCTGGCGTGCACGCTCCCAGGATCGTTGTCCCACTCAGCGCAGCGGCCAAGGCGAAGACGCCCCTACGCGTCAACTGAACTGGATCCTGAGTAGGACCACGTCGCTGCATGTCATTGGTCACTGGCTAATCCTTCCTCTGTTAGGCTGTGCGCCTCTCGCGGCCGTACGAGCCGGGCAATTCGTTGCTCGATTAGCTGTCGGTACGCCGCTTCCTTCTCGATCATAATCCACCGGCGCCCAAGTCGCTGCGCAACGGCTCCGGTGGTCCCGCTCCCTGCAAATGGGTCAAGTACCAAATCATCATCGCGGCTGGTAGCCAGGATGACGCGCTCCAGCAGCGCTTCTGGCTTCTGCGTGCTGTGCTGCTTCACGCCGTGCGCATCGCGGAGACGCTCCGCCCCCCCGCAAATGGGCAGGCGCCAGGCCTCAATCTCTTCTTCGGTCTCGTCGTTCTCAATCGAAGGGTCATCCGCGGGCAGTTGCCAGTCGCTACGCATCTGCTTTCCGCCGTTCAGCTCTTTGAGCGCACGATAGTTGAAGGTGACTTTGCGCGCTCCCTCGCTCTTCTTAGCCCAGATCAGCGTCTCGTGCGCGTTCGTGAACCGCACTCCCCTGAAATGAGGCATCGGGTTCGCCTTGATCCAGATAACGTCGTTGAGCAACCAGAAGCCGACGTCTTGCAGCAGTCGACCAACGCGGAAAATGTTGTGATAAGACCCGATCACCCACATGCTGCCGGTCGGCTTGAGCACCCGGCGGCACTCCTTCAGCCAGCGCTCGGTGAAGCGATCATACTCATCAAAACTGCCAAACTGGTCCCAGTCGTCGTCGACGCCATCTACCACAGTGTTGTTGGGGCGGCGTAGATCCTGAGTCTTCAACTGAAGGTTGTACGGTGGATCGGCAAAGATCACATCCACCGAGTTCTCGGGGATATAGGGAAGGACGCTGATGCAATCCCCTTCAACCAGCCAGTTGGGAGGCGGTGGCGCCTCCTGGTCGAGCGCGGAACGATCTCTGAAGTCCGCTTCCGGATAGAGGATGTAGCCGTTCTGCAGGAGTCGCTCGCCCATTAGCGGTATCAACGCGCGAGCACTCCGGAAGACTCAAACTCCGTTCGCCCCAGACAACCGGCCATCCAACCGGTCCAAGCGCGTACTATTTGAGCAGGCGTTCCGGCGACAATGAGCTCCCTAACACTCTTCGTGCTTGTGGCGATTGCAATCTGGTCGTACAGGCCGCTGCGCATGTTTCTCATTCAGCGCACCAATCGCACCGTCAAGGTGCTATTGGTGGTCTTTCCCCTGCTATTCCTCGGCAGGGTAGGCTACAACCTCTATTCTGGCCAGCAGGACGACCTCCTTGCATCAATCTTGCTGGTTGGCGGGCTGCTCTTTACCTGGGGAGCTCTTGTCTGGCTTGGCAACGCGCTTGAGAAGCGCAAGCCCACCAAGGTCCAAGCGCCAGATCTAGCGGTGCTGAGCAGGCTCCCGGGCATGCCGCGCGTACCAGGGTTCTCGGGCGCGGCCGCCGTCGCCAACAACCCGGAAGTGCAGCGCCTGGCAGCCGCCGCGGTCAATAGCCCACAGGTACAGCGCGCTGCGCGCGCTGGCGTCCAGGCCGTCGCCCGCACCGCCGCACAGGTGGACACCAGCGATGTGGCCGGTTCCCTCGGCCGCATCAGCGGCCGCTGGGCCGCTAAGATCAAACGCAGTGTTGCCTCCGACCAGCGCTGATTTCCTGGCAGCTCCAGACCAGAGCCCCGCCTTGCACATCCGCACGAATTGACTGCCGGGCGAAGCGCATTTGGTCCGATCCTTGCATAGCCAACCTCAATGTTGCGCGTCACCATCTATCTCAAGAGTGGCTCTGTTGCCGAATTCGAAGCCGAGTCAATCCAGCAGTCTGCCGATCCCCATCCCAAGTTCCGGCTGAGCTTCCCCGCCGCCGAGAGCAGTAGTCGCCGCCTGGTCTATCTGGACCGAGACGACGTGTCTGCCGTCGTCGTACACGAGAGGGGCATCGAGGGTCACCGTGCGATGACACTGGAAGCCGTCGCAGATGGCCCCGTGGTGGTGCCCGAGACGCTTCTCCAGGAGGTGCAGGAGGTCCTCGCGGTCACCGCCGCGGGCGCCGCCGATTCGCCGGCGGAAGCCCCCCGCACGTCGGGTACTACCATCGCTCCGCCGACCTAACTGGCATCTGGTTAGAACGCCTATACTAGGGCCGGACTGGCCAACTATCTGCCTGTGAGCAAGCCTCCCGTACGCCTGGTTGTCACGGCGGACAACCACCTTAACCGCTACCACGCGAAGATGCCGGTGACGCGCTTGGATGAGCGCCGGCGCCGCCTGAGGCTGGCATTTCGTCGCGCCGTAGATAAGGCTATAGACCTCAAGGCGGCCTTCTTCCTGCAATGCGGCGATCTCTTTGATACTGTCGATCCGCGCAACGCCGAGCGATCCTTTGTCGCCACCTGCCTCGCGGACCTTCGCGCGGCCGGCGTTCAGGCACTGGCAGTCGGCGGCAACCACGATAGTCCACGCCAGAGCACCGAACACGGCGGGTTTTTGGCCGCAGACCTCTACGCCCGGTTGGGTGGATTGCGCCTCTTCGATGACAGCGAAGAGATCGAGTTCGAGCTTTTCGAGCGCCACGGCCAACGCGTCGCCATTGGCGGACTCTGCTGGAATGCGACGAACAGCTTTGGCGATGATCCGCTGGCGGGCAAGCCCTTCCCGGACCCACCCGAGGGCCGCCCCGATTGGAAGGTGCTGCTCACCCACAGCGGCCTGGAAGGGCACATCTTCCCAGGCTCCCACGAGCCTATGATCCGTAAAGAGAGCATAGTCAACCTCGACGCGGACATCTTGCTTGCCGGGCACGTCCACGCTCGCACCCACTTTGAAGCGGGCGGCACTCATGTCCTCGTCCCTGGCGCAACCGAGCGCATGCACTTTGAGGAATTCGGGAACGATCCCGGCTTCCTGGTGGTTGAGCTGCATCCAAACGGCCGGATGACACATGACTGGGTGACCTTTGCCGCCCAACCCCGCTGCCGCATCAACGTGACCGGCCACGAGCTCACGCCGCAGCCCATTGGCCTCCGTGCACAAAGCCTGGATCCGACCGATGCTCTAATCGAGCGCATTGAGCAACACCGAGATCCGGATTGCATCACCACGCTTTTTATTGAGGGGCGCTTGCCACGCGAGGTTTACCGCGCGCTGGACCTCGTGCGCGCGCAGGAAGCCGGGGCGGAGGCCAGCTTCTTCTTCGACATTGACACCACCATGCTGGAGCTGGAAAACGAGCTGGGCGAGAGCAGCGCGCGGGGTGTACGTCTCTCTCAAGAAGAAGAGCTGCAAGAAGTGGCCGCTGAGCTCCGCAACGGCGCCGTCACCGATGACGAGCGGCGCCTGATCAACCTGGGGCTGAACCGCGTGCTCGCCTACTACCACCAGGGGCGCGGCGTCGGGTGATCACGCTCACACGCCTGGTCGCCGCCAAGTACAAGGGGCTGGAGAGCCTGGATCTGCATTTCCCCGAACGCGGCAGCTTCCTCATTGAAGGTCGCAATGAGGCGGGCAAGTCCACGCTCTTTGATGCGATCCACTTCGGTCTCTACGGAACGCCGCTGGTGGGGGATCAGGCCGACTCCATAAATTACGGTGCCGAGACAGCTGAGATCCTGTTGGGCATCCGTGTAGGCAGCACGCGCCTGGAAGTGCGGCGCAGCGTGCGCCAGACGGCGAAGTCAATTCGCACCGACGCCGAGCTGGAAGTCACACGAGGCGATGATGTAGAAGTGGTGAAGGGTGCGCGTCCCGTTATGCAGCGGCTGCGACAGGAGCTGGGCGGCCTCACCGCGGAGGCGTTGCTGAACTCGTGCCTAGTGGCGCAGAAACAGCTTGGACGGCTGGAAACGCTGGCCCGCTCCGACCGCGAGGCGGCGCTGACGGTCCTACTCAACCTGGACAAGCTGAACGACGTGTACAGCCGCCTGCGCGTCAAACCGGAGGACGAGGAGCAGGTGCGCCGCGCTCGCGCGCGCGTTGAGCTGGCACGGGTCAGCGGTGAGCTCCTCATGTTGGGTGAAGCGCGCGCCGCGCTGGAGCGCACGCGGCAGCTGATCGAGCTGCGTGAGGTGCTTGATCAATTGAGCTTGAACGACGCGGCGTGGGTTGAAACCGAGACCGAAGCAGCCGCCCAGACAGCGCGTCTGACCGCCGTGCGCCAGCAGCTGGACACGCTACACGCCATCCGGGAGAAGCAGGCGCGTTGGGAACGCGTGAGCGAACTGGCGGAGCGCGCCCACGGCGCGGAGACCGATCTCGTGCAGCTGCGCCAGCAAATAGACGCGCTGGCGACCGTTGAAGCCGGGTTACCCGCCCTCCGCGCGCGCCTTGACACTGCCCAGGCCAGCCGGGGCCACGCCCAGCGACTCCTGGACGTGCAGGCGCGCGCGGAAGTGCTTGCGGGCCAGGCGGCGAGCCTCACCGCACGCCGTGCCGAGCGCGCCGAACTGACCGCCCGCTGCGAGCGTCTGGATGGCGATCTCACCAAGCTGCGCAAACAGCACAAGGACATTCAGGCGCAGATTGCTCAGCTTGCCCAACTCACCACGAAGCTAGAAGCGTCACGTGTCCGTCAGACACGTCTGGACCAACTCCGGCGGCAGCTCGCCACCCTCCAACAGCGCCGGGCAGGGCTGGAGACACTGGAGCAGCTAGCCGAGCGCGCCGCCGGCCTGCTCGAAAAATGGCTGGACGCCCGGCACAAGGAGCTTGAGGCGCAACGCGCCCGCCGGCTGCTGGACGACCTCGCGCTTGGTATTTCCGAGGTGGAGCACGTCTCACTCGAGCGGTCAACCACCAACGAGGCAGGCGCCGGACTCCGTCTGCACCTGCTGGTGGCTCATCCGCTCACCGGGGGCGTCGCCCTACACCTTGCCGTGTGGCCGGGTGGCGCGGACCTGGTGGGGTCCCGCAAGGCGACCCAAAAGGAAGTGGAGCGGCTCAGCGGCAGCGGCGTACCCACGCTCTCAGCGGGCGATCTGACCGAGCTTGAGCGCGACCGGCGCACCATAGAGGACGCGCTCACCGCCATCGACGAAGTCCGGCCGGAAGACACTGAGGCCGCCCAGCGGCGCATCACGCAGCCAGCCGCGGCCGAAGGCGTGACTCGTGCGCGCCAGGAAATCGCAACCCTGGAAGCGCGCTGCCTGGCAGACGCCCAATCACTTCATCTGGATCCCGCGCTGATGACGCCGGCCGCCCTTGCGGACGCGACCGCGAGCGCACTCCAACACGAGGGCGCACGTCAGGCTGAGCTCTCAGTCAGCGCGGGCCGCCGGGAGGGTCTTCTGCGCGAGCTTTCCCTACTGGAACGCAACGGAAAAGAACGCCGTGGTGAGTTGGACGAGTGCCGTGTCAGCCTCGAACGCGACAGCGACGAATCGCTCGCCGCCGGTGAAGCGCTCCTCCAATCGGAAACGAAAACCGCCACCGCCGGAGCCGTACACCTCCAACACGACATAACAGCGTACCTAACGACGAACGAGGCGGGAAATACGCCACCGCTGATCCCCTTTGGCGACTGGTCTCACGCTGACACGGTGCAGGTGCGCGACGCGCTCCAGCGCCATGTGGATGGCCTCGCGGGTGACGTTGCATCGCTCGAACGACGCGTGGCGGATCGCACAGCACTAGCCGAGCGTGTCGTCACGCTCGAACGCGCGGCCGAAGAATGGCGCCGGCAGCTTGACGAGACCATCGCTGGCCTAGCGGCTGCCAGCGCGCCAGAGCAGGACTCCGGTGGGCCATCAAGCTCGGTTGCTGGCGAGGACGCGGACAACCGACCGGTACTCCTGGTCCGAGCGGCGGAGCGCGTCGCCGAGTTGCGGAGCCAATTGGCCGCACAAGACGAACCTGCGCTGCGGACCGAGGAACAGGCGATCCAGCGCGCGGCAGGCGGCGCGGAGAACACTCTTGCCCAGCTATCACGGGACGCTGACACGCTCACCTCACGCGCGCTCCAGGTCGGCGCCGCCCTTGGCCGGACGATTGAACCAACCGCCGCGCCGGCGGCGTCGGAAGCTACGGCGGCCGCCGGCCTGGTGGAAGCGCTCCACAGTGCGATCCCGGAGGTTGCTGGCGCACTGCCTTCGCGTTGGGACGTGGAGCGACAGCTCAGCACCCTAGACCAGCAGCGCGGGGACCTGGACCGCGGCGCGCGTGACGCTCGTACCGCGCTTGGCGCCGAAGACGCGCTCCCTCTCGACGTGGCGGAGACAGCGCTCGCGGCGCTCCAGGAAGATCTGGCGGCGCGCAAGCGAGGCCAGGAGATCGTGGGCAACACGCGCCAACGCATGATCAACAAGGTGCTGCCAGGCACGGTTGACAATATGTGTCTGCTGCTCCCAATGCTCACCGCCGAACGGTATCGTTTCGCCGAGTTGACAGCCGACTACCGACTCCAGGTGTGGGACGAGCGCAAGCGCGGCTTTGTAGAGAAGAGCCTCTTCTCCGGAGGCACCCAGGACCAGTTCTCTCTCGCACTCAGGTTAGGCTTTGCCCTGGCTGCCCTACCGCGCGAGCTGGGCACGTCCCCGGGCTTTCTCTTCCTGGACGAGCCGCTCTCCAGCTTCGACCGCGACCGGACCGAGGCACTTGTGGGGCTGCTCACCACTGGGCAGATTGCGACGTTCTTCCAACAGGTGTTCCTCATCTCGCACTCGCAATCGTTTGATCCCGGCCTCTTCAGCCATCACATCGTCATGGAGCACGGCGAAGTTTCGTCAAGCACACTTCCCACGGGGCCTGTGCCGCTGACTGCGGCCAATGCTTCCGCCTCGCCAGCGATACCCACCGGCGCAAGCGCTTAGAATCGTCTTCGTGATCCCCCCTGCGATCCCAGTTACGCTCTCCACCGGGTCTCTATACACCCTAGGCACGGCGCGCGCCTTTGAGCATGCTGCCCGCGCCGGGTATGACGGCGTTGAGCTGCTTATTGACGACCGTTGGGACACACGACAGCCGGAGTACCTCAAGCGCCTGACTGACCAGCACGCCGTCCCCATCCTCAGCGTGCACAGCCCGTTCGTCACCATAAGCGGCTGGCCTCGCGATGAGGTGCAGCGCATAGAGCGCACCGTTGCGCTGGCCGAAGCGGTCGGCGCGCGTACCGTTAATGTCCACGTTCCGTATCGCTTCTCTGATCTGACGATCAGCGGGTTGGGTAAGCCAATTCTCTTTCCCTTTCTCCCGCCGCCCCAGGATCACCGGCGCTACGCACGCTGGCTGCTGGACGGCGGCTTAGACGCACTCCAGGCACGCACCCCGGTCACCATTGCCGTTGAAAACCTTCCATCCCGGCGCTTCCTTGGTGTACGTTTCAGTCGCTACGCGCTCAATTCTTGGGAAGAGATCGCCCTCATCCCCTCGCTGTGCCTTGACACCACACATTGCGGTACCTGGGATGCGGACCCTACCGAGATTTTTGAGCGCCTGGGCAACCGGGTGAAACACGTCCATCTCTCGGACTGGAGCGGTCGCTACCAGCATCAGCCGGTCGGCACCGGGCTGATTGCACTGGACCGCTTCCTGCGCCACCTAAAAGAGCGCAACTACACCGGCATCGTCGTTGTAGAGCTGACGCCCTTGAGCCTCCCTGTAAAGGACGAAAACAAGCTCGCACGCGAGCTGCGTCGAAACTTAGAGTTTTGCCGACAGCATCTTGGGCAGAACACTGACTCAGTCCAGGCATCCACAGAAGTGAAGCGGCAAGTAGTGGGCGTATGACTGTCTCGGATTGGGCGCGCACCCAGCAGCGGCTCTACGACGGCATCGCGCCACACTATGACTCGAGCATTCCGCCCCACGTTGCCAACCACTATCGCACCAAGCGGGTTGACCTGGTCAGGTCGCTCGCCGCACCCGGCGCCGCTGTGTTGGACGTGGGCTGCGGCACCGGCACGCTCGCACACGCATTGCGCGACGCCGGATTTGCCGTCTATGGACTTGACGCCTCCACCGGCATGCTTTCTCAATTGGGCGCAAACGGCCGAGGCAGGCCGGTGGCGGGATTCAGTGAGCGCCTTCCCTTTGCCACCGGCAGCTTCGAGCTCGTCATCACCGTGGCGACGCTTCACCACATCACTGATCCTGACCGCATCGCCGAAACGCTGGCGGAAATGTGCCGTGTGGTCAAGCCTGGTGGCTCAGTAGTGGTCTGGGACCACAACCCCAAGAATCCCTACTGGCCCATCCTAATGAAGCGCATCCCCCAGGATACAGGTGACGAGCGGCTAGTGCCGCAGGAAGAGATCGTCTCCGACCTCCAGGCCGCCGGCATCTATCAAATAAATGCGCGACGCTCGGGCCTTGTCCCAGACTTTACGCCTCACCCTCTGCTTAGTCTGGCCCGCCTGATCGAAGCCGTTGTGGAGCGCACCCCCGGCCTCAACCTTTTCTGCGCCCACAACGTCGTAACCGGTCACAAGGCACGCTAGGAAGCACGAGGGTGCTCACGCAGCTCCCACGTCGACTCGCCCAATCAATGCTGCTGCTCCTCTCGGTGGGCGGCGCCGTCCTCTTCGGAGCGCAGGTCGCGACGTGGCCCGATCATCCTCTGGCGGACATGACTCACGTCACCCACTGGGTACGCAACATCGGCGAGTATGGTCAGGAGACCGCGTACAGCGGCGTCTACCCGGAGAGCTACATGATCTACCCGCCGGGGATGACCTACGCCTACCGCGCCTCCCTCTTTTTCGCGGACCGGCTTCCGCCATTCCCCGGCGTCGCGGAATCCGAATGGCTCCGCGTCTGCATCAAGTTAGTTCCCGTGCTAGCGCACGGCATTCTGGCCGCAGCCGTCTTTGGCCTCGCCGCCATCGCTGCCGGTTTCTGGCGAGGTTGGATTGCAGCGACACTCTACGCCTGGAGTCCCGGCGCACTTTTTGACTCCGCCTACTGGGGACAGGGCGACACCATTAACATCGCCCTGCTCGCGCTCGCCCTGCTCGCCATCTTCGCACTGCCTTCCTGGTGGCCGCTCCGGCACGAAGGGCGCTGGCGCCTGCTCGCGCAGCCCGGTGCGGTAGTAGCCAGCGCTGCTGCTGGAGTGCTGATCGCCGCAGCCGGGCTAACAAAGCCTCAATCCTGGGTGTTTCTTCCAATCCTGTTGTGGGTCATCCTGCGGCGCGGCGGACCACTCGGTCTCGTCGCGGCCGCCGCCACTGGAACCGCCAGCGTGCTTGCCATTGTCCAACCCTGGGTCCGCGCCGGGAGAGTAGACGAAATGCTTACCGTCTTTACTAATGTCACCCAGGTGATGCCCTCCGTCTCCGCCAACGCGCACAACCTCTGGTGGCTCAAGCTGCCCGGCGTCGCTCTCGCTGTCTTTGATACCGTCCCGGTGGGCGGCTTCGGCGAGTGGGTCGCGCCGCCGCTCGTTTCGCACGCCACCGTGGGACGCCTGGGTTTCGCGCTCTTCGCCATGCTGCCGCTGCTGCGCCTCACCGGACCGCTCTCCGTGCGGCTGGCCATGGCCTGCTGCGCCTACACTTCCGCGGCGTACTTCATGGCCGTCACCCAAGTCCACGAGAACCACATGTTCGCCGTGCTCCCATTCCTGGCAGTTACCGCTGCATTGGATCTCTGGTTCTTGATTCCCTTTGCCATCGCCACGGTCTGCGTCTTTCTCAACATGGCCATTCACGACTTCCTGATAGGCGACCACCTGGCGCTTGCGCTGGCGCAGTGGCTCCCCTGGAAAGAGCCGCTCGCCATCCAGACGGCCAACGCCCAACTCAACGTCTTGGGCTTCGCCGTCTTCACGCTGCTCTTATTGCGGCGTCCTCCGGTAATCCCGCAATCGGCGCGGCTTTTGCGCTGGCGTGCTCGATTCGTGCTCCTACTCGGCACCGTCCTTTCAGCCGGCATGCTGGCGACTGTGCGTGCAATCGCCAGCGAGCCTCAGCGGGCCCTGGCCCTTTGGGAGCGCGTACGCGAACGCGCGATGCTGGCCGGTCCGATCGAGGCCCACCTTGGCCACAAGTCCCCTCCCCAGGTCTTGCTCGAACGCGCCGCGCTTGACTTTGCCAATGGCCTTTACCTTTTGGCCGGGGTTGCCGCCGTCGTGGGCGCCCTTTCTTGCGGCGCGGGCGCATGGTGGCTCATCTGCGCCTGGGTTACCGAATGGCGTGCCCGCCCCGTGCGGTCGCCACAGATGCGGGCCATTCGCCAGGCAACAACCGACCCGGTGCCGGCCACATGACGGCGAGCGCTCCGGTGGCTGAGCCTCAGATCCCTACCGGCAAGCTGAGAACATTTCTGGAAGCGATCAAGTTCGAGCACACCATTTTCGCGCTGCCGTTCGCGTACACCGGGATGCTGCTCGCCTCGAAGGACCTTCCTACTGGCGGCGGGCTTCCGTCGCTGGGACAGCTGCTCTGGATCACCATCGCGATGGTGGCGGCGCGTGCTTTTGCCATGGCACTCAACCGCCTGATCGATCGTGAGATTGACGCGCGGAATCCACGCACCGCGAACCGGGCGCTGCCGCGTCGGCTTATTTCCAGCGCCGAGATGGCGGCGTTTGCCACCGTTGCAGGAGTTGTGCTGGCGCTCGCCGCCTGGCAGCTCAACCCGCTCTGCCTCGCACTCCTGCCCGGAGCGGTTGTGATCCTCGTTGCCTACTCGTACACCAAGCGCTTCACCTGGCTCTGCCACCTTGTGCTCGGCGTGGCCATCGGTCTGGCACCTATCGGCGCCTGGTCCGCAATCACCGCCACCGTAGATTCGCGCGCGCTCGTGCTTGGCTTGGCAGTGGCCACCTGGATCGCCGGGTTTGACCTGCTCTACGCCTGCCAGGATATCGAGTTTGATCGCGCCAACGGTCTGCATTCAGTTCCAGCGCGGTTCGGCATCCCCGTAACCCTGCGCGCCTCGTCCCTGTTGCATATCCTGACCGTGGCCTCGCTTATAGCCACCGGACTTCTGATGGGACTTGGCGCCATCTACTGGCTCGGCGTGCTCGCGGCCGCCGGCCTGCTGGTCTACGAGCATTCGCTCCTCACGCCTGGCGACCTTTCACGCCTTGATCTCGCGTTCTTCAACGTCAATGGCTATATTGCCGTGATCCTCTTCGTCGCCACGTCTGGCGATCTTGCTCTTTCCGGGTGGCTCGCACGGTGAGCCTCTCCCCTACCCGCAAGCGCCCCATCGTCGTCGGCATCACTGGCGCGAGCGGCCACATGCTCGCGCGGCTGTGCATTGAGCGCCTACTAGAATACGGCTATCCGCTGCATCTAGTCTGCACCGGGCCGGGCCGGCGAGTCTGGCATGAGGAGCTCGAAGAAGATCTCTCCCTCGCCATTGAGCGATGGAGCAATAGAGGAGATTTCACGCAGCACAACGTCAATGACGTTGGCGCGTCGATCGCTAGTGGAGGGTTGGTGACTCAGGGAATGCTTGTCGTGCCGTGCAGTATGGGTACGGTGTCCGGCATCGTCACCGGCGCGTCTGGCAACCTACTAGAACGCGCCGCAGATGTCACGATCAAGGAATACCGGCCACTCGTTCTCGTTCCTCGCGAGACGCCTCTCTCCATCATCCACCTGGATAACCTCGCGGCGCTGGCGCGCATCGGCGTACGGATTGTGCCGCCAGTTCCCGCCTTTTATCTGAAACCCAAGACCATGGAAGAGGCGCTCGGGCAGCTCTTGCCACGCGTCCTCAGCGCCCTCGGCGTCCCCGAGGCGCTGGACGAGTCGCCGGCCTATGAGCCCGCGACCGAGTGAGCGTACCTAGCGCCTCTGAGTAGACGGCCGGCGTCCGTTGCGCGCGGCCCAGTCTATCATGTCTTGAGTCACCAGGCGCTCGATCCGATGGGCCTTTTTCTCATCGTCCAGCCACTTCTGCAGTGCCTGATTCTTAGCAGTTTCCAGCGCCTGGCCTTCCAGTTGCCTGACCGCATCGCGCTCATCTACGCGGATGATGTGCCACCCAAAAGATGACTTCACCGGATCAGCCGTGATCTGGCCCGCTTGGAGGGCGAAGGCTGCTTCCTCAAACTCCTTCACCATAGCGCCACGCCCGAACCATCCTAGGCTCCCGCCGGTCGTACTGTTGCTGGTGTCCGCGGAGACTTCTGCAGCAAGTGCTTCAAAAGTCTCGCCCGTACGCAATCGCTCGATAACCGTCCGCGCCAGGCCTTCATCCGAAACGAGGATGTGGCGCGCATTCACCTGATCCGCGGTGGAAGGAAAGTCCTTAAGGATGCCATCAAACACCTTGCGACGCAGGATGCTGTACTCAACCTGGCCGCGGATGACCTGGTCAGTTCCGCCGGTGTAGCGCTGGTAGTCGCGGTACCTTCCTTCAAAGGACTCGCTGCGGCGCTGTGCCGCGTTCGGCGTGCGCGTCGCCGCTGCTGTCGCCCGCGGCGCAAGCGTCGCCTGCGTCTCAGCCACTGCGGGGGCCACCGTCGCTGCCGGGGGTTCTGGGGCCTGCGCCCCCTGGACGGGCGTCGCCGACGACGTTATCGCGGAGGACGCGGTTGCGACCGCCGTTGGCACGGGGGTCGCATTTGGATCTTGGTATCCCACCAGCTCCCTGATCTGGCCGTCCACCTCTTCCGGCGTGGCCGTGAGGCCTCGCTCCTTGGCCCTGGACCGGATGATCAGCTCATCAATGATCTCTTCCGGCAGCGCGCTGCTTAGCGAGCTCAGGCGCTGTTGGATCTGCTGCATCCGCTGCTGGCCCATTTGCGCCAGCATGTTCTGAGAGGGATCGGCGCCCGGAGGTGGGGGCCGGCCTGCGAGCTGAGAAGCGTCAAGAAACGCCGCCTCGAGCCGGTTCTGCTCGTATGAGAGCAGATTTGCGAACGCCTGGAGCGTCACCGCGCTGCCGTCCACGCGCGCAATCGCTCGCCGAGCGGTGTACACCTTCTCCCACAGCAATGTGCCGCCAATCAGCACCAGCACTAACGCCAGAACTGCCGACAGACCAAGGAAAGCAAAGCGGGACCTGAGGCGATCCTTCTCGGCGCGTGTCAGATGATCACCCCAACCAAATGCCATCGCGCGTCCATCACGCCGTGCCTCGCGGCTAACAGCCGTCTGGCGCCCGGTGGGACGTACGCCTGGGCGAGGAAACGGCGTCTGGGGCGTGCCGGTGGTGGCTCGTGATACGTTTCCCGCGACCGGCGGGCGTACCGCTTGACGCGCGGGCGCACCGTTGGGGCGAGGCGTGCGCTCAGGGACGGGCGTGCGTGTGGACATATCTCTTAGAAAAGCCTACGGGATTCGCGCCCTCGCGGTTGCGAATCCCGTTGAACTCTGTCGCGCTCAAATGTGGTGTGACGGTGTGGACTACACGCCGGCAGGTGCAGGCTGCTCGGACTCCCCACCTTCCGTTGCCGATGCGTCAGCACCCCGGCCCTCTGCGGCGGGATCTGGCTGCGCCTGCACCTCGGTGGATGTCACCTCAGTCTGCGCCGTTTCCGCCATCACCGCCGCGTCTACTGCACCTTCAGGGGCGGCAGCTTCTGGAGTTGAGACCGTGCTACGGTCTGGACGGCCCACGTCTCGGCGTTCACCGTGACCGCCATGGCCACCGGACTCAATCGAGCGGATATGCTCTCCGGTGTACGGCAGAAGCGCCATAAATCGGGCGCGCTTCAGCGCCACCGCAAGCTTGCGCTGGTGCTTGGCGCACGTCCCAGTCCGGCGACGCGGGTCAATCTTGCCCCGGTCCGAGATGAACCGGCGTAAGCGTCCCGTGTCTTTGTAGTCGATGTCTTTGATCTTCTCCACGCAGAAGACGCAGACCTTGCGGCGCGTGCGGAAATCGCGCCCTCCACGTCCGCCGCCACCACCCTCGCGCCGCATACGCGGTGCGGGGGGGGCTGCGGGCGCTTGGCCCTCGGTCACCGGCGCGCTCACGACGGCCGGTGGCGTCTCAATTGTTGCGGTATCAGCCAATGTTCAAACCTTCCCTAAAACGGTGTGTCGTCCAAATCTATCGCGTTGTCGTCGGATCCGACCAGTGCACCTACCGGCGCCGTCCGGCCGTTCCGGCTCTCTCGTCCATCGCGGCCTTCACGCGCGTCTCCGCGATCAAAGCCTTCCTGTTCGCTTTGCTCACCCCGGTCGCCTTGCTCGTCATCACGCGGACGTGCGTCGAGCATCTGCATATCGGTCGCCACAATCTCCGTGCGGTACTTCTTTTGACCCGTCGCCTGGTCGTCCCAGGACCGAGTTTTCAGACTTCCCTCAATGTAGATTCTGCGACCCTTGGTGAGGTACTCGTTGCACTGCTCTGCCAGCCTGCGCCAGGCGACGATGTTATGCCACTCGGTCTCATCCCGAGGCTGGCCATCTGAGCCTTTGTAGCGCCGGTTGGTAGCGACCGAAAACGTCGTTACCGGCTCACCACTCTGGGTGTACCGCATCTCGGGATCTCTCCCGACATTGCCAATCAACATTACCTTGTTTAACGAACCCGCCATGACAATCTCCTTTACGTCAGTCAATCCATCTTCATTTAGATGGCGGAAACAACCTCTCTATTTAGCTGAAAAGCGATGCGTTTTCCCTGTGGTGTACCTCCTGATTTCTCTCGATGGCGTTCGGTGTTGACACCTACCGACGTTCCAGTTCGTGCAAGCAGCCGACGACTAGTCGCCTTGCCTCACCACCAGATGTCTCATAACATCCTCGCTGATGCGCCATCCCGCCTCAAGCTCTGCCACGCGCCGTGGCTCGGCATTGAACGTGTAGATCACGTAGTGGCCATCACGCAGATGCTTGATGGGATAGTACATGCGGCGGCGGCCCCAGGTGTCAACCTTTTGAATCTCGCCACCGCGCGTGCCAATCTGTTCTTGTACCCGCTGCGTTGCGGCGGCGACTTCTTCCTCCCCGACATTCGGGTTGAGGATCACCATTGCCTCGTACGTGCGTTGCGCCATGCCTACATACCCCTTCCTATGGGTTTGCCCACCGTCTCCGGGCGGGCAGGAAGTAACTGAGCGCCGGTTCCGGTGTTACCTGGACATGCCGCCGCTGGACGAACGTTCGTCCTAGTGGCAGTATACCAACGTTGCTGCCGATCGAGATTCGGCCGGAAGTGGGGCGCCCCGGGCAGGAATCGAACCTGCGACCGACCGCTTAGAAGGCGGTTGCTCTATCCACTGAGCTACCGAGGCGTAGACACCGATCCGTTCTTGGGAGCGGCGCCCAAATTCTAAAGCCCTAGCACCTTCACCAGCTCCCGGACGGAGCTTGCGGTGCGTTGAAGCGCCTCGCGTTCGTTGGGTCCAAGGTCAATCTCGATGATCTCTTCAATGCCACCGGCGCCGAGACGGCATGGCACACCAACGAAGAGATCGTTGATGCCGTACTCACCCTGAAGGTAGGCCGAGCACGGCAGAATCATCTTGCGGTCCAGCAGGATGGCGTCCACCATCTGCGCCACAGCGGCCGACGGCGCCTGGAAGGCGCTGCCAGTCTTGAGCAGGCCGACGATCTCGGCGCCTCCCTGGCGCGCGCGCTGGACAATCTGTTCCAGCCGATCAGGCTTAATCAGCGTGCCAACCGGGACGCCGCCAACCGTGGTGTAGGCAGACAGCGGGACCATATCGTCACCGTGGCCGCCCAACACGTAGGCCTGCACGCTTTCGACCGAGACACCCAGTTCCTGCGCCAGGAAGTACCGAAAGCGCGCCGTATCCAGCACGCCCGCCTGGCCGACGACGCGCTCACGCGGGAATCCACTGACCTTAAGAGCCAGTTGCGCCATGGCGTCTAGCGGGTTGTTGACCATGAGCAACACGCAGTTGGGCGAGTGTTTGACAATCTCCTTGACGTTGTCCGTGACGATCTTCTGGTTGATCGCCAGTAGGTCATCGCGGCTCATGCCGGGCTTGCGCGGCGCGCCCGACGTGAAGACCACCACGTCCGAGTCTGCGCTGAGCGCGTAGTCCTGGAGGGTGCCGCCGTTAATCCTGCAGTCGTACCCGACGATTGGCCCGGCTTCGGCCAGATCCAACGCCTTCCCCGCCGCAAGACCCTCCACCAGATCCAGCAAGACAATGTCCGCGTAGCCGCGCTCCGCGAGGCGTTGGGCGGTGGTGCCTCCGACCATGCCTGCGCCGACGATAGTGACTTTCTTTCGTGTCATGAGTCCGTTCCTAGCAGAGTCGCCCGCGAATACTCACGAACCATCCGCGCGATATTTCTGATGCTGATCTGCTTGGGACAGACCGCTTCACATTCGCCTTCGTTTGAGCAGCTGCCAAACCCTTCCGCGTCCGCTTGGCGGAGCATGGACAGCGCGCGCTTCGCGCTCTCTGGCTTGCCCTGCGGCAGCAGCGTCAGGTGGGAGACTTTGGCACCGACGTAGAGGTGGGCAGACGCATTTTTGCACGCCGCCACGCACGCGCCGCATGCAATGCACGCGGCCGCATCCATTGATGCTTCCTGATCCTGATGTGGGACCAGGATCGAGTTGGCTTCCGGCGCACTGCCAGTATTGACCGAGATGTAGCCACCCGCCGCGACGATCCGGTCGAACGCGGTGCGATCAACCACCAAGTCCTTAATGACCGGAAACGCGCGTGCGCGCCACGGCTCTACCGTGATTTCCTCACCGTCCTTGAAACGACGCATGTGCAGCTGGCAGGTAGCGGTGCCCAGGTCTGGTCCGTGCGCGCGACCATTGATGACGAACCCACATGAGCCGCAGATGCCCTCGCGGCAGTCCGAGTCAAACGAGATCGGCTCCTCGCCTCGAGCCAGCAGTCCCTCGTTAACGATGTCCAACATCTCCAGAAAGGATGTATCCGGCGAGATTCCTTCCGCCCGGTACTTAATCATCTTTCCAGGAGCAGCGCCAGCGGTCTGACGCCAGACCAGCAAATCAAAATTCATGACGTTGTTAGTGGGTTCTATGCATAACTTCGCTGCGTTGGGTGGGCGTACTCAAACTCAAGCGGCTCTTGCACCAGCGTTGACTCTTTTCCGGCGCCGTTGAACTGCCAGGCCGCCGCATACGAGAAGTTGGCGTCGTCGCGCAGCGCCTCGCCCTCCGGCGTCTGGCTTTCTTCGCGGAAGTGCCCGCCGCACGACTCGGCACGTCGCAGGGCGTCCAGAGCGAGTAGCTCTGCAAACTCCAGGTAATCCCCGACTCGCGCGGCGTATTCCAGCGTCTTGTTCAGGTTATCGCCGGTTCCTGGCACCGAGATGTCGCTCCAGAACTCAGCGCGCAGATGCGGGATGCGGTTCAGCGCCTTACGCAGTCCCGCTTCATTTCGGGACATCCCCACCAGGTCCCACATCATCAAGCCGAGCTCGCGATGCACCTCGCGCACCGTGCGCTTGCCTCGGATCGAAAGCAGTTTCTCAATCTGTGCTTGGGCATCAGAAACGGCGCTGCTGAACGCCTCGTCGCGCGGATCAATGGGCGCTAGCTTGGTGCTTGCCAAATAGTCGGCCACGGTATACGGAGCGACGAAGTACCCATCCGCCAATCCCTGCATGAGCGCGCTAGCGCCGAGCCGGTTTGCGCCGTGGTCCGAAAAGTTGGCCTCGCCCAGAACGAAGAGTCCGGGCACGGTGCTCATCAGTTGGTAATCCACCCACAAGCCACCCATGGTGTAGTGGATGGCAGGGTAGATTCGCATTGGCGTGGCGTATGGGTCCTCACCGCTGATGCGCGCGTACATCTCAAAGAGGTTGCCGTAGCGGTCCTCAATGCTGTTGCGGCCCAGGCGGCCTATTGCGTTCGAAAAATCGAGGTATACCGCCAAGCCGGTCTCGCCGACGCCACGCCCCTCGTCACAGACAGTCTTGGCATTGCGGGAGGCAACGTCGCGCGGCACCAGGTTGCCGAAGCTTGGATAGCGCCTTTCCAGATAATAGTCGCGCTCGTCATCCGGGATCTGGTGTGGCGAGCGCTGATCGCCTTTCTGTTTCGGGACCCAAACACGACCATCGTTTCGCAGCGACTCGCTCATCAGTGTGAGCTTGGATTGATGCTCGCCGCTCACCGGGATGCAGGTAGGGTGGATCTGGGTGAAGCAGGGGTTCGCAAAGAGCGCTCCCCGCTTGTGGCAGCGCCACGCTGCGGTGACGTTCGAGTTCAGCGCATTGGTAGAGAGGTAGTAGACATTGCCGTACCCACCGGTGCAGAGCAGGACCGCGTCGCCTGAGTAGCGCTCGAGCTCACCGGTGAGGAGATTCCGACAGACAATCCCCCGCGCCATGCCATCCGCCACCACCAGGTCGAGCATCTCGCGCCGCGAGTACAACTGCACTGTGCCGCGCTCCACCTGGCGCATCAGCGCCTGATAGGCGCCGAGCAAGAGCTGCTGACCAGTCTGTCCCCGAGCGTAGAAAGTGCGCTCTAACTGCGCTCCACCAAAGGAACGCGTGTCCAGTTGCCCGCCATACTCGCGCGCGAATGGGACACCCTGGGCGACGCACTGGTCGATGATATTCACCGAAAGCTGGGCCAGCCGGTAAACATTAGCCTCACGCGAGCGGTAGTCGCCGCCCTTGATCGTGTCATAGAAGAGGCGCCACACGCTATCGCCATCGTTCTTATAGTTCTTGGCGGCGTTGATCCCACCTTGCGCCGCGATTGAGTGCGCCCGCCGCGGACTGTCGTGAAACGTGAAGCACTTGACGTTGTAGCCTTGCTCGCCTAGCGCTGCCGCGGCCGCCGCGCCCGCGAGGCCGCTGCCAACCACAAGAACCGTATGGCGGCGGCGGTTGGCGGGCGCCACTAGCTTCTGCTCAAATTTGCGCGAGTCCCACTTCTGCTCCAGGGAACCTTCGGGGACCCTGGCGTCCAGCCGCATGGTGCCTGGGAGCGCCACCGTGGGACGTTCGAGTGTCGCCACGTTTGCCGTTGGGCTCAACGTGGTGCTCAACGCTGGCCCCCAAAGAAGTACGAGAACGGCGGAATGATGAAGAACCCAAAGCCAATCAGCACCGCCAGCACCTTGCCTCCAAGAATTATCCAGCGCGTGTATAGCGGATGATCAGCTCCCAGCGACTGAAAAGCGCTGTGTACGCCGTGATAGAGGTGTGACCCGACGATCACCATAACCAGCATATAGAACGCGACGTTCAGTGGGTTACTAAAGATCGCGGTCTCGATCGCATAGAGGTCGTGCTCAGCGCCAAGAAGCGCCGCCGAAACGACCTCCTGCGGCGAGCCGAAGCCGTACTTCATTTGAACGACATGAATCGGGATGAACAGCAGCATCAGCAGACCAGAGAAAAACATCGTTGAAGAGGCGATGGTCTTGCGGCTGGGCTTGCCTCCCCACTTGCGCCGGTAGTAGCCGGTTGGCCGCGCGCGCCGGTTGGCGACCCAGTTGGTGATCGCCTTGTAGATATGGAGAATGAAGATCGCCACCAGCCCAATCTCCACCGGGATCACCAGCGGGTTGGCGAGCATCATGGTCGCGTAGCCATTGAACATGCCCGGACCAAGCAGGTAGAGCAGGTTCCCGAAGACATGAATCAACAGGTAGACGACGAGCAGAAGGCCCGTGGCGCCAACGAGGATCTTGGTGCCGACGGAGGAAGCGAAGAACGACTTTGCCTTCGGCTCCACCACAGAAGACGTGTAGGGGCGCGGTTCTGCCTGGACTGCCACTGACCGAGTTATAGCACTTGAATCGAGCGCTACCATCTGGCGACCTGCGAGAAACTGCCGAGCAACAGGCTACTTACTGAGAGACAAAATGGACCAAGAAACCCGCATTGAAAAGGACACCATGGGCGAACTGCCCGTGCCGGCCAAGGCGTATTACGGCGCCTCAACTCAGCGCGCCGTACAGAACTTTCCCATCAGCACGCTACGCTTCCCGCGCCGGCTGATTCGCGCACTTGGCTTGATCAAACGCGCCGCCGCCGAGGTTAATCGCGATCTCGGACTCTTTGAGGGCGTTCTCGATGACGCGCAGCTCGCGGCGCTTGTGCAAGCGGCGCAGGAGGTAGCGGCTGGCCGCCTTGACGCCGACTTTGTCGTGGACATCTTCCAGACAGGCTCCGGGACTTCGAGCAACATGAACGCGAACGAGGTGATCGCCAACCGGGCCAATGAGATCCTTGGCCAGCCGCGCGGCACGCGCAGGCCGATTCATCCCAACGACCATGTCAACCTCTGCCAGTCCTCCAACGACGTCATCCCCACTGCCATCCATCTTGCGGCGCTGATTGGGCTTGATGAAGGTTTGACTCCCGCACTACAGGACCTTCGGAAGGCGCTAGTTGCGAAATCTGAAGAGTTCTGGCCGGTTATCAAGACTGGTAGGACGCACCTGCAAGACGCGACGCCTATCCGCCTGGGCCAGCAATTTCACGGCTACGCCGGCCAGGTGGAGCGCTCGCTCAGGCGGCTAGATCACGCGCGCGCCGAGCTTTCCGAAGTAGCGCTGGGCGGCACCGCCGTCGGTACGGGGATCAACGCCCATCCAGAATTCGCCCAACGCGTCTGCCAGCGCCTGAGAGAGTTAACTGGCGTCACGATCCATGAAACCGAGAACCACTTCCAGGCGCAGGCGACCATGGATGCGTCCGTTGAAGCCAGCGGGGTGCTGAACACCGTTTCGGTGTCGCTGCTAAAGATTGCCAATGACGTGCGGTGGCTCGGGTCGGGTCCACGGGCAGGCCTCTTCGAGATCTTGCTGCCTGAGGTGCAGCCGGGCTCGTCCATCATGCCGGGCAAGGTCAACCCGGTCATTCCAGAGGCGCTGATTCAGGTATGCGCCCAGGTTATGGGCAACCATCACGCAGTGACGATCGGTGGTCAATGGGGCTTCTTTGAGCTGAACACCATGATGCCGGTGATCGCCCACAATCTCCTGGAGTCAATAGATTTGCTTGCTTCCGGCGCGCTCAACTTCTCGCGCCAATGCATCGCCGGCCTAACTGCTACTGAGAACGGCCCCGCCAGCGTTGAGAAGGGGCTCGCAATCTGCACTGCGCTCGCGCCGGACGTTGGCTACGACGCAGCCGCCGCAATAGCCAAGGACGCCTACCGCACCGGCCGCACTGTGCGTGAGGTAGCCCGTGAGAAGACGCAGCTCTCCGAGGAGGACCTGAACCGCCTACTGAACCCGGAGGAGATGACCAAACCAGGACTGACCGGAGCACCTGCCAGCGGCTAAGGAATTATCTCTTGCTTTACAACTTTGCTACGTGATTCATTTCACAAGCAAATGGCCTTGACAGGGCCCCGCCACGGTGCTACGTTTGGAGTGGGAACACGGTCAACGTGATTTCCGAGAGAACCTTCGAAAGGAGACGACAGCGTCAAACTAATGATCCTGAACCGTCGACAATCGCATGTCCTATTCGGAGTCTGGCAGGTCGATAGATAGTCGCCCGGAGGGAACCAGCCCCCGGGCGTGGGTCTACCGCAGGCGAGCCCTAAACCAGTGAGGCTTACGAATAACTCCGCTTCAGGCGGATGGCCTCAGGTGTATGACAATCGTCAGAGGGCGGGAGTCCTGGTCAGACACTCAGCACACACAACCAAGTCGCTATCCTCATTGAATTGAACATGAAGCTCTTCTCTTGCAGTTGAGGATTGAGCACTGATCGATGCCATGAGGGTGTAGTGAACAGGTAAAGCAAAGCCCCGGCTATTGGCCGGGGCTTTGTATTTGTCTTACGATTTATTGGGCGTTAGGCTGCGACCGATTTCCCCGCCTCAACCTTCTGGGCGACAGCGTCCATGAAGCCGAAGGTGTTGGATTGCTTTGGGTTCGGGCTGGTCGACAGACGGACCAGATCGCCGGTCATCGTGCCACCTTCGATGGTGTCGATCACGGATTGCTCCAGCCGCCTGGCGAACTCAGTTACTTCCGGCGTTCCGTCCAGCTGGCCGCGACGACCGATGGCACCTGTCCATGCGAAAATAGACGCAACGGAGTTGGTGGAAGTTTCCTCGCCCTTTTGATGGCGTCGGAAGTGGCGGGTCACTGTCCCATGCGCAGCCTCGTACTCGTATTTACCATCGGGTGAGACCAGCACCGAGGTCATAAGACCCAGGCTTCCGAACCCCTCGGCCACCATGTCGCTCATGACATCACCGTCATAATTCATGCAGGCCCAGAGGTGACCACCCTCACTCTTGAGTACCTGTGCCACGGCGTCGTCGATCAGATAGTAGGAATAGGTGATCCCGGCCTGCTCCAGCTCAGCCTTGCGGTCCTCGGACTCCTGTTGAAAAATCTCACGGAACCGGACGTGGTATTTCTTGGAGATAGTGTCCTTGGTGTTGAACCATATGTTCAGCTTCTCGCCTAGGGCATAGGTGAAAACAGCTTTGGCAAAACTGGTAATGGACTTGTCCGTGTTGAACATGGCCATCGCAACGCCTCCGCCGCCCTTGAAGGCGTTGACTAGCAGGCGCTGCGGCTCACCGCCGTCTGGCGTGTAGACCAGTTCTACCTTGCCCGGCGCCTTGATCACCATTTCCTGATCGCGGTAGATGTCACCAAAGGCGTGGCGCGCCACGACGATTGGCTTCTTCCAAGAACGGACGCGAGGGGGAACGTTGGAAAGAGTGATGGGCTTGCGGAAGACAGTGCCGTCCATAATGGAGCGGATGGTGCCGTTAGGAGACGCCCATTGCTTCTTGAGTCCAAATTCCTTGACCCGGTCCTCGTTGGGCGTGATAGTGGCGCACTTCACACCCACGCCGTATTCGAGGCACGCGTTGGCGGCGTCAACTGTCACTTTATCGTCGGTTGAGTCGCGGTGGGTCACCGAAAGGTCGAAGTATTTGAGGTCGATTTCAAGGTGCGGCAAGATGAACTGTTCCTTGATTCGAGCCCAGATAACGCGCGTCATCTCGTCGCCATCCATCTCGACAAGCGGCGTCTTTACTTTGATCTTGCTCACGGCGCCAGTCTATCATTCGATCTGAGACGGTTTTGGACCGTCCGACCAAGGGAAGGACAGGGAATGCCGCCAGCCGCGAAAGAGGCCCAGGACCAGAAGAAAGGTGGCCAGCCGGCCGCCAAAGAAGGGCTCCAGGACATCATCGCGGGCCATACCGCGATATGCCATGTCTTCGGTGGAGACAAGGAGAAGGACGAGCCGGGACGCCTGATCTACCGTGGGTATGACATTGACGATCTGGCCAAGCACTCCACTTTTGAAGAGGTCGTGTTTTTGCTCTGGAACACAGACCTTCCGAACAAGCAGCAGCTCGACGAATTGAAGAAACAGCTGGCAGCGAACCGGATGCTGCCAGCGCCGGTGATTGAGCTATTGCGACGCTTCCCAACCACTGCGACACCGATGGACGTGATCCGCTCCACCGTCTCCACAATGGGTCTGTTTGACCCGGAAGGCGCGGTAGACACTCCAGAGGCAAACCGCAACAAGGCGCTGCGACTGACGGCGCAGATGCCGTCCATCGTCGCCACCTGGCACCGCCTGCGCCAGGGCAAGGAGCCGATTGCGGCCAAACCCGGCCAGACCACCGCCGAAGCGTTCCTTTATATGTTGAATGGCGAGGAACCTACCGACGTGGCCGTTCGGACGCTGGACGTGGCATTGATCCTCCACGCCGACCACGAATTCAACGCTTCCACCTTTGCCGCTCGCGTGACCGCCGCCACGCTCTCGGACATGCACTCAGCGGTGACTAGCGCCGTCGGGGCGTTGATCGGTCCACTTCACGGCGGCGCCAATGAAGGCGTTATCCACACACTCCAGAAGATTGGCGAGGTGGACAAAGTCGAGTCATTCGTAATGGATCTGTTCAAGGATCGCACCAAGCGCATCATGGGCTTTGGGCACCGCGTCTATCGGAGTACAGATCCGCGCGCAACGCACCTACGTGAAATGTCGCAAGAGTTGGGCAAGCGAAACGGCGACCTCAAGTTCTGGGAGATGAGCCGCAAGATGGAGGACGTCGTGTGGCGCGAGAAGAAGCTCAATGCCAACGTGGACTTCTACTCGGCCTCTACCTATTGGGCGCTTGGTCTACCAACGGATCTCTTCACGCCCGTATTCGCAGTCTCCCGCATCGCGGGATGGACGGCCCACATCCTGGAGCAATACTCGGACAACCGCATTATTCGTCCGCTGGCGGAATACATGGGTGACTGGGAGCGAGACTACGTCCCAATAGACAAACGGGACGGGCAACAGGCGAAGCAAACTCAGCCGGCGCAGCAGAAAGGATAACGATGAGCGAAGGCGCGCGCGCCGGCTCTCCGGTGCGGACGCGCTTCGCACCGTCGCCCACCGGAGAAGTCCACATCGGCAACGTGGTTGCCGTGCTGATCTCGGCCTCCCTCGCGCGCAAGCACGGCGGCACGTTTTTCATTCGCATTGAAGACACCGACCGCGCGCGCTTCGAAGAGGGCGCGGAGCAACTGATCTATGACTCGCTGGATTGGCTCGGCATAGAGTGGGATGAAGGCCCGGATAAGGGCGGCGCGCACGGTCCCTACCGTCAGTCCGAGCGGCTCGACCGCTACAAGGCGTATACCGAGCAGCTCCTTAAGAGCGGCCGGGCGTACAAGTGCTGGTGCTCGCCTGAGCGCCTAGATGAGATGCGCCGCGATCAGCAGGCGCGCAAGCTGGCGCCAAAGTACGACCGCCTCTGCTTCGGCAAATCCGAGGAAGAGCGCCGCAGACTCCCAGGCTTCACCGAACGCTACACCGTCCGACTAGTGATGCCGCAGGAAGGACAGTTCACCTTCCACGACGCTATCCGCGGCGAGATCACTTTCGAGTATTCAACGCAGCAGGACCCCATCGTCGTCCGCTCAGACGGGTTTCCCGTCTATCACCTGGCCGCGATGGTGGACGATCACGACATGGGCACCACACACATCGTGCGCGGCGAGGAATGGATCAGCACAACACCGGTCCATCATCAGGTTTTCGACGCGTTGGGCTGGACGCCGCCAATCATCGCGCATTCGCCCCTCTTGCTCAATACGGATCGGGGCAAGATTTCTAAGCGCAAACATCCGTGGGCCAAGATGCAGTGGTTCATGGAGGAGGGGTACTTGCCGGAGGCGGTGGTGAACTACCTTGGCAATCTAGTGGCCTTTGTGCCCGACCCAAGCAGCCCGGACCCGAGCATCGCGAGCGAACTGTTCGGCCTGGAAGCGATCGCCCAGAATCTGGAGCTGGCCAATATTGGACCATCCGGCAAGATCATTGACCTTCCCCGGCTAGAGTGGCTGAATGGCCAGTACATCCGGCGCTTCTCGGCGCCAGAGTTCCGGCGCCGCGTACGCCCCTTCATGGAACGTGCTGGCCTGGGTGACGTTGACCAGGCGACGTTTGACAAGGCGCTGCCGTTGGAGCAGGAACGCGTCAAGAAGCTATCTGAGGTGCCGGAAGTGCTTTCGTTCTTCTTCAAGGACGAGGACTACGAGACCAAGCAGCTGATCCCCAAAGGGCTGGACAGGCAGCGCACGCTGGAGATCCTCCAAGCGGCACGTCAGGCCGTCGAGGACGTTGCAGCCGAGGGCCCCGGCTGGACGGCCGACGCGCTCAAAGAGGCGCTCTGGCCTCTGGCGGAAGCTTTGGGCGTGAAGGCGGGCCAACTCTTTGGAGCGGGCGCCGTCCGTGTGGCGGTCACCTGTCGCATCACCGGCCCACCCATTTTTGAGACCATGGAAGCGCTCGGACCGGAGACTGTCAAGCGGCGCCTGGACGCCGCCCTGGAGAAGTTGAAAGCGTCCGAGGGATAGGCTCTACCAGCCCGCGACCACGGGATTGGTCAACTGCCCGATCGCATCGACTTCGACGGTGACCTCGTCGCCCGGAGCGAGCCACAGTGGTGGGTTGCGGAAGGTGCCGCAGCCCGCTGGGGTACCGGTTGAGAGTACGTCCCCTCGCTCAAGCGTGATGTGACGGCTCCAGTATTCGATCAGCGTTGCTACGGGGAAGAGCATCTCCTCGGTGGACGCGTCCTGGCGCAGCTCGCCGTTGACGTAACTGCGGACGCGTAGGCGCTGGGGGTCCGGGAGCTCGTCTGCTGTGACGACCATCGGACCCATAGGGCAGAAGGTGTCAAACCCCTTGCCGTGGGTGATCCATTGCGCCCCCGGCTCCTTGAACTGGATGGCGCGGGCGCTGACGTCATTGATAACGGTGTAGCCAAATACGTGCTGAAGCGCGTCAGCCGCCGAGACGCGGGAAGCGGTCTTGCCGATAATGACCGCCAATTCCACTTCGTAGTCCACATGGGCATCCTCGAACGGCAGACGGATTGGCTCGCCCGGCCCAATGACTGAGGATGGGAACTTGGAGAAGTACCCTGGCTCGCGGGGCATGACGGCCGCCGGGTTTTCGTCTTTGTGGCTGGCGTAGTTGATGCCTGAGCCAAAGATCTTGCCCGGCCGGCGGAGCGGCGCCAGCGGCGTGAGCTGCCTCTCGGGTAGGCCATGCCCGGTCGACTGCCCGGCGACACGCAGCGCGCCATCATCCGCACGGATGAGATCCAGCACGTCGCCGAACGAGGTCGCAAATACCTGGCCATCGCGCAACACGCCAACGCGGCTCGTCGTGGCATCCAGGTAACGGACAATCTTCACAAGGGCGCTCCCTCAACGTGGTGCGAGTCGCCATCCAGCACAAGCACCTCGCCCGGCTCCAGCGCCAGCGCCTTCCTCTTCCCCGTGGAGTCGTGCTCGGGCACCAGGCGCAGGAACTCCAGGACATCGGGATCATCGGTTTCAGAGTAGTGGCAGGCAACCGCTAGCTTGAGGCCGAGCATCTCGGAGGCAAGCGCCGCTTCTTTGGGCGCCATCTCACCCGTAATCATGTGTCCGGCGCCGGGTGCCAGGTGTTGGAGCGCGCGCGGCTGGCAGCACCCCATCAAGCCCACGGTTGGGCGGTAGAGGTCGCCAATCAGACGCATGTCAAAGACGGCGGTATCGCCGTAGTGGTAGATCCGCACGCCTTCTTCGGGCTCCACAATGAAGGCTAACGGCACACCCGACATCACCTGGCCGTTGGGGAGCGTCGCCATTGACCAGTGCCGGCATTCCACCGGGCGGACGACTACGCCACCAACCTCCACCACAATGCCCCACACGGTGGCGCGCACCTGCTCGGAGGGGAGCCCCTGGCTTAGTAGCAGCGCGCGCACGTCCGCGCCGCACACCACCGGCGCTCCAGTCCTCTTAGCAATGGCAAAGGCGTCTCCCAAATGGTCAGGCGCAGCATGCGTGACAAGAATCACGTCCGGCGTCTCGACGTCGTCTGGACCGCAAGGCGCACCGGGGTTGCCGGTGAGGAAGGGGTCTATCAGTATTCGGTGACAGGGCGAGACAATCTCATAGGCCGCCACTCCCAGGAACCGCACCCGCGTTGCCATCTTGGGGGCATTCTAGCGGCCAGATATGCGGATGAGATCCCACCTCACGGGATACAATCGCCGCCGGAAGAGCCGGGCGCCAGGCGCTGCCGGCTGAGCGTGCCGCCCGTCTACATCCACCGTTACGCTCCAGAAGAGAGGGAACTTTGATGTCGACGCAGGCAGGTGAGACGGCTCAGACCCACCAGGCACGCGAGGTAGTGCAGTCTTCTCGATCCACGCTGGCGATCAATGGCGGACAACCGCTGAGGACGGAGCCGTGGCCGATATGGCCCAGACCCGAGACCGGCGAGCACGCCGCCGAGTTGGTGCGGGAGTCACTGCGCAGCGGGAAGTGGGGAGGCGATGGCCCCATGGAAACCGAGTTCGCGCAGCGCTTTTCCGAGTTCTCCCGCGCCGCCCACGGAATCTGCGTCTCCAGCGGCACAACGGCGCTCCAGACGGCGATCGAGGCCGCAGGAATCGGCGCCGGCGACGAGGTCATCATTCCGGGGCTCACCTGGATCGCGACGGCGAGCGCGGTACTCTCGGCAAACGCGGTGCCGTTGTTCGCCGACGTAAGCAACGATACGTTCTGTCTAGACGCGGCCTCGGCGGAAGGGCTGATTACGCCACGCACCAAGGCGATCATCCCCGTGCATCTGTCCGGCGCGATGGCGGACATGGACGCCATGCTGGATATTGGCCGGCGCCACAACCTCATGGTGATTGAGGACGCAGCGCACGCACACGGCTCGCAGTGGCGGTTGCCAAATGGCGAGGTCAAAGGCGCAGGCGCGATCGGCTTCGCAGGCTGCTTCTCTTTCCAGGCAAGTAAGTCACTCACATCGGGTGAAGGCGGCATTGTGCTGACGGATGACGAAGCGTTCGCGGATCGCTGCTGGGCGGTGCGCAACATTGGCCGCGCACGTAACCAAGGGCAGGAGTCGGTCCTAGGGTTTAACTTTCGCATCTCAGAGGTACAGGCGGCGGTACTGCTGGCTGGCTTGGAGAGCCTAGAAGGGGAGCTTGAGGCGCGCGACCGGAATGGCCTTTACCTCAACAAGCGCCTGGGCGCACTGCCCGGCATCCGACCGGCCAAGCGCGATGAACGCGTGGTGCGCCAGGCCTATTACGGCTACATCTTCGCGTTTGAGCCGGCCGTCTGGGAAGGGGTTACGCGCAATCGCTTCGTCAAGGCGTTGCAAGCGGAGGGTGTGCGCGCCGCGGGAGGCTGGGGGGCGCCGGTGTACGGCATGCCGTACTGGAAAGTACGCAAAGAACGCTACCCCTTCGCCTCGCGCTACGACCCAACGTCGCCGGACTACAACCCGCCGAACTGCCCCGTCAGCGACCGTTCCGCGTACCGGGAACAGGTTACGCTCCCTCACCCTGTCCTGCTTGGCACCCAAGACGACGTGGAGGATGTCGCCCGCGCTATCGAAAAACTCTGGGAGCATCGCGCAGAGCTGGCGCAGGACCCGGCCGCGGCCACTCCAGTCGACTAGCAGTCATCTATGGCCATCCGCCCCATCATACGAGAAGAGCTGAATGCCACACGCCAGGACAAGATCCTGCGAGGCAAGGCCAAGCGCGTCGGCCGAATTGACGACTACGTTAAGCGTCTCATCGACGACATGATCGAGACTATGCGTGAGGCGCCCGGTGTTGGCCTCGCGGCGCCGCAGATCGGCGTTGCGCTACGCGTCATCGTCGTGGAATACGAGGAAGACCTCTATACCGTCGTCAATCCGGAAGTCGTCAAAATCAGCGGCGAGGTGACCGATGAGGAAGGCTGCCTTTCCTCGCCCAACTGGCAGGGTCCCGTGACGCGCGCAACGAGCTTGATGGTAAAGGGAAGGGACCGAAACGGCAAGGAGGTACGTATCAAGGCCGAAGGCTGGTTGGCCCGCATCTTCCAACACGAAGTGGACCACCTGGAGGGCACGCTCTTCCTGGACAAGGTGCATGACAAATCCCAGATCCACTGGGTGGACCCGGACGATGAAAAGTCCGATGGTGAGGCAGAGCTCTGACGGACAACGCGCGGCGCGCCCTCTTCTACGGCACGCCTGAATTCGCCGCCACGATTCTGGCTGGGCTACTTGAGCCCGGGTCACCCGTGACCGTGGTGGGAGTGGTGACCCAGCCGGATAAGCCGGCTGGTCGCAAACAGACGCTTACGCTGTCCCCGGTGAAGGCGCTGGCGATGAAGCGTGGCATACCGGTAATCCAGCCGGTAGCGCTCAGGCGGCCAGCGGTGATCGCGGCACTAGCGCGGTTCACGCCGGACGTGGGGATTGTGGCCGCGTATGGGCGCATTCTTCCGCCGGACGTGCTGGCCATCCCGCGCCACGGGCACCTCAACGTTCACGCCTCGCTGCTTCCGCGCTGGCGCGGTGCCTGGCCGATCGGCGCCTCCATTCTCGCGGGAGATGCCGAAACGGGCGTGTCCATCATGTTATTGGACGAAGGAATGGACACCGGCGGCGTCCTGGCGACGCGGGCGGTCACCATCCACCTGGCTGACACCACCGAATCGCTGGAGCGCACCCTCGCCAAATCGGGCGCCGAGCTTATGATTGAGACGCTGCCTGACTACCTCTCGGCGTCGATTTCGCCGCTAGCTCAGGACGAATCTCTTGCAACCTATTGCCGACCCGTGCGCAAGGCGGATGGCGTGATCGGATGGACTCAGACTTCTGAACAGATAGAGCGGCAGGTCCGCGCGATGCACCCCTGGCCGGGGGCCATTACAACCTGGCAGGGCAAGCAATTGCGCCTGCTCAAGGCACACGTCGTGGTGGACGATAAGAACGAAGGCACCAAGCCGGGCCACGTACTCGCGTACGATAAGGGCGCCGCCGTTACCACCGGCGCCGGACTGCTCGTGATAGATGAGCTACAGCTAGAGGGAAAGTCCCCGGCTCCCGCGAGAGCCTTTGTGAACGGCTACCGAGACTTCGTCGGGAGCCGGCTCGAGTAACGAGATCGGGAAAGTCGACCATCCATGCGAAGTAGAGGGATGGGCACGACACGGATGAATGATGGGATGGCGCCGCAGGAGGAGCCGCGCGAACCCGGCCATGGGCCGTTCCGCAGCGACGCGCCTAGGGTCACTAGATATCCCGGCCGGGAGGATGACGTGAGGTCGGGCCCTTACCGGACTTGCGGCGGTGACTGGCTGACAACAGCAGCACTCTGCAATCCGCGCAAATAGTCGCGTCTTGTGCACCAACAAGGGCATGGATGGCAAATTTGCGTAGCTCTTTGTAGCCGAATGTAGCCCGCAACGCCCAGGTGTTGGTGACTGGCTGACACCAAGCCTAGATACGCCCTGGCACATCGCCGGCTTACTGTGAGGGGACCAAATGACTATTTGATTGTTTAGGTGCGTAGCACTTTGTAGCGCGAAGTAGTGTTCTGATGGCGAGCGGCGGGCGGTTGGTGTGTGTCATGCGGACTGCGTCCTCCCGATACGAATGACGGAAGAGCGATCGTGCGCGACGACAGCGTGAGGCGACGACACGAGTACGCGGCGAGCATTCACGATGGGCTCCTACCAATAATAGAGGAATCGGAGAGTGGCGAAATTTTGCGGTTACGCTTGGGCGCGATGTAGAGGCCCGGCTTCACATGGGCTTTCCTCTCTCTATTACATAACGCTTGCGGAGGACAAGACCGGAACGCTACCTCAATGCATCTGTGCCGCGGGCATGTAGCGGCCAGGGATTCTCGGTGGTGCGCAAGACAGCGGATTACGCCCTTCAGTGCACGATCCGCTTCGGCATCGAGTTGCTGGCGGTGGTGAGCTGAAGACGATAGTGACTGCCCGGGGTTTTCCAAGAGCCGTCGCTGCGCCTGATCAACAGCTCATTGTGACGTACTGCTCAGTCGGGACGTCTGCCGCCGCTGCTGCCCTAGAATGCTCCCGGCATCAGTCGGTAGCCAAGGCCGCGGACAGTTACGAGGTGGCGCGGTTTTTTGGCGTCGGGCTCGATCTTTGTTCGGACCCGGTCGATGAGCTTATCGATGCGCGCGTCGTCTACGCCGCCGATATGCACCTCGTCAGGCCACAGCGTACGCGCAATCTCGTCCTTGCTTACGAGTGCGCCCGCGCGCGCCGCCAGCGTGGTCAGCAAACGGTATTCGGTTGGCCCGAGGCTGGCGCTGATCGCCACGCCATCAATGGTGACTTCGCCAGTAGAGGGATCGAGACGCACACCGCGTGGTTGAGGCAGTGTACGTGGTGATTCGGGGCCGCCGAAGCGGCGAAGCAGAGGATAGGTGTAAAGCGCCGCGCGGTCGACGCCGCTGGAATCGTGGAGACGACGGAGGATTGCCTCGCATTCGGCTTCGACTTCCGGGCTGATGCCCAGCGCCTCCCGCGCCGAGCGCTCGGACTCCAGTGGAAGGCGCGCGGCGGCAGCGCAGCATGCCCAAAGCAGGCCGGCATGGCCACCACTCTGCTCCGCGATCAGTCTGGGCAGCCACGCGGGCGCAGCAAGCTGGCGTGACTCGACGTAACGCTGAACGAACGCCTCGGCCTCCGCTCGCATGAGTGGACCTAGAGGGATGGCGCCCCCGACGAACATGTCTTCGAACTCGGCGGTGTCTCCACTGCCGCTCTCGCCGCTGGCGCGGGTTGATCTCAGAGGCCGATCAGTAGCGACGACGTAGGCGAGCGCAGGGCCGATGAGGTTATCGAACGCCCGCAACGCGAGCACCGCGCGCGCATCCAGCCGTGCGTAGAGCGAATCGAACTCGTCGAAGAGCACCACGACGATACGCTGCGCCGCCACCAGCTCCCCCAGCAACGACTCCAGGGCGACGGCCGCGAAGAGCGACTGGCTGCCTTCACGCGATGCGGCCGATGCCGCACTCTCCAACAACAATCCGGAGCCTCGCGCGGCGGCGCGTGCCGCCTGGGCAATCAACGCGTACAACTCACGCCCATCGCTGCCAGAGAGGTGGTTGCAATCGACGTGGACGAAGAGGACACGCTCGGTCAGCTCGCGCGGCGCGAACCGAGTGAGCACATCACGACTTCGTGCAAGCGAGAGTAACGTCGTCTTGCCAATGTCGTTCAGACCGGTCACGGCGCACGACTGTCCGAACCGCAGTCGCGCATAGAGCGCCTTGAGCGCGTCAGCGCGACTTGCCGGATCGATCACGGGATCGATCACGCCAGGCTCACGCTCGTTCCAAGAGGTGCTCGCGCAACAAATTCAATGCGTAGAGCACCGCGCGACGCCGGATGATCGACGGTGCAGTGGTGTCCAAACGGACGTACCGCGACAAAGCCGTTCCTTGCGCGTCCGCCAGCACAACATACGAGCGGCGGCCAGGAGTGGCGCCCGGGCGGGGAACCAGATCAGCGGCAAGAGACAGACCGAATGACGCACCAAACTGCACCGCGGCTCGCTGTGCCATCTGCTGAGCGCGCGAGGCGCCGGGTCCTTCCTCCACGTCTATGCCGATCTCCGGCGGGGCATCGCCGCTGACCAGACCACCCCGAAACGTGGTGCCTGCTGCCTCGGAGAGGTCGCTGGCTATCAAACCGCCGGTGAACTCCTCAGCGGTGGCTACGGTCAATCCCGCTCGCGCGAGCAGCGCTGCGGCGACGCCCGCGAGTGACTCATCGTCCATCCCGTAGATAGCGCGGCCGAGCGCTTCGTGGACGCGCGGCTCCAACGCTCCCAGCAGGAGACTTGCCTCTTCTGTGCTCGCGGCTTTAGCGCTGGTACGGACGTGGACGCCATCGGCCTTGGCATAGGTGGCGATGGTGGGATTGGTTGACGCGAGAAGCGGCTGGATCAACTCTTCCACCGCCGATTCTCCGAGGCCGATGACCTTGAATATCCGGGTCAGGATCACCGCGCCGCCCTGACGCCGCTGTAGCCGGGGCACCGCCTCCTCGCGCCACATGCGGAACATCTCGCCCGGCACGCCGGGCATGGCCACGATAATGCGGCCATCGCGCTCAACCCACCAGCCTGGCGCTGTGCCCACCGGATTGGGCAGCACGCTGGCGGACTTGATAAGCGTGGCCTGTTTGACGTTGCTTTCGGGCATCGCCACGCCACGACGTGCGAAGAAGGCGCGGAGATCTGTTTCCAGGTCGGGCTGGACCACCATCCCTTCACCGAACAGCGCGCTGATCGCCTCGCGCGTGAGATCGTCTTCGGTGGGGCCAACGCCGCCTGTCATGACAATCAGCTCGGAGCGATCCCAGGCGCGCCGTAGGTGCTCGGTCAAGCGGCCCAGGTTGTCGCCGAGCTGCGAGACGTAGAAACAGTCGATACCCAACTGCGAGAGCTGTTGCGCCAGCCAGGAGGCGTTGGTGTCGGTGATGTGGCCGAGCAGCAGCTCGGTGCCGATGGAGACTATTTCCGCGCGCATTTCAGCGACCGGATTATGGCCTATACTCGGCGGGGACCCGTCTTCTTGAAGGTCGAACTACCAGCACCTCCTACCTGGCGGGGCGCCTTTAGCGGGCGTCTGCGCCGCGAGGCAACACTGCTTGCATGGCACACCTGGCAGCGCTTGGACTCGGTCCTCCCACGCTCGGTGCGTTTTCTCATCGCTACGCTGGTCGGGGAGCTGTCGTTCTGGGTACTTCCCGGCAAGCGCGCCGCCACCATTTCCAATATGCGCCGCGTACTCGGTCCAGATGCGCCGGTGGAGCAAGTGCTCCTGATGGCTAAGCGGTCCTTCCGCAATTACGCCAAGTATCTCTCCGAATTCACGCATCTGCCGCGCTGGACGGACGCGGACATGGAGCGCCTGGTGTCACCGATAGCGGGCTGGGAGCACATTGAGGATGCGCTTGCGGACAGGAAAGGCGTGATCTTCGTTACGCCGCACTTCGGGAACTGGGATCTGGCCGGATGGTATTTCGGTCGCCACCACCAATTCTCGGCAGTGGCGGACCCGCTGGAGCCACCCGAGCTTGACGTGCTGGTGCAGGGGTGGCGAAAGGCGAAGTACATGGACATTATCCCCCTGGCCAACGCGGCGCGAGGCGTCTTGCGCGCGCTGCGCAACGGCGGGCAGGTCGCGCTGGTTGCCGATAAGCCAACGCACGCGCAGGGCGAAGGCGCACTGGTGCGGTTCTTCGGCGCGTGGACGCGCGTGCCTGCCGGCGCGGCCCACTTCGCGCTCAAGACCGGGTCGCCGGTGGTCGCTGTGGGCGTATGGCGTACTCCGTCAAACACGTATGCTGGATTTGCGCGTCCGCCGCTCAGGTTCACGCCCAGCCAGCATCCCAAGCGCGACGTAGACACCGCGATGCAACGCATTGTTGAGGAGCTGGAGGTAGCAATCAAGGCACATCCAGATCAGTGGTACATGTTCCGGCAGATGTGGCCGCTGGTTCCTTCCTCACTGCCCGATCCCGGCGCCGCCTTCAACCCGGTTCCGTCTGCGCGGCCCCCAGTTTCCAGCGAGGCCACCGGCGGCTAGCCGGGAGCCAAAGCGCGCCAGGGCAGCACGATGGTCTGGTGGTGGCTCTTCGCCTTTGGGGTTCAGCTAGCAGAACGGACGCCGCCCAAGGTGTTGTATGGCCTGGCCCGGCTCCTGGCAGCACTGCTTGCGACAGTTCCGACCCGAGCGCGCGCCCAGCTGCGACGCAATCTGGCGCAGGTAACTGGGCTTGATCCCGCCAGTGAGCCGTTGGCCGGCCTGACCAGGCAGGTCTACGACATGCAAGTAGCCAACTATCTTGACCTGATGCGAAGCCGGCGAATCACGCCCGAAGAAATCAGATCACGCTACACGCTGGAAGGTTCGGGCTGGGGTGACTTGGTCCGAACTGTACGCGGCGGGCAGGGCTGCGTGTTGGTGACACCACACTTTGGGCGGATTGAGCTGCTTAACCATGTGCTGGCGCTGCATGGCCTACCTACCACCCTGCCGGTAGAGCGGCTAAAGCCCGAGCGGCTGTTTGCCCTGGTCACGATGCTGAGGGCGACGCGCGGGGTGCACTTCTTGCCCCAAGATGGCGGCGTGCGTCCCTGGCTACGCGCGCTCGGCCAGGGGCATGTCATCGCGCTTTTCGCCGAATGGCACCCTTCCGGACAGGGTGTGCCCGTGACCTTCTTTGGGCGGGATAGCCGGTTCCCTCCGGGACCGGCGTTTCTAGCGTTGCGCGGCAACGCGCCGCTGTTCATTGGGTATGACCTGCCTGGTGAGCCTGGCGACTCACGCGGCCGGGGCCTAGCCTTCCTGGACGCGCCGCTGCATCTCGCGCGCACGGGAGACCTGGACGCGGACGTGCAGCGCGGCACGCAGTTGATAGCGGATCATTTCCAGCGCCGCATTGGCCAGCACCCCGGCCGCTGGGTCATGTTTCACGACATGTGGCCGGATGACGTGTCACAATCGGCCACGACGCGGGCCGTGGAGGCCGCGGCGACCGAATGAAGATTGCCCTGGTCTCACCGTACGACTACCCGTTTCCCGGCGGTGTAACCGAGCACATCTCACACCTGTACAGCCGTTTCACTGGTGCGGGGCATCAGGTGCGTATTCTGGCTCCGTCCTCCCAGCGTGACGTGGAGTCCGCCCACCCGGACGTGTTCCGCCTTGGCAAGACCATCATCCCCGTGAACGCCAATCAGTCGGTGGCACGCCTGACGCTCTCGCTCACGCTCTCACGCAGGGTGAAGCAGATCCTCAGCGCCGAGCAGTTTGATGTAGTGCACATACACGAGCCGATGGTCCCGGCGCTGCCGCTGACCGTGCTACGCGAGTCCAAGACGGTCAACGTCGCCACATTCCACGTTGCGCGAGACTCTTACTTTGGCTATCTCTACGCCAAACCGCTGCTCAAGCAGTTCATGGCAAAGGTACACGGCCGCATCGCGGTTTCAGCGACGGCGCGCGAGTTCGTGGACCAATATTTCCCTGGCGACTACCGGATCATTCCTAATGGCATTGACGTGGAAGCGTTCGAGCGCCAACGCGAGCCGCTGCCCGAGCTGGGCGACGGCAAGACCAACATCCTGTTTGTCGGGCGCCTGGAAAAGCGCAAAGGGCTGAGCTACCTACTCAAGGCGCTGCCCCACGTCAAGTATCACTTCCCCAACGTGCGCCTTATCGTCATTGGCGCCTTTGACGAGGATCAGCTGGAGGAGTACCGCGGCTTCGTGCGCCAAACCGGGCTGACTGACGTGATCTTCAAGGGGTTTGTCTCCCAGGAAGAGAAGATCCGGTATTACCAAAGCGCGCACATTTACTGCTCTCCTGCCATCGGACGGGAGAGCCAGGGCGTGGTGCTCCTGGAGGCGATGGCGGCGGGAACTCCGGTGCTGGCCTCAGCATTGGACGGATACCGCAGCGTCGTGCGCCACGAGCTCGATGGCCTCCTAGTCCCGCCAGCAGATGAGACCGCGCTGGCGGTGGGGCTGTGTCGCCTGCTCAGTGATAAGGTGTTGCGTACCCGCCTGGCTGAGGCGGGCCTCCGCAAGGTGGAGGCGTACTCCTGGGCCAAAGTCTCGCGCCAAATCTTGGAGCTGTACGAGGACACCATCGCCACATCGCGCGCGTCGGGCCGCGCGGGCGGCTTCTATAATCCGGTTGCGTGGCTACCGAGCCCAGGATCCCCAGCAGCGGCGCAGGTGCCAATGGCGCCCGTGCCAGCGATTTCCGCAGCACTATCCAACAGCAGACGCGCCGGGGTGCGGAGCGCTTCGTTGCCCCGCTCGCAAGAACGGGCGTTACCCCCAACGGCCTGACCGTCATTGGCTTTCTGCTGAACTGCGTAGCGGGAGCGATCCTGGCCTACGGCGCCGCAGTGCCCGGCGCGCTGCTGTTTCTGATTGGCGGCGCGTTCGACACATTAGACGGTGCGCTGGCAAGAGTAACCAACCAGAAGACCGTCTTTGGCGAGTTCTTCGACTCCACCGTTGACCGGTTCTCCGAGGCAGTGATCTTCCTTGGGCTAGCAGTCGCCTTCCTACGAGTGCCGGCCCTGGTGGAGCACGCGGTGCTCGGCGTGGCGCTGTGCTTCCTCTCGATGATCGGCTCCATCATGGTCAGCTACGCCCGGGCACGCGCCGAAGGTCTGGATCTCGATTGCGAAGTAGGCTGGCTGCAGCGCCCGGAGCGAATCATCATCCTTGGCGTTGGCCTACTCATCCCGTCCACGATCGTGCTGCTCGTAATTCTGGCGGGGCTGGCAGTGATGACGCATGTGACCGTCGCACAGCGCATCCTGCACGTCCACCGGCTCACCAACGGCGGACGGCAGTGACCCCGACACAGCCAGACCCCGAGACGGCACGGGTCGCGGAACTCAATCGGAAAACGCGCGAGACCGACATCCGGCTGAGGCTCGACCTTGATGGAACCGGTAAGTCCGACATACGCACCGGCGTGCCATTTTTCGACCACATGCTCGATCAGCTTGCCCGCCACGGGTTGTTCGACCTTTCGCTCACCTGTACAGGTGACTTGGAGGTTGACCCTCATCACACCGTGGAGGACTGCGGCCGGCTGCTCGGCAAGGCGTTTGACCAAGCGCTTGGCAGCCGCGAAGGCATCCGCCGTATGGGTGACGCTCTAGTGCCAATGGACGAGGCGCTGGCTCAGGTGGCGGTGGACTTCAGCGGACGAGGATTCTGCGCCGCCAGTATTGGCAGCGCCGGGTCGGACGGCGGCGGCCTTCCGGCGACACTGCTCGCGCACTTTCTGGAGAGCTTCGCCGGCGAAGCGCGGATGACGCTGCATGTGCGCGTCATGACCGGTGACAATGATCACCATCAGGCAGAGGCAGTGTTCAAGGCGCTGGCGCGTGCGCTCTGCATCGCCGCAACGCGTGACCCGCGGCGCGCAGGCGTGCTGCCCTCCACCAAGGGAACGCTAACCAGTTGAGCGCGGCGCAACTGCCGGCCAAATCGGGTACGTCGCTTCAGCTGGACGTGGCGGTCGCCAAGCTCTCAAAGTACGCTGTGCGGGAGAGTGGTGACACAGTTGAGGTAACAGAGCGGCCCCACGGCGGAATCTCGGTGGTGCTTGCCGATGGCCAGGGCAGCGGGCGCAACGCCAAGACAATGTCCAATCTTGTTGCGAAAAAGGCAATCAATCTGCTGGCAGACGGTATCCGAGACGGCGCCGCCGCCCGCGCGGTCCACGATTTCCTGCTTGCCTATCGCCATGGGCAGGTCTCGGCTGAGATGGCCATCATTTCGGCCGACTTGCACGCGAAGTCCATTGTGGTTTCCCGGAACACACACTGCCCCGCCCTGCTCGCTGAAGGAGGCCAATTGACACTCTGGAGCGATCCCACGAACGCGATTGGCCTTTACGCGAACACCAAACCCGCCATACGGCACCTGACTCTGGAGGCGGGCGTCCTGGCAGTGATCTATTCAGACGGCATCCACGATGCCGGCACGCGGAAAATGAAGCGCTTTGACGTGCTCGCCGCAGTGGAACCGCTGCATGAGGCGGAAGCGACCGCGCAGGCGATCGCGGACGCATTGCTTGCCGGTGCACTCGAAGCCGATGAGGGAAAGGCAGCGGACGACATGAGCGTCGCCGTGATGTCCGTCCGGCCGGTTGGGCACGCCGATGGCGCCCGCCGCCTCTCGATGGAAATGCCGTTAGGCTAGCTGCGCCGCTGGGCGGATTAGCTGGCCCGCTGATCCATCTCGCCAATGAGACTAGAGATGATCTCGCTCGCCTGGGCTCGAGTGAGGCTCTCCGCAGGAACAGACTTCCCTGCAGCGCGGGCCATGCGCTCGATAGTTTGAAGCTGCTTCGGCGTCGCCGGCGCCGCGCCGGGCCGCATACCAGCGTCGTTTGCCTGATCACCCATCACGTCGTTCGGCTGGATCGCCCGCAGACCAGCGGCGGATGCGGCCGCACGACCGATGGAACGGCCGGCATGAGCTAGTTCACGCTCACCAGCGGGCTCGAAAGCGACGGGCTCGTCCAGGTCACCAAGCTCCTCGAGTGCCGTTACGCCCACATTTACTGCATCCCGCAAAGCGCGCGCCTTGGCGCGAGTCTCGGCCATTCGGATCAGGTGGGGGACCATCATGCGGCTTACATTGTCTGGCGCCGCGTCCCCCAAGCCGGTGAACGTGCCCTGTGTCGTCTCAACGGTCGCGTGAACAATTGCCATATTGGCGTTGAGCTCGCTCGGAATCTGGATGAGCGTCGTCGTGACTGCCTTCAGCCCGCGCTCGTGCGCAAGGTCCAGAAGGCCCGTGTATAGCACAAAGCTCCGCCCATTCCGCTCGACAATAAATTCCTTCTTCATGTGCTTCCTCTATCAGGCGCCCATCTCACATGGGCGCCGCAACAGCCCTCCGCAATCTCTCGTGACTAGGCCAGCTGTAACCAGGTGGGCTCTCTTCGGACCGCCGCGGGGGCGCCGGCGATCTAGTTAAAGTATAGAACATTAGTTCGCCACCCGCAAATTCCTACAACATCAGAATGTGTCGTTGCTAGAGCCGCCCCGAGTCGTTGCCCGATTATGAGCGGCAGGTGACGTGGGGGGTCGAGAGGGGCAACATCTTGCCTCCCCTTGGCGTGGTTTCTATACTCGGCCACCACACGTATGGCTCTGACACGCGCCGGCACCACCGGCGCACCCTCCGCGCCCGCTGCCCTGCCCACCGTTTCGGGCGGCCCAGCGCTCAGTACACGCGAAACAACGAGCCGCCCATTCGTCGAGCTGGGGGTCATGTTCGGCCAGGCGCTCGGCGGACGCGAGCCAGTGATGCAGGCACTCACCAATCTCCAAAACATCGGTGGAGAGAACGGCTGCGATGCCGTGATCGCCGTAAAGCTCCTTCACTACCCTACGGCTGCGGGACCGGCGGTGGTTGCTTACGGCACGGGAGTACGCTTCCTACCCCAACCGGCGGAGACGCTGGAGAACGGCGTGGCAGCGGCTCCACCATTAGCGGCGGCCGCTGGCGACGGTGTGGCTAGCGGCGGCGCTTCCGTTACAGGTCCCGCGGCTGCAACAGTTGGTGGGGCGGCGTCACCTGCACCAGGCGGTAGGGCCGCACCCGGCGCATAGCGCGCAAGCAGCCCATATTTCGTACTCCTATCTCCCGGCTGTCAATACTCGGCTATACTGACCCTCGTGGCCGTCCGGACCCGTTACCCACTGGCGGCAACGCTCCCGGCCGATGTGCTGGAGCGTACCGTCGTTGCTCGTTTGGGCTTCCCCGTCCGCCTCTTACTCATCCTCGGCGTGCTACCGCTGCTACTAGCCGCTAGCGCCCTGATCATTTACCGCCAGCAACAGGCTGAGCGCATCTACACGGGCGTGCACGTCTACGGGCTGGATCTCAGCCGCATGACGCGTGACGAGGCGGCGGGTGCGCTCAAGCGCCACCTAGCTGACGCGTCGCGCCAGCGGTTTGCGCTACGCTTTGATGAAGACGCGATTCTCGTTTCGCTCGGGTCCATCGGCCTCGCGGTTGACGACACGGAGGTACAGGCGCTCGTCAACGGCGCGTGGTCGGCGGGTCGCAACGACTCTCTCCGCTTATGGCTGCGCGATCAGCTCGTCTTACTACGCCGCGGGTTCGATGTGCCGGTTACCGCGCGGTTCGATCGCGCCCGCGCTGCCGCTACGCTGGGCGGTATCACAACGGATGTTGAGCGAGTGACGCTCAACGCCGGACTCGCGGTCGAGCGCGCCGGCGCGGGTTTTGAGGTCCATACCTCTCCGGCGCAAATTGGACGACGGCTCAACGTGGAAGCCACTCTGGACCGGCTACAGAAGTCGGTCGCTGGCATGCTACCGGATCAAGTTGAACTGGTGCTGGACCAGGCACCGCCCGCCATCGCAGACGAAGACCTCTTGCCCGTGCGAGCCGCGATCGAAGTGCTGCTTGGCGGCGCGATAGAGTTCCGAGACGGCCTGCGCTCGTGGCGTTTGGATCCAGCCGCCGCGTTCGAGATGCTAGAGATCACCGGCCTCAAGGAGGGCCAGCTACCCATCGGGGTTAGATTGAACGATGGAAAGCTAGCGCAATTCGTCGAAAAGACGGCGCGCGCGGCCGACCAGCCGGCTCAAAACCCTACTTTTGCCGTGGAAAACGACCAGGTGGTGGTCCGTCCGGGGCGGCCTGGACGTCTAGGCGACGCCTCCGCCACTCTCGCGGTGGCACGGGAAAAGCAACTCACGGAGGGAGCGCGTGCCGTAGACGTGGTCTTCAAGGAAGACTTGCCGTGGGTCAGAGATGCTGATCTACTCCCTGCGCGCGACCTAACGAACGCCCTGCTCAATCTGCCCATTACCCTTGAAGCGCCGGTGCTCCCAGGCGTTTCGGAGAAAAAGCTTACGCTTGGCCGGAAGGACCTGCTTCCGCTGCTGGTCCTGCCCGACACTCAAATCGTGCCACGAGAATTTCCGCTTCTGCCCGTTGCTCAGCGGCCGCGCTTCGAGCCATCACTGGATAGCACGCGCCTCATCGCCGTCCTCTCGCGCGAGATTACATCCTGGGTGTCCAAAGACCCGGTGGATGCGGCGATTGAGATGACTGTCACGAAGGTTGACGTGCCTAATCATTCCCTCACGGCCTCCCCGGCAACGAGCACTGTGGGGTCCGCACAGAGACTGACAACGGCGCCCACACTTCAGGAAAACCGATATTCGGTGGGTCTTCGCAATGCGCAGTCCGGCCGCGGACCAGATTACAACGCCACCGCGGTCGCAGTTCAAGCACTGTTTCGTCCCGGATCGCCGGTAGATCCGGAAGAGCGCCGTGTCACGGTGCGCGTGGCGCCACGCGCACCGCGCGTGGCGGATCTTGATCTGGCGCCAGCGCGCGATTTCGCCAATGTGCTCGTGAGTGAACCAGTTCTGGTGCGCTGGAGGGACACCTCGTGGGCTGTGTCACGCGACGACCTCGCGGCGATGCTGCGCTACCAGGCAGGACAAAATGGCAGGCTCATGGCATATCTGACCCGGGATGGGCTAATCGCCAAGGCGGGCGCCATAGCGTCTGAGGCAAATCGCCGTTCGGATGTTCCCCGCGGCGCCGATGGCAACGTCCTGCCTCTCGATGTGCCGCAAACGGCCGGAGTAATCTGGGAGGCTTCAGGCAGGTTGGGGTCCGGACGCACCGGGGAAGTCGTGTGGGCCGAGGATCGGTCCGATGCCCCAGTGGACTAGAAGATCGCCCCGTAGGCAACGCCGGCGGCGGCGCTTTTGTCGCGACGCGCTAGAGCCGCGTCAGCGGTCCGCTGGCCACAGCGAAAACTTGCGTGACGTACTTCAGCGTTACCCCGGGAACGTATCCGGGCACCTCGACCAGTCCTACCCCAATCCGGTTCCACTGTGGCCGGAGCATGTTTTCCAGGTGCGTGGGCGATGCAACCCACGAATTGTAGAGGGATCCCACCACGAGGGAGTTTGGCTCGTCGCTGACGCCGAGATTTTCGCCCGCTCCTAGCGCACGAGGAAGCTGGGACTTGAGCCAGAATGGCGCAAAGCCAATGTCCGGGATGTCATGCGAGAAGTACCGCCGCGCGATCATGTCATTGTTGCGGGCGTACGCAAGATCGGTCAGCGCGGCGTCCCATTCCAGTGGGGCGCGGCCATGCTCCATCCGGAGCAGATTAATCAGGTCTAACACCTGGAGCTCGGCAGCGGGCGCGTCCATTGGCGTGCTTATGGCCGCAGCCTCTGAGAGCGGATAGGCCGTCTGTGCCGAGACACTCACTACCACCGGCGAGCAGAGTGAGCCGGCTAGCAGAGCCGCGCTTGCCAACCTGGCGATTCCCTTGCTTCGGCGAACGGCTGGAACCATTGCAGAAAGCTTACTGAACGGCTACGGCTGTCACAATCGGTATAGGACTGTGAAGGATCAAAAGAAGGCGCAAGTAGCCGTGGAGCGACCCGGGCGGGCCGATCTGCACATCCACAGCTCCCGGAGCGACGGCATGGCCTCCGTCGCTGAAATCATGCGCTACGTCGAGCATGAGACAGACCTTGACATCATCGCCATCGCGGACCACGACCAGATCGATGGTGCGCTTGAGGCTGCGCGCTGGTGCGCGGAGCGCCCAACCGGACGTGTATGTGCCCTCGTGGGCACCGAGATTAGCGCGTCGTGGGGACGCCATGTGCTCGCACTCTTCTTCGAGGAACCTTACCCGCAGCGGCCTTTCTCGCGCTTCAAACCGCTACGCGAGACGGTGGAACGTGTGTGCGACGCGGGTGGGCTAGTGGTTGTTCCGCACGCGCTGAGCGCTCTCGTGCCAAGTCTTGGTGAGCGTGCGCTCGCGCACCTCCTGGCCAGTTCTGCTGCGCGGGCCACGGTGGCCGGTGTTGAGACGTGCAGCGGCGTCGTTGGAGGGAGGCGCAGTGAGGCTCGACTGCGACGCCTCAACGCAGCGCAGTGGCGTCTCGCGAATGTCGGCAGCAGTGACGCGCACCATCTGATCCAGATTGGCTCAGCATATACGACCTTTCCCGGCAGATCACCAGTCGATCTCAGAGCCGCCTTGATGGCGCGGACAACACAGGCGCACTGGGCAGGGTCAGAAGCGCAAACGGCGCGCGTACCGGTGCGGAGCCATGCACGTCAAGGGTGGCGCAGCCTGGTGGTGAAGCCGGCGCGCGAACTACGCGCCGTGCTTGCCGGGCTCAACCGACCCCGTCAGGGCGGCGGGTAGTGCGGTGGTGATCGTAGCACCGCCGAGAACGACGTCGCCGTCGTAGAACACCACCGCCTGGCCCGGCGTGATCGCCCGCTGCGGCTCGTCAAAGATTACCCGGCATCCGCCCTCACCCTGCTCGGGCGCAGGGATGAGTGTGGCTCGCGCATCGCTCATGCGATAGCGAATGCGCGCTCGACAGCGCATTGCGCCAGTCAGTTCAGGCAGCGAAACCAGGTTCAAATCTTCAGCCAGCAATTCGCGGCACATCAGGTCCTTGTCCGGTCCAACTACCACCGCGTTGCGCTCCGGCTCAATCCCTATGACGTAGAGCGGCTCAGGACTGGTGATACCGATGCCCTTGCGCTGTCCTACCGTAAAGTTGATGACGCCGGGATGCTCGCCCAGGTAACGGCCGGCGATGTCCAGGATTGGACCGGGCTGCGCGGTCTCCGGGGCGGACCGCTCAACGTAACGAGCGTACTTATTGTCCGGCACGAAGCAGATTTCCATGCTTTCTGCCTTGTCTGCCACCGGCAGACCGTACTCATGCGCCAGGCGGCGCGTCTCTGCCTTTGGCAGGTCACCCAACGGGAAGAGCGTGCGCGCCAGTTCATCCTGCTGCATGGGAAACAGGACGTAAGACTGATCCTTGGAGGGATCCAGCGCCTTACGCAGACGGAACCGTCCTGTCGCGGGATCCTGGTCGCGCCGCACGTAGTGGCCCGTGGCCACGTAGTCCGCGCCGAGCGCGGCGGCTCGCTGAAGCACCGGCCGGAATTTGACGTGTTGATTGCAGCGCACACATGGATTAGGCGTGCGACCGCGCGAATACTCCCGCACGAAGTCCGCGATCACGTACTCGCGGAATAACTCGCGGAAATTGAGGACGTAGTATGGGATATCCAGCAAGTCCGCGACCCTGCGCGCGTCGTCCACGGCTGAGTTGCCGCAGCACGCCCTAGAGTGTGCGGTGGACTTCACGTCGCCTACGCGATCCGGCGCGCTCGTATCGCTGCTGTCGTCGGACAGGATGGTCGCAGCCGTAGCGGTCTCAGGCCAAACGTTCAACGTTACGCCGATCACGTCGTGCCCCTGGTGCTTGAGCAAGGCGGCGACGACGGAGCTATCAACTCCACCGCTCATTGCCACAACGATACGTGCCATTTGTCCGTTCAATCATAATCGAGATGCGCTGCCCCGCCTGCAACAGTGAGGACCTACGCGTCCTGGAGACGCGCGACGCCGATGAGGCCATCAAGCGACGCCGGCGCTGTGAGTCTTGCGGGAACCGCTTCAATACCACCGAGCGCGCTGACGCCGTCACGCTGCTCGTGGTCAAGCGAGATGCCCGGCGCGAGGAGTATGATCGCAACAAGGTGCTGCGCGGCGTCAGGATCGCCTGCGAGAAGCGCCCTATCCCGTTGGAGGCGGTCGAGGGACTCGTTGATGACGTCGAGCGCGACCTCGCTCGAGACGGTGTGAGCGAAGTGCAGTCCACGCGCGTGGGCGATCTAGTAATCAAACACCTCCTGGCGCTCGACCCGATCGCCTATATTCGGTTCGCTTCCGTCTACCGCGAGATGAAGAATCTAGAAGCCATTCGCCACGAGCTGGATCTCTTGTTAGAGCAGGGGCAAGAGGTGGCGCCAGGCCCCTAGCAGGTGGGGCCGCCGACGTTCTTGGCCATTGCGCCGGCCGTGGCGGCGGCGGGCTGCTTCGCGGGCTCGTGGGCGGCGTGGTCATGGCCGTCCTTGTGGTCCTGGGTCTCTTGGTGCCCTAGGTCGTGCTTCTCGGACCTTCCCTCGTCTTTGCGGACGAGTTTCGGATCGACGCCCTGGACGATCATGACCGCATGAGGCAGGATCTCGCCTACTGCCGTCAGGTTCTCCGTCGCCGCCTTGGGGCTACCAGGAAGGTTCACGATCAACGTGCGGCCGCGGATGCCCGCTGTGGCGCGCGTCAGCATCGCATAGGGCGTGATCCGCAAGCTATCCAGGACCATCGCATTCACGATCCAGGGCGTCTCGCGCTCAATCACCGCGCGCGTTGCTTCGGGAGTGATATCGGTAGGGGAAAGGCCCGTGCCACCGTTGGTGAGGATCAAGTCCAACTTGTGCTCGTCAACCCATTCGATCAGCGCCGCTTCGATTGCCCCGCGCTCGTCGGGTACTACCCGATACTGCGCCACAGTCCCGCCAAGCTTTTCAATGACGAGGTTGTGGATGGTCGGCCCGGTCGTATCGGCCCGCTCGCCGCGCGCTGAGCGGTCACTGCACGTCAAGATCCCTACGCGTAGCGCGCCGGGCGCCTGATGCGTGTGATCACCATGATCCACCACTTGTGTCTTCTGCTCTGCCATAGTTATTCAGTCTATCGTCTGGCGCGGCCGCCTGGTACGGCTCTTGCAGACGATACGAAGGAAAGTCGTGTCGAGGTCGGGAGGAGGCGTGAGGCAGCAGCCATGAACCCAATGGAGCTATCCCAGTATCCGGCGTGCAGGCGTTGCGGCGATGGAGATTTGGTGCCGCTGTCGGACTTTGGCGGGCAGGGAGCGGCCGTCCAATACAAGGCGTGGGTCTGCACCAACCCTGTCTGCGGCTACAACCTCAAGATCCGCAACGGTGACGTGTTTATGAATGAGCCGGTAACCGACGTGTCTGAGCAACAGCCGCGCCAGCCGCAGCCGGGCCCGTTCCGCAGTGTGCGGTAACGGGCCGCGGCACATTACCGTGACACCCCTCTAAAATTGAGGTGTGCTGCGCGCACACCTGACAGAGGCCAAGTTCTGCTACGCCCACCCGCACCGGGCGGTAGTAACTGGCTGCGCGCGTTGTAAGACGCCGTACTGTGACGAGTGCATGGAGACGCGCGACACTGGTCTCTATGCCAAGATCGTCGCCAAAGACGAGCGCAATCCACTGCCGCTGTTCTGCAGCCGCTGTATCGCGGAAATTGATGCGCTGGCGGCGATTCAGGCATACAAGCGGCGGCCACTTCGACAGAAGCTGCGTCCGACGCGCTCTGGTTTCCAGCGCGTCGCAATCTGGACGGCGGTGATCACGTTTCTTATGGTGCCGATGTCCATTGCCGTGCGGACCATGGCTGAAACCACACTTACGCCGGAGGAACTGCACCGCATCCGTCTTGGACTTACAGGCGGCTTCCTCACGCCGGACGGTATCAACCTACTCACGGATGCGTTTGGCGGGCGCTTTGCCCGAGCCAGCGCGCCTTCGCCAAGTAATCACCAGCCAACGCGACTGATCGACGGCTGGGCAGCTGTGGATGTTCCAGCCTGGCGCTCATCAGATGCGCGGCTCCCGGTGGATTTGGTGTTCTCGCTGCGCGAGCGTATCACCGTCAACAACGTCATTCTGCGCCCCCATCCTGGTGAGCCGCCTGAAACGTGGGTGCGGGAATTTGAGGTGCTCGTCTCCACGGATGCGCCGGATAGTGGCTTCACAAGCATCCGTGCCGGTGCTCTGCCATCATCAGTCGAGCGGCCACCGTCGGCTACCGGCACCGATGCCGATCCGAAATTCTCCTTCCCAGACGCCGCAGCGCGTTACATCGTGCTGCGCGTTCACTCCACCCACGGTGCCGCTCCCTACGCCTCGCTCGCAGAATTCGAGGTCTACTGGACGCGGCCCGATAGAAAGTAACCGCTATGGTCTTCAACCTCTTCAAACGCTCGCAGCCGAAGGAGACGGCGGCGACACCCGCCGCGCCATCCGAACTGGCGCAGGCTCAGGCAGTCGCCGCACCGGGTGAGCCGGTTGAGCCGGACGTACCGGTTTTAGTGCGCGAGCGCGGCAGCGAGGCTGGCAAGAACATCGCGCAATCACTGGAGAGGACGCGTGGGGGGATCTTCGGCGCCGTGCGCAGCATGTTCCAACAGCGTCCCGAGCTCAATGAGGCGTTCTGGGATGAACTGGAAGAGCGCCTGATCCAGGCCGACCTGGGAGCGCACACCACGGCCGACCTAGTAGACGAGCTACGCAGCCGGCACGCCAAGCGTCGCTTCGACAGTGCGGATGATGCCCAGATGGCGCTGCGTGACAGCATGATTGCGCTCTTGGGCAATGAGCGCCCATCGCTCAATCTGCCTGAGCCAATGGCAGTCGTGCTTGTGATCGGCGTCAACGGCGTAGGCAAGACCACCAGTATCGCTAAGCTCGCGCATCTCCTCACAGGCTTGGGACGCAAACCGCTGCTTGTCGCCGGAGATACATTCCGCGCCGCTGCTATCGACCAACTCAAGATCTGGGGTGAGCGAACTCGAACACCCGTGGTAGCCCAGTCGCCGGGCAGCGATCCCGGAGCGGTAGTCTTTGACGGGCTTCAGGCGGCGACCAGCCGCGGTATGGACACCGTTATCATCGATACTGCGGGGCGTCTGCACACCAAGACGAACCTGATGGAAGAGCTCCGCAAAGTGCGACGGATTATTGATCGCCAGGTGCCGGGCGCGCCGCACGAAACCCTGTTGGTGCTCGACGCCGTGACCGGCCAAAACGGCTTGATGCAAGCCAAGACCTTCGCCGAGTCGGTGGGAGTAACCGGGCTCATCCTCTCCAAGCTGGACAGCTCGGCCAAGGGTGGCGTCGTCTTTTCCATCGCGCAAGAGCTGAAATTGCCCATCAAGTTTATTGGCACCGGAGAGCAGTTGCAAGACTTCGCGCCGTTTGATCCACAAGCATTCTCGGGCGCGCTCTTCAAGTAGAGTTTCGGGACCAATCACCAATGTTTGAAGCGCTAACCGACCGCCTGCAGGGCGTTTTCAAGGACCTCAACAGCAAGGGCAAGCTCTCGGAGTCGGACGTTGACGAGGCGCTACGCGAAGTCCGGCTGGCGCTGTTGGAGGCCGATGTCAATTTCAAGGTGGCGCGCGACTTCGTGCGACGCGTGCGCGACCGTTCGCTTTCAGCCGAAGTGCAGGAGAGCCTCACGCCAGCCCAGCAGGTTCTGAAGATTGTGGACGAGGAGCTGGTGGCGACGCTAGGCAGTGAGCCGGGGCGCATTGATTGGACCGGAACCATTCCCGCGCCGCTGATGCTGGTGGGGCTGAACGGCGCGGGCAAAACGACATCGGCTGCGAAGCTGGCGTTGACGCTGCGCAAGCTGGGCCAGCGGCCGCTGCTCGTGGCGTGTGACACGTACCGGCCCGCTGCCGTGCAGCAACTGGTGACGCTCGGCAAGCAGATTGGTGCCGAGGTCTACCAGGAGGGGACCAGCGCGTCACCGGTGGAGATTGCCCAGCGGGGAATCAAGTACGGGCGCGACCACGGCTTCACCGTCGCCTTGATCGATACCGCTGGTCGCCAACAGATTGACGAGCGGATGATGGGCGAGCTGGTGCAAATCAAGGCGCTAATCCAGCCAACCGAGGTGCTGCTGGTCGCAAACGCCACCACCGGCCAGGAGGCAGTAAATGTGGCACAACAGTTCCACGACCAGGTCGGACTTACTGGCCTGATCCTGACCCAGATGGATGGCGATGCCCGTGGTGGCGCAGCGCTCTCGATCCGCGCCGTGACGGGTGTTCCGCTCAAGTTCCTTGGGATGGGCGAGAAGATTGAGGCGCTACAGCAGTTCTACCCGGACCGGCTGGCGCAGCGAATCCTGGGGATGGGGGACATGCTCACGCTGATTGAGCAGACCCAGGAGCTCTTTGACGAGGGGGAAGCCGAGCAGACTGCCAGGAAGCTTGCCAAGGGTCAGTTCACGCTGAACGACTTTCTAACGCAGATGCAACAGATCAAGAAGATGGGCTCGCTCAGCAGCATCCTGGACATGATTCCCGGCTTGAACCAACTCACCCGCCGCCCAGAATTCAACGCGGCTGTCAGCGACAAGCAATTCAAGCGCGTCGAAGCCATCATTCAGTCCATGACGCACAAGGAGCGGGCGCATCCACAAGTTATCGATGGCTCGCGCCGGCGACGCATCGCTAGGGGCAGTGGCGTGACGGTCCAGGAGGTGAACCAACTGCTCAATCAGTTCCGGCAGATGCAGGGCATGATGAAGCAGATGAGCCGCGGCAAGATGCCGCGCGGCATGGCGGGGATGCTAGGGTGAGCACCCTTTCCCTGCAGAAAAGTAGCTACTTTCCAGCCGGTCGCTCGCGACGCCAGATCTTGAGCTTGGAGAGCGGGAGCGCTTCCATCTGGAAGGCGTGCCCAAAGCCACCAATCTCTAGGAGACGTAGCTGCCAGCCGGCGTCCCCCAGGTTGTCTCCGTAGTACAGCGAGAAGTCGCGGTACGCGACGCCATCTGGACTGAACGCAGTCTGCGGTACCAGCTTGGACGAGCCGTGCCGTACCCAAAAGCGGCCGTTTTCGCGTGCCGCGTAGGCGGTCCACTCGCCCAAGCCATCGGTAGATACGTCGTACGTCACCTGTGCGTCAGGCGACACGAGATACTCCTGCCACAAGCCGCGCAACTCTTCAGTCAGCGCATCGGGTCCGCGCGTGCCCAAGTATGCTCGTGCCGTTTGCGGCAGATCACCCTCCACAATCAGCACATCCGCGCCCTGATCGGGCGCCAGGAAGAAGATCGAGAACGAGAAATTGCCGGTCTGGTCGCCAATGTCCGCGATGCAGGCGCACTCAACAACGAAAGAGAGCTCCCAGGACTGGGCCCCCCAAAACGTGGGATCCTCGGTCTCCAGTTGGACGACATCGCCCGCCCAGACTTCGCCTCCCAGCGATTGCATGACGGCCAGCGCCTCATCGACGCTGTCGGGATCATGATCTCGCCGAATCGTGCGTGGTCCACGATCACCCGCACCGCCCTTCGCCGGATCGAGATGGCGGGAAAGCAGGCGCTTGATGCGATCCGGGATCGACTGGCCTGTCATAGACCAGCCGATACTACCTCACACGTGATGCATGGAAACCACCACAACGGGTCCGGAAGTTGGATTACCTTCTACCGACGCGGACGCGAGGGGGAGAGGCGCGCCGGGGGGCGGTGCTGCCACCGCCAGCGCCAACGCGAGGCGGTGAGCTCGGTTGCCTGGCTGACGCACCCGAGGAGCTACCTGGAAGCGCAGCGCTGCCGGGACGGGTAACTCCCTTTGAGTCCACCGAAACGGGTGCAGATTTGGTGCCCCGCGCTCCATCTGGGCTGTAGTTGGAGTACGGCCGGCCATTGGCAGACGCCGCGGGCTGACTGCGATCAACCGCGACCGTCCGATCTGGACTCATCACCACAACGGGGGCGCGGGAGTAGCCGCCTATCCAGGGCTGGTTGAACATCCAGTACCAGAAGAATGGGTTGCTCGTCAGGCCGCCCCCGCCACCGTAACCGCCACCCCCCTGCTGGTTGGGACGCTGCTGCGCCAACTCTGCCGGCACTTCTGGCCGAGTCAGGCCGTCCGCCAGCAGCACAACGCTCACCGTCTCCACCGCATTTGCCGTGACGCTGAACTGGCGTGTCTCTTCCTGAAGCTTTGCATCCCCGCTGGAGGGGATATTGAAAGCGATGGCATAGGTGCCGGCCGGCACGTCCTTGAAGGCGTACTTACCGTTGGCGTCCGACTTGGCGGCGCAGAAGTCTGCCCGCTTACCGCAGTCTATGCCGTTGCCCGCGATCAGGACGCTGGCGTCCTTAAGCAGCGCGGGTTGCTCGGCAGCACTGCGCATCGCCAGCACCTGCCCTTCCACATCACCGAAAGCCGGCCCTCCGCCACACGCGGAGAGCGCAAGCGCCGAACCTACGAGCGGAACGGAAAGCCATTTCCTGGAAAACATCTGTGTAATCTTCGCACGTATTGGCGGGCCGTGCATGACATCCGGCGGACGCCAATCTGACATCATTCGGCGACGTGTCGAACCAGAACGCAGAAGTGGTGGATCTGCTCCAGGCGATTGGTGACCTGATGGAACTACGCGGCGATGACGTCTTCCGCGTGCGCGCCTACCGCGAAGCGGCGCGGCAGATGGATCTGATCACCGAGGATGTGGCCACGCTGAGCGAGGAGGACCGCCTCACCGTTGTCAAAGGGATTGGCCCCAGCATCGCTCGCACAGTCACCGAGTTCTTAGAGACGGGAGAGTCCCGGCAGCTCAACGACCTGCATGAGGAGGTTCCCGAGTCTCTAGTGGAGATGCTGGGCATCCGGCACTTCGGCCCTTCTCGGATCGTCAAGGTGCATCGCGCGCTCCAAGTCACCACGCTAGAAGAACTTGAAGCGGCGGCGCAGGATGGCCGCCTGGCAACCGTCTCTGGCTTTGGCCGGAAGAGCGTTGAAACGCTGCTCACCTCTATTGAGCGCTTCCGCCTGCGGCGCGGCCGGGTGGCGCGCTACATCGCCGAAAGCGTGGCGCAGAACATTCAGCATTCGCTGCGCCAGATGGGCAACCTGGCGGACGTAGAGATCGTGGGTGGGATGCGCAGGCTGTGTGACAGCGTACGCGAGATCACCATCCTGGCGGCGTCCGATGAGCCACCGTCGGTGCTAGAAGCGTTCGAGCGCCTCACGCTGCTGCGCGAGGTAGAAACGGTCAGCGCATATGAGGCGATAGGACACACGCGGGAGCGCCACCCAGTACGCTTGCACGTCGTACCGGCATCGCTCTGGGCGCAGGGGCTGGTGGCGTTCACCGGTAGCGAAGCGCATGTGGCCCAGCTCCATGAGCGAGCGCGGTCATTGGGTATTGCGGCCGTAACTGAGAGTGGCGCAAGCGGAGAGTGGCCTGGCCTGCTGCGCCCGGCCGAGACAGAACGCGACGAAGCGGCCGTATACGAGCGCCTCGGCTTGCCCTGGCTTGCGCCGGAGCTGCGCGAAGGGCGTGGCGAGATTGAAGCCGCGCATGAAGGCACGTTACCCGCCTTGCTGGAAACCGGCGACATCAGGGGTGACATGCATCTGCACACGACATGGTCAGACGGACGCAACACGGTGCTGGAGATGGGGGAGCATGCGCAGGCGCTCGGGTTGGAATACATTGCCATCGCCGACCATTCGCCCAGCCTGGGCGTGGCACGCGGCCTGACGCTGGAGCGGCTAGCCGGGCAGCGCGCTGAGATCGAGGCGGCGGACACGCAGCTAGAGGGAATCCGCATCCTGTCGGGCGTGGAGGTAGACATCCGGCACGACGGCTCGCTCGACTACCCAGACGAGGTGATGGCCGGGTTCGACTTTGTCACAGCGTCGCTCCACTCTGGGTTCCAGCAGTCGGGCGAGCAGTTGACCGAGCGTGTCATCAAGGCGATGCGCAGCCGGCATGTGGACTGCGTCGGCCATCTAACCGGGCGCATACTGGGCTGGCGTGACGGCCTTGATCTGGATGTGGAACGCATCCTTCAGGTGGCGGCTGAGACGGGCACGGCCATGGAGATCAACGCCTGGCCCAACCGGCTTGATCTGGACGAGGAGAACGCGCGTCGCGCCAAGGAGTTGGGGATCAAGCTGGTGATTAACACGGACTCTCACGCCGCCAGCCAGATGTCACATATGCACTACGGCGTGGAGATTGCGCGCCGGGCTTGGCTCACGGCGGACGATGTTTTGAACACCCTCCCCTTCGATGCGTTGCTCGCGTACCTGGCATGCAGGCCTCAGAAGGGCTAATCGTGCGCTCTATACTTTGGGCGGAACTGCATGCTTCCCTTGATTGAGATCGACATCGATCCGGTCATCGTGCGACTTGGCCCACTTGCGCTGCGGTGGTACAGCCTGATGATCATGATCGGCGTCATGGCCGGTGTCTGGCTCTCCGCGCGATTTGCGGAGAAGCGCGGCATCAGCGCCGACCACGTCTATTCAGCTGCCTTCTGGATTGTGGGCGGTGGCATCCTCGGCGCGCGGCTAGCGCACGTGATCGACCGCTGGGACTACTATGCAGCTGAGCCGGCCAAAATCCTGGCAATTTACGAAGGCGGGCTTGCCATCTGGGGCGGAGTGGTCGCCGGCGGCATAGGGGGCTGGCTGTACACGCGACGCGCCAACGTGCCCTTCTGGAGCTTCGCTGATTCGGTGGCGCACGGCGCGCTGTTCGGCCAGGCCATAGGGCGGGTAGGCTGCATTGTTAACGGCGATGTGGCCGGTAGGCCAACCGACGGCTGGGGTTTTGTGTACACCAACCCAAACGCTTTGCTGCCGCGGGCCGAGTATTTCAACACGCCAACACATCCTTACCCGCTGTACGAGATGGGGTTGGACCTGCTGCTGTTTGGCTTGCTCTTCCTCGTCTGGCGCGAGCTTAAGCTGGAAGGTGCGGTCTTCCTGGCCTATTGCGCTGGGTACTCCATGATTCGCTTCTTCCTCACCTACACTCGCGAGGAAGCGCTGTTTCTTTTTGGACTTCAGCAAGCGCAGGTATTCTCACTGTTGACCGTCATCGTCGCGGCGTACCTGTTCTTGTTTCTTCGTGGCCGCCGCGGCCGCGGGGCGCCAGTTTCGGTTGGGCCGGCGCCGGTTAGCGCGTGACCGAGCTGGCCGGGATGGCACGGCACGCCCCCGAGGCGCTGCTGCCCCTCGCGGCTCCCGTCCTCATTCTGATCGCCTCCCTGAGCGTCGTGCTTCTCCGCACTCGCACGGTCGCGGCGCCCGTCCTCACATTGGCGTTATTTGCGGAGGTGGCGCACGCACTGGCCAGCCACGCGCTCAATGCGAACGCCGGAGGCGATGAGCTCGTGCTCTTCACCTGGTCGCCACTTGGGTTGTACGGTGTCGCATTTGCCCTGCGGCGTGGCGCTGACGCCGCGCTGCTCACCATTCCGCCGCTACTCCTGGCGATAGCAGGCATCGCGCTGGCGGAGCGACGCCGACTGTGGTTCAGTGCGTACAAGAAGGAGTCGCTCAGCGGGCTAGCCGGTAGCGCCGGCGCCTTGCTTGCGCTGGCCGCGTGCACTTGGGCAACGCGCGCGGCCGACCTAGTCTCGCTTTACTTCGCCGTCTGTACCTTCTTGGTCGCGACTGCCATTCTGCTGTGGGCTGGCGCGGGGCAGGCGCAAGCGGGACGGCGCCTGCTGGTGACGTACATTGTGGCGGTCGCGGCGTTAGGCAGCGTTCTCGTATTGGGAAAGGTAAACGGCCAGTTCCAGCTCTCTGGGCTCTCAACGGCAGGCTTTGGCGGAGGTGTGTTTTTTGGCGTTGCGCTCACCGCGATGGTGGCAGCCGGTGCGTTTCCATTTCACGGCTGGCTCGTGCGCCTGGGACGGAATCCCCTGACGCCGGCCGCGGGTGCCGCGGGTGTGGCGCTTGCGCTCACGCTTTTACTTGTCACACAGCGCACGATTGAGCTTCAGGATCAATGGCAGGGCTGGCTGCGGCTGGCAGGGTGGGCGGCGGCGCTCGGCGGTGGCGTCACCGCGCTGACGCGGCGCCGGCCCGCGGTGGCCCTGGCGGCGGTCTTTACCGCCAAGGCAGGTGTCATCTTCCTGGCTGCCTCCATCGCTACCCCAGCGGCGATGGCCGCTGTACTGCTTTACGAGTTGGTGACGCTTCCTGCATTGGGCTTCTTGTGGCTCACGGCGGCGGTGCCATGGGGCGGTCACCTCCGAACCCGCGGACCGGGCGGGACGGCCACGTCGCCGCTGCGGACACCAGGTTTTTGGCTCAATGCGCTCTTGCTCGGCATCGCTGCCGGATTGCCACCCACACTAGGAGGCGTAGCGAGGTCGGCGCTTACCACTTCTGTAACTTCGTGGCCAACTGGTGACCAGCTGATCCGCGTGCCGCTGTTCATTGGAGATCTCGCGGTGCTTGTGGCGGGGGGCGCGCTCGTGTGGAATCCGCGCTATCTCCCACCGGTGCGTGGCGGGGCCGGTTGGACGCTTTGTTTGATAGCTGCCATTGCGATGTGTGGCCCCCTCATTGCGCCCGGAGCAATCATTGAGAGCTGGCTGCGGCCCGCCGCGGGCGCCGCGGTGGGCATGGCCGGGGCGCCGATGACGCTTGAAGCTGCGCGTATTCCTACACTGCCGTCAGCCTTCCTCATGGTCGTGACGTTTTGGGTCCTCTGGCAACGCGTTCGTGGGCGTGAATGGCTGCCAGGCCCCGCTCGCGCTGTGGTGGGTGTGGTGGCGCTGGGCTGGATGGCGCTTGGGCGGCGCTGGCGCACGCGAGGGATTAGCCGCTGGCCCGGCCTTCTGGCCGATCACGCGTGGGTTTGGTTCGAGGGTACCGCGGTGCGCGTGGTACTCATCTTGCGCCTGGTGGAGGAGCGGTACTATGCCGGCGCCGCCGTGCTTCTAGCGGTAGCGATGATCTACATCGTGGGACGCTGAGCCACACGGGCGCATGAACGAACTCGCCATACTTATTCCGCTGGTGCTTGTCGCCTCGCTGTTAAGCATCAGCGTCAACTGGCGGGTGGCCCTAGCCTCGCTTTGGCTCGTGCATGTGCTCGTCGCCGTCTGGCTATGGAGCGTCGCCACGCCCGAGGTTGCATTGGCCAAGGCGATCACGGGCTCAACCGTGACGCTTTTGCTCTGGCCAAATCTACGTACGCTATATAGCGGCACAGCAGAGGCAAGCCGTCAGACGCGACGTTTGTTGGATGTACACGGGCCAAGGGCCACCGACGAGCCCTTCATGCTGCTCGGTGCGCTCCTGGCGGCAGCAGCGGCGATTGCGCTTTCGCAAGCATTTCCGCTGGTAGAGGGCGCCAGCAACTTCGCCTGGTACTGGCTGGCGCTGCTCGGCCTGCTCCTGGTCGTGCTCTCGCGTGACATCGTGCGCGTTGGGCTGGGCCTACTGCTGTTAGTCAACGCCGTAGACCTGGTGGATACGATGGTGGCGCGCAACCAGGCGCTCTTCGCCATCGGCGCACGTAGCACGGTTGCGATTGGGCTGGCGCTGGCGCTCGGGCTGAGCTGGACCTTCTTACAGTCCAGGGGCAACCGCCTAGCTGGCGAGTCATGACACCACTCGGGCTGTTCCTGCTGATCGGCGTTCCGCTCGGGGCAGGAGCAGCGGCTGCCGTTCTCCCCCGTGGCCACGCGTTTGGCGTGGCCGTGGCGTCAATGGTGAGCGTGTTTCTGGCGGCGCTAGTAACGCAAACGGCGGCGCCGCTTGCTATCGGGGAGACTCAGCTTGCGCTTACGCAGATCGGACGCCTACAGCTCGGGTTCATCGCGCTGATTGGTCTTGCGCTACTGGCTTACCAGTACCTCGCCGGCAGAGTTTCTGCTCTAGCCGCGCTGCTGCCGCCGCTCACCGCCTCGATCGCGGCAGGAAGTCTCTTTGGGCGTGATCTGCTCGTAGCAGCGTCGTTCCTCCAGCTGGCGGCGTTGATTGCCAGTCTGTTGATGATTGGCGAGCAGCCGAAGTGGGGCGCCGGCCTCGCGGGCGCCATCTACTTGGTGCTCTCTGCGCTGGGGGGCATGGCGCTGTTGTTTGGCTTTGTGCTGGCGGACATCCAGCGGCTTAGTCCGGGGGGCCTCGTGACGCTGCCGTTCGTCGTCGCGGCGCTCACCGTTGGTCTGGCATTGCAGCTTGGGGCGGCGCCACTGCACTTTTGGCTGCCAAACGCTTTTCAGCGCGCGGGTCCGGCAGCGGTCACGCTCGCCGTCGGGCTGATCGGCCCGGCCTCACTCGGGCTATTGCTTCAAGCGCTTTCGGCCCAGCCGCAGCTGGTTGGTGACGCGCGAGTTAATCGCCTCATTAGCTATGGGGGCCTGCTGACCGCCGGTTTTGGCGCTCTGGCTGCGCTGGCGCCCAGCAAGCCGCGCCGCGTGCTTGGTTATCTGATGGTGGCCGATCTTGGCTATGTCCTGGCAGGCATGGCGACATACACGCGCATCGGCGTGACCGGCGCGGTGCTGCATATGGCGCATCGCAGTCTCCTGGCGCTACTGCTTGTGGCGGCAGTGAGCGAGCTGGAGCGCGAGAACCGGGGAAGCGAAGATGAGACCGCGGCGCCGTATATGTGGGGGACGCTCCTCATCGGGGCCGTGTCGCTTACCGGGCTGCCGCCTCTGGCCGGGTTCGCCGCAAATTGGGCGGTGCTCCAGGCCATCTCGCTCACGGACACACCTCTGGCGTTGGCGCTGGCCGCGACCTCCGCCGTGAGTCTCGTGGCGGCGTTATCGTCCATGGGACGGCTACACCGCGAGTACGCCTGGCCCTGGCGCCGACCGAGGCCAACAGAGATCTACTTGATGGGTCTTGCGCTCTTCACTGCACTCTGGGGGCTCGCACCCGGTCCTGCATTGGGCGCCATTCACTCAGCCGTGAGCCAGCTTCCCTTTCTCAAGCCGTTCTAGGAAAGCGTCATCCACCGGCCCGTGCGCTGGGACTCTTCCACCGCCGCCACGGCGCGCTGTGCAATCAGACCATCCTCAAAGTTGGGCCACTCATCTGACTCACCGGAGAGCGCTTTGACAATGCGGCTCATGTGAAAGCGCGGGAAGTCTTCAAAAGGCACGTTGAGATCATCCGGCATAGAATCGACCGTGAATGACGTCTCCCCTAGTGTGGCGACGCGCACCTCCGGTCCAAAGGCGCGGTCCTCCTTGGCTGTGATGCTGCCGGCGCTGCCAAACAGCTCCACACGCCGGTAGTTCTGCCGGCCGGTGGCGACCTGGCTGACCTGGACGGTGCCGCTCGCGCCGCCCTTCACTCGCACGACGAACGACGCGCTGTCGTCCGCCGTGACGGCGGCTCGAGTGCCGGCTTCCGCAGTCCGTTCTCCAATAGCGGTATGCGTCACTCCTGTAACTGCCTCGATCTCGCCTAACAGCCAGCGAATGAGATCCATCATGTGTACACCAATGTCCAATAGGGCACCGCCGCCTCGCTCGCGCAGCATTCGGTACCCAATGGGGACAGCGGGATCGGCGCGGACGTTCTGCCAAAAGTCTATGTTGAAGTGATACGGCGTGCCCAGCCGCCCGTCGTCAATTAACCGGCGGACGTGTCGCATGACGTTGGTGGATCGGTAGGTGAAGTTGACCGCAGTCTGGACACCGGCTGAGCGTGCCGCCGCTGTCATCTGCTCGCCCTCTGCCACCGTAAGGCTTAAAGGCTTTTCGCAGAAGACGTGCATACCGCGCTTGATGGCCGCCAGGGCCATGGGGGCATGCACATCATTTGGGGTAGCAACGACTACGGCCTCGGGATGTGCTTCGTCCAGCATGCGCTCGTAGTTGGAAAAGGCCCTCGGAATGCCCAATTCCGCGGCGAGCTTCCGCGTCTTCTCTGGGGTAGGACCAAACACTGCCACAACTTCGGCTTCAGGGCAGGCGATCAACCCCGGAATGAGCACGCGCTGCGTAAATGACCCGACGCCCGCCACAGCCATCTTGAGAGGGCTCATGCGTGATTCCCTTCTTGTACCCGCCGCGCGCCTTCGCCGGCTTTCCTGGCAAGTGCGACGGGACGCACGACCAGGGGAGACAGTCTCAGCTCAGGGTATTCAAGCCAATTCTTCCCTGATAGAGAAGGAATCGGATGATACCCTCCCAGGTCATGTCAACTCCGACCGGCACGCCTACTCCTGCGCCGAATCCCACCCCAAAGACCGCGCCGGTCACGATGGACAAGCTTGTATCGCTTTGCAAAAGGCGGGGCTTTGTATTCCCTAGCAGCGAGATCTACGGCGGGTTTAACGGCGTGTGGGATTACGGCCCGCTGGGCACCGAGCTGCGCAGCAATCTCAAGCAAGCGTGGTGGCGGGACTTTGTCCATATGCGCGAGGACGTGGTGGGTCTGGACTCGGGCATTTTGGCGAGTCCGCGCGTCTGGGAAGCGTCGGGCCACCTCAAGAACTTCACCGACCCCATGGTGGAGTGCCGCAGCTGCAACGCGCGCTATCGTGCCGACCAGATTGATCTGAGCAAGAACTGCGCAAATTGTGGCAAGAAGGACTGGTCCGAAATTCGCCAGTTCAACACCATGTTCAAGACATTTGTAGGTCCGGTGGAGGACAGCGCGTCGGTAGCCTACCTACGCCCAGAAACGTGCCAAGCTATCTTCACAAACTTCAAGCTAGTGCAAGGTGCGATGCGCAAGAAGCTGCCGTTCGGCATCGCGCAAATCGGCAAGGCATTCCGTAATGAGATCACTACGGGCAACTTCATCTTTCGCTTACGCGAGTTCGAACAGATGGAGCTTGAGTACTTTGTCCGGCCGGGCGAGGACGAGCGCGCCTTTGAGACCTGGCTGGAGCACGATGTCAACTGGTTAGTGAAATATGGCGTCCGGCGCGAAAAGCTGCACCTATACGAGCACCCGGATGAGGACCGCTCCTTCTATTCAAAGCGCACGGTAGATATTGAGTACGACTTCCCGTTTGGACGCAGCGAGCTGTGGGGTTTGGCGAACCGGACTGACTACGACCTCACCCAGCACAGCAAGTCTTCGGGCGAGGAGCTGGAGTACTTTGAAGAAGAGACGAAGGAACATGTCGTTCCTTACGTCATTGAGCCGTCACTTGGCGTAGACCGTCTAATGTTGACCGTCATGCTGGAAGCGTACGAGGAGCAACCGGACAAGGACGGCATCCGCACGGTGATGCACTTTCACCCGCGCCTCGCACCCGTGAAAGTGGCCGTCCTCCCGCTGGTGAAAAAAGACGGAGCGCTGGTGAAGAAGTCCCGGCAAATTTTTGACGCGTTGCGCGGCGAGCTGACGGTGCAATACGACGAGACCAGCACCGTTGGACGCCGCTACCGCCGCCAGGATGAGATCGGCACGCCCTGGTGCGTCACAGTCGACGGTCAGACATTGGAAGACAACACCGTCACCGTCCGCGACCGCGACTCTATGGAGCAGCTCCGCTTTCCTGCCGAGTCCCTCCTAGATGAGTTCCAGAGAAGACTGCGCGAGCCCTGGAGCCGACCATAGTCACCTTATAATTCTGGCTCTACTACGCTCACGAGACATAACGTCTGGGCATGCTGCGCAGACCCGCGAACCAAGGAGAAGGCTGACTGATGGCTACGGCCGCGCCCGAAAAAACGACAACTCAGACCGGCGGCACTAAGTGGGTCTGGCTCTTCCGTGATGGCAATGCCACAATGCGTGACTTACTCGGTGGCAAGGGTGCCGGTCTAGCTGAGATGACCAATGCCGGCCTGCCGGTCCCTCCCGGATTCACCATCACCACCGACGCCTGCAACGAGTACTACCGTAACAACAAGGAGTTCCCACAAGGATTGTGGGACCAGGCCCATGCGGCGCTTAAGGAAGTGGAAAGCGCCAGCGACAAAGTGTTCGCGGACGCGTCCAATCCGCTGCTGGTTTCGGTTCGATCCGGGGCTAAGTTCTCCATGCCAGGCATGATGGACACCATCCTCAACCTCGGCCTGAACGACCAGACCGTTGAGGGCCTGGCGAAGCTGACGGAGAACCCTCGCTTCGCCTATGACAGCTACCGGCGCTTTATCCAGATGTATGGCAGCGTCGTGCTGGAGATTGAGAAGGACGCCTTTGAGCACCAGCTCTCCGCCGCCAAGAAGAACGCGGGTGTCGAGACCGACCCGGAGTTGACAGCGGAGAACCTTAAGGAGGTCATCGCGGGCTACAAGGAGGTGGTACGCAAGCAGATTGGCAAGGCCTTCCCCCAGGACCCCTACGAGCAGCTTAAGGGCGCGGTGGAGGCCGTCTTCCGTTCCTGGAATAACGACCGCGCTATGGTCTACCGCCGGCGTGAAAGGATCTCGGACGCTTTAGGCACCGCAGTCAACATTCAGACTATGGTCTTTGGCAATATGGGTGACGACAGCGGCACCGGCGTTGCCTTCACGCGCAGCCCCGCCACCGGCGCCAAGGAGCTCTACGGCGATTACCTTCGCAACGCCCAGGGCGAGGATGTGGTGGCCGGTATCCGCACGCCAAAGCACATTGAAGACCTCAGGACCGACCGCATGCTGCCGGGTGTCTACGACGAGTTCGTCGCCATCGCCCAGCGCCTCGAGCGCCATTACAAGGATATGCAGGACCTGGAGTTCACCATTGAGCGGGGCAAGCTCTATATGCTCCAGACGCGCAACGGAAAGCGTACCGGCGCCGCCGCGATCAAGATCGCGGTAGACCTGGCCAGCGAAGGCGTCATTGACGAGCAGACCGCCGTCCAGCGAATCCCGCCGGGTGACCTCGTCCAACTGCTCTATCCAGTGATCGATCCCAAAGCTGATGCCCGACCTATCACCACCGGCACCATGGCCGGTCCCGGCGCTGCGATCGGCAAGGTGACGTTTACTGCGCTGGACGCCGAGCGCCAGGGCAAGGACGGTGAAAAGGTCATCCTCGTACGGCGCGAGACATCGCCTGAAGACCTGCGCGGCATGATCGAGGCGCAGGGCATCCTCACGTCTACCGGCGGCCCTACGTCGCATGCTGCCGTGGTGGCGCGAGGCATGGGCAAGAGCTGCATCGTGGGCGCCAAGGACATCGTCATCGCTCAGGACGAGAGCGGCTTCACCTGCAACGGCACCACGGTGAAAGTCGGAGACTGGATCACGCTGGACGGCAACACCGGCAACGTCTTTGTCGGCCAGATTGCGACGGTGGAGCCGGAGATGGGCGAAGATTTCAACGTGGTCATGCGCTGGGCGGACAAGTACCGCACCATGGGCGTGCGCGCAAACGCAGATGTGCCGCGTGACGCGCTCAAGGCGCGCGAGTTCGGAGCGGAAGGTATCGGCCTGTGCCGTACCGAGCACATGTTCTTCGATGACCCCGCCAAGCCACAGGAGGAGCGCACGCGCACCGTGCGCGAGATGATCCTGGCGGACACGCCCGACGCGCGCCGCGCCGCGCTGGAGAAGCTCCTACCCTTCCAACAGAGCGACTTTGAGGGCCTCTTCCGCGCGATGGATGGCTTTCCCGTCACCATCCGCACGCTTGACCCGCCGCTTCACGAGTTCCTACCCCGTGAGGCCGACCAGATAACGGAGCTAGCGCAAATCGCCGGGAAGACGGTGGAGCAGGTTCACCAGCGCATTGAGGCCATGCACGAGCAGAACCCGATGCTTGGCTTCCGTGGCTGCCGACTTGGCATCCAATATCCGGAGATCACCGAGATGCAGGCGCGCGCGATCTTCCGCGCCGCGGTGACTGTGGCCAAGGAGGGCATCAAGGTCCACCCCGAGATCATGATCCCGCTGGTGAGTGATCTGAACGAATACCGCAAGCAAGAAGAGGTGGTACGTCGCGTCGCCGGGGAAGAACTGACGAATGCTGGAGTCGAGGTGCCGTATATGGTTGGCACCATGATCGAGCTGCCCCGGGCCGCGCTTTTAGCGGATCAGATCGCGGAAGGGGCTGAGTTCTTCAGCTTCGGTACTAACGACCTGACGCAAACGACATTTGGCCTCTCACGCGATGACTCAGGGCGCTTCCTCCCGATGTACGTCGAGCAGAAGATCCTCAGGGACGACCCGTTCCAGGTGCTCGACCGCGAGGGTGTGGGCCAGCTGGTGCGGATTGGCACCGAGCGCGGTCGCAAGACACGCAAAGACTTGAAAGTAGGGATCTGCGGCGAGCACGGCGGCGAGCCGTCCTCGGTGGAGTTCTGCCATCAGGTGGGTCTCAACTACGTCAGCTGCTCCCCTTTCCGCGTGCCAATCGCCCGCCTGGCGGCGGCACAGGCTGCGCTCCAAACCGGCGAGCGCGACAGGTAGCACGCTTGCGTGCGGCCGCTGCGGCGTCCGCACGCAAGCACCTTCAACGCGCCTCACAACCTGGCGAGGGGCCATCCGTCCCATAATGGGACATGGCGGACCCGATTATTGACGAGATCAAAGGGCGGGTCGATATTGCCGACCTGATCTCGACGCGCGTCCAGCTCAAGAAAGCCGGACGCTATCTCAAAGGGCTTTGCCCCTTTCATGGGGAGAAGTCGCCCTCCTTCATTGTCTACCCAGACCAGGGCAGATACCACTGCTTCGGCTGCGGTAAGACCGGCGACGCCTTCACCTGGCTCCAGGAGACCGAGAATCTTAACTTTGGCGAGTCGCTGCGCCGCCTGGCTGACCGTGCAGGTGTCCAATTGCCTGAGCGCAGCACGCACAAGCCGGACCCTGAAGCAAAGGCCGCGGCCGACGCGCTGACCGAGGCCGCTGCCTGGTACCACGAGCAACTGCTGCACGCGCCCGATGCCAAGACAGCGCGCGAGTACCTTGTCCGGCGGGGACTAAAAATCGAAACGGTCAGGAGCTTTGGGATCGGCTGGTCACCCGAACGGCGCGATCAGCTTGTGTCTGTGCTGCGCGCCAAGAGTGTCTCCGACCAGCAGATGATTGACGCCGGGTTGGTGCGCGAGACCGAGCGCGGGCTGATCGATTACATGGGAGGGCGGGTGGTGTTCCCCATTCGCGACGCCGAGGGACGCGTGCGCGGCTTTGGTGGCCGGACGCTGGGCGACAACCAGCCCAAGTACCTCAACTCCCCGCAGACACCGAACTTTGATAAGAGTGCCACGCTCTATGGACTCGATCTGGCGCGCACCGCCATCCGCAAGGAAGAGGTTGCCGTAATCGTCGAGGGCTACATGGACGTGGTACTCCCGCATCAGGAAGGTTTCGCCAACGTCGTCGCGTCTCTTGGCACCGCGCTCACCGAGCGGCAATTAGAGGTCCTGAAACGGTACGCACCCACCATCGTACTGGCGCTGGACTCAGACGCAGCGGGCCAGGCGGCGACGCTGCGCGGACTTGAGGTGGCGCGCCTAGCTTTGAGCGAGGCCCGCCGGCCGGTGCCGGGCCGCGCCACCCGCGGCGGCTTCCTTCAGACGCAGTCAACGCAGCTCAAGATCGCCGTGGTTAAGGGTGGCAAGGACCCGGACGAGATTGTGCGGGAAGATCCTGCTGCCTGGCGGGCCTTCGTCGAAAACGCCGTGCCGATGATTGACCACAAGATCAATGTGGTACTGGAGGGCATCGACCTACGGGACGCGAATGCCAAGACCGCCGCCGTACAGGAACTCGCGCGTTTCCTGGCGCAGGTGGCTGATCCGCTCGAATTTGAACACTACGTAGATGTGGTGGCACAGCGGCTACGTATGGAAGTGCGCGCCATCCGCAACGAAGTCCAGCAAGCGGCGCGCGCTGCCAAGGCTGAGGACCGTCGCCGCACCTCACAGGAGCGGGAACGCCAACAGCGAGCAGAGCAGTTTGACGGCGGCCCGTCACAGCCGCCCGAAAGCGCTCCAGTCCCTTTGCGCCCACCAAATGACGAAGGACGGTCAGAGACGTCCGCGGCCCAAGTCGCGCAGCCATCCAATGAAGATTCGATTGAGGAGCAGCTGATGGTGCTGCTAGTGCGCGATCCAGCACTGGTTAAGCGCCTTCCCTCACGGGTCATGGCAGAGGACTTCCGGCGCCCGGAGTGCCGGGAGCTATACCGGGTTGTGGCGCGCCTGGCTGAAAGCGGTGCGGGTACGGCGAGCAACCCGGAGTGGCCCGGCGCCAACGGCGCAACGCCAGGTGGCGCCGAATCACTCCGGGCGGGCATCGACACCATGCTACAGGAGTTCCATGACGATCTGTTGCGACAAGCGCGCCGGCAGCCACCGATGACCGACGAACAGGTGAATGCGGCGCTGGCCATGATGGTCCGACGTATCCGGGAGCGCAACCTCCACCAGCGCGTGCTTGAAGCCCAGTATCTCTGGTCAGAAGCGCAATCCGAGGAGGAGCGCAGTGACCTGAAGCGGCGCGTTACCCAACTGACTAGCCAATTACTCAGGGTTCAGCTTGAGCGGAGTAGGGCATCACTCTATACTTCGCCACCGGCCGGTTGATCGCGCACGCGAAGAGACTGGCTAGGTGTGTGCTCTGAAACGGTTCGCCAAGTGACAACGGCCCAGGTAGCAATCGCGAGACCGGATAGGCAAGACGCGCGAGTCTTGCGACTGCTGGACCGCGGCAAGCCACCGAAGTCGCTGACGCAGGACGACCTGCTGCGCGAGTTCCCAGAGGCTGAGCAGAACCTCGACCTCTTCGATCATCTTTACGCGCTCTTCTCCGATGAAGGGGTGGAGATCACGATCCCCGAAGAGAAGGCGGTCGAAATTGCGGCGGCGGCCGAGGATGCGCCGACTCCCGAGGAGATGGCGCAGGCGCTACGCGACCTAGAGAACAGCGCCCTTGAAGATCCCGTGCGTATGTACCTGCGAGAGATCGGCAAGGTATCTCTGCTGAACGGTTCCCAGGAAGTCGCTATCTCAATGCGCATGGAAACCGGTCTGAAGGCGCTGGACGCCTCGAGGGACGGATCACCCGGCGCCATCGAGCGCCCCGAGCTGGGCCTCTTGATCGTAGACGGAGAGCTTGCGCGACGTCAGCTGATCGAGGCCAATCTGCGGTTGGTGGTCAGCGTTGCCAAACGCTACATCGGACGCGGTATGAACCTGCTAGACCTGATCCAAGAGGGCAACATCGGCCTGATCCGGGCAGTGGAAAAGTTCGACTACACCAGAGGCTTCAAGTTCAGCACCTACGCCACGTGGTGGATACGCCAGGCCATCACACGCGCCATCGCCGATCAGGCAAGGACCATCCGCATACCGGTCCATATGGTGGAGACCATCAACAAGCTGATCCGCATCTCCCGCAGGCTCCATCAGGAGAAGGGGCGCGACGCCACATTCGAGGAGATCGGCCTGGAGATGGGCATCCCTGCCGAGAAAGTACGGGACATTCTCAAAATCTCACAGGAGCCGGTCTCGCTGGAAAGTCCAATCGGTGAAGAAGAGGACTCGGCGCTGGCCGACTTCATCCCAGACGAGTCCGCGCTTGCACCGGCGGACGCTGCCTCGCAAGAGATGCTGCGCGAACAGGTAGAGAGCGTGCTGGACAGCCTTAACCCGCGAGAGAAGGACGTGCTCAGGCTTCGCTTTGGGCTGGTAGACGGTCGAAACCGTACGCTGGAAGAAGTGGGCAAAGAGTTCAACGTCACGCGTGAGCGCATCCGTCAGATTGAAGCAAAGGCGCTGCGTAAGCTGCGGCATCCTTCCCGCAGCCGCAAGCTAAAGGACTATCTGGACTAGCGAAACGAGCGATGCCGCGCCCATAGGCACGGCTCATCTCATTGGTGCTCCCCGAGCTGGATTCGAACCAACAACCTACCGGTTAACAGCCGGACGCTCTACCGTTGAGCTATCGGGGATCGACGAAACGGTGTCCCATCGGGACACCGTTTCACAAAGTTTAGCAGAGCTTCTCCGCGGGTCTTAGACGGCGATCCTAGACGTGAGCCTCGCCTTTCTTGTTTAGCCATCCGAGAACGAAACCAGTAGCGAGACTCGCGAAGGCAATCAGCGGGATTTCAAGATAGAGCGGCCTGGAGTTCGCTTGTACCCCGGGCACCTCGGTAAGCTTTAGACGTTCACGCTCACGTTCTTCGCGTTTTTCTGTGAGAACCCATGCAGGAGTCGTGACGGTCCCACCGTGATAGGTTGGACTATCGGCCACGGCGGCAACGGCGGGCACCTTCGGGGCAGCCGAAACCTTCTCGGCCTTGATGGGCTCGTCGGCGTCCTGCGGAGAATAGTGACCACCTCCGACCTGAGGGGCAAACTTGGCAGTTGGCTGCTCACCCACAGGAGAAACCACTTCCATCTCCTGGTCCACCCCAATATGACGGCGCTCCTTTGCGATGGCATAACTCAACTCTGCCCCAACCAGGATGATGATGCTCGCTATGTAGATCCAGAACAACAGCGCCATGGCGGCACCAATGGGGCCATAGCCACTAATCATGTTGTTCTTCTCAAGGTAGAAGGCCAGGAGCCGGCGCGTGAACTCCCATATGACGGCCGTCATGAGCGCTGCGGGCCAGATGTCCGCAAACACAATCTTTCGTTGCGGCGCAAATTTATAGAGCACAAAGAAGACCGCCGCCATTGTCAGCAAGCTGAGAAGAGAGACCACTAGCTGCCAGAGCAACTCGCCACCGGGGAGCACGTCCCCGGTGAAGTCGCGGAATAGGTTCACCACTGCGCCAGCCGCAAAACTGGCTACGGCAACGCCGCCAATCGCAGTCACGACGGCAAGCGCAAAAAGATTGCCTTTGATGAATGAGCGAGGCTTGCTTACACCCCAGATCTCGTTGATATTTGAATCAATGACCTTGAACCAGCCAAGAGCACCCCAGAGGAGCGCGAGAACACCGAATCCTGCTGCTGTGCCTTTGGCCTTTATCACGCCCTCGATCACATCACGCAGCGTGGCCTGGCCCTGAGGCAGCAGACCAACAATCACGTTAGTGATCTGTTCACGCGCCGCCTCATTATTGTTCATGATCAGTCCGGCGACGGACATGAAGAGCAGAAAGAGCGGAAAGAGCGAGAAGACACCGTAGTACGTCATTGCCGCCGCGTTCTCGGTGACCTTGTCTTTACTGAAACCAGTAGCAACGCTCTCAAGCACACGGTACCAAGAATGTTTCTCAAACCGCGTCTTATACGCGGTCAACTTGTCCTTGAAGCCTCCCGGCTTAGATGCACTGGGTCGGGCTTTGGCCAACGCCTCATCGTCTACCTTCGGGGCGGTGTGTTCGTTGAGTGTCGCAGCGGTTGCAGCCATAGCACGTTGCGCTGACGCAAGAAACATGCCCACCTCGTATCTGCATATGCCTGTCGCCCACGCGGTCGCACATCGTGTTGGCATAGCGGGCCTTCCCGCGTTCCTCTATGGCAGCGTAGCGCCGGATTGGGCGCAATGGTTCCGCCGCCCACGCAGTGAAACGCACTTCTGGACGAGCGAATGCGACGTGAGCGGCGCGCTCCGAATCCTCACGCAGTTCCCCCAACTACGAGCCAGCCGGCTGGACGAAAGCGCCCGCATGTTCGTCGCCGGCTACCTCTGCCACCTAGTTACCGACGAGCAGTGGACCTTATGTATCTGGCGGCCGTACTTCGGCATTCGATCACCTTATGCCGGCGGGCCGGAGGGAATAGCCGTGCACAGCCTGTTTCGCCAGGTGCTGGATGATCGTGAGCGCAGCGCGAATCCGGGCACGGCCGACCTTGCGGCACAACTCAGTGACGCGCTGCCGGTCAAAGACGGCCTGTTGCCGTGGCTATCTAGTTCCGATCTGGAAGAGCTCCGCGTCAGCGTAATGCAACGCATGTCGGCCCAGCAGCCACTCCGGCTTACCGACGAGCACGCTCGCGCGATAGGCTACGTCAGGCCGGAGTCCATAGTGGACTTCCGGCAGCGCGCGGAGGATGAGAGTGTAAAGCTAGTGAGCGACTACCTCGCCGGCAAGGCGCTCCGGCCACCGCTGGGAACAGAGGCGCCGGTCGCCACCGCTACTTGAGTGACTTGATGTACTCAACCAATGCTCGGATATTGCTCGACTGACGCATGTCGTTCAGGTTTCCGGCCACCGCCGCCGCCATCACGCCCTTGCTGAAACCGGAGACAGTCTTCGCGTCTGGCTGCAGGATTGACTCGCGGATGTAGTCCTCATTCGCTAGAACGACGCTTCCATTATCCAGCCGCTCGCGCTTGTTTCCAAGCCCCTTCAGCCCTGGCCCCACACCGGGCGCCGCGCTCGTCACGCTGTGACAGGCCACGCAGCCGTACTGTGAGAACAATTCGGCGCCACGCGCGGCGGCGGCATCGTCGACTGTCAGAGGCGTCGCCGCTTCAATTACTTCACCGCGCGGCACGCCGCCGAACAGCCAAACGGCTGCCAGCGTCGCTACCGTGATCACGCCCGCCAAGCGCGTGTAGCGCTGCCGCTCTTCAGCAAGATCCACCGTGCTGAGTGGCGCATCCGATGGTGAGCCGATGTGGCTGTAAAAGGCCGGAACCTCTGGCCGCAACACCGAAATAAGCATGAGCATGCCCGGGCCGCCAATCAGCCCAATCAGCGCCAGGTCCCCCCGACCCGCGCCAAGCAGCGGCAACGCCAGGAAGAAGAGCACCACGCCGATCCACCACACGGCATGTGCCCAGCGCTGGCTGTGATATGTCGCCATCAGCGCCATAGCGCCAAACGAAACAAGGAGCAAGACCAGGGCGGTAGAAAGCCCCGGTTGGGTTAGCGCATGGGTCAGCAACGCCAGGACCGTGGCCACGACAAGCAGGGCAACACCCCAGTTGACGTAATTACGGCGGGGCGAGTGGTAGCTGAGCAGCGCCAGCATGAAGAAGGCGGCCAGCGCAACGATGACCAGCGCGGTCGCGAGGTCAGGCGAACCGAACACGGATGAATGGGAACAAAGGCGCGCGTCCTGTGTCAACCCACACAAACCGGCTGGAACTCAAGCAGACCCGCGGACACTCGGAAGCGCCAGCGTGACACTGCCCCTCGGGAGTATTGGGATGTGCCAAGCAGTACAGTGCGCTCATGCCCTCGCCCGAAGCACGATCGCCAGCTGCGCGCCGCGTACTGGTGATTGTGAACCCACGGGCTGGGCGCGGCCGGGCACTCACCATGGTCTCCGAAGTGGAGGCGGAGCTTCGACGGACTGGCTTTTCGCTGCGGACGATGCTGACCGACCGGCCGGGACACGCTGTCGATCTGGCCGCCGCTGCGCGGACGGACGGAGACTACGCTGCCGTACTGGCCTTGGGCGGTGACGGCACCCTGCATGAATGCGCCAACGGCCTGCTGCGCGACGGACCGTGCCCGGATGGTCCAGCGCTTGTGCCGCTTGCGCTTGGCACAGGGAACAGCTTTGTACGTGACTTTGGCCTCTCCAGCGGTCAATGGCGCCACGCTCTCCAGCGTCTGGCGGACGGACATCATCAGTTAATTGACGCCGCGCGTGCGAACTGGTCCGAGGGCGGGCAGGCTCAATCAGCCTACTTTGTCAACGTATTCGGGACCGGGTTCATGGCATCGGTCGCGGCCCTCACCAATCGCCGGTTGAAGGCGCTAGGAGGATCCGGGTACAACGTGGCAGTCCTGTGGCAGCTTGCCCGCCTGACGGCGCCGGACACACGGATCCTTATTGAAAGTCTAAGCGGCGAACTAACGACAAGGGAGTCGCCGCTCACCCTAGTCGCCATATGCAACACACAGTGGACGGGGGAGACGATGTGGATTGCGCCTCAAGCCAGCGCATCGGACGGCCTGCTCGACGTGTTGACGCTTGGCCGGGTGTCACGGCTGGAGCTGATCCGCCTGTTCCCGCGCATCTTCTCCGGTACTCATCTTAGCCACCACGCGGTAACGCACGAGAAGGCTCGGTCAGTGACCATTGAGCAGAGCGTGCCAAGCCCGCTTCTGATGGACGGCGAGGTAGGGGGTGTGACCCCGGTGACCGTGGCAGTTGTCCCGGGGGCGCTCACAGTTGCGCTCTAAGTGGAACAATTAGGTCACCTTCCAATGGCAAGCACCGTAGCCTCCCGCCCCTTTACGTCTGGAAGAGAGGCACGGCGGACACCGGCGTCAGGCGGGTGGTTCTTCCGGCTCGGCGTTGCAGCCGTGGTCTGCACGTACCTTCTCATTGTCGCGGGCGCCACTGTACGCGTCACCGGCTCGGGCCTTGGGTGCCCAGACTGGCCAACCTGCCATGGGCAGCTAATCCCTCCACTGCAAACCGCGGCGCTGATTGAATACACGCATCGCCTGCTTGGCGCATTCACCTCACCGCTGATTCTTGCCATGCCTGTGGGCGCCTGGTTATTCCGACGCGAGCGGCGCATCCTTCTGCCTGCGCTGGCGCTGCCCTGCTTGCTGGTGCTGCAGATCGGACTTGGCGCATTCGTTGTTTGGCTCGAGCTGCCACCGCTGGCAGTCTTGGTGCATCTGGGCTTTGCGATGTTGATTCTTGGCTCATTGGTGTGGATAACAGCGCTAGCCGTTCCACCGGCCGGCACCGCCACTGCCACTGGCAACGACGTTACGGGCGACAGCAGGCCGACCGCCACACGCCATCCGAGCCGACTGGGAACACTCCTGACCGCAACAATGGTGGCGGTTTTCGCACTAGTACTCACCGGCGCGTACACGCGCGCAAGCGGCGCCAGTATTGCGTGCGCCGGGTTCCCGGGCTGCCTTGTGCCACAGGAGGCGCTCGATGCGCTTCCAAACGACGGCGTGGGCCTTGTACACGTCCATCTGCTTCACCGCACCATGGCGTACCTGATTTCAGCGCTCGTGCTCATGTCGGTATTCGCTGTCTGGCGTCAGGGCGGCCGGCCTGCGCGCATCGCCGCGGCTTCTCTATTGACAAGTGTTGTCGTTCAAGTCGCGATCGGCATCGCCGCCGTCTCTACAGGTTTGCCTACCGTGTTGCGAGGTGCTCATGTCGCCGGCGCAGCGGCGGTCTGGGCGTGCAGCGTGCTGGTACTGGCCATTCATTTGAGATCGTCACGCCCGCGCGAGCAGACGTCGTGACTGTCTCAAGTGCGGTCTCGCGCCCGGCGCGCCTCGGGGTATCCCGGGGATCCATTGGCACAAAACTGCGCGCTTACCTGGCGCTGACCAAACCGCGCGTTATCGTGCTTCTGGAAGTACCTACTCTTGCCGCCATGCTGGTCGCGGGAGACCAGTTGCCGTCGGTCGGGCTGGTCCTGATTACTTTGCTGGGTGGTGCACTCGCCGCCGGTGGCGCGGCAGCAATCAATTGCTACCTGGACCGGGACATAGATGCGCTTATGGGGGATCGCACACGCATGCGTCCCATACCCGCCGGACTTGTTGGCGCGCGCGAGGCGCTTGCGCTTGGGATAGGCATGGGCACGCTGTCCTTTGTGTTGCTCACCGCATTCGCCAACCTGCTCGCCGCAGCCCTCGCCACTTTGGCGCTGCTGTTTTATGTCTTCGTCTACACGCGCTGGCTCAAGCGGACCACGCCAAGCAACATCGTCATCGGTGGCGCGGCTGGCGCCATCCCGCCACTGGTCGGATGGGCCGCGGTCGCGGGTCAGCTCGATCCAGCGGCGTGGATCATCTTTGCCATTATCTTCTTCTGGACGCCCCCTCACTTCTGGGCACTCTCGCTGCTCATTAAACAGCATTACGTCCGCGCAAACGTGCCCATGCTGCCCGTGGTGCGTGGCGACGTAGAGACGCGCCGCCAGATCGTGCTCTATACGCTGCAAATGATCTCGGTCACGCTGCTCCTCTTTGCCATGGGCATGTTTGGGCGCTTCTATCTCGGCGCGGCGTTTGCGCTGGGCGCAGTCTTCCTCTACTACGCCATGCGTCTCTACTGGAAAGCGCAGGATAAGGATGCGTCACGCCTGTTTCAGTACTCCATTCTCTATCTCTGGCTGCTCTCCGCAGCGCTGGTTCTGGACAAACGCGTCTTCATCTAGAGCCCCCATTGAGCCCAGAGCCATCTGGCGCGGGCGGCAAATGGGGCTGCCCTACGCCACGTTGTGGAGCATCAGGAAAATTGTCCAGCCCGTCACCACGACGTAGAGCCAGATGGGAAGCGTAAAGCGCGCGAGTCGCCGGTGGCGAGCGAACTCGCCGCGCAGAGCCCGCCGGAGAGTCACCAGTACCAGCGGGCCAACCGCCACGGCGAGCACTGTGTGTGACACCAGCAGCGCCAGATAGAAGACCCGCACCGGTCCTTCGCCGGCAAACAACTTCGGTGCATACACGAAGTAGCGGGCAACGTACGCCACCAGGAAAAGCCCCGCGAACGTAGTGGCAATGAGCATGGCGCGCCGGTGCCAGACTATCTGGCGGCGCCGGATGAGGACATAGCCGGTGATCAGAAAGGCGCCGCTAATAACAATCAGAGCGGTGTTGAGCGCTGCTACCTGATCAGCCGGCGGAAGTGCCATCAACTCTGATTCTACGAAGTACGCGCCCGACATCGATCCGCCCTCATACGGTTCCCGCTGGTATAATCAGAGACTTCCTCACGAACCTCTTTCACAATGTCAGCGGGCGACGTCACTAATCTCTGGCTGGCCGAAGCGCTCTTCCGCCTCGGCGGTGTGAAATTCGGAGAGTTCACGCTTGGACGCACAACGGTCGGCTCGCCGATCTATGTAGACCCCAAGGTCCTACTGCGCGAGCCGCGCATCCTGGCCCGAGCTGCTCGGCTAATCAAAGCCGAGCTGGAAGCCGGGCTGGCCATGCGCGAACCTCGATTCCACTCCTTTGACCTTGTGGCAGGAGTACCGTTCGGAGGCCTCCACCTGGCAACGGCGTATTCGCTAGCGAGCGACGTGCCCGTGATCTACGGTGTGCCTCCCAAGATGGATGGCGGCGAGCCAAAGATCGAAGGGCGCTTCAAGGAAGGCGAGAGCGTCCTCATCATTGACGACTTGATAACGACTGGCGGCAGCTTGATCGAGACGTTAGGAATCCTTAAAGGGGCGGGCTTAGTCGTACATGATGCGATCGTGCTCGTAGATCGGGGCCAGGGCGGCGGTGAGCGTTTGAAGCGCCACGGGCTGCACCTCGTGCCGCTTCTGAACTTGAGCCAGATGCTCAATTTCTACCGGTCCCGCGAGATGATCACCGAAGAAGATTTCAAGGGTAGTCTTGATTACGTGCGCACGCACCAGGCAGACGACGCCGAACGCTAGCACTCCCAAGCTTCAAAATATGACCGGCGCACCAAAACCGTGCCGGACCTGGTATGCTTCCTGTCCGGTCTTCCGCCCGCGAAACGGCAAGTGAAATTCGCTTGACTATTCGCGAGGAGCATGATAAGATCGTTCGGCGCGAAACGGGACGAGCGATCTCCCGTGTGAGTGCTGAAGCCTTAACAACTGAAGAGTGGAATGGAAGGTTCAATCGCCGAAGATTTGCCGATGAGGTAAATCAGAAGCGGGAACCTCGTCAAGTGAGCGTAGCAAAGTAGGAGCGGATCTCCTCGAAATGTAAGACAGTCAGTCTTCGGACTGAGTAGTTTTTGTATGGAGAGTTTGATCCTGGCTCAGGACAAACGCTGGCGGCGTGCTTTACCAATGCGAGTCGAACGGATTTCTATTTTGAGGGTTTACTCTTGAGGTGGGGATCAGTGGCGTCCGG
>Ga0136611_10000019_pt1 | contig 87779 bp, 78 predicted proteins | sample AntDrymUQ2232306_2_FD_106645 | JGI IMG/M metagenome (GOLD analysis project Ga0136611, IMG submission 106645) | Polar desert sand microbial communities from Dry Valleys, Antarctica - metaG UQ223 (23.06) | ecosystem: Environmental > Terrestrial > Soil > Desert | place: Antarctica: Dry Valley... | reverse complement strand
TCTTGAAACCCCAATGCTCTTGGTTGACGAACATTCGGTAACACCACGACATCAAATAGTTCTTCGACTACGCCCCCAATGTGTAGCGCATGTAATTCGTTGCCCGTATTTAAATCGATAACACCCAAGCCACATTGAGCGGTCATGTTTTTATCTGCGAGACGGCTTTCCACTGACAAGCCTGAAAAAGCTTTTGAACGTAATTTTGATAACCCCACCAAGGCATAGTTTTTCCAGAATGCCAAGCCACGCACAAAGCCGGGACAGAAGGTAACAGGGACAAATTTATCCCCATCCAAATAACCAAACTCGCCTGTACCGGAATTGAGCAACCATAATTTACCTTGATACCATCGCGGCGAATGTGGCATGGATAAACCCGTGGCGATAATTTCATTGCTCGGAATGTGTATCACCACCCCGCCATCCGAACGGTGATTGCGCCAGCCTGCCGCTTCGTCAGTCGTGCTACACGCGGTCACATACATGGGCTCACCGTCTTGCATAGCCAGGCCATTTAGATGACAACGATCTTCAGCCGCGAGTTTGGTAATAAAGGGCGGTTTCCAGATAGGAGCGAAACTGAATCCTGCTTGTAAAGTGGCGACACAACTGAAATCAGTGTTGACAAACAATACCTTCTGCTCGTCGGTAACCACCACATCATGCACATTCAAATCCCCTGTGGTGTGAGATTGACTCGGTACATATAAACGGTCACCGCCCTGGTGTTGCTCGTCTTTTGCCAAACGATTTTCCAGTTGCCAAATCTGGTAGCGGGTTGCCATATAGAGGCTGTCATCGTTTGCATACAAGCCCATGGGCTTATCAAACAAGCGTTCATTAACAGCTAAATGCCGATTCTCTTTACAACCTACTAAAAACAGGCGATTGGTTTGATAGGTGGTGAAAGCAAGGCTGATCTGCTCGTTCTCTAACCACTGATAAAGGTGATTGGTACCTTGCATGGTGACGGCAGGTGGATTGCTGGTAGCTGATTCTTGTTTCATCGATTGTTTTTTTATGTCAAATAGTTGCAGATCTAGCTAAGGGAGAATGTGGTTACAGAGATAAATTTTTTAGCGTAACTATTTTGTTGTTTATACTAAGATTATCCATTAGATAAGTACATAGGCATTTTTGTCTACTTTTGACCTAGGAAGGTTTAATAGTTTTTCTAATCATTCATCCTGACCATGAGTGCTTCGTTAAGTAATATGATGTCGGTATTCTTAGGCGGTTATGCTTTTTAAATTCTTTATTGATAATTGAGTGAACAATTATGGGCAGGGTCTTGGAGCTTTTTGATTCGCGCGTTAGTAACTTTCGCTTCCAGGATAAAAAAGCGGAGCTGCACTTTTCATTTGCTTACATTTATTTGGAACATAATGCGGATGTCGTTTGGAGTCAGGAGGTGAGGGTGCTTATGGATAATTCACAGTTTGAGGCGCCGTTACCAATTCTGCCAAATACTGTGGTGGAGGGCTATTTGGTGCTTGACGGAGAACGTTATGATTCGATCCCGCTCCCACTGCCGCAGAAACTGTATGGTCGAATATATTTGCAATTTGCCGATGAAAGTGTACTGGTATTACAGGGAGAGCATCTGGAAATCCAATTGTTGGGGAAAAAAGTATTTTTGAGCGAACGATCATGAGATGCAAAGAATAAAAGTACGTTCCGAAAGTCATCAGGTAGATAATTCATGGTAAAGGTCTAAATCAGTTTTGATAAGTTACCATTTGGCAGTGTCAAATCTGCCAGCAAAATTTGGTATGGTATTGTTTGGCTAGGGTACTTTATTCTTAATCTGGTAATAATGAATGCTAAAAGTGATAAATTTAGTGCGCTGTTTTATATTTAAGGAGATGAACACAATATGAGCTTTCCATTTCAAAGTGATGCGCTGGGTAAATTAACACTACGGCTCACGGTAGGAATACTAATATTATTCCACGGTGTACATAAGATATTACACCCGAATTCTCTCGATTTTATCAGAAAACAACTTGTTAGCATTGATCTGCCCCAGGCACTGGCTTACGGTGTTTATTTGGGAGAGGTGATTGCGCCGCTCATGATTATTCTTGGAATTTTTGCACGGTTTGGTGGTTTACTCGTTTTCGGCAACATGGTATTTGCATTAGTGCTTGCACATCGCAGTCAATTATTTACCTTTACAGATACCGGTGGATTGGCGCTGGAATTACAAATTTTCTTTTTACTTACAGGGCTTGCGGTATTTTTTCTTGGAAGTGGCAGAATTGCTTTCAAACCAGACTAGAAGCTGCCAGGTTTGAAGCAGATATTGTCACTGCTACGTGAATCCGGCAGGCATCACCAGCTTTCTCTTTTTATTGCTGTTCCTCTTTACTTGGGATAACGATGAATAAAAATTGGTTTTTAACCACTCAGGCTATTTTGTCCAACTTGTGATAATGGGATCCAGCCTTAGGAAGCTCTGAAATCTCCTTGGATTTTCGAGCCGGCCTAAAATCATCAGCGATGATGACCTCCTCTATGGCCACTGCCGCGGTGTCCGCCATCGAAGTGTTTATGCCCACCTCCAGTATGCCTATGTCCTCCATGGATGTGCTGATGTCCACCATGTCGATGCCCTCCATTCAAATGGCTACTCCCACTATTATAGTGAGTATAGCCACCGATGTAGCTTTGGTTGCCATAATATAGCGGCTGATATCTGTAACCGTAATTGGAGTATATTGACGGCTGATATCCATAGCCATACGCAGTTCCTCTGTAATACCCCGTTCCTCCATAATAAGGAGCTGTCATACATCCACTAAGAAAAAGAATTCCAATTACGGTAGAAAGGATAAGAATTTTTTTGGCATTCATCATGTATCTCCACAATAAATTTCGCGTCTATAACGCAATACCAAATCATTTTGGCATTTTGGATTATTGTGCAGGCTCTGAGCTGAATGCTGACTGAATACAAATTGATCCCTGTTAAAAGGGTTCCGTCGCACTAACAGGTCACTGTCAAGAATAGAGCAACTGAAAAAAACAGGATGAGAAACTTGTGAGTCAAATTTACTGGGAGTTACACTGATCGTGATACTTTCACGTTTTCATCCGAAGTAATGCGGAGATGTTGTCAGCAGTTTTGAGTCGATAGGGTTCAAAATTTGAAGAAGATCTTGTCACTCTTGCCTTCATTGTGGCAAGTAATTCACATAGTCAGTGTTTCTTAAGTAGCTAAATGTGCATCTAGAAGTGTCCTAGTGAATTAAACCACTTCACTATCATGCAGGGTTTATTTTGCTAAATTAATGCTTATCGTTGTAATCTTCACGTCGAACACTCCTCTTTATTTAGTGGACTTTGCACCACTACTCTGGCACTTCGATGCTGTTTAGGACAGTATGGGCTTCCATTCCAATATTATTATTCCGCGATTTACAGGATAACCTGGTTAAAAAAAGAGAAAATTATGTCCGTTTCTGATGAGAAAAAACAGATTGACGAAGTCGTGGCGTACCATCAATTGAGTAAACACCATTTCAACCGGTACGCACCGAGTCTCGGGTATCTCGATTGGGCAACGCAACCCGATCCGTTTCGGCGTTATGTCGGCGCAAAAAAAATTCCGCTTCGAAAAATTGAATCCGAGGAATTCTTGGATATGGATTATGAAAGTGTTTTTCATGCGAAAACAGTCAGGCACGATAAAGGTGATTTAAATATCGAGTTGATCTCCCGATTATTTTTTGACAGCCTTTCACTTTCGGCGTGGAAGAGTGCGGGTGAAAGTCGCTGGGCGCTTCGGGTTAACCCCTCAAGTGGCAATTTACATCCGACAGAAAGTTATTTACTCTCAGGGCCGATGGATTCAATCAGTGACGAGGCGTTCATTGCGCATTATTCTTCAGATGAGCATATTCTCGAATTACGGAGTGAATTCGATGTTTCGCTTTGGAACAAATTGCGTAAAGGATTCCCAGTTGAGGTATTTTTTATCGGGCTTAGTTCTATTTACTGGCGGGAGGCCTGGAAATATGGTGAGCGCGCGTTTCGTTACTGCCATCACGATGTCGGCCACGCGATTGGCGCGATCAGTCTTGCAGCTTCTTCGCTGGGTTGGCAGACAACGCTCATTGAGACGCTAAGCAGAGAGGAATTGTCTATATTGTTTGGCTTGGTGGATTCACGCGGTCCAGAAGCGGAACACCCGGACTGTTTGATCGCCCTTACACCGCAAGCAAACAACGTGAATCAAACGAAAATAGCAAAAGACATTATCGATCAATTTCAATTGCTAAGCTGGCATGGGAAGGCAAACCAACTCAGTCACTTCCACGTCAACTGGCCAAATCTAGAGAAGATCGCGGCAGTGACAGCAAAGCCGGATAATGAGCCGATTCTGTTTGAGAATCTTTTGCAAGGTGAAGAGAAAACAATCGAAGCGTATACAAATCGACCTGTCTCTTTTAGAAAGACGGTTCGACAGAGACGAAGTGCCGTCGCAATGGACGGAAAGACGTCGATAAGCCGGGAGCAATTTTACCAGATTTTAAAAAAGACATTGCCGGAAGAGAATCGGTATCCTTACGAAACGCTACCGTGGCTACCCACAGTTCATTTCGCCATATTTGTCCATCGTGTTGAAAACCTTGAACCAGGGCTTTATTTTTTAATCCGCAATGTTGAACAAACGGATTTCTTGAAAAGGGTGATGCGATCTAATTTTCTCTGGGAGAAGCCCGCAGGTTGTCCAGAAAAACTGCCTCTTTTCAAACTGCTGATCGTGGATGTGCGGGATGCGGCGAAGCAAATTTCCTGTCTACAGGATATCGCTGCGGAGGGTTGTTTCAGTCTGGGAATGATCACGCAATTTCAGGAATCTCTTCAAAAATACGGGGCCTGGTTTTACCCGCGGCTCTACTGGGAATGCGGCCTGGTCGGACAGGTTCTTTATCTGGAGGCCGAAGCGACTGGCATTCGCGCCACAGGTATCGGGTGTTTTTTTGATGACCCGATGCACCGCGATATTCTTGGCATTAAAGATCTGAGTTATCAATCGCTCTACCATTTCACGATCGGCGGCGCGCTCGAAGATACCCGGATTGAATCCTGAATCTGAAGCCAAGTAGGGCGGAAACATACGCTAAGAGAACAGATCTGTTGACGCCAATCTAAAACTGATCAGATTGGAAAGATCATGACTTTCTGGGGCCGCACAGTGCAGTCACAATCTCCACCGGATTTTGATATACCTCTCTCTGTTTGTCATATAAGGGGATGGTTGTACCGTTGATGCGGTTCTGCGCTAGTATATCAAGATCGACATCGGCGATGACCACCTGTTCCAGGTTAATCTCTCCTTCTGCAGCAATGCCATCACGTGAAAACGGAAAATCAGATGGGGTCATGATGCTGGCCTGGCCGTAATTCAAGCCCAGCCCCTCTACCGGCAGGTTGCCCACGGTGCTGGCTATTGCAACATAAACCTGGTTTTCGATCGCTCGAGCATGGGCACAGTAGCGCACGCGCAAGAAGCCCTGTCGGTCATCAGTGGAAGAAGGCACAAACAGGATGTCAGCACCCGCTTCGCAAACCTGACGCGACAACTCTGGAAACTCGATGTCGTAGCAGATGAGAATGCTAATGGCGCCGTAGTCGGTTTGAAATAAATGAAGCTTGTTGCCCGCGGTGGTATCCCATTTGTCTTTCTCCCAGCGGGTGCGATGAATTTTATCCTGAGTGAACACCGCGCCCTTGGGAGAGAACATGAATGCGGTATTGTAGAGCAGTCCATCACGCAGATTGGGGTGAGTGCCGGCGATTAGATAGAAATTATATTTCTTGGCTAATTCGGCCATCAGGTCCATGTAGCGCGGCGTGTAGTCATGCATGCGGCGGACAGCGGCCTTGATATTGTTTTCTGTATCAAGAAAGGACAGCAGCTGGCTTGTAAAAATTTCCGGTAGCATGACGAAATTGGGTTTATATTCGGCGGCGGCCTTGAGGGTGAAACGAACCTGATTCTCAAAACCGTCCCAATCGCTGATAGACCTTAACAAATACTGCACTGCAGCGATACGTACTTTCACAAGATAACTCCTTCAGAAATCAGCGTTGGTTTCTTTTTGTTGTAGCGGGGATTAAGCCATACGATCAGCGCGGCATAACCGAGGCTCTCCTGATCTTCTGGAATATATCCACTGACTGTACCACAATAATTAAATCCTTCATGTAATTGAAAGCTGAGTACAGGGTCACGGATGTCGCCCCAAACAACTTTCTGTGCATAAAGCTCAGCCGGCATTTGATCAGCATAATGATGATAGCCCGGCAAACGGCCGCAGGCGATAATGCGTTTTAGGTTAAGCTTGCGACACAGTCGCCGACGTTCCTGATAGAGTGCGTGGCCAATTCCGGAACTTTGTAGTTCTGGATTGACGAATACTTCAGCGGCATATAGCGTTAAGCCATGTGGGTTATGGGTGTCGAAACTGCCGCGTGCGGTGATTTCCTGCCATGTATGTTGGACTTCCCACTCATCCCACGACACTACCAACGAACTAGCTGCGCCGACCAGATGACCATTTGCTTCTGCTACCAGTTGTCCTCGAGAGAAAACTTCAAGCTGGTGTTGTAATAAGTCTTCACGCCAGGAGGGAATGGTTGGATAGACGCGCTTCTGCAGATCTATAAGTGGTTTGATATCGCTAACGCGGGTGTGTCGAACTATGACTTTTAGGCTCATTTTCAGATAAAACCATTGGTAATCAATCAAAAAAAGGGCGGTAGTGGATTAGTCCTAAATTTTAATCCATTTCTTTAATATTTTTAGTCGTTGTTTAGGAGATTCGCAATTAAATCTGAATTCACATTCCATGACAGCCCCTTGATAATTAATGCATCTGACTAAGCTTTAGTGGGGTGGCTCCTCTAACCTATACATTCTGAGAGGAAAAGATTATCCCGCCCGAAAACTTCAACCAGCAACAAAAGTCCTGATTAATTTATGACTCAACTTTTACTATCGTACCCACTGTTGAACTTGAGCTGAATTTAGATGAGTATAAATTGACTCGCGCATACAGCTCAAGCCAACAATAAATAGCGTTATTACACTACGGTTTGGATAAGACCTTATACACTCCTGCGGCAGAAACACCGAACACAACATGAGCAGTCACCGTAATCCAATCCCGCGTTTCAATAAACCATGGGAAAATGATGACAAAACCATACATGTTAATAATGAATAGTCCCAAACCATACAAGCCACCAACGATCAGCGAGTTTTTTATGTCAAGGCGATGAATCAGCCAGGAGAGTAATATAGCGTAGATGATTGAAAGGCCGAAGTGGATCCATGTCGCGATGAACATAATCTGCCAATCCAGTGTGGCTGGGGGTGGTAATACTCCCCGTCCCAATATAATCGCTGCAGCAAAACGTGCATCCCGATACAAAATCGAAGGCAGCGCATCCCAGAATGACCACCAGAGCAATATCTGTGCAATGGTAGAGAATATCCCTGCAGCCATTGCCGCATAAAATGCAGCTAACCAAAATTTAGATGAATGAATTAATATAGTAGATTAGCCAATCTGGATATACTTTAAAGTGTTTTTGTTACAGGATTATTTGGATATTGAGTTCCCACAAGGCATGGTGGAGAATTATTCGGCGTTCCGTTCTTTTCAAACCATTCATCGGAAAAGATAGTCACCATTGAAATGGGATTCAGATCCCTCCGATACATTGTGCATGTGACTTTCATTGATTACTTCCAGCAACTGTGGTCGCAGTGATTGAAGTTTTATCTCGATTAAGTTTTTCATATTCATAATAAGATTACCTTAATATCGCCTCATTGCTTCTTTTGAAAGAAACCTAGCATATCCGATTCCGATTCGCCCGCCCTAATGCGATCTCAATCTTAGCTGTGCTAATTGACAATCAATTAGCTAGAGAGTAGACAGAAGGTAACGAATTTTTTCGTTGCGGTCTTTTCGATCATATTCAAAGAACGAGAATGGATCAACAGATTTTAATCAGTACATATTTGGCTTCAGCCAAAGGAGATTTTATGAAAACGCAATTTTGGATTACAGCGATATTGATCACCTTTTTAATAGCATTCGGTCAGGCGAGTGCCAGTGAAAAAGAAGTAAACAAACATCAAGTGCCCAAAGCGGTACTCGAAGCTTTTGAAAAAGCTTATCCAAATGCCAAAGAAGTAGAATTCGAAAAGGAAATGATTGAAGGCAAAGCCGTTTATGAAATGGAATACACGGAAAATGGCAGAGAATACGAAATTCTGTATGACTCCGATGGATTGATTCTGCAAATGGAAGAAACACTTGATGTCAAGGCACTGCCCGAATCGATAGTTCAGGCCATTTCCAAGGCATACCCGAAAGCGACCATTGAGGACGCAGAAAAGGTGATGAAACCTGATGGAACGGTTACTATTTACGAGGTAGAGATCAAGACGGAAGGAAAAAAACTCGAACTTGAATTGGATAGCAACGGAAAAATCTTGAAAACCGAGAAGGAATAAAGCACCCCGCCGCAAGCACCGGGGTATTAACTGCGCTCTTTAATCCCATCTGCTGGTTTTTAACCAGCTTTCGTTCCAAGGGACGGGGAATTGAACCCACAGAGATTAAGGCAAACCTGGTGGACCGACTCACAGGCGGGTCATGTATGAGGGGTCAATGTTTGTCTGGCGATGATGCTGGATCATGATTTGGGTGGTTCGTCGCGACATAGCGGCGTAGTACTCGAATCAGGACATCAATGCCGTAGCTCCATAGCAAAAATCCACCGGGGACGAAATATTCCCGATGAAGCCATCACAAAGTTTATTCATATCGTTGGCGAGCAGGCCAAACTTGCAGGTGTGGGTCAGGCTGACATCAAGGCGATTGCGAAAGTACTGGAACGCAGTCGTGGCGGGACTCGTAACAAATAACTTAATGACTCTCGATAGCATGGCCCACTGCTTGCAGTGGGCTGTTTTCATCACAGTTGATACACATGAGCATGTTACTGCATGGAGTGCAGACCGATCATATTACCTTCTGTGTCACGGATCAAAGCGATAAAGCCATATTGGCTAATGGACATTTTTGCACGCATTATTTGCCCACCCGAAGAAGCTGCACGAGCTGCCTCAACAGCGCAGTCTTCACACGTAAAGTAAACCAATACACAATTTCCGCCTGATGGCCCATTTTCCATTTTGACCAACGCCCCAGGTGCGCCCATTTGGTCTTTGATTATTGAGAAAGCTCCACAATTCTACGTTCATTTCTTCGGGGCTGCTTAAGTGTTCCAGTTTAACCTGGAAAACCGATTCATAGAAACGCTTGGCCCGATCCATATCTTGTACGTAAATTTCAAACCAGCCAACAGGGTTATGATTCATGCGAATTTCTCCTATAAATGTCTTTAAGTAACAATGCTTTTAAGTCGAGAGGAAGCTCCTGACCAAGCCATTTTGCATACTCAGTATGCGCTTCAAGTTCATTATTCTGCACGGGATGAATTAATACTGAAAGACCCCGCCCCATTTCATCAATGATAGATGTGATGATGTCAATTTCTGCCGCTGGAATATGAATTTCAAACATTGGCTTAGAATGCGGGCCAATCGGTTCCGGAATAAGTCTGCCGACATAGGTTAATTGTGGAATAGCCCTGATGAGATTTTCACGAACCTGCGCGGCAAGCTCGATCTCATCGGGTGAAAAATAAATATGGCCATGGAATATTTGCATAATTTATTTTATAACTTAACTGGGCTGTGGAGAAATGCTTTGTGAACTCATTTATTTTTAAGAATAATAATTCATACTTACATGTTTCCGGGTTGATGCAATTGACACACCCTGCTAAATTTCTTATTGATGATGCATAAAATTGGAGAAGCAGCTGAAAATAGTTTTTAACAGGTATACAAATTAAAGACACTTTCCAATCAATGGATTTATCCTACTCAGTTATCATGAAAAAAGCATTGACTCGATTTTTCTTAATTATTTCTGGCGTAATATTACTCAGTAGTTGCTCAAGTTTATTCTATTATCCCAATAAAGGGCGGTTGTACTATGACCCTAAAGCGATGGGATATACCCCCGAGGATATTTATTTTACCGATATCGCTCAACGGAAACTGCATGGCTGGTGGTTTCCCGCCAAAAAATTTCCAGCAAAAGCAACGATTATTTTTTTTCATGGTAATGCCGAGAACCTGACTTCTCATTACCTGCATATGGCTTGGATTACCGCTGAGGGTTATCACTTATTTATTTTTGATTATCCGGGTTATGGCTTATCTGATGGGAAACCCACACCGGAAAGTTGCCTGGATTCCGGTCATGCAGCCGTCAACTGGGTAGCAAACAATAAATCTCCAGGTGGCCCCATTATTATCTATGGTCAAAGTATGGGAGGGATTGTCGCCCTGCGCACCGCGATGGATAAGAAAGCTGAAATTAATCTAAAACTTGTTGTGGCGGATAGTACCTTTGATTCTTTTCAGCGCATTGCCAGGGCAAAATTAGCGCAAAGTTGGTTAACATGGTGGATACAGCCGCTGAGTTATGTGTTGTTAAGTGATTATTGGGCTCCGGAAGATTTGAAATCACTCTCACCCGTTCCTGTTCTTGTTATCCATGGACTCAAAGATATGGTCGTCGAACCTGAACTGGGTGAGCAAGTCTTTAAAAAATTGGCTGAGCCGAAAACCTTGTGGAGAATTTCTGGGGGTGCTCATACGGATGTGTTTTGGCAACATGGCCATAAGTACCGTGATAAGTTCTTATATTTTTTAGAACATTTAGATAAGCCTTAGGCGCTCGTTTGTTTAACCCATGAATTTTGGAAAACTAAGCAATGCCCCAAGAGGTCTGGCAAGCTAAAAGAAATAATTGACCGAGAAAATGCCTTCATGGTTGTGATCATAGCGGTTGAGTTCCAACCTGAGATCCAGATCTTGTGATAGCGCATATCGGGTTATGAAGTGGGATGTAAAAAAACGCTTACTGTCACCCAGGATAAAAACTTGGTAACTACCGGCTAGTTTGATTCTCAGATTTTTACTGATATCGTAGAATGCGCCTATTTCAACGTCGCCGCCTAAACGATAACTTTGCTTCAAATGACTGGAAAACTCCGTTTTAAGATCAATAAAAGAAAATAACAACAGCGGAGAAAAGAAATCCGGCCGATAGGAAATCCCTCTCCCATAATTCGCTTTGAAGGAGTTGCAATAGTTGCAGTCGTGGTCTCTGAGTGTGTCGATTTCCAAGTCGGCCCGCCAGGAAGGCTTAGTAAACAAGGGATCGTAAGGATTGAGTGCGGTGATCGAGAGAATTTTTGCCTGATCCAGCCGTATGCGCTCGGATTCTAAGTAATATCGAAGCTTAAAATCCATAAAAATGATTTCCGAATTCTTGTCGTACCCCACATCTTTAGCCATCAAATCGTGATAGGCCGGGCGGTAAGCTAATTCCAGAAAAGACTCGCGATCATTGTGTCCCATCCCTAAACGGAAGCGATCCGTACCGTGGCCCAGATTTGGTGGATCGGAAAAGCGGGTTATTGAATCTTTGCCGTCATCAGTAACTTGCAGGCGGCTTCTGGCTAAGAGAACGGAATACGGGATCTTTAACGCTTTGTCGCTTTTTTCCTGCAGGCTGTGGTATTGAAGATAGTCTATATAGGTATCTAACAGTAGTGCCTGTGATCGAGTGGATGAGTAACCAAAAGTAATGCTTTCCGGTGTGATTTCCCCTTTGATCATACCTTGCAATATGTGTTTCTCCTCACTGCTCATCTTGAGACGCTTGTGGTTCATCTGGTTGAGTACGGCGGGTCGATACACGACTTGTTTGACCAGATTCTCCTGCGCCATGACAATTTTTACCGTATCAGCCGGGATAACGCTAAAGAAAAACTGATCTTTCAGTCGCAAATCTGGATTGGCAATTTCCAACAAGGAAAGTACATGGTAAGAGCAGTTTTCCTGGAAATAATAATAGTCAAAATAGGTACCCCCCAATTCCCATAAATGCAGCAGCATGGTGTTTAACTGGTCTTGGGTAAATTTGAGCTCGTACTCCCACAGATCACGGCTTTCCCAATTATTGTATTCCTGCACCTTGGTGTAATAGGGGAAAATGGCAAAACGACCCTGGAATGAGCCGATTAAGCCTTTCAGCGCATATAGAAAAGCATTTTCCGTATCGGGGATGGCAGCATAGTTTGCCCCATAGTTCATTAAGTTATTATCCTTCCCCATTCTCCTGCTATCAATGCGTATCAGGGTGTGGCCAAACATGGATGCGGGATTGTTCATGAAATAAGATGCAAATACCAACGTGACACCGATTGGATCGAGCGTATTCATCCAACGATCGAGGCGATCACATGCTTGTATTTCTAAGCGGCTGGGGTCGAATGCTAATTGCTGATTCAACCATTTGAATCGGGCGGGAAAGTTGCACTGCGGATGTTCTTTGCCTGGTGTAATTTCGGCTAATTGCACAAAAAAGCTGGAAAGTGTTGCTGCTAATTCTGCTTCCGGATCTGTTTTACCTCGTGGAGAATTGAAAAAATCCATCCCATCAGCTTCACTGACCATACCTCCAAGGAATGTCTTGTTGTATTTTAATAGCAGGTGCCAAGACCGCTGGTCACTCAGCTTGTTTTGTCTTGCTTGCTGTTGTAGCTCAGCCAGATAATCGGCAGCGTTTTTATCTTTGGAATGAACAGTTGCAGGAAAAAAACAAAGCCAAAGAAATAATCCAAAGAAAAGACAAACAGGCGGCACAGAAGAACCACAGAAGTGTTAATAAAAATCAACCGGATAAAGGCTTTCACCTATATCCGGTTGTTTGCCATATTTTCTTAATTCAATGCAGATAACTGAATATTGCAGGATTTTGCAAGTTTGGGATGACGAGTCAGCTGATTGTCAAGCTGACTGAGTAATTCAATCGAAGTCGTTTGATCGTTCGCGACTAAATGGTTGAATTTCTCCTGAACCATTGTGCCAAATTCCTGATGAGATTCTGCAGGACATTGGTACAAGCTAGCCAAGGTGTATAGATTTTCACCTTTACCTTGCGCCATTTCTTTAACTAGATTGGTGTAATTCTCTTGCGCAAATACTTCTCGCTCTTTATCCAGCTTTACCAATCCATGGTCGCCACAGTTTGAAGTTCCGGATGTAATTCCGAAAGTTTGAGATCCTGCTGTTCCATTGGTCGTCGCCGCAAAGACTTGCGAAAAGCCTGAGCCTGATCCCATAACCATAGAACCTAGTCCACAACCCGCTGCACCATATCCAGAGGCAAAAACAGAAACAGGAAGTAAGAGTAAAAATGCTGTCAGTGCTGCTAGACTATAACTATAACTATAACGTATCATGATATTTTCTCCATAAAAGGTTGTGCTTTCGCTTCAAACCCGGATTACGTTTCTATGATTTACTGATAGGTTTTGAAGTACTTAATTTTTTGTCATTACACATCAAAAAAATGATCTACGAGAAATAAGCAGATTTTTCAGTAGAGCAATACAGAATGTACTGAACCTCTTACAGGTTGTCAAATATATACTTATCCAGCATTTACATTTTAGAAGACAGATTAAATTGAAGAAATGTGAATAGTTTGTAACCATGGTTTTCACGTTAAGAATGTGCATGGTGTGTGATTTTTACTTAAGGAGCTTCTGAATAACCCACATTTGTTATGCCGAACAGAGCGCGGAAATGACAGCTATTCAGAGGCTCCATATGCTGTTTATATCATTTAAGCCTCAGCTCACAACCATGCCATCAAACCCATTTCCAATGGATGGGTCAATAGGGGATGGTAAGGATAAATACGAATGAAATATTCTTGCTTGCCACATAATTCCGGGGTTAATTTTAGTTCGAACAGATGTTCATCCGCGTCTTGAGTACCTGTGAATTCAAACTTGAAATGCTGGAAGTTACGTAATCGGGTTTTCTTGAACTGACGGCATATCAGTAGTTCAATGACGACATCTTCCGGTGCGAGGCCGTTGAGCTTGGCAGCTACTTTGAAATTGAGCGCCTCATCAAAATTAATGCGTTCACAGAGGGTGTCTGACCGGCGTAGCGTGATGCCGTGCCATGCATTTCTTATTTTGGTTTTCCAAGCGGCGGTATTTTTTGCGCCAGAAAAATCATTGGCTGCGTATAACGCGCTTTTGTCGCTGGCCGGGCGATAGAATTTTTTTACGTATTCGTCGACCATGCGGGTTGAGTTATAACGTGGCAGCAGCGACATCATGGAATGTTTGGCCATTTTTACCCATTCAGGCGAATAGCCGAGTTTGCCATAGCTGTAATACAGCGGGATTACCTGATCTTGCAGGATTTCATATAGTGCGCGGCTTTCTTCCTGATCACGCAGTGTTCCTTCCATATTTTCCGGGCCTGGTTTGATCGCCCAGCCATTTTTGCCATCGTAGCCTTCTCCCCACCAGCCATCCAGCACACTCAAATTAATTGCGCCATTAATACCTGCTTTCATACCTGATGTGCCACTGGCTTCGAGTGGATAGATCGGGTTGTTAAGCCAGACGTCGACCCCGGCGACCAGACGCCGGGCGAGCCGCAAATCATAACCTTCAATTAATAAGAGCCGTCCCTCAAATTCGGGTAAATGGGCAATTTGACTGATATGCCGGATTACGTCTTGCCCTGGTGCATCAGCAGGATGTGCCTTACCGGCAAAAATCAGTAGTACTGGACGTTCCTGATCAAAGATGATTTTTCGCAGCCAGTCGAGATTTTCGAATAACAACGCGGCGCGTTTATACGTCGCGAAGCGGCGTGCAAAACCCAATGTCAGAATGTTGGGATTGATCGGGTCAACAAACTTTAGTAACCGGTCAAGATGCGCTTCGGAACCATGATTTCTGGCATTTTGTTCAGTGACGCGGGAGCGGATGCCATGAAACAACTGGGATTTTAACGATTGCCGCACACTCCAGAATAAATGATCCGGTATCGCATCAATATGTGACCAATACTCGGTATCGCGCATTTTGTTGCGCCATTCATGGCCAAGATAACGATCAAACAAGTCAGACCATTCTTGCGCCAGGAAGGTCGGCACATGGACGCCATTAGTAATATAAGCGATCGGATTTTCCTCCGGATCGATTTGTGGCCACAAATCCCGACAGATACTTGCAGATACATCGCCGTGTATCTTGCTGACACCATTGTGTGTGCGTGAGCCGTGAATCGCCAAGGCCGTCATATTAAAATCCGGGCTTCCGGTTGCATGACCGAGTGCCATGAATTCTTCACGCGTAATGTTAAGGCTACGATAGAAGTTGGCAAAGTAGGAGTGCATCATGTCTGCGCTGAAATGATCATGCCCGGCAGGTACCGCAGTATGTGTGGTAAAAACTGTATTCACCGCTACACTTTCCATGGCGCTGGCAAAATCAAGCCCTTGCTGTACTAGATTGTGAATGCGCTCCAGGATCATAAAGGCGGCATGACCTTCGTTGATATGCCATACGGTCGGTTTGATGCCCAGCGCCTGTAGTGTGCGTACGCCACCTATGCCCAGAATAATCTCCTGCTCAATCCGCATGATTCTGTCACCGCCGTAAAGATTATGCGTGATGTAACGGTCTTGCGGAGAATTTTCCGGCAAATCGGTGTCGAGCAGATAAAGCGTTACATGACCGATTTTTGCCTGCCATATTTTTACAGTGACATGTCGTTGCGGTAGTGCCACTTCGATTTGCACACTCGAGCCATCCGTATGCAATACCGGTGTGACTGGAAGATCTTCAAAATCCGACACGGTGTAGGTGACTTGCTGATTACCCTGACTATCGATGGTTTGAGAAAAATATCCCTGGCGGTAGAGCAAGCCAATGGCGACGAAGGGTAAGTGCAAATCACTGGCTGCTTTGCAGTGATCCCCAGCAAGAATGCCCAGGCCACCGGAGTAAATGGGCAGGCTTTCATGAAAGCCAAATTCAAAACAGAAATAGGCTACTTGGTCTTGTGCGCGTAAGCCATTGATATCATATCGTGCCGATGATTCATCGTGATAGGAGTCATAGGTGGATAAGATACTATTGTACGTAGCAAGAAAAACCCGGTCTTCCGTTGCTTTCAACAGCGCAGACTCATCCACACGTTTGAGAAATGCCTTGGGATTATGTCCAACCGCTTCCCATAAATGGGGATCAAGCCGGGAGAAGAGCGTGCGTGTGGCACGATCCCAGCTATACCACAGATTATTAGCCAGTTCTTCCAGGCGCTTAAGACGTGGTGGGATTTTAGGATTAACAGTAATAGTGAAAGCAGTGCGCGAAAACATGAGGGTTCTCCTTGGTGAGAATGATCTTCTGTGTATCTAGGTGGTTAGTTCATAAAGTGAGGAAATAGACAGGCAAACATGAAATTGTTCAATGTTCAATCTTGATTGAGCAGATTATGGGCCTCTCGCTGGGCGCCCCGCAAGCCGATTCCGGGGTTTGTGATGATATGCACCGGGATTTCATTCATCAGCGCAGAAAATCGTCCTTTATCGCGAAATGCCTGCATAAACCCTCCTGAATTCAGTATATTGGTAATTTTTGGTGCAATGCCGCCTGCAATGTATACGCCGCCACGGCATAATCCGGCCAGTGCGAGATTGCCCGCATAAGCGCCATAAATCTCAGCAAATAAATTGAGTGATTCTATGGCGATTGGATTTCTATGAGTCTGTGCCAGTGTCGTGATGGTGGCGCCGCTATCTTCTTTAAGATTGGCTGCTGATAAACCTGAAGGTATTTCCTGATTCATTTGCAGGAAATTGAAAATGTTGGTTAATCCGGATCCGGATAATAAACGTTCTACCGAGACGTGGCCAAATTTATTCTGCAGTGTTTCGAGCAAGCTAATTTGTAATTTATTGACCGGTGCAAAATCCATGTGACCTGCTTCAGTCGATAATGCAATATAACGGTTTTCCACCCAGGTAAGCCATGCTACGCCCATTCCTGTGCCAGCACCCAGGACGACGCGCATTGCTTGCGCATGGGCTTGCCCTGCTTGTAGCGTTACCAGATCGTCTGGAGACAGCCTTTCAACGGCTAATGCGGCTGCTTCAAAATCATTGATGAGTTTGACATTGGGAATTGAAAATTCACGTGCAATGTCACTGCTATTGATTTGCCAGAGTAAATTGGTTAGTTTTACTTGTTGTGCCATGATGGGTCCTGCTATCGCAAAACATGCTGCAGCCGGAGGATTTTTTGTTCCGGCTCTATTTAGGAAATCTTTCAGAATGTCAGAATAATTTGCGAACGTATGACTGTCATATCGGTATGTGAATTGTTCATAGACTTCTTCACCTTTTATTTCAGCCAATTGCAGAATGGTTTTGGTGCCACCGATATCACCGTAAATAAGTTGTTTGTTCAAGTGCTTATCAGTCCGGAAATTAATCTAAAAAATTGCTTGAGAAGCTGGTAAATAACTTTAGCAGGCCAGACTTGATAGTATACATCGACTCGTATGCTTTCATTGGTTTTGCTGTTGTTTGGCATACAATAGAACATTGGTACATTTTCCCCGATATTGGAAAGAGTTGGTTTTTTTAATCTTTCAATGGGTAATTTATTCAGTATTTTATTAGAGGCCTTATGACTGATCCACTGATTATCGCTAAAACCAGTAAAACTGACTTGGTGCTTTTACCCGCGATGGCAACACGCCATGGTTGTATTACCGGTGCGACCGGTACCGGCAAGACGGTTACCCTGCAGAAGCTGGCAGAGAGTTTTTCCAGTATCGGTGTTCCGGTCTTTATGGCGGATGTCAAAGGCGATTTAACGGGTATTTGTAAGCCTGGGTCGCTTTCTGACAAAACGCAAGCTCGAATCGATTTATTAAAAATGGATCTTCCACAATGGGAAGGTTGTCCAGTAACATTATGGGATGTATTACAGGAAAATGGCCATCCTCTGCGCGCAACGATCTCCGATATGGGGCCGTTGTTATTGGCGCGTCTGCTGAATCTGAATGAAACACAGGAAGGCGTACTCGTATTGGTTTTTAAAGTGGCCGATGACCATGGTCTGCTGCTGCTTGATCTGAAGGATTTGCGTGCATTGCTGCAATTTGTCGGTGATAACACTGATCAATTCAGAACACAGTATGGCAGCGTTTCATCGGCTTCAATCGGTGCAATCCAGCGCAGTTTGCTGCAGATAGAAGAGCAGGGCGGAGACAAGTTCTTTGGTGAGCCGATGCTGAATATCGAGGATTTAATGCAGACGATTGATGGCAAAGGTGTTATCAATATTCTTGCGGCTGACAAACTATTAAATTCGCCGAGATTGTACAGCACCTATTTGCTGTGGATGTTATCCGAATTGTATGAAAATTTACCGGAAACCGGTGATCGTGAGAAACCCAAATTAGTATTCTTTTTTGATGAAGCGCATCTGCTGTTTAGCATGGCATCGCCCGCCTTGCTGGAGAAGATCGAACAAGTCGTGCGTTTGATTCGCTCCAAAGGCGTGGGTGTTTATTTTGTCACACAAAACCCGTTTGATATTCCGGAAAAAGTGCTGGCCCAACTGGGTAATCGTGTGCAGCATGCGTTACGCGCATTTACCCCGCGTGATCAGAAAGCAGTGAATGCGATTGCTGAAACCATGCGGCCTAATCCGAAGTTAAATGTCAAACAAGTTATTCTTGAGCTTTCAGTCGGCGAAGCACTGATCTCTTTTCTCGATGCGGATGGATCGCCCGGTATCACTGAACGTGCTTTTATACTGCCCCCGGTCAGCCAGATCGGGCCGATTACCCCGGCTGAACGAAAACAACTGCTGCAATCATCGATTGTGGCGGGTGTGTATGAACAGGAAATCGACCGGGAGAGCGCTTTTGAATTATTGCAAGCACGAGCTGGCACTGAAAATGTGCCTGACAGTTCATCCAAATCTGCAAGTTCAGAGATCCTGAAACAGCGAGCAGGAGAAGGAATTTTGGGAGAGCTGGGCGATTTATTATTGGGTTCATCCGGTAAACGCGGTGGCCGCCGCGAGGGGGTCATCGATGCTTTTGCAAAGAGTGCTGCCCGCTCGGTGGGTTCCTCTATCGCCCGTGAAATTACCCGCGGCTTGCTTGGATCACTATTAGGTCAGAAACGGCGCTAGATCTAGCTGATTAACTCGATGAGTTTTAGTGAAAGCTGGGGCTTCTGAATCATCCTATTTGTCATTCCGAACACCGTGAGGAATCTTTGAGAATTAACAATGTAGATTTCTCGCAATGCTCGAAATGACAGTTGGTCAGCGTTTCCTAAGCAAAATCCGCCGTCAAATTAATCCCGACCAACAAAACCGCTGCCTCAGGGGAAGCCGCTGCATCACTGGTGTAGGTATGAAAACCGCCATGGATACCGCCATCTGCCCAGTCATCGTGGAGAACGACCCGATCACCTTCATTGCCGTTGACTTTCAGGGTATTGCTGGTATCCGACAGATTGAGCACATCCGCTGCGGTTAAAGTCAATGTTTTGTCACCGCTACCACCGTGCAGGTAAATGATTTCGATGCCATTGATCTTGCCGCGTACATCGGCTAAATCCAAATTCAGATTCAAGTTGCCGCCGCCCAAACTCAGGACGTCGTTGTTACCACTACCACCGTCCACTAACTGGAAGCTAAGATCGGATACCCTGATCCTGTCATTACCTGCGCCGCCATGAAACACATCCGCCCCGCCCCGACCGATCATCCTGTCATTGCCATCACCCCTCTCGAAGCGTTCTGCCGCCGAGGTGCCCGTGAGATTATCATCTCCGGGAGTACCCTGATAGACTACTTCACCGCTAAAGTTGCTTTTGCCAAATATCACGTAACTGGCACCGGTAAAGTTATCAGCGCTGGGCGCGCCGACAAGTAAATCATCAAAACCATCACCATTGACGTCCCCGGCGCCGCTCACCAATTTACCCGAAGCATCACCTGCCGCCACCCCATCCAGGCGGAACCCATTGCTGCCATTGAGACTGGACAAATCTAACGTAGCATCAAAACCTGAAGCCTTGCCAAACACCACGTAACTGGAACCAGATGCATAGCCGTTCAGATCAGCATGATCAGCCAAGTGAGCACCGATAATCACATCATCAAAACCGTCGCCGTTGACGTCCCCTGCATCACTAACTGAAAAACCCGAATAATCATCAGCCACCCCATCTAGGCGAAAACCGTTGCTGCCATTGAGGCTGGATAAATGCATTGCAGCATCAAAACCGGAACCCTTGCCAAACACAACGTAACTTGAACCGGTATGACCTCCGTTCAGATCAACATCCGGAGCACCAATAAGCACATCATCAAAACCATCGCCATTGACATCCCCTGCGCTGCTGACCGATTTACCCGAAACATCAAGTACCGCCACCCCATCCAGGCGGAACCCATTGCTGCCATTGAGACTGGACAAATCTAACGTAGCATCAAAACCGGAAGCCTTGCCAAACACTACATAACTGGAGCCGGTGTAACCACTGTTCCGGTTTGCAAAGGGAGCGCCGACAATCACATCATCAAAACCGTCGCCGTTAACGTCCCCTGCATCACTAACTGAAAAACCCGAACCATCATAAGCCATCCCGTCTAAGCGAAAACCATTGCTGCCATTGAGGCTGGATAAATCCATCGCGTCACTAAACCCTGAAGCCTTGCCAAACACCACGTAGCTCCAACTCCGACCATACGCACCGATAATCACATCATCAAAACCATCGCCGTTGACGTCCCCAGCCCCAGAACTGCTAACAGAGCCCGAAAAATGAGTTGCCGCCGCCCCTGCTAGAGAGAAACCGTTACTACCATTAAGACTGGATAAATCTAACGTAGCATCAAAACCGGAAGCCTTGCCAAATACTACGTAACAGGAACCGGAATAATCGTTGGTCCGGTCAATAACAAAAGTACCCACCATCACATCATCAAAACCATCACCATTGACGTCACCTGCACTGCTCACTGAACTAGAAGCGTTGGCTTCATTCGCCGCCTCCCCATCCAATCGAAAACCGTTGCTGCCATCGAGGGTGGATAAATTCATTGCAGCATCAAAACCGGAAGCCTGGCCAAACACTATATAACTGAAGTTAGCATCGTAGTTATTCCCACGCGTAGCAATAATCACATCATCAAAACCATCGCCGTTTACATCCCCCGCATTACTAACTGACCTACCCGATAAATCATACCCCGTCCCATCCAGGCGAAAGCCATTACTGCCATCGAGATCGGCCAAACTGATCACGCCAGCATTCGGCCGATCCGTATTCACAGCCGTATCTACCCGCACTATCGTCCCCTGATTGGTATAAATGTGATAGTTGCCATCAATGCCGCCATCCGTCCAGTCATCTTTGAGCCCATTAACACGATCTCCCGCATCGCCATTGACTGTAAAAGTATTGGTGGTATCTGACAAACTGAGCAAGTCTGGCAACGTGAGTGTTAATATATTGGGCCCACTACCGGTTAGATCAATCGTTTCGATGTTGTTGATCGTATCAATGAAGTTGGCCAGATTCAGATTTTTGTTGGCACTCGTTAATTCAATCGTGTCGGTGCCAGCTCCGCCATCTATCGATTGGAAGTCAAGATCCTGTAACGCGATGGTATCGTCACCGGCACCACCATGGAATACATCCGCCCCGCCAAGGCCACTCATGCGATCATTACCGGTACCCGCTTCGAAGCGTTCTGCCACGGAAGTGCCCACAAGGTTATCATCTCCAGGTGTGCCCAGATAAACCGCCTCTCCGGTGAAGTTGCCACCAAATATTATGTAACTCGAGCCGGAAGTATCGCCATTCGGGTCAGAGCCGGGAGAACCAACAATCAAATCATCAAAACCATCACCGTTAACATCCCCCGCACTGCTGACGGGAAAACCGGAATTACTACCATAATGATCAACATACGATACCCCAGTCAGGCGAAAACCGTTACTCCCATCAAGACCGGTCATATCCAACTGAGCACTAAAACCTGCAGCCTTACCAAACACCACGAAGCTCCGACCCGAAGAAACGATAATCATATCGGAAAAACCATCGCCGTTGAAATCCCCGGCGCTGCTAACAGAGATACCCGAAAAACGAGACGCCGCCCCCCCATCCAGACGAAAACCGTTGCTGCCATTGAGACTGGATAAATCTAACGTTGCATCAAACCCCGAAGCTTTACCAAACACCACGTAGCTCCTATTAGAAGCACCGATAATCACATCATCAAAACCGTCGCCGTTAATATCCCCTGCACTACTAACTGACTTGCCCACATAATAAGTCGCCCCACTGCTAAATAAAGAGAAACCGTCGCTGCCGTTGAGACTGGGTCCATCCACCGTGGCAGAAAAACCGGAAGCCTTGCCAAACACAACGTAACTGATGCCGCGGTAATTAGATTGACCGCTATAAGCACCAGGCTCATCAACAATCACATCATCAAAGCCATCCCCATTAACATCCCCTGCATCGCTTACTGAACTATCAATATTAGAATGATTATTCAGGCGGAAACCGTTATTGCCGTTGAGATCGGATAAATTTATCGCAGCACTCAAAGCGGAAGCCTTACCAAACACCACATAACCAGAGCCAGAATAATCACCAATAATCACATCAGAAAAACCATCTCCGTTGACGTCCCCGGCGCCGCTCACTGATATACCCGAAAGACCCGCTGCCGCCAACCCATCCAGGCGGAAACCGTTATTGCCATCCAAACTGGACAAATTCGTTGCAGCACTAAAACCGGAAGCTTTGCCAAACACCACATAACTGGTGCCGGCGTTGTAAGTGCCGTTCGGGTCAGCACGGTTCGCACCAATAATCACATCAGAAAAACCATCACCATTGACGTCCCCGGCGCCGCTCACCGATTTACCCGAAAGATCACCTGCCGCCACCCCATCCATGCGGAAACCGTTATTGCCATCCAAACTCGACAAATTCGTTGCGGCACTAAAACCGGAAGCTTTGCCAAACACCACATAACTGGAGCCGGATCTCTCGCCGTTCGGGTCAGCAGCGTAAGCACCAACAATCACATCAGCAAAAACGTCGCCGTTGACATCCCCGGCATTGCTGACTGAGTCGCCCGATAAATTACCCGCCGCCACTCCATCCAAACGAAAACCGTTGCTGCCATTAACAATGGATACGTTAATAATTGGTATTGCCATGATCATGACTCCTTGCAAAATTATTGATCAATAAATCCACTGGAAAGAATTAGCATAAGATAAGCAGCATCACGTTATTTCATAAAATAATACCGTCAGATACTATGCCTAAAAAATCCTATTGACCACTGGGTGGTTTTTGTGGTTGATATGAATTAAACCCAACCAGGAATCAAAGAAATAGAAAGATCTGTATCGATTGAAATTTTTGGGAGCATTCGCCTAACGGAGATCCCGATGGCGATGGTTTACAACAAAAATGCCTGAAAAATAGGCAACAACAGAAGGCTATGCTGAAGTTGCTCAGAAAATACAACTGCCGCGCAAGCTGTGAAACAATCATATTTCACCAATTTAATTTAGCCTAACTCCGGTTTGTTTTTCGATTGATAATAGCAAGCGCTTATCGATGTGGTATCTTCGAAAATCATTACGCTAGATAGTAGATTGTTTCTGGAACATTTTACCAAACGGTTGCCGAGAGTATCTTGCGGAATCATTATTTATTATACTTACAGACAAATTGATCACTATCCTTGCTATGAAATTTCATCAAGGAATCCTTAATCAAATTTTCCCTGACTATTAACTGCCCAAAGAGTTTAAATAATGACATTCAATCTGGATAATTTTTATGAAGTCAACCGCCGCATATTGATCTGGCTCATCCTGATCGGCTTGTTATGGCTTTTGCGTGACTTTTTTGGACTGATCTTTATCACATTTGTACTAATTTTTATTGCTACGCCGTTGGTGCGCATTGGCCGAGACAAATGGAAACTACCTCACCGCGTGTCTCTGATTTTGGTATATATCTTTTTTCTTGTAGTGCTGGGAAGTTTCTTTCGCTATGTAACCCCCAGTGTGATCGGAGAAGCCACTCGTTTCCTGAACAATTTCAGCGAAGTACAGTTGAAACTGGTAGAGCTGGAACGGGACATCAGTAGCAAGTATCCAGGTCTGGAGCGTTCCCTGCACGGCTACGTGCGTAGCATTCTGGATGAAGATAACTTGAAGGTTATTGACAGGGAACTGAATATGTTCCGGTTAACAATGGATTTTCCCGTTACGGATCAGCTGGAACAGGTGGACGATCACAACATGATTACCGAGAACACGCGGGAAAATCTGAGAAAATACTACAATAAGGAAACAGAATTACTGGTGGATTCCCTGATGACAAAACAGATGAGTAAAGTCCGCGAGGAGCTACCTAAGCTTATCAATTATCTCTATCAAGCGACGGGCACTATGTTGCTCGCATTGTTGTTCAGTTTCCTGATTTTGTTTGATAGTGTTCGGTTGGGTGATCTGATGAAAAGCCTGCATGATTCACGGCTCAGGGACTTCTATCAGGAAACTGCACAGCCGGTCGTCCGCTTCGCCTATGTGGTTGGCCGTGCCATCCAGGCGCAGGCGATGATTGCGTGTGTCAATACCTTCTTGACGATGATAGGCCTGATAATTCTGGGTATCCCATCCGTCGCGCTGTTATCGCTGATTGTTTTCGTATGCAGTTTTATTCCGGTACTGGGCGTGATCATTTCTACGGCACCGATGGTGCTGGTTGCGTTGAATACCGGTGGATTGATGCTGGCGATCGCAGTCGTGGGATTGATTACCGTCATCCATATTATCGAGGCATACGGTCTCAATCCCCTGATTTATGGCAAACACCTTAAGCTCAATCCGGTGCTGGTGCTGATTATCCTGCTGGTTGCTTACCACAGTTTTGGCTTGTGGGGAATGATACTGGGTGTTCCGGTCGCTTATTACTTTATTCATGACGTGTTTGGCGTACCGTTGTGGGATGAGCGCCGATTAGAACCTAACACAGTCTCCAATGTGGCCGAGTGACGCAATCAAGTGTTTGTGTCAGCGCTGTATTGAAATACAGCGCTATCGAGTATGAGTAGCCAGTTTACGTAAATCGGCTTCCCAATCCTTTAGCTTGTCATGGGCATGCTGGCGTTGAATGGAACTGGTGCTGTTGTGCACGCGTGCCACAAAGGCGCAGTTGTATTCAGTCAATCTTACTTGGTAGTCGCGGTAGTCGGCATCGATGGAGTGTTCGACATGCCCGACCAGCATGCGTAGTGCAGTGGTGACCTGCTCGGCCTCGGTTGGCGCGGTGGCTAGCCGTCGCAGTGTCAGCAGGGTGTCACGCTGCCGGCGTTGGCGTTCGGCCAGCCAGGCTTCGGCATTGAAAGGCGACGTTGCCAGGCTGGTGGCGATCAAGCGCTGCTGAGCGTCGTCAATGCTGCCATAAATATTCTCAGTGCGTTTGACAGTCCGCTTGATCGACGCTTCCAGCCGTTCTTCGGCATGCGGTTGCAGGTAGTCACGGCGGAACTCCTCGTTGCCTTTGGCATAGTGTTGCTCAATATGGCGCCACTGCGTCTCGCCCAAGCCCAACACCAACGGTGCGCTGAGTTGCAGCGCATGATCGCGAGCCGGTGCGACGATGTTTCGCAATTCCTCGGACCAGCGACAGACCTGGGCGGGTGTAACCGGATCGCCCACCTGGCTGCGTAACGTGGACAGCCAAGCAGCATATTCCGGAAGCTGGGTAGTACGATGCCAATCAAACCACTGGCGAATCGCCTCCTTGGCATGTGGAGCCTGTTCACTGCTGAAGTCGACGTAGCCGTCGAGCCACCACCACACCAACTGCGGCCCTTGATTGTAACCCACGCGCAACATGCTGCAACCACCGAGCAGCAACAGCAAACCGATAATTACGCCCCTCGCAAGAGATGTTCGTAGGGTATTCCACAGTGTGATCAGCGGTTGCCCATCAAAAGATGAATAAAGGCGAGTTTTACAATCAAACATTTCGATGCTCACGGGATAAAAATCCCCAATAGATTTTTACGCATAGACAAAAACGGATATCAATCATCAGACTCCCTAAATTGTTAGGATTAATTTCATGTTCAACGATAAGATTATAGATGTTTCCACTATTTGAGCATTCATTTCTGCCGTGAAACCCATAATTCGACTTTTTTATGTTCACGATCCGATGTGTAGCTGGTGCTATGCGTTTAACCAAAACTGGACTGCGTTGCAACAGGATTTGTCGCGAGATATTGAGATTGTTTATCTTGTTGGCGGCCTGGCACCGGATACCACGGAACCAATGCCGCTCGCGACGCAAAAAATGGTGCAGCAGGCCTGGCAGCGCATCGAGCAAACTGTCCCCGGTGTTCACTTCAACTGGGATTTCTGGTCACGCAATACGCCGATTCGTGCGACTTATCCGGCATGCCGAGCCGTACTGGCGGCTAAAAAGCAATGTGCAGAATCCGAGCCGGAAATGGTGCGGGCGATTCAAACGGCATACTATCAGAAAGCCATGAATCCATCCTTGGCAGCAACCTTGCAGGACTGTGCGCGTGAGATTGGGCTGGATACGCAAGCTTTTATCGAAGATCTCAGAAGTCCGGCGATAGAAAGTGAGCTACAGCATCAAATGCAACTGGCAAGAAGTATGAATGTTTATTCCTATCCGTCTTTGCGGCTGGTGCATAATAATACTGTATATCCGATTGCTGTCGATTATTTGGATCATCGAACCATGCTGAATCAAATGAAATCAATTGAATCTGTAGTAGCTCAAACTTGATCTGATATTGACTGACTGAACCGATTTATTACGCAAACTTTGGCGATTCAAGATGGTAATTCTCCTGCAGCGAGGAAATCGCCTGCGGGATTTTCACGAAGGCTGATGTATTCAACTCGCCATTGGTCGACTTTGCGAAGATCAGCTAAGGTCAAATGAGTGTCAGCAACAGCATTGCATTTTTCGAGTGCAATTTCTTTTGTGAGTTCTGGCGCTCCATAAGAGCGATGAAATAGATCTGTCAGGTCATGTGCGATTTTCTCAGCAGCATTCCTGGCCGTTTGTCCACCGTCTGTTGCATCATAGACTACTGAAACCGAAAGAAAATACGGTTCATTTTCAGGCAGTTCTCTGGCTCGCTCACCACCCAAGTCAAAGAACAGGCCTACCAAGTGAGTGCTCACCGGTTCTAGAATCTGGGCAATGTGATTTTCAACAGATTTCTTTTTAATCTGTTTCCTCAATCTCTTTTCGAATGCATTCGGAAAAGCGGGCCGTCCATAACGAGCCGCTAGCCACTGCTTCAGTCCCCGTTTTTCGTCTGGATCCAGAATAAGATCTCTGTCAAGGCATCTACTTTTGGCAAATTTTTCCTTTGGTACATCCTTACGATCTGAATGACAAAGCTGGATGCTGACTTCTTCGCCTGTCAGCCTTGAAAATATAAGATGAAGGCAGCGAGGATTTCGGGCTCGAGCATACATCGGGTCGACTTTATGAATAACGGTACCGGCAATAACCTCGACCTTCAGTTCTGCATCATGTGGTAAATCACAATCATGCGAAATGACCACTATGCGTTTGTCGGATTTTCTTGATTCAACCAAACCAAGTGCGAAAGCTTCTTTGTCGACCAGAACACTGCCTTGCCGCCATTTCGTGTCGCGCCCGAACATTTATCTATCCCTAGCTATCTTGTTCAGGTGAGCCAGGGATAGAAACATAAGATTGCCAATCGCTAGTCGGCTTGGCCTTCGAAGATGCTAAACCTGATCGCTTATAGGATGCTTCCATTGCTTTCGCCTCGTCGATCAAAGCTGCAACTTGCGCAGTACAATCTTCACCTGTTTTTAATAGATCCATTAATGATCGTCCATTAAAGGTTTTCATCTTAAGCAGAGAACCTGCACGAGAAATTTTTGCTGCATTAAAGGCATCGGCAATTTGACTTAATTTTACGATTCGATGCAGCTTCTCTGGCTCCGGGATTGAATCACCTGATAGCCATTTATAAACAGCTTGTCGCGTGATATCGAACAGATTGGCAAGGTCTGCGACGGAAGGACTGAGCACCGAACGAATGTTCTCAATATGTTCCACAGATGAACGGACATCAGGTGCCGAGAAGTGGTCGCTGGACTCTGCCGACTTATCGACAACGAATGTCACACGTGGCTGAATATGGTGACGCCATTCTTCAGTCCTATCCATTGAATAGGCACTGCCTGTGCCAACCAGAAGAGTACTTATAACCGCAAAAGCGGTCTTAGTGTGATTTATTGATTGAAGTAGTTGTGTTCCGGCTTGTATCGTGTACATAAATAATTCCAAAAATTATCAAGCCCAAACTTTCCTGGCGTGATCGGTGGTAGTGGCTTTGAAAGCGAGTTTTATAGTCGCATGTAGTTTAACGAACTGATCGTGTATTTTCTTGAAATCTAGAGGTATTCTACCTTCGACAAAATGATCCGTATCTATTATTGCGTGAGATACTGCGTCTTTACTTTCAAATCGTTTCATTGGCACTAAACCGTTTGGAACCATATCGGGTGGGTAACCCAACGAAGAGGTCGAACGATGAACTCTAGCCACCAAGGTGCCTTGGGGCAACAGTGGTCCGCTTTCTGTATTAAAAACAGATTCGCTTAGTGCGTATCGCTGCATTGATCCAAACTCGACACCGTGAAGTCCACCTGCTAGATATTCATTCACTGATTCATTTGCAGAAGGTAGTACTGCATCAAGATAACGTAGCCCTAATCTACTTAAGTGATCGAGCTTAACTACTTCATGGACCGCTTTTAAGCCACGCAATAATTCGGGAATAAACTCATTATGTGTCTCGTAATGAGTAGTGTGATACGTCAGAGATGATTGACTGAGAATAAATCCTGACTTTCTGTCGGCTTTTGTGATCAGCCAAGTGTGCATTTGTATTACTTTTGGTTCTGCTGGAGCTCCCCCTGAGGTGGCAATAAATTGGAGTTGCGTGACTTCCTGGGGTTCAAAAAGCGTGTAGCCTCTACGACGAAGAATATCCTGCACATCGTCGACATACTTCGCCATGGCTGCCACAGGATTGAACTGCGCTTGAGCTAATGCGTAGTAGACTGGCGCATTGGACATCTTTTCGCTCATAACTTTTCCCTTAATCAATGGTGGTCGTACAATGGCGTGCTTAGTTTACATTTTGGTTGTCAGTTTACATCCTGGTTGGTGTTATATGCAAGGGGAAGTTCTTCGAGATAGTGAATAAAATGATTCAAAATACATTACGCGTTGTTCGCTCTTGGCCGGGAGCTGGTATTCCAATGATGCTAATTATCAGTACTTATTCAATTCTATTCCTGAATATGTCAGATTAATTCCAGACTTTACTCACTCAAAAGAAAAATATTTCTTTAACTTATCCATGAAGCTGTCTGAATTTTCGTGGGTTGTCTCATTTTTTATGGCTAATAAATTTTCCATAGTCAGTTGATAAATCTTCGATAGTTGCTCGAGGTCATCAACTTCAACATGTTCATTCAGCTTGTGAATCGTTGCATTGAGCGGGCCAAATTCGATCACTTGTGCGCAGATATCCGCGATGAACCGACCATCTGACGTGCCGCCGGAAGTGGAGAGTTGCGGTTCGATCGTGGTGACTTGGGTAATGGCGTCACACATAGCATCGGCCAGTTCACCTTTGGGCGTGAGAAACGGTTTGCCGGAGAGCTCCCACGCTAATTCATAGTCAAAACCATGCCGGTCGAGGATTTCATGCACGCGGGCTTTGAGCGATTCGATGGTGCTGGCGGTAGAGAAACGGAAATTAAACAATAAATTCAGTGTGCCGGGAATGACATTGGTGGCACTGGTGCCGGCATTGATATTGGAAATATGCCAGGTTGTCGATGGAAAATATTCATTGCCTTGATCCCACTCGGTTTGTGCCAATTCCGCAATGGCAGGAGCAGCCAGATGGATGGGGTTTTTGGCCAAATGCGGGTAGGCGATATGACCTTGTACGCCTTTAATGGTCAGATTGCCGGACAGAGAGCCGCGTCGACCGTTTTTGATGGTGTCTCCCAATTTGTCGGTACACGTCGGTTCACCGACAATGCAATAATCGAGCAATTCTCCACGTGCTTTGAGCGTTTCAACCACTTTGACCGTGCCGTCGATTGCAATACCTTCCTCGTCGGAAGTGATCAGCAGCGCAATAGATCCAGTATGATTAGCGTGACTGGTCACAAAGGCTTCAATAGCGGTAATAAAGGCTGCGAGTGAGGATTTCATGTCCGCCGCGCCGCGACCATACAACCGGTTATCGCGAATGGTGGGGGTAAACGGGTCGCTGTCCCATTGCTCCAGCGGGCCGGTGGGCACGACATCGGTATGTCCGGCAAAACAAAGCACCGGGGCCGTATTGCCACGGCGTGCCCAAAGATTATCGACGTCACCAAAGCGCATTTTTTCAATGTGGAAACCGAGTTTCTCCAGGCGACTGATTAGAATCTCCTGGCAACCGCTATCGGATGGTGTCAGTGATCGGCAGGCAATGAGTTGTTGAGCAAGCGTAAGTGTGTCATTGGACATAATTATTTTCCTGAATGTAAGAACTTAAATGATCTGTTTAAGACTCAGATTACTTTCATCTATGATGATGTCATCCACGATAGATCCTCTTGGATTTTGCGGTGCGCTTTCAGTTGATATTGGAATCAAGGCAGCAAAAAATAATTTGTTTTTGATAGTTGACCTGAAAAAGTTGCACGATCACAACACACAGAAATAGTAAATATTAACGCAAGTTTTTTCATATCAATTTCTCTTCTGACCGCAAAGAACCTGATTATATATTACGATACGGCTCAGTGATGGCCTAAGCCCGGAGTTTTTGTCTGTTGACATTAAAATGCAAAACAAGCGCAACCTAGCGGACCCCAAAATGGATCTTTGGGTGTATGTGCGATATGGGAGTGAGGATAGCCATGTTCCAGACACAGATGGCTGGCCATCGTTGTCGAATTCGTGTGCGCATGATGGTGTCCGCCATAGGTTCTAACGGGCGACCAATCAGGGCTTGCCGGGGGTAGCGGTGGAGCCTGGTCTTTAAAGTCGCCAGCCCCGTGAACCACATTGCCGCCGACCATTGTCAAGATCGACGTGATGTTCTTAATTTCTTCGTCCGCTACAGAAAAGTAATCGGCCGATAATACTGCGAGATCGGCGTATTCACCCAGCATGATCGCACCTTTGACGTCTTGTTCGCCTGAAAACCAGGCGCTACCTTTAGTCCAGAGCAATAGCGCTGTTTCCCGGTCGAGTCGCCGTTCTTCAGGGTAGAGGCATAAGCCGCCGAGTGTCTTGCCAGAGACCAGCCAGTACAACGATACCCACGGATTGAAGCTCGCTACGCGTGTGGCATCGGTGCCGGCGCCAACGGGAACGCCGGCGGCGAGCATGTCGGTAATGGGTGGTGTGAATTGAGCTTCCGTTGCGCCATACCGTTCGACGAAGTATTCGCCTTGGAATGCCATGCGGTGCTGTATCGCGATGCCGCCACCCAGGGCTTTAATACGTTCGATATTATTGGGCCGGATTGTTTCCGCATGGTCGATGATAAAACGCAGGCCGTTGAAGGGTATATCCTTGTCGACTTTTTCGAACACATCCATAAACCGGGAAATGGATTCGTCATAGGTGGCATGAATTCGGAACGGCCAGCGGTTCTCAGCAAGTAGACGGGTGATTCGTTCCAGCTCTTTGTCCATGTCACCTGCAAGCTCGGGTCGTGGTTGTAAAAAATTTTCGAAATCGGCCCCTGACCACACAAGATTTTCACCAGCGCCATTCATGCGCAGCATCGCATCGCCCTCGTCCGGTTTAACCATTCCAGCCCAGCGTTTGTAGTCGTCATACTCCGCACCAGGTTTTTGTGCGAATAAGTTATAAGCAATGCGCATCGTCATCTCGCCGCGCTGATGAATCTCCTGAATGACTTTGTAGTCGTCAGGATAATTCTGACCACCACCGCCAGCGTCGATCGCGCTGGTGATGCCCAGGCGATTGAGTTCACGCTGAAAATGACGCGAGGAATTAAGCTGATCTTCAAATGACAACGTCGGACCCCGTGCGAGGGTGGAATACAGAATCAACGCACTGGGTTCCGCCAGTAACAAGCCTGATGGATTGCCCTGCCGATCCTTATAAATCACACCGCCTGGCGGATTAGGCGTGTCTTTGGTAAAACCGACGGCACGCAGTGCCGCTGCGTTCAGTAACGCCCGATCGTAGAGATGTAGGATAAACACAGGCGTATCCGGAGCAGCGGCATTGATCTCATCCAGCGTAGGCATGCGCCGTTCGGCAAACTGATATTCCGTCCATCCACCGACTACTCGCACCCATTGAGGTGCCGGTGTGCGATGCGCTTGGTCTTTGAGCATCCTGAGCGCATCGGCCACCGAGGGTACGCCTTCCCAACGCAGCTCCATATTGTAGTGCAGACCTCCACGGATGACATGAAGGTGTGAGTCGTTCAAGCCGGGGATGACGGTGTTTTTCTTGAGATCAATGACGTGCGTGTCTGAATTACGTAGCCTCATGACCTCCTGATCGCTACCAACCGCCTCAAATACCCCGGATTTGATCGCTACTGCCGTAGCCTGCGGTTTGGCGGGGTCAAGTGTGGTTATCTTGGCGTTCATCAAGATCGTATGTGTCATATCAGTTCCTTGTTATTGTGCAAACATCAATGGAAGTCGTAGCGCAAGTGCCAAGTCGCTGCAAGTCTGAATGAAATTGCGGCGACTTGGCTGATCGGGATCAGTGGTTGTGTTCGCCATGTGCCACGCCGTCGTCACAGCATCCTATGCCCCCCTATTTTTTGCTGATGGCGAAGTAACTCGTCATCAGATTCCGGTAGTTCGGAAGGTAATTGGAGAACAAGGCACCCAGGCCTTCGACATCGTTGCGCCAGTCACGGTGCAATTCGCATGCCACGCCGAACCAGCTCATCATTTGTACACCGGCTGACTGCATTCGCGCCCAAGCCGCATCACGGGTCACCTCATTAAAGGTACCGGAAGCATCCGTGACTACGAAAACCTCATAGCCTTCTTCAATTGCGGATAGCGCTGGAAAGGCTACGCAGACTTCAGTGACTACGCCAGCAATGATGAGTTGTTTTCGGCCGGTCTTTTTGATGGCACGAACAAAGTCTTCGTTGTCCCAGGCATTGATGTTACCGGGGCGCGCAATATAAGGCGCATCGGGAAACATTTCCTTGATTTCCGGTACCAATGGTCCGTTCGGGCCATCTTCAAAACTTGTCGTCAGGATTGTCGGCAGCTTGAAATACTTGCCGCAGGCTGTCAGGGCTAATACGTTGTTCTTGAATTCATTCGGTGAAAAATCCTGCACCAGCGAGATCAAGCCCGCCTGGTGATCTACCAGCAATAAAACCGCATCATCTTTGGAAAGTCGGTTTTATTTAAAAGCCTTGTTCATTTTTATGCTCCTAGTGGTTGGTGATTATTGAATATCCAATGAAGGAATATTAGTCAAGCTCATGTTCTATAAGTGAAATAATCGTTCAATATAGCGCGTAGAATCGGTCACTAATGATCTTTCCATCTTGTCAGTGTTGAACGGCCCCCTGATCAAATTTTTTGTGCCCAAGATCTTTGTGCTTGTACTCGAAATGCCACTCGGTCATCGTCACGTTCTTACCCACGGCAGTCGATTTAATCTCTGACTTGAGCCATGCTTCGACGCCTTCGAATACGGATGATTCCCGATCTTTGGCTTGCTGTAAACCTTTTGCCACCACCTCATTCTTTTCAATAACGACACAATCTGCGTGGTAGTATTTATCCATCGATTCCAGTATCTCGCCTTTTAGAGTCATGTTGTTCAAATCATTTAGCTTCTCTTCCAAAGTCATTGGTTACTCCTTTTTGAATTATATTTTCTGGGTAAACTGCAACTAAACAACTACCAACCATCTACCGGCATTTGCTATCTCTTTTCTAATTTTTAACGAGTTTGATAAAAAATGACAATTTAAGCAATGCATTCTCAATGACACCTATTTTGATCCGGTACGTTAAGATTATGCTTTCCCATATGAATTGGGAACCCATATTTCTCGAAATCAGTGTTCGGGAATACAGAACCATGCAATATCGATTTGATGACATGCTAGCCTTTTTACAGGCAGTGGCGACTGGCACCATTAGTGCGGCTGCGCAGCATTGGAGACCCATCTTGGGAAAATGAATTGAAGCGATATATTGTGTTTTTGTAGGTGTCAGGTTGCTCATAAATAGCCAAGCATTTCAATATAAGAGGAAAATACTATGACAAAAATCATCGGAATTACGGGAAGTCTACGGAATGGTTCTTTCAATACCGCACTGTTACGCACTGCCAAAGAGCTGGTACCCCAGGGCGTTGCGCTGGAAATTGCTACACTCAAAGGCATCCCGCTCTACGACGGTGATATTGAAGCTATCGAAGGAGTTCCGCCGGCAGTCATTACGCTGCAAGAACAAATTGCCGCTGCTGATGGATTATTGCTGGCTACGCCGGAATACAACAATTCCATGCCGGGTGTATTCAAAAATGCGATGGATTGGCTGTCGCGGCTACCCAGAGAGGTTGTGCGGGTTTTCGGAGGACGCCCGGTTGCGGTGATAGGCGCGACACCCGGTGGATTCGGTACAGTACTATCCCAAAATGCCTGGTTGCCGGTGTTACGGACATTAGGCACACGTCCATGGTTCGGTGGAAGGTTACTGGTATCTCGGGCGCATCAAGTCTTCAATGAATCCGGCGAAATGACAGATGCAGTGGTGCGTAAGCAGCTTGAGGATTTTCTGGCCGGATTTGTCGAATTCATTCAAACCAGTAATAAATCAGAGCGCTAAGTAATTAAGTTCTGATGTGCCCCGCGCGATTTTCATTTTATTGTTTTCTCAGCGAGAAATCTGGGGCTACATAGTGCGTGACCACGGGTTCACTGCTGATGACGAGTAACGCGCGGAGTTGCGTCTGTAAAACGCGATCCGCATCGGTTACCCGTTCATGTTGACGCAGGTGTTCGAGCCAGGATTCGATGCTAAAGAATTCAATAAAATGATTGGGATGCTCGGTATGTTCAAATACACCCCAAGCGTAAGCACCATCCCGGCAACGACGTTTGCCGAGTTCGCGAATCATCGTTAAAAATTCACTGGTTCTGTCGCTTCGAACTTGGTACTGAATCGTCACGAGAACCGGACCGCGATCATGAGTCACGGCGTCATGCACCATCGGTGCGGGCCAATGCATCGAGGGTGTAAGATTGATTTTTTCGATACCACCGATGCGCCAGCGCCAGGTGAGCGCTACGGCTACCACCGCACCAATTGCTGCGAATATCAGCGCCTCTGAAATACTGGTCATTTCGGCGACTTTGCCCCACAACAGACTGCCGAGTGCCATGGAACCCATGATGACCGCCATAAAGACGGCGAGTCCGCGTGATCGCACCCAATTAGGGAGCGCCATTTGCGCCGCCACTTGGAGTGACGATAAGACAGTGATCCATGCAATACCACTCACGGCCATCGCCAAACACAAGAGAATCAGTTGATCGAATGTCGCCAATGCAACCATGGCGCATGCGTACACGACGGTTGCCAATGCGACTAACCGATCGCGTGAAATTTTTTCGCGAAGCTGCGGTAATACGAGAGCGCCGACGACCGCACCGACACCGACACAGCCTACCAAGATACCGAATGTCTGCGGGCCGCCATTTGCCAAGCTCTTGACCAGCATTGGCAATAAAGCCCAGGAAGCACTCGCAAATAGAAAAAATCCCAATCCTCGCATGACTGCGGCCTGGAGGTCGGGCGCGTGGCGCGCGAAACGAAAGCCGGAGCGCAGCGCATTAAAGAATCGTTCACTCGGCAACTCACTGATCGGTGCTTCGCGTCGCCAATGTATCAAAGCGATAATGACCAGGAAATACGACAGCGCGTTCAGAACAAACACTGCACCAGTCCCCGCAAAGGATATTATTATCCCGGCCAGCGTCGGACTAATCGCACGTGCCACGTTGATCCCGAGGCCGTTCAGCGCAATAGCAGACTGTAATTCGGCGTGTGGTACCAGCTCTGGTGTTATCGCCGCCCACGCTGGCATCATCATCGCTGACCCAATTCCCATCGCAAACGTCAACGCGATCAGGCTCTATGCCGAGGTAATCCCAGTCAGTGTCAGAAATCCTAGTAGTCCAGCGACCAGCGCTAGCCATACCTGCACCACGATAAGATAGCTGCGCCGATCGATGATGTCAGCCAAGGCGCCCGCCGGCATGGCCAATAGAAAAATGGGTAAGGTGGTCGCGGTTTGGATCAGTGCCACCATCACGGGTGTGGGCGACAGCGAGGTCATTAACCAGCTAGCCCCGATATCATGCATCCAAGTTCCGATGTTTGATGCAAGGGTTGCCACCCATAGCATACGAAAAACGGGAATCCTGAGCCGAGACCACGCAGACGTCGTGTTGACTAAGTTATTCAATTTTTCACCTGCGTTCATTAAAACGACGGTTAGAAGCAGAAAAGAAGCGGGGTATTAAAAAATGAGTGTATGAATTACACAACAATATTTTCACAAAACTTCAGCGTTAAAGTAGGGATTTGTACGATTATCCTGTAAATTTGAGACCGTAAGCTTTTAAAGCGGATGCTGAATTTTACACGTCTGATTCAGATCTTGCACAGTGGGCGTTATGTGCATAACTGAATTGGGCTTCACTCATTATGGGGAAAATCACCATGCTCCTGTTTCTCTTCTATGTCATCTTGTTGTTGGTTGCAGTCGCCAGTTTAATTTTAGCGGTTCCTGCAATTCGTCGCCTGCTGGTTAGCAATCAGATACTAAAAATTTTTCGCAAGATGCTCCCGCAGATATCTCAAACGGAACAGGAAGCATTGGATGCCGGTACGGTTTGGTGGGAGGGCGATTTATTCAGCGGCAAACCGGACTGGAAAAAATTGCTGGCCTATCCTAAGCCGCAACTAACCGCGGAGGAGCAAGCTTTTCTCAATGGCCCGGTGGAACAATTATGCGCGATGCTGGATGAGTGGAAGATCACGCATGAATTAAAAGATTTGCCGCCGGAAGTGTGGCAATTTATCAAGGAAAATGGTTTCTTTGGTTTGATTATCCCCAAGCAATATGGCGGTTATGGATTTTCAGCATTGGCGCATTCTGAGGTCGTGATGAAAATTGGTTCTCGAAGTGGCACGGCGGCAGTGACGGTGATGGTGCCGAACTCGCTCGGACCGGCGGAATTGTTGTTGCATTATGGTACCGAAAAACAAAAAGAATATTATTTGCCGCGCCTTGCCAAGGGCCTGGAAGTCCCGTGTTTTGCATTAACTTCACCGGAAGCCGGATCCGATGCCGGTGCGATGCCGGACTTTGGGATTGTGTGCCGCGGCGAGTATGACGGTCAACAGGATGTCTTGGGTATGCGCGTGACCTGGGAGAAACGCTATATCACCCTGGGGCCGATCGCGACGCTATTAGGGCTCGCCTTCAAATTGTATGACCCGGATCGGTTATTAGGTGGAGAAGAGAATTTGGGCATCACTCTGGCATTGATTCCGACCCAAACCCCAGGCGTGAATATAGGGCGGCGTCATTATCCGCTCAATGGCGCATTTCAGAATGGCCCCAATTCAGGTAAAGAGGTTTTCATTCCAATGGATTGGATTATTGGCGGGCAAGAAGGTGTCGGTCAGGGGTGGCGTATGTTGATGAATTGCCTGGCGGCAGGGCGCGCCATTTCGTTGCCAGCCACCAGTGTGGGCGCGGCAAAATTGGCGGCACGCACTAGCGGCGCTTATAGCCGAGTACGTACGCAATTTAAAACACCGATTGGTTATTTTGAAGGCATCGAGGAAGCCTTGGCGCGTATCGGCGGTAATACGTACATGATGGATGCCGCACGGGTGATGACAGCCGGTGCGGTTGATCTGGGTGAAAAACCTTCAGTGGCTTCGGCGATTGTTAAATATCATTTGACTGAACGTGGGCGTCAGGCGGTGAATGACGCGATGGATATTCACGGTGGCAAAGGCATTTGCATCGGCCCGAGAAACTATCTGGGGCGCACTTATCAACAGATTCCCGTCAGCATCACGGTGGAAGGCGCCAATATTCTGACGCGCAACATGATCATTTTTGGCCAGGGTGCGATCCGCTGTCATCCTTATCTGTTGAAAGAAGTCAATGCGACGCATGATAACAATCCGGATCGTGCGTCACGGGCGTTTGATGAAGCCTTGGTTGGACATGTAAAGTTTACGTTGCGTAATACGGCAAACAGTTTAATTTACGCGTTGTTCGGCAATTATATTAAAGATATTGTGCCGGAAAACAGTGCGCCGGAAACGGCAGTTTATTATCGCCAAATGGCACGTTTTTCCGCCAGCTTTGCCTGTATCGCCGATATCGGATTGATGCGCTTGGGCGGTTCGCTCAAACGTAAAGAAAGATTGTCCGCCAGACTGGGCGACATTTTGAGTATGCTGTATTTATGTTCGGCGACATTGAAGCGCTTTGAAGACGATGGCCGACCCAATGCTGATTTGCCGCTGCTGCACTGGTCGATGCAGGATGCCATTTACCGCATGCAACAGGCGTTGGATGAATTTCTGGCTAACTTTCCGGCACATATTGTGTGGATTTGTTTGCTAAGGGTATTGGTTTTTCCTCTCGGTAAACGCTGTAAACCGCCCACTGATGCGCTAGCACATGAAATTGCGAGACTCATGATGGAACCGGGTGCAGTGCGTGATCGGTTGACGGCTGGTGTTTATGTGCCTGTGGCAGGCAACGAACCGATGGCGGATCTGGAGCAAGCCTTGCAATGTGTCATCGAGTGTGGCGCGGCTGAAGCCAAACTGCGAGAAGCTACTAAATTGCGTCAAATTACTGCCAGAGGCGATGAGAAAATTGCACAGGCATTGCAACTCAAAGTCATTACTGCGGCAGAAGCCGATTTATTGAATAAACTGAAAGATCTGCGCAGCCGGGTAGTTAAAGTGGATGATTTTCCTGCTGATTTTGGTAAGGAAACAGAAGACCCACGTGGTGTTCGAGCTGAAACTATTCACTGAGATTTTCGGATAAAGGGAAAAGCTATGCAAGTTGAGCAAGACAGGATGGCAAGCATCATTCCGGTAGAGAAAGCAAAAACACTGGATGGGCTTTTTAAAGAACGGGTACAACGTTCGCCGCAGAAAGCGGCTTATCACTATTTCAATCCCACTTGCGAGGAATGGAGTAGTTATACCTGGGAACAGATGAATCAGTTCGTTGCCCGTTGGCAGGCAGCACTCACGAAAGAATCGCTCGTTCCGGGTGACCGTGTGGCGGTGATGATGAGGAATTGCCCGGAATGGGTCATGTTCGAACAGGCGGCGCTGGGTCTTGGATTGGTGGTCATTCCTTTGTACACGGATGATCGGGTTGAAAATGCAGCGTATGTCATTAATGATGCGAATGTGAAGCTACTGTTGCTGGAACACTCGGAACAATGGCAGGCGTTTCTGGCGATACCTGATCAAATAGAAGGGTTACAGCGGATTGTTCTGCTGAAGTCGTTTGAGCAAAGCGACATGAATTTACGTGACGGTGCTGTTGTATCAGCTTGGGATTGGCTGCCAGCTCATGCCAATGAAGTCAAACAGATCAACAGTGATCCGCATAGCCTTGCGACAATTATCTATACCTCGGGTACATCAGGCCGCCCCAAAGGCGTGATGCTCAGTCATCACAATATACTGACTAACGCCCATAGCTGTTTGCAAGTCGTACCGGTATCCCCCGATGATTTGCTGCTTTCTTTTTTACCTTTATCACACACCTTTGAGCGTACCTCAGGTTACTATGTGCCGATGATGTGTGGCGCCACCATTGCTTATGCGCGCTCGATTCCGCAATTGCAGGAAGATCTGCTGACAATCCGGCCGACATTGCTGATCTCGGTACCGCGTATCTATGAAAGAGTGTATGCGGGCATACGCGCAAAACTTGCCGAAGGCCCCGGTTTTACGCGATGGCTATTTAATTTTGCAGTAGACGTGGGCTATAGTCGTTTTGAGTGTCAGCAGGGAAGAGGATATCAGCGACTGTCACATGTGTTGTGGCCACTATTGGAAAAACTGGTGGCGGATAAAGTGATGGGTAAGCTGGGCGGTCGGTTGCGCTTTGTGATGAGCGGCGGTGCCCCGTTGTCTGCTGAAGTTTCACGCATTTTCATCGGCTTGGGATTGCCGATTCTGCAAGGCTACGGCATGACGGAAAGCAGTCCGGTCGCTTGTGCCAACAGACTGGAAGATAATGTACCGGCCAGTGTCGGTTTGCCGATTCCCGGCGTGGAGGTCAAACTGGGTGAGAATAATGCATTACTGATCCGCGGGCCGAATGTGATGCTGGGTTACTGGAATAATGTTGATGCGACGAAAGCGGCTATTTCACCGGATGGCTGGCTCAATTCCGGCGATATCGCATCCATTGATGCACAAGGCCATGTAACCATCACCGGGCGCCTGAAAGAGATTATTGTGTTGTCTACCGGTGAGAAAGTTCCACCGGCGGATATGGAAGCAGCTATTTTACGCGATCCATTATTTGAACAGGTTATGCTGATTGGCGAAATGCGTTCTTATTTAAGTGTTCTGGTTGTTCTGAATCCGGCCCGTGGACAAAATTTCATCGCACAATATGGCCTGAATGACCATCTGAATAATGAGCAGCAAAGACAGCAAGCTGAGGAAATCTTATTGGACAAAATCACTCACCAAACGAGTGAGTTTCCGGGATATGCTAAAATACGCCGTGTTGCAGTTAGTCAGGAACCCTGGAGCGTTGAAAATGGTTTGCTGACACCGACTTTGAAGCTAAAACGAACAAAAGTGCTGGAGAAATATAAGGCGGAAGTCGATAGGCTGTATGCAGGACACTAAGGTGTCCCTCAATCTCCCTCACATTTATCATTCCGAACGTAGTGAAGAATCTTCGGGAATCAACCCATAGATTTCTCACTGTGCTCGAAATGACAGTTATTCCAGTAGTTTTCTAAGTTCATAGCTATATTAAAACCGGCGCGATTGTCGGGAGGATTTTACCGGTGTAATCTTCACTGTTATTTTATAAAACAACAAGAAAGGAGATTCTTGCCAGTAAGTTTATTCACCCTATTTTAAGGAGTCTTTGATCATGGCAACAACAATAATTAATTTAACCAGTCTCGATGGCAGCAACGGTTTTCGCTTGGATGGAGCAGCAGCGTATGATGCCTCGGGCAAATCAGTCAGCAATGCCGGGGATGTGAATGGTGATGGTTTTGATGATGTGATTATTGGTGCTTGGTTTGCTGACTACAATAGCATTAGCACCGGCGCCAGTTATGTGGTGTTTGGCAAAGCATCCGGTTTCAGTGCTGCGATGGATTTATCCGATCTTGATGGCAACAATGGCTTTAGACTGGATGGGGTGACGGCGTATGATTTTTCGGACCGATCAGTCAGCAATGCCGGCGATGTCAACGGCGATGGGTTTGATGATTTGATTGTCGGTGCTGGGGAAGCTGATCCGAACGGTGGTTCCTCAGGCTCCAGTTACGTGGTGTTTGGTAAAGCATCCGGTTTCAGTGCTGCGATGGATTTATCCAGTCTCAATGGCAGCAATGGTTTTCGTTTGGATGGAGAGGTGAAAGATGATTTTTCGGGCAGTTCGGTCAGCAATGCCGGCGATGTCAACGGCGATGGGTTTGATGATTTGATTGTCGGTGCTGATGGAGCTGACACGAATGGTGACCACTCCGGCTCCAGCTACGTCATCTTTGGCCGCAGCGACTTTGGCAGTGACAATGTGATTGCGGGTACCCCAGGAGATGACAATCTCATAGGCACCTCGGCAGCAGAAATTTTTGAGGCGGGTGCCGGCGACGACTCGATGATCGGCCGCGGCGGGGCAGATGTGTTTCGCGGAAGTGGAGGGGATGACACGATGCAGGTAGCTGATCTTAACTTCCGTCTGGTGGATGGCGGTTTCGGCACTGATACCTTGAGCTTAGGGGGAAGCGGACTGAATCTGGATTTGGCGAGCTTCAGCGAGAAGGTCAAAGACATTGAAGCTGTTGATCTGGCCGGCAGCGGTAACAATACATTGAATTTGACTGCAATCGATCTGTTCGGTTTGTCGGACACCAGCGATACCCTGGTGGTGAATGGTAATGCTGGAGATCGCGTCACGGGCCTGAATGGCGGATGGACGGATGATGGAATCCAGAGCGGTTTTCGTACCTTTACTCAGGGTGCGGCGACGTTGCTGATCGATGCGGACGTGAGCACGGATCCTCCGGCTGGTGGCATCATCAACTTGTCGAGCTTGAATGGCAGCAATGGTTTTCGTTTGGATGGAGAGGTGAGAGATGATCATTCGGGCGAATCAGTCAGCACTGCCGGGGATGTCAATGGAGATGGCTTTGATGATGTGATTGTCGGTGCGTTTCTTGCTGGTCCGAATGGCGATAGATCCGGCTCCAGCTACGTGGTGTTTGGTCAAGCATCCGGTTTCAGTGCTGCGATGGATTTATCCAGTCTCAATGGCAGCAATGGTTTTCGTTTGGATGGAGAGGTGAGAGATGATTTTTCGGGCGGTTCAGTCAGCAACGCCGGCGATGTCAACGGCGATGGGTTTGATGATTTGATTGTTGGGGCAAGTATTGCTGACCCGAATGGATATTCCTCCGGCTCCAGCTACGTAGTGTTTGGTAAAGCATCCGGTTTCAGTGCTGCGATGGATTTATCCACACTCAATGGCAGCAATGGTTTTCGTTTGGATGGGGCAGAGCGTAATTTTTCGGGCCACTCAGTCAGTAATGTCGGCGATGTCAACGGCGATGGATTTGATGATTTGATTGTCGGTGCGTCAGGAGCTGATCCGAATGGCGTCGATTCCGGCTCCAGTTACGTGGTGTTTGGTCAAGCATCCGGTTTCAGTGCTACGATGAATTTATCCAGTCTCAATGGCAGCAATGGTTTTCGTTTGGATGGGGAGGCGGCGTATGATAGTTCGGGCCTCTCAGTCAGCAATGCCGGGGATGTCAACGGCGATGGTTTTGATGATGTGATTGTTGGGGTAAGTAATGCTAATCCGAATGGCATTACATCCGGCTCCAGCTACGTAGTGTTTGGTCACGCATCCGGTTTCAGCGCTGCGATGAATTTATCCAGTCTCAATGGCAGCAATGGTTTTCGTTTGGATGGGGAGGCGGCATATGATCGATCGGGCACCTCAGTCAGCAATGCCGGGGATGTCAATGGCGATGGTTTTGATGATTTGATTGTCGGTGCGTCAGGAGCTGATCCGAATGGCGTCTTTTCCGGCTCCAGTTACGTGGTGTTTGGTCAAGCATCCGGTTTCAGTGCTACGATGAATTTATCCAGTCTCAATGGCAGCAATGGTTTTCGTTTGGATGGGGTGGCAACATATTATTCTTCGGGCTCCTCAGTCAGCAATGCCGGGGATGTCAACGGCGATGGGTTTGATGATTTGATTGTCGGTGCGTATGATGCTGACCCGAACGGCAACAACATGGCAGGCTCGAGTTACGTGGTGTTTGGTCAAGCATCCGGTTTCAGTGCTACGATGGATTTATCAAGCCTTGACGGCAGCAATGGTTTTCGTTTGGATGGGGTGACGACGTATGATATTTCGGGCTTCTCAGTCAGCACCGCCGGGGATGTGAACGGTGATGGGTTTGATGATTTAATTGTCGGTGCTGATGGAGCTGACCCGAATGGCTTCAGTTCCGGCTCCAGTTACATCATCTTTGGCCGCAGTGATTTTGGCAGTGTGCTGCCTGAAATTGTGGGCACATCCGGTGATGACATTCTCACAGGCACGACAGCGGCGGAGCATTTTAAGGCCGGTGACGGAGATGACTCGATGATTGGCCGTGGCGGAGCGGATTTGTTTCATGGGGATGCCGGCGATGACAATATCCGGGTATCCGACCTTAGCTTTCAGTTAGTGGATGGTGGCAGCGGCAACGATGCCCTGCACTTGGCCGGTAGTAACCTGAACCTGGATCTGGCAAATTTTGATGGCAAAATCAGCGGCATTGAAACCATCTGTATCTATGGCAAAGGCGATAATACGCTGACTTTAACTGGAGCAGATCTGCTCAACCTGTCGGACACCACCAATATCCTGAAAGTCCATGGTAATGCCGGAGATCGGATTGTTCTTGACGGCGATTGGGTGGATGGCGGCAGCCGCGGCTTTTATCACACTTATACCCAGGATGATGCGGTGTTGTTGGTTGGCATGAATTTGGCGACGGATTTTGCTTAGGAAACGCTGAGTCACTGTTATTTCGAGCACAGCGAGAAATCTACACTGTTGATTCCCAAAGATTCCTTACTGTGTTCGGAATGACAAATGGGAATAATTTAGAGGCTTCTTAAATGTGATTGCAATTTAACTTGCTGTCGCTATGGAGAAAGTAAATCAATGGCAAAAGATACCAGCAAGCTGGATAAAGTAGTGCTGGAAGCGCGTCTGAATGCTGAGAAACGCGCCAGAGGATATCGCGAGCAGGCGCTCAAACTGTTTCCATGGGTCTGTGGCCGTTGCGCACGCACGTTCGATCATAAAAATCTCCAACTACTGGAAGTGCATCACAAGAACAGTAATCACGATGACAATCCACCCGATGGCAGTAATTGGGAGCTTCTCTGTACTTATTGCCATGAAAATGAGCACTCCAAGTTGAAAGATGCCATGGGTCGTGTTGATGGTGGAAAAACTGAAGCGGTTGCTACGTTCAATCCGTTTGCCGATCTTAAAGATAGGTTAAAGAATAAATCATAATCCGGAAAACCGGTTTCTAGCGGTTTCCCGATTTTCCTGAGCCGCTGAATAACTCCATTTGTCATTCCGAACGTAGCGAGATCTTTGGAATCAACGTTATAGATTTCTCACTCCGCTCGGAATGACAGTTATTCAGCGGCTCCTGGTTCCTTAACTTCTTTTGGTTTTTTATCTTTTACGTAGAGTGTCTGATATTTGTCAGGTTTTGTGTGATACAGCCATTTTCCAGAACAACAATCCGGTCAATTTTCTTCAAGTTGGGAATATGGGGGTTGAAAATGAGCGTGGTGCGGTTTTGTATCAGTTTTTCCAGGACTGGAAGTAAATGATCGGAATCGGGTTCATTTGCGGGTATTCCATCCAAAATGAGGATGGGTGAATCCTTAAGCAAGGCGCGTGCAATGGCGATTTGCTGACACTGTTTCTTACTTATTTTTATCCCTTCTTCACCAATCCGGGTTTGTAAGCCTTCAGGCATTTCCCGGATAAATTCCATCGCGTGAGAAGCTTGTGCGGCGGCGGTTATCTTTGCTTCGTTGGCACATCTCATGGCACCATAAGCGATATTGTCAGCAACTTTTTCATCCAGTAAGACGCTGTTTTTCGCCACGAGGGCGATATTGCTATGTAAGTTGTTGATTTCGATGTCAGCAAGCGGGTAATCGTCCAGCAGTATTTTTCCACTGGTTGGTTGCTGGAAGCGAAGTATCAGATCAATGAATGCATTCTTTTCATCGTCGGTATAACCGGTGAAAACGATCGCTTCACCGGGTTTGATGGTGAAGCTGATGTGATTCAGGATAGGTTTTGTTTGCGTGGCATTGAAAAAACGAACGTGTTCAAAGGCTAATTTCCCATAAATAGGCTGGATATTTTGAGTGCCTGTATCCTGTTCGGATACTTGATCAAGAAATGAAAATAGAGTTTCTATCTTTTTTTGATCATGTTGCAGTTGCTTGGGGATACCCGCGATGCGCTGTATGGGGTTGATGAGCAGCAAGGTTGCCGCAATGAGTGCTCCTACTTCATCCAGACTTAAACCATGATTCAGCGTCTGTTGCAGGATAAAGTAAATAATGGCTATCAAAATCAGCGCAGTAATTATTTGACCTAAAGGAATGATCGTCGCTCTAATCATTGCTTGCTGCATTTCTGCGTGATAAACCGGCTCGGCAATCTTGCCAAGACGCTGACATTCATGCATTTGAGCACCATTTAAGCGAATTTCCCGATAATGCTGGATGGATTGCAGTAACTGCTGAATCAGGTTATTGGATGCCAATCGGGTTTTTTGGTCAAGCTTGTTTAAATGATCGTGCGTTATTTGAATAATCAATATTACCAAGGGCGATACCAGCAGCAGTAGTACTGAGAATTCCTGATTGAGATACAGGATGCAAATGATTAATCCCGTGATCGTCAGGCAATCCTGAGCCAGAATAGTGATATGACGAGCCGCGAGGTGAGTGATCTGATTGATATTGAATATCAACGTGTCGATTTCATTATTCTTATTGAGATGCGTGTAATGACCGACCGGCATTGTTAGTAGCTTGCTAAAAATATCCGTACGTAAATCTACACCGAGTTGACTGCTGGCTTTATTGACCGCAGTGATACTGACATAACCTGCCATTCCACGCACGATAAATAATGCAATGATCGCCAGCGATGTTGTTTGTAGCAGTGATGGATCTTTCAGGATAAATGCACTATCCAGCATTTGTTTAATGAATATGGGCAATGAGGCTAAGCTGGCTGCCATGATCAGCATGGCAAATAATGCCAGCGAGAGTAATTTCCAGTAAGGAATAAACCTTCTGAGTAAACGGAAGTAGAGTTGCGGACGAATCATAATGCGTAATTCTACATGAACATTCAACGATTATCGTTCCGCGTAATTATCTGGAACATGGAACAGATATAGTACAATTGCTACTCATTTCTAATGCATGTATCCAAGTGAAAGTGATGCATTGATGCGCTTGTGAATATCGGGATTTTATTTATGCCAACATCGAATATTTCATTAACAACAAAAGATTTCTCAAAATCCGCGATTCCCCGACGAAAAGGCATTGTACTTGCGGGTGGTTCCGGTACGCGACTTTATCCGGTGACACAAACGGTATCCAAACAATTGCTGCCGGTATTCGATAAACCGATGATTTATTACCCGCTCAGTACATTAATGCTGGCGGGAATTCAGGATATTCTGGTGATTTCAACGCCGCGTGATGTTGGAAACTATGAAGCGTTGTTACGCGATGGCCATCAATGGGGATTGAATATATCGTATGCCGAACAACCCTCTCCCGACGGTCTTGCGCAGGCATTCATTATCGGGGAATCATTTATTGGTAAGGATTGTTCGGCCCTCGTATTGGGCGATAATATTTTTTATGGGCACGACTTTCATCATCTGCTGACCAATGCGATGGAACGTACCGAGGGAGCCAGTGTTTTCGCCTACCATGTGGATGATCCGGAACGTTATGGCGTGGTTGAATTTGATGCCAATGGGAATGTGATTAATCTGGAAGAAAAACCTGAGCAACCGAAGTCGCATTATGCGGTGACCGGCTTGTATTTTTATGATCAGAATGTGGTGGATTACGCTAAAAGCCTGAAACCATCGTTGCGCAATGAACTGGAAATCACCGATTTGAATCGTATTTATCTGGAGCGATCCGCATTGAGTGTTGAAATTATGGGGCGTGGCTATGCGTGGCTGGATACCGGTACGCACGAATCTTTACTGGATGCGAGTCAGTTTGTCGCTACGATTGAGCATCGGCAAGGATTGAAAATTGCTTGCCCGGAAGAAATCGCCTTCCGGCTGGGATGGATTGATGCGATGCAATTAGAAAAGCTTGCGGCTCCGTTGGCCAAGAATGGATATGGGCAGTATTTGCTGCAAGTGTTAAAACGTGAATTTTGATTGAAACCTCAACAATAAAGTACCTGCTATGAAATCAACCCGGCTGGCTATTCCGGAAGTTCTTTTACTTGAACCGCGTGTTTTCGGCGATGAGCGTGGATTCTTTTTTGAAAGTTTTAATCAGCGTGAATTCGAGTCAGCGGCTGGGAAACAAATAAATTTTGTACAAAGCAATCATTCGCGTTCCATGCAATATGTTCTGCGCGGTTTGCATTATCAGATCAAACAAGCACAGGGAAAACTGGTGCGTGTGGTGAGTGGGGAAGTATTCGATGTCGCCGTGGACATTCGTCGCTCATCCGCTACTTTTGGACAATGGGTGGGCGAAACACTCAGCGCGGAGAATAAAAGACAGTTATGGGTTCCGCCAGGCTTCGCGCACGGATTTATCGTGCTTTCCGAGGATGCCGAGTTTTTGTATAACACGACCGATTACTGGGCGCCTGAGCATGAACGCTGCATTGTGTGGAATGATCCGACCTTAGCGATTAATTGGCCGCTTACCGGAAAACCGATTTTTTCCGAAAAGGATGCGCGTGGTGCAACGTTTGAAACTGCTGAGGTTTATGATTAATAGACTAGAATTTCTCTGATCAATGGCTAAACAGAAATCAATTTATTCCTGTACCGAATGTGGCGGTCAATCATTGAAATGGCAAGGTCAGTGTCCGCATTGTCAGTCATGGAATACATTGATAGAAACCATTGCGGAGAAATCGGTGTCACGTTTCAGTCCGATAGCAGAAGTTGCTCAAGTGCAAAATTTAAGTACCATCGAAACACGTGAAGAACCGCGTTATCCGACCGGTGTGGATGAATTTGACCGAGTTCTCGGTGGTGGCTTGGTGCATGGCGGTGTGGTGCTATTGGGTGGGGATCCTGGGATTGGTAAGTCGACTTTGTTATTGCAGGCGCTCTCTCATATGTCTGCCCATCATTCTGTATTGTATGTGAGCGGTGAGGAATCGGCGCAGCAAGTGGCACTACGCGCCAAGCGTTTGGCGCTTGATGTGCGGGCGGTGGATTTGTTTGCGGAAATCCAGCTGGAAAAAATCCAGTCTGTTCTCGTTGAACGTAAACCGGCTGTTGCGGTGATTGATTCGATTCAAACGGTCTATTCTGAAGTATTGCAGTCTGCGCCGGGATCTGTCGCCCAGGTGCGCGAATGCGCGGCACAGTTAACGCGGCTGGCAAAAGCAAGTGGCACCTGCATCATCCTGGTTGGCCATGTGACCAAGGAAGGTGCGCTGGCGGGGCCGCGCGTACTGGAACATATGGTGGATACGGTATTGTATTTCGAGGGTGATATGCATTCCAGTTTTCGCATGATCCGTGCATTTAAGAACCGCTTTGGTGCGGTAAATGAACTGGGCGTATTTGCGATGAGCGAAAAAGGTTTGCGCGAGGTTAAGAATCCATCGGCATTGTTTCTTTCACATCATGACGGGCAGGTTCCGGGGTCTTGTGTCATGGTTACGCAGGAGGGCACACGTCCACTGTTGGTGGAGATACAAGCTTTGGTTGATGAGGCGCGAGCACCCAATCCGCGGCGGTTGTGTGTAGGACTGGAGCAAAACAGGCTGGCCATGTTGCTGGCAGTATTGCATCGTCATGCCGGCATTCCCTGCTACGATCAGGATGTCTTTGTCAATGCTGTGGGTGGGGTGAAAATTACTGAACCTGGCGCCGATCTGGCAATTATGTTGGCGGTCGTGTCTTCTCTTAAGAATAAGCCGTTGGCCGAGAAGATGATCGTCATCGGTGAAATTGGCCTGGCAGGGGAGATACGTCCCGTGCAGCGTGGACAGGAGAGGTTGAAAGAAGCTGCAAAATTGGGTTTTAAACAGGCGATTATTCCCCTTGCCAATAAACCTAAGCAACCGATTCCCGGTATCAATATCATCGCTGTTGGACGCATCGGGGAAGCGGTCGCCCATATGTATTAATTATTTCAGAACTAATCTGGGTATGTTCCATGACGCAGGAGTTTTAACAAATGCAGCGACAGGTTTTGATATTCGGTGGATTGTCGGTTACCGTTATGATGGCAGCGCTGATACTGCCGCCCGTTTCTCAACCCGTCGATTATCATCAGTTTGCTGATCAGCAAAGTTTTCTTAATATTCCCAATTTCAATGATGTCGTTTCCAATCTGGCTTTTCTGCTGAGTGGTGGCGCTGGCTTGGTATTTCTTTTTCACGTTTATCAAGTGCCTGTACAAAAAGTATTTCGTAACAGAATTGAGTGTTTACCTTATTGGGTTTTATTTCTGAGCGTTACTGCGTCGGGATTGGGTTCAATGGTTTATCACTGGGCACCGGATAATGCCTATCTGCTGTGGGACCGGTTGCCCATCGCCATGGGTATAACAGCTTTGCTTGCTGCAACGTTGGTTGAGCGTGTCAGTACGACATTGGGTTTGTGGTCATTGCCTTTTCTAACTGTTCTGGGAGTATTGAGTGTGCTGTACTGGTATTGGACAGAACAACAAGGCATCGGGAATCTGAATTTTTATATCGTTACACAGTTTTATTCGATTCTGCTGATCATTTTATTGAGTTTGTGCTATCCATCACGCTATACGCATGCGCAAGAGATCTATCAGGTGATTGCTGTTTATGCTGTTGCTAAGTTGGCTGAAATGATGGACATGCAAATTTATAGCCTGACGGGTCATCTCATCAGTGGTCATACCCTGAAGCACCTATTGGCAGCATTCGCTGTTTACCGGATTGTACAAATGTTGCAGAAAAGGGAATTTTTGTCAGAGAAGCTGTAATGCCTTTGATTGTATGGAAAAATGGCGACTGACACACTTTGTTCCGACTCAGCCAGAACAAAGCAGTGTTAACAGATGTTACTTGGGTCTTGCGAAGTGATTGCCAGAATTGGAGCTATTGCCATTTCTGAAGGAGCTGTTGCGATTATCTTGACTAAATGAGCGGCCCCGATGACCATTTTGACCATTTTTATTTCCAGCGCCATCATTGGTTGTGTTGAAGTTTTGACGGTCACTGTTTGCGCTTGCGAATGGAGCACGCTTACGTTTCTGAGTGACGCTGGGTGCTGCGCCTTTAAAGCCACTCGTCTGTGGGCGTTGTTTTATACGGGGTTCCAGACCAGGGATGATATGCGATGCAATCTGTTGTCCTGTATAGCGTTCAATTTTTGTCAGGTGAGCGCTATCTCTGCTGGATGCAAAGGAAACTGCAATACCCGCTGCGCCAGCCCGGCCGGTACGGCCAATACGGTGCACATAGTCTTCCGCAAATTTGGGTAAATCAAAATTGATGACATGCGTAATATCAGCGATGTCAATACCTCTGGCGGCCACATCAGTCGCAACGAGAACACGTAAACCGCCACTGCGAAGTTTGGTAAGGGTGCGGGTACGTTCGCGTTGATTCATGTCGCCATGCAACGCAGCGGCTGCGTAACCTTGCGCATAAAGATTATCGGCCAATGTATCGGCATCACGCTTGGTTGCTGTAAAAACGATGGCCTGCTTGAGTGTTTCGTCACGTAATACATGATTCAATAAACGGTTCTTATGTGACATATCGTCGACATAATGTAAGCGCTGCTCAATGTTATCGAGTCTTGCTTTTTGAGAAGCTATCTGAATTCGTTTTGGAGATTTTAAAAGTTTTGCTGCAACCTTATCGATAGCGCCATCCAGAGTGGCGGAAAACAGTAGCGTTTGCCGCGTTGCCGGTGTGGCCGCAGCAATCGTTTCAACATCATCGATAAAACCCATATCCAGCATGCGATCTGCCTCATCCAGCACGAGCATTTCTAGGCGTTTGAAGTCAATGCGGCCGCGTTGTATGTGATCAATCAGTCGTCCCGGCGTGGCAACCAGAATATCTACCGGTTGTGATAGCAGTTTGTTCTGTAATGGATAAGGCATACCGCCGAGGATGCTGACTACTTTGGTGCGTGGCAGGTATTTACCGTATTTATTAGCCGCTTCGGATACCTGAAGTGCAAGTTCACGTGTTGGGGTGAGTACTAAAACCCGTGGTCCACGGCTGGTAACTTTCGAAGGTGTGGCCAGGAGATGAAGTGCTGGTAGCATGAAAGCTGCTGTTTTTCCTGTTCCGGTTTGTGCGGATGCCATAATGTCGTGGCCGGATAATAACTCAGGTATGGCCTGTTTCTGAATAGGGGTTGGGGTTGTATAACCTGCGTCGTGTATTGCTTTAATGATAGAGGGGTGTAAGTTTAGATCTTCAAAAGACACGTTATTTTCCTAAAAAATGAGAATTGGACGCACGCAGGCAAACATTGCCCAAAATACTGCATAATCCTGCTAGCGTATTAAATAAAGCATCGCCGCTAACCAAGATTGCTGCACATTTTCCGGAAAAAACTTGAAAAATTGAAGAGAGGCCAGGAACGATGAAACCAGAAAAAGCTGATATAAAAAATAAACCTTACGATCAACTTAGCCGGCAATAATACTAGACTATTTAAAAAGCTGCAATCTATTTATTTACTCTTCCGATATTTCAGGAGATTCTGAATGACTGTCATTTCGAGCTCCGCGAGAAATTTATATTGCTCGATTCCTAAATTTGTTACTTGTGCGGAATGACAAGCGGGGTTATTCAGAAGCTCCTTAAGTTGCTGTATCTCCTGTTCAGTTCACAGTTATGGATGAGTACATAAATAATCAGTAGAAAGCTACTGGATGATGGTTTTAGTAAACTTACGTTTTCCTACCTGTATGACGACAGATTTGCCTCGTGCGATTTTGGCCGATTTGTCAGCTACTTTTTCGCCATCCAGTTTGACAGCACCCTGATTGATCATGCGCAGCGCTTCGCTGGTACTGGCGGTTAATCCTGCTAGTTTTAGTAATTGCACCAAAGGTATTTCGTTATCTTGTGTTTGAATGATTACTTCAGGTATTTCGTCAGGCAATGCACCGTGTTTGAAGCGTGCTTCAAAATCGGCAAGCGCCTCTGTGGCATCTTGTGGACTATGGAAACGCGCAACAATCTCTTGCGCAAACCTTACTTTGATATCACGTGGATTGCGGCCTGCTTCTACTTCTTGGCGCCATGCTTGGATAGTATTCAGCGACTCAAAAGATAGCAGCTCCAGATAACGCCACATGAGCTGATCCGATATTGACATCAGTTTGCCAAAAATTTCTTTGGGGCTGTCAGTGATACCGACATAATTGTTTAAAGATTTGGACATTTTATTGACGCCATCCAATCCTTCCAGCAGCGGCATTGTGAGGATACATTGCTGTGATTGCCCAAAATGCTTTTGTAGCTCTCGTCCCATCAGAAGATTGAATTTCTGATCGGTCCCGCCTAATTCAAGATCCGCTTTCAGTGCAACGGAATCATAGCCTTGAATGAGCGGATATAGGAATTCATGAATGGCGATAGGTTGATTATTGCGATAGCGTTTGTCGAAATCATCTCGTTCCAGCATACGAGCGACTGTATGTGTTGCCGCAAGTTTGATAAGATCCGCTGCGTTTAGCTTATCCATCCAGGATGAGTTAAACACCACTTCCGTATGTTCCGGTTTTAGTATTTTAAAAACTTGTGTGGTATAGGATTGAGCGTTTTCTGCAACTTGCTCACGAGACAATGGCGGGCGGGTAGTATTTTTACCACTTGGATCACCGATCATGCCGGTGAAATCACCAATCAGGAACAGAATATGGTGTCCCATATCTTGTAATTGGCGCAGTTTGTTTAATAACACGGTATGGCCTAAGTGTAAATCCGGAGCCGTCGGATCAAATCCAGCTTTGATGCGTAAGGGGTGTCCGGAAGTAAGCTTACTTTCTAGCTCTGTTTCAACGAGTAGTTCGTGGCTTCCGCGCTTTATGGTGTCAAGTTGAGTTTTTATTGATTTGTTCACGATAACGATAAGCTAAAGATTTTTATTAATTTTTTATCTGAAAGAGCATTTTATTTTATTTTCAATTGTACCTTAGTACATGTTTTGATTGTTTTCATGTTAGACTCGCGCCTGTTTGCAAATGATAAAAATGACTGGAGGTACTTCATAGATGCTATATAGACCACTTAGCAGTAAACCAAGGATTCTAGCTCAAAAAACATCAAAACTAACAAAAAAAACAATTCGCTGGCTGGTTGCATTATCCAGCATTCCCCTGTTTGGTATCGTCACTGCGTTTGGTATCGCTCCTAGTACGGTTTCATTTGAAGACGTTCAAGTAGAAGAAGTTGTACTTGATTTATCGATTCCAGATGTGATTACCGATGCTCAAACCAATCAAACTTTCTGGCATCAGGAAAATATTCGGCGCGGTGATACCATTGCAACGATCTTAAACCGGCTTGATGTCAATAATCAGGATTCGGTTAGTTTCCTGCATGCAGCACGCGGTAGTCGGGCCATGCGCCAATTAAAACCAGGTGAGACCATCCACGCACAGACGACGGCTGATGGTGAGTTATTAGCATTGCGCTATTTCTTTGGCAACGAAGAATTGTTCCTGATGGAAAAAACCGATGATGAATTCAAAATGACTGAGCAGCCAGTTGAGCTGGATACTCAGGTTCATATGAAATCGGGTGTCATCAACAGATCTCTGTTTGCCGCAACGGATAGCGCAGGGATACCTAACAATATTGCCATGCAGCTCACTGAAATATTTGCATCTGAAATCGATTTTTATCGGGATTTGCGCCAGGGTGATCGCTTTACAATCGTTTATGAGACATTTTTGAATAATGGCAAGCAGGCTAAGACCGGGCGTGTTTTAGCAGTTGAGTTCCTCAATAAGGGAAAATCTCATCAGGCTATCTATTTTAAAGCATCTAACGGTGCAGACGGTTATTACACGCCTGAAGGGGAAAGTTTACGCAAAGCATTTTTACTTTCACCACTCACTTTCTCACGTATCAGTTCAGGCTTCACCAATGCTCGCTTTCATCCAATTCTCAAAGAATGGCGCGCACATAGAGGTATCGATTATGCAGCACCTACCGGCACGCCTGTCAAAGCAACAGCAAGCGGAATCGTTGCATTCTCCGGTTCACAAAAAGGCTACGGAAATTTAGTTGTTCTCAAACATAATGGCAAATTTGAGACGGCGTATGGTCATTTATCACGATTTGCGAGTGGTTTGGGCAAAGGTAAACGTGTTAATCAGGGAGATGTGATTGGTTATGTGGGTTCGACCGGTATGGCAACCGGTCCGCATTTGCATTATGAATTGCGTATTGATGGTTTACAACGTGATCCAACAAAGGTTGTTCTACCAACAGCGCCGCCAATTGCAAAAAGGGACTTGAATACCTTCCAGAAGGAAACTCAATCCTTGGTAGCGCGTTTAAATGTCATGCGTAATATTCATTACGCTGCGCTGGAATAGTGTTATATATTAATGGGTGGTGCGTTATTGCAATCCGCCTATTAATTTGTAATAGAATTCAAAATTAAAGATACCGTTCAATACTATATCGGCATCATGTCGGGCACAAGTCTGGATGGTGTCGATGCTGTTTTGATCGATTTCAGTGTTTCCTCCCCTGTTCTTCTTCAGACTTTCTTTTGTCCCTATGATGATAGACTGCGTACGCAATTATTATCATTGCAGCAACCAGGCGATGATGAATTGCATCGTGCTGCAATGCTCAGTAACCAATTGTCCTGTTTGTACGCTGAAGCTACCGCATGCCTGTTAAGAAACTCCGGTATCGGGTTTGAACAGGTTGTCGCCATCGGATGTCATGGTCAGACAGTCAGACATTGTCCCGAAGTGGAAAGAAGTTATACGATTCAGCTGGTGAATGCAGCGCTATTGGCAGAATTAACTCGGATTACAGTCGTGGTGGATTTCAGAAGTCGCGACATGGCGGCGGGAGGTCAAGGCGCGCCGCTGGTTCCCGCTTTTCACCACGCTCTTTTCAACAGCTCAATCTGTCATCGTGTCATTGTTAATATTGGTGGCATCGCCAATATTACCAGCCTTGATCCCTATGGCAAAATAATCGGTTTTGACTGCGGCCCGGGAAATATCTTGATGGATGCCTGGTGCTTGCGTCATGTCGGAGTAACCTATGATAAGAGTGGCCAGTGGGCAGCGACAGGTCAAATCATTCCTGCTTTACTGGAAGAATTGTTGGCTGACTATTTTTTCTCGTCTCAGCCACCTAAGAGCACCGGGAGAGAATTATTTAATCTCGAATGGTTGGAGGGAAAGCTACAGGGGAATGAAGCACCGGAAGATGTGCAAGCAACATTGCTACAATTAACAGTGATGGCAATTGCCAAATCAATACACGATTATTGTCCAGCGGCTGCAGAAATCTATGTGTGTGGTGGGGGTGCGCACAATACGTTACTGATGAAGCGCCTGATAGATGCTATGCCAGGAAGAAAAGTGGCGTTGACCGATCAACTGGGCATCGCGGCAGATTGGGTAGAGGCTTTTGCGTTTGCCTGGTTGGCGCAGCAAACAATATTGCGTAAAACAGGCAACCTGACTGCTGCTACCGGCGCGAAAGGAGACAGGATTCTGGGTGCGATTTATCCTGCCTGAATTCGTTATTCAATCACGAAGTTGATGGTTACACGGAAAATGATGATCCGCAGCCACAAGTACTGGTTGCGCCAGGGTTCTTGATAATGAACTGAGCGCCTTGCAGATTTTCTTGATAATCAATCTCAGCACCGATCAAATACTGGAAACTCATGGGATCAACCAGCAGCTTGACGCCGCTCTTCTCCATAACGGTATCATCTTCGTTGACCAGTTCATCAAAAGTAAATCCATACTGGAAACCTGAACATCCGCCGCCACTGACAAAAACTCTAAGATTGAGACTTTTGTTGCCTTCTTCTTCGATCAATTGTTTAACTTTGGCAGCAGCATTATCAGTAAATAAGAGAGGAATATTATTTTCGGTGTTCATATCAGTCTCTACAGTTATATTCATTTGTTATTGGGCAGAATTTCTATCTCCCAGAAATTAAGTCTGGCTATATCGCATCACTTTCTGTAGCGATGTGTTGCTTGTCTGGTTTAGCCGAGATTAATGTTACCACTTTCTCAGGCTGGTGTTTGTTTTTAGATTCTGATTTGTCCTGGTGTATCATTTTTCCTTCAACGGATGCACCCAGTTGGATTTCCAAAGAGCCATAATAGACATCGCCATATACTTTGGCTTTTGCTTGTAGCTCCAGATACCCTTGTGCATAAATGGGGCCGATTACTGTGCCATTGATAATGATATTGGCGACTTTTATTTTACCTTTTATACTGCCTGCATCACTTAATACTAAGGTGCTGTGCTCATCGTCGCTAGCGATGACATTGCCCGTAATATGTCCATCAACCCGCAGACCGCCACTGAAGCTGATATCCCCTGTAATACTCGTATTCACACCAATCAAAGTATCAATATGGTTGTGAAGTCTATTTTTCTTTTTTCTACCGAACATGTTGTTTCTCCTTCACGGCATCGATTGTGCAGTTTGGGTTAATATGGCCTTGCTGTTATTATTTTCATAAATTTTTACTTGCAAGCTTTCTATCGAGGTGTCCGGCGGCACATTGAAACTTTCTTCCAATCGATGAAGAAATTTAAAATTAACAGGAAAATCCTGCTTAGAGTCTTTGCTGATGAGTGGTATGGTTTTGCTCTGGTCATTTTGTAGCAGTCTGACCTGGAAGCGCAAGTTTCCCTTGAAATCACTCGGTCTTTCTCCACCTTGAATCAAGGTCAATGCATAGCGGTATTCACCCGGAGTCTGTGTTTCTTTCAAACTGAATTGATGAATTGAAATACCGTTTTTTGTATTACCTGACATGAGATGCTGAAAGAATACCAGCTCTTCTTTCAAATGGTCATGTTCGTTAGCCAGCAATTTTATTTGTTTGGTAAGATCCTCATTGGCTGTATCGCTGATTTGTAATTGATGGATCAAATCACCTATCTGAGTACACAATTTTTGTTTTTTTGTTTGCCTGCAAATTCCTGGATCATATAAATACGCTAATTTTTCTTCGGTCAGATCATTTTGATGATGAACGGATTTCCTACCCGCTTCGTACATGCCCCAAGACAGCAACAACAATAATAAGCAGGAAATAGTGATCATTGCCAAACGATATGGCCATGATAAGTAAGGACGTACTACAACGCGATGAGATAGAATTTTAGGTTTTTTCTGAAAGAACTTGTTCAACTACAGTCCTCTATAGATTAGGAACCAATCTATCCAGATATGGTTTATATTGAATCAATTGAAGGCATCATATCAATGTTTGTCAGTATCGGTAAGTATTTTATTACTAGGATCAGAAATGCTAATACCTGGCTTAATCCATTGATAGATTCTGATCCATGAGAAAAACATCAAGGTAATAGCGGAACTTGGTTAATGCCAAGCGTTTCAGCTAAGCCAAACATGATATTCATATTTTGTATGGCTTGTCCTGCCGCACCTTTTACCAGATTATCGGTTACTGATAATATGACTACGGTATCGCTATTTTGCGGTTGATGCGCGGCGATACGGCAGATATTGGAGCCACGCACGGAGCGGGTTTCCGGATGTTTGCCGGCAGGCAGCACGTCAACAAAGGCTTCATTCTGGTAGCGTTCTTCGTAGAGTGCTTGCAAATCAATCTGCTGAGTCAGTCTGGCGTAGAGTGTGGCATGAATACCCCGGATCATCGGTACTAAATGAGGAACAAACGTCAGACCAACCGACCGCTTGGCCACATTGGAGAGTCCTTGTCTGATTTCAGGGAGATGTCGGTGTCCTGGAACGCCATAGGCCTTGAAGTTATCAGAGGCTTCGGCATGTAAGGTATGTACCTCAGCTTTCCTGCCCGCACCGGAAACGCCTGATTTGACGTCGGCGATGAGGTGATCCATATCAACGACACCGGCCTCGATCAGCGGCAAAAAGCCGAGTTGCACGGCCGTTGGATAGCAACCGGGGTTGGCGATCAGACGTGCATCCTTGACTTGCGCACGGTTAATTTCCGGCAATCCGTATACCGCTTCAGCGACCAGATCAGGACAGGCGTGTTGCATACCGTACCACTTTTCCCATTCGGCGACATTCTTAATACGAAAATCAGCCGCCAGGTCAATCACTTTAACGCCAGCTTTGAGGAGGGATTCCGCTTGTTGCATGGCAATGCCATTCGGTGTGGCAAAGAAAACGAGGTCGCATTTATCGAGTTTTGCATTGGCTGGGTCGCTGAATTTGAGATCAATATGTCCCCTCAAATTAGTGAATAATTCCGCAACATTCATGCCAGCTTCGCTACGTGATGTAATCGCCTTGATGTTTACTTTGGGGTGCTGTGCCAGCAAGCGTAGTAATTCCACTCCCGTATAACCTGTTCCACCAACAATGCCGACATTGATCATTGTGACTCCTATTATTTTTTTCAGAAGGTGTTATTCCAAATATCCAATAAAAAAGCCGCCTTTTTAAGGCGGCTTTTTTATATTCAGCTATGAATAAAAAATTATCGTTTAGAGAATTGTTTGCGTCGCCGCGCCTTACGCAAGCCAACTTTTTTTCTCTCTACTTCACGTGCATCACGGGTAACCAAGCCCGCTTTTCTTAAAACAGGCCTCAGTGTCGCATCATATTCAATCAATGCACGGGTAATGCCGTGACGGACTGCACCGGCTTGGCCCGATTCACCGCCGCCATGGATATTTACCATGATATCAAATGAGGCGGCATTATTGGTTAATTCCAGTGGCTGTCTGACAATCATACGACCTGTTTTACGGGAGAAATAATCATCGATCGGTTTATCGTTAATGATGATTTCGCCTTTGCCCGGTTTGATAAAAACACGTGCAACAGCGCTTTTACGCCGACCGGTTCCATAATTATATTGAGTGGTCATAGATTAGGCTCTAATTTCAAGTGGTTTAGGTTGTTGGGCAGCATGTGGATGGGCATCACCTGCATATACCTTAAGTTTTTTTAGCATTGCGTAACCCAGAGGACCTTTAGGCAGCATGCCTTTAACGGCTTTTTCAAGCGGGCGTTCTGGAAAGCGCGCTTGCATTTTCTTCAGGGTGGTTGCATAGAGGCCGCCTGGGTAGCCGGTGTGGCGATAATAGATTTTATCTTCCAATTTGTTACCGGTAACACGCAGTTTGTCTACATTAACAACGATGATATAGTCACCGGTATCAACATGCGGGGTATAGATGGGTTTATGTTTGCCACGTAAGCGATGTGCAATCTGCGAAGCAAGGCGGCCTAATACTTTATCTGTCGCATCAATGACAAACCAATCATGATTTACTTCGTGGGGTTTGGCTGAAAATGTTTTCACAAAAACCTGTCCTGCGTATTCAAAAAGAGCCGGGAATTCTAAGTCAGACCTCGGTAAAAGTCAAATTTAGAACGAGTTATTTTATGCCGGACTAAAATGTGTAGCTGTAAACGAGAGTGGTGAGGCGATTTCCTTAAGAAGGATGGATTTTAGGCTAATCGTCGTTATAATCATCGGAAAACATGAAGAGGTTATCAGAGGGATTATTTTAATGAATTTCTGATTACTCGATCTTATTCTTATGAGCAGTATTTTACAGTAACGTATCCATCACATGCACATGCCGAGAGAAAGCTTTGAAAGAGAAATCTGAAACCAATCTGTCTGTTGAATCAGCACCTTCCAATTTTATTCGCAATATCATCGATGAAGATAATCGCACCAGGAAATGGAACGGTCGTGTAGAAACGCGCTTCCCGCCGGAACCCAATGGTTATCTGCACATTGGTCATGCCAAAAGTATCTGCCTCAATTTTGGCATCGCACATGATTATGGCGGCGTGTGCCATTTGCGTTTTGACGACACCAATCCGGAGAAAGAAGCGCAGGAGTATGTGGATTCGATTTGTGACAGTGTTTCCTGGCTGGGTTTTGATTGGGGCAAACATCTTTATTATTCTTCCGATTATTTTGATCAGCTCTACGAATTTGCCGAGTATCTGATCAATCAGGGAAAAGCCTATGTCGAAAGCCTCACAGCGGATGAAATTCGCGAGATGCGCGGCACGCTGACCAGTCCCGGTAAAAACAGTCCTTACCGCAATCGTCCAATCGCAGAAAACCTGGATTTGTTCCGGCGCATGAAAGCCGGGGAATTTCCCGATGGTCAATATGTGCTGCGAGCCAAGATCGATATGGCTTCGCCCAACATCAACATGCGCGACCCGGTGATTTATCGCATTCGCCATGTGCACCATCAACGCACCGGCAACCAATGGTGCATTTATCCGATGTACGACTACACACATTGTATTTCCGATGCATTGGAAAAAATTACGCATTCCTTGTGCACATTGGAATTTGAAGATCACCGGCCACTGTACGACTGGGTGTTGGATCAATTGGCTGGGAAAGTACCGTGTCATCCGCAGCAAATCGAATTTGCTCGCCTCAATCTGACCTATACCGTAATGAGCAAACGCAAATTGATTGAACTGGTGGCAAGCGAGCTAGTGGATGGCTGGGATGACCCCCGTTTGAGTACGCTTGCTGGCGTGCGCCGCCGCGGTTTTACGCCGCGTTCGATCCGTCTGTTTGCCGAGCGTATCGGCATCAGCAAAGCGGATTCCTGGATCGATATGAGCATACTGGAAGACTGCCTGCGTGAAGATTTGAATGAAAATGCGCCGCGTCGTATCGCTGTACTGAAGCCGCTAAAATTGATCATCGATAATTATCCAGAAGATCAGCAAGAGGATTGCTTTGCGCCCAATCATCCGCAAAAACCGGAATGGGAAAAACGCACGATTCCTTTTTCCAAAACATTGTATATCGAACGCGACGACTTCATGGAAGTACCCACCAAAGGCTATTTCCGCTTATCTCTCGGGGCTGAAGTGCGGTTGCGTTACGCCTTTATCGTCAAATGCGTACAAGTCGATAAAAACGCGCAGGGCGAAATCGAAACGATCCATTGTACTTACGATCCGGACACCAAGAGCGGAACCCCGGGTGCGGATAGCCGAAAAGTCAAAGGCAATATCCACTGGTTATCCACCAAACACGCGCAATCGGCGGAAATACGCCTGTACGACCGTTTATTCACCGATCCCTACCCGGACAGCGGCGACAAGGATTACAAAACATCGCTGAATTCCGATTCAAAACAAATCATTACCGCATATGTAGAACAATCGCTCAGCGATGCACAACCCGAACAATATTTTCAGTTTGAACGCAATGGCTATTTCATCGCCGATCGGCTGGATATGAAACCCGGCAAACCGGTATTTAACCGTGCCGTGACGTTGCGGGATTCGTGGGGGAAGGTTGCGGGTGCTTAGCCAATTAATCGCACTACTGTCGTACTATCCACAAATCAAGCTGGCGATATTGTTTGGCTCGCAGGCGACCGGCAACGCGCGTCTGGACAGTGATATTGATCTGGGCTTATTGGCGCAAACGCCGCTCACTGCGGACTTTAAATTGCAACTGATACAAACCATCGGCGCTGAATTCGGCCGCCCGGTCGATATTGTTGATTTGTACCATGTGCCGGAACCGATCACGGAACAGGTGTTCAAAGGCACTCGTTTGATTGGCAGCGATACTACCTATGCCGAGCTACTGACCCGGCATTTACTGAATGTCGCCGATTTTCTCCCGCTGCACCAGAGAATCCTGACCGAGAGGCGCAACCGATGGATCAACTGATTCTTGCAGAAAAGATTGAATTGTTGCGGTGCTGCATTCAGCGCATCGATGATAAGAAACCGGATAATATCAATGTGTTGATTCAGAGTTTGGATCTGCAGGACATACTGGTCATCAACCTCACCCGAGTTGTACAACTTTGTGTCGATATCGGCAGTCACATCATCAGCACAGCCAATAAGCCATCGCCGCAAACCATGGGGGGAAGTTTTTACAACATTGCATGAACTGGGCGCAATTACTCCCGATACCTGCGAGCAACTAAAAAAAGCTATTGGTTTTAGAAATATTGCGGTGCATCATTATGAAGCGATTAATTGGGAGATTGTTTATGCGATTTGCCAAAATTCTTTGCAAGATTTTCGCCGGTTTGCTCAGGAGATCAGCCGGTATGCTGCTTTGCAGTAATGGTGTGATAGTTGGGGGGCTGAATAATCCGCATTTGTCATTCCGAACGAAGTGAGGAATCTTTTAAATCAACAATATAGATTTCTAGCTGCACTCGAAATGACAACCATTGAGAAGCTCTTTAGTTTGATGTATTTCCAGACTTGAACATTGCGCTGATTACGCGTACTTAACGAGGATCGTCATGAAAAAACTGAAAAATGAAGCCGCTTTATTCAAAGAAGCCATGCTTGCCGGCGTAAAATATGCGGAAGGGCGGGGTGTGGTGCAGTTTGAAGCAACCGATTCGGCAAGTGAAAAATTGCTCTATATTTATCGTTTGCTGGTACACGACAAAGTCATGCAGCCTTTGCCGGAAGATCAAGTTGCCGAAAAATCCATACGGCATAAACTGACGATGTGGTATGCCAAACAATTGCCTAAGGATCATCCGCTGTTGAAGTAATGCTAATAGTAAGGTGTCAAGAAGCGAAGCGTATTGCATCGGATATTTTTATTTTGCGCAATAAAGATTGTCCCCTATGCGGACTGAGTGGAAATGCCTAGTTAGTTTTTTGCCGCATTTCTTGCGTTTTTTGCTGTATAGACCATTGCCGCATGCTCTTTGCTTTCTTTAAACTCTCTAACTATAAAAAACACATCTTGTTCGGGTGCTATATATAATCCTTTGAAACACTTTGGCAGTGGTTGGTTTGAGACTTTTATAATAGCCATATATCCACCAAGATATAACCTATAGTGATTTACTCCATCATATTTGGCCCGGTCTGGATTAAGAATACCTGTTTCATTAGGCGGTGCATCGAATCTTGACAACGCCACGGAAAAGTCTTCTACACTTCCAGGATCTTTTGACAATATATGGTGTTTTAATTTTTCCTCATAAGGGCCTAGCTGAACGCTATTGAATAGTTGTTGTTTAGAAATGCTGGCTCTCCAAAGCACCGAAAGAAAAAATAGCTTTAAGTTCTCATAGTTAGTTGGACCAAAATTGTATGCGATTCTCTCGTTATTACTAACTATATATCTATCTTCATCTAGTTCTTGGAATAAGAACTCGTAACCATAATCATCCCAAGTTGAAAAGATTTTTTCACAATCTTCGCAAACTATTTCTTTGTCGTAGACACCTGTTTGCGATTGCTTTGGATACTCACCAGGTTTGCTCGTAATGATTATTGGAGTCTGAACATCACCTTGGTTCAAAGATTTATGAAAGCTTCGTGGAATGATATGTGCTTTAATCAACTTTTTATCTTGATTGCACAAACTACATTACATAATTAACCTTACTTATTAAATCTTACTAGATTTAGGCAGATCCCTGAGAAAACAGCGATACTGCCTATTTTTATCTGTATTTCTTATCATTATAGATTTCAGTAGCTGCAGGGATCAGGCCGTGAATCAAGAATGACGAGGCAGAAATTTACCTGTTTTATTCTTGATTCACGACCTTGGCTTCTTGATTACTTCGGTGTTTCCTTCTTAGGTTTCTTCGTTTCTTTGTTTTTGCGTTGTTGTCCTTTTGCCATAGTCATTCTCCTTGTGTGATGACAACTACATCATAAACTGAATGGGATCTTTGTTTCTAGTACATTTTATCTTGAAATGCGTGTTTCGTAACTGCGTTGTCAGTCAATATAAAATAATCCCCGTTGCCGAAACATTCGCCAGTCGGAATGATCATCTTGGCGGCACACGCCATAGCGGAAAGAGGGCGGCAGTTCCGGGAATTTGAAGCGTAGGTCGTAGAACCAGGCGCACAAGCCCTGTTCTGACGTATCGATGCGTTCCAGTACCGGGAATACCGCAAATGCGCGGAATGGTTCAAAGGTGGGATGCAGCCAGGCTTCATGGGTGAGTGTTGTTGCTGGATCATTGCCGAATTGCGGATACCCTTGCCAGTTGTTTTTTGCGATGGGGCGATAGGCGGCAGCCATTTTTGGCAGTAACCAGGTAGCTTGGTTTTGCTGTTGATTGCCAGATTGCCGCAGGTTGACAAGTGCAAGGTGATAAGTTTCATCTTGCCGGATAATGATTTTCCAGTGAAATGGTGATAATGGTTGTGGCAGCACGCTGATTTGCGCTTTTGGTATGGTTTCTGCAGCGACGTGACGGGTGGCGATTTTGGTGGCTTGTTGGTGTAGCGTCCATAAAAAAATCACATAACCGCACAAACTCACCAAAGCAATAATCGATGGGATTCTTTGCCGTGAATAGCGCCATGAAGCAATGAGGCCAGCGATGATGATCAGGCTGAACCAGGGATCGATGACAAACACCAGTGCTAAAGAAAAACGCTCGGTGGAGAAGGGCGCAAACAGCATCAATCCATAGGAAGTAATCAAATCTCCGGCAATGTGAATGGCGATGCCCAAACAAGCGGGCAGAACAAATAATTTCCAGTCATAGCGCCCACGGGAAAACCATGAAAACAACCATGCCAACAGCCACGCCCACAGCGGTAACAGGATCAGCGAGTGCGTGGGACCTTGATGCCAGTTTAGATACGTTAGCGTATCGATCAGACGTAGCGCAAAATCCACATCAGGAAACGCCGCTGCGGCAAAACCGGCGGCAATCTGTATGCGCAACGGCAATGCGCTTCGTTCAGGATGCAATTGCGATGGCAGTCGTGCCGCAGCCCGTGCCAGCAGGGCACCGCTTAGCGCATGCGTGAGCGGGTCCATGACTTAACCGGACTTTGCATGCATTTTTGGCGTCATGGATTCAGTCAATGGAGAAGATTCAACAGGAGCTGGGATTTCATGCGTAGTGCTGGTTTCCGCTGAAGAATCGCTGGTGGTTTCAGTGCGTGGGGTTCTGTAGACCAGACGATCGAGCGTCTCAGCCACCTGCAGTTTTTGTTCCAGAAAATTGCGCGTGTGCTGTGAATTCTCGGATTCATCGCGCATCCAGTACACAAACGTGGTCAGATAAATGGTGGTCAGTGCTGTTTCTTCCAGTGCGCGGCGTACAAAGGTGGCATCGCGCTGCGCGGCTTCGCGTATCCACTGTATCGTGCGGCTGACGCGTAGGATGGCGGGAATCTGGATATGCAAATGGCCGGGCTCCAATTTGGCGCCGATCATCTGTCGTGTGACCTTGCGGTGCGCAGCCAATGTATCGAGCCAGATCATGATGAGATGATGTAAACGTTCCCGTGGGGATAATGTCTGGAATTCCACGGTTTCCACCGCCTTGAGCATTTGGCTATCAGCCCGGTCAAACCAAGCGTCAACCAGATCTTCCTTTTCGCGGAAATAAGGACGGATATCATCCAGAGAAATGTTCAATTCAGCGGCCACATCAAACAAACGTACCGCTTCCCAGGACGAACGTTCAGCGATGGTAACCGCCGTGTCCACAATTGCTTCGCGTCTATCAAATTTGCTTTTTGTCATCTTGATCCTCCACATAGCGTTAATAGGAGTGGCGTAATGCAATGCCGTTTTTACTATAACATAGATGAAAATCTGGGAAAATGAGAGATGTTTCTCTTATTGGATTCCGAGTTTGATAGCAATCAAGTATTGATCGCGATTTAGGGTATTGATTGAATCTCTCAATAAAGAGTCAGTCGTCGAATCGAAGCGTGTAGCACGAAAGGAACCCAAAAGCGCAACTTTTGGAGAGTCTGGTTGACCTAAATGTGAGGCGCTTTCAATGGTGAAAAATGAACCGAATTAGCGCCGCTAATGGTGGCAAAAACTCGTACCATTTTTTCTTCTTTCTTCTCAGATCTTGATAATACTTTCGTAGATTTGCTTGTGTATTAACCTGAGCTAGCTTTGCCACTTCAGGCAATCTTCCCCATTCCAAAAGACTGCTATTCGTGAGCGATTGACGAATCTGGTTCGTTGTGGAGTCCGCAAGTGATACTAGCTTGGGATAGGCCAAAGAAAAATTGAGTTCAAATGAATCAAGGAGTTCAGTTTGAAGATCATCGTTTACTGAGAAGTTTGAAGCTTCAAATGACTGAATGGTGCACTGCTCAGCAAGAACCGCCATATCGGCAACTAGTTTCTCGATGTACTCGAAGATATGTCGAACTGTTATGGATGAAGTGAGCAGACCGCGCGCATTGCATTCGCTTTTAATGTTGTTAATTTCGCGTTCTGCTGTGTACAACAGGTCACCTAAATGGGCTTCGAAAAGTACTTTGGCTTGAGGTTTGATCCGATTCACGGTGCGTTTCGCCTAACATAATATATATGGCATTATATGTCTAATAATGCTTGTAAATAATGCAGTTTTATCTTGGAACTAGCACCTTAGTTATACCATCACCCAACCGCATCGTTAGCGCAATCCTTCTGCGTTTCTCATCCACCTCTAGCACCTTGACTGTAACGACTTGCCCGACTTTGACGACGGTATGCGGATCCTTGACAAACTTATCTGCCAACGCCGAAATATGCACGAGTCCATCCTGATGCACGCCGATATCCACAAACGCGCCAAAAGCGGCGACATTGGTGACCACGCCTTCGAGCACCATGCCGGGGTGCAGATCCTGGATGGTTTCGATGCCTTCCTTGAACGTGGCGGTTTTAAAGGTGGAGCGGGGGTCGCGGCCGGGTTTTTCGAGTTCGCGCAGGATGTCTTTGATGGTCAATAAACCAACTTTTTCGTCCGCATATTTTTCCGGGCGGATTGATTTAAGGATGGGCTGATTGCCGATCAGCGTTGTGACATCCAGTTGGAAATCCTTGAGGATGCGCTCGACGACCGGATAGGATTCCGGATGCACGGCGGAGGCGTCGAGCGGGTTTGTGCCATTGACAATGCGCAAGAATCCGGCGGCCTGTTCAAAGGTTTTTTCGCCGAGGCTGGGGACTTTCAGCAAGTCTTTGCGCTTGGCAAACATGCCTTTGGTATTGCGGTAGGCGATTACGTTGTGCGCGATTTTGCTGTTGAGGCCGGCGACATAGCGCAACAACGCCGGGGAAGCGGTATTCACATCGACGCCGACGGCGTTGACGCTGTCTTCCACCACGGAATCGAGCGAGCGTGCCAGTTTGTTCTGATCGACATCATGCTGATATTGACCGACGCCAATCGATTTGGGGTCGATCTTGACCAATTCGGCCAAAGGATCTTGCAGTCGGCGCGCAATCGAGACGGCGCCACGGAGCGATACATCCATATCGGGTAATTCTTGTGAAGCGAGCTCGGATGCGGAATACACCGATGCGCCGGCTTCCGATACCATAATCGACGTCAGTTTGAGTTGTGGGTACTTCTTAATCAGATCCTTGGCCAGATGGTCGGTTTCGCGTGAAGCCGTGCCGTTGCCGATGGCGATCAGCGATGCCTGGTGCTGCTCAGCGAGCTGCTTTAATGTCTGGATGGCGTTATCCCAGTCATTTTTCGGGGGATGCGGATAAATGGCGGCGGTGGCTAATACTTTTCCCGTTGCATCGACGACAGCGACTTTCACGCCTGTCCGTAAACCCGGATCAAGGCCAATGGTGATGCGTGGGCCGGCGGGCGCAGCCAGCAGCAAGGCTTTGAGGTTTTGCGCAAACACTTGGATGGCTTCGGTTTCAGCGCGTTCCTGCAAGTTGCCCATCAATTCCGTTTCCAGATGCACAAAAATTTTCGTGCGCCAGGCTGAGCGCACGGTATCGATTAGCCAGGCATCCGCCGGGCGTTTTTGATCGTGGATGTTGAATTGTCGTGCAATCGATATTTCACACGGATTGAGCGCAGTATTGCGTGCTTTTTCTTCCAGTTCAGTATCCAGCAATAGCTTCAGTTTTAGAATGTCTTCGCGTTCACCGCGCAACAATGCCAGTGCGCGATGCGACGGGATTTTGCTGATCGCTTCCGAATAATCATGATAATCGGTGAATTTGGTGTCGGTATCTTTCTTGTCTTTGGCGGCTCTGGCCGTCAGGATGGCATGGGTATGCAGGTATTCGCGCAGAGTCTGGAGCAACGGTGCATGCTCGGCAAAGCGCTCCATCAGGATATGTTGTGCGCCTTCCAGCGCTTGGTTGGTATCGGCGACACCCGGATTTTCGCCTTCCTCAGTAGTGAAAGGCGCTTTCAGAAACTTTGTTGCTTCAGTTTCAGGTTGCAGCCTCGGATTGTTGAGCAGTGAATCCGCCAATGCCTGTAAGCCTGCTTCATGAGCAATTTGTGCCTTGGTACGGCGTTTTTTTCGATACGGTAGATACAAGTCTTCCAGATGTGCTTTGTCTTCCGTATGGGTGATGGCGTCGAGCAATTCCGGCGTCATTTTATTCTGCTTTTCGATCGCCGCAATAATGGCAAGCCGTCTTTTCTCGAGTTCACGCAAGCTATGCAAGCGTTCTTCCAGCAAACGCAGTTGAATATCATCCAACCCACCGGTGGCTTCCTTGCGGTAGCGCGCAATAAAAGGCACGGTGGCGCCGTCATCTAAGAGCTTAGTCGTGGCGAGGATTTGTGGCAGTTTAACAGTGAGTTCTTTGGCAAGGCGTTGTTCTATGGATGGCAGCATGAATTATTATTGATTGATTAGAAAGAATAAAGGAACTGGATTGATATCAATCGCAACGGGATTTTAACTGCTACTCAGGCGCGTTATTTCGGTACAAGGCAATTTCCAGGCCGGAACCGCATTGCCAGCATAACTGAAAATTGGTTGGGTTTTCTTCACCGCACGCGGGGCAGTGAATGATACCTGTTGTTGCTGGCGCTTTCTCGTAAGTTTGCACGATACGTTTGCCGCGCTCATAGTGTTCATCCCGCAGGATCCATACTTCCGGGTAGGCATGGGTAAACGGAATATCTCCCAGTCCGCCTTGCGCGTGCTGATTAAATAATTGCGCCGGGATATAGGCGTGCTCAAGCAGATCAAGTACTATCTGCGCTTCCATCAGATTGTTGGCAGAGTAAAGCTTTTTCATACAATGATGATTGCAAAATAAATCAATCAGTTAATCGAGCAAAATTATGTGGTTCAGAAATTTACAAGCTTATCGTATTACCAACGGAAATATAACACTGAATAGCCTCGAAGAAGCGCTTTCACAACACGCATTACAACAGTGCATGCAAATGGAAATGCAAAGCCGTGGCTGGGTTGTGCCGCGCGATGAGCAGGAAATTTTTGTGCATGCCTATGGCCAGCAATGGTTGATTGCTTTCGGCGTGGAGAACAAATTATTGCCGGCCGGGGTGATTAATCACCATGCCAAAGCCCGCATCACACAAATCGAGCAAATGCAAGGCTACAAGCCGGGTAAAAAACAAGTCAGGGATATTAAGGAAGCAACGATCATTGAGCTATTGCCGCGTGCTTTTGCACAACGCCACAAGACATATGCCTGGATCGATGCGGTAAAGAACCGGCTGATTATTGATACGACGAGTGCCAATAAAGCCGAAGAATTTGTTGAGGGTTTGATTAAATCGATGAATGGTTTTACGCTGGCGCCGCTTGAAACGCACATTTCACCTTCTTCAGCGATGACGCGATGGTTGTCTGGCGATGATTTGCCATCCATCTTCACGATTGATCGTGATTGTGAACTGCAAGGAATGAATGATGAGAAAGCAACCGTCAAATATACCCATCATGTGCTGGATGCTGAAGAGACAGCGCGGCATATCCGGGCAGGGAAGAAAGTGATCAAGCTCGCCATGACCTGGAACAGCAAAATTTCATTTGTTTTGCATGATAATCTTCAGCTGCGGCGGATTGCACCGCAGGATATTCTGAAAGAACCCGCCGAAAGTACGGAAGAATTATTTGCCAGCGATTTCGCTATCATGACTGGCGAGTTGAGCCAATTGATCACGGACATGATCGAAGCGTTAGGTGGCGAGGATCACGATTAACAGGCCGTTAAAAAGCTATCTACGTTGTCGCTACGGTGTTAAAAACAGGTTCAAAATGCGCATTTATCACGCATAAGCTGCGCTTTTTCACTTGTTTTTGCCTTGTATCGGCTACCTCGAAAACGTTTTTCAACGGCCTGTTAAGTCCAAACGATTTAGTGTTTGCCGTTTTTTGCCTGATCGTTGATTCCTGCCATCACGCCGCTGGCAATTTTGCCAATAAAATCAGCCGTCGTATGTGCCAAGCTGGCGCCTGTTTCCAGTTGCGCGTGTCCAACCGAGGTGATCTGCTGCGCAAAGATAGCTAATGTTTCGTGTAGCTGTGAGCCTACCGCAGTGCCGTTATTTTTAGCATGGCGATTGAGGTCATGCAGAATATCGGCAACCAGTCCTTGCGCGGTTGTGGCGGTATGATGCAGCGTATCCAGGAATAGGTTTTCCAGGCTCTCCAGGTCAGAACGAGTGCGATTCAATTCCTTGTCAGAGAATTTTTTTGCTTGACCTGCCGCTTCTTCAATGGCCAGTTTGGAGGCTTGCGCAAAACCTGCCAACGCTGAATCCAATCCTGAGACGGCCTCGGTGATTTGTGATTTTGCTGCCTGCGTCTGACTGGCTACCTGCTGCAATCGTTGTTCTGCCCCGTCATGCACGCCTTGCATGACGGCAGTGATAATCCGCTGTAAGGATTCCAGGTCAATACTATGCGCATTCATGGCCTTCAAGGTTAAATGGTGTACTGTTTCCTGAATATTGGAGCCATTCGTGATTGCTTCACGTATTTCAGCTTCTAATGTTTTGATATCGTTGCTATTGTCGGTTTTATTGGTATTTTCATTGTGCATGATGATCAATCCTATAGAGTAATAAGGGATGCTTTACTTTTCATTTTCCTCCGCTAACCCCAAGCTGGTCAAGGCCATTCATATAGGGGTGTAAAACTTCCGGGATGGCGACACTGCCATCCGCCTGCTGATAATTTTCCAGAACCGCCACCAGCGTACGCCCCACGGCAAGCCCCGATCCGTTTAACGTATGCAGCAATGCGGGTTTGCCATTGTCATTACGAAAGCGTGCCTGCATACGGCGTGCCTGGAATGCTTCGCAATTGCTGCATGAGGAAATTTCCCGGTAGGTATTTTGCGCCGGCAACCAGACTTCAATATCGTAGGTTTTCGCCGCCGAAAAACCCATGTCACCGGTGCACAATGCCATCACACGATAAGGCAGTGCCAGCTTTTGTAAAATCTTTTCCGCATGACCGACCAGTTGTTCCAATGCTTCGTAGGATTGATCGGGATGAACAATATGCACCAATTCAACTTTGTCAAATTGGTGTTGGCGTATCAGGCCACGGGTATCCCGGCCATAGCTGCCCGCTTCGGAACGAAAACAGGGGGTGTGCGCAACGTATTTTAGCGGCAGCGATTGCAACGGGACGATTTCGTCACGCACCATATTGGTAATGGGCACTTCTGCGGTTGGAATCAGATGAAATGCAGGGGGATTTCCTACGGTAGATGGGGTCACGCCACCGGCGTTAACCGCAAATAAATCTTCCTCGAATTTGGGCAGTTGTCCTGTGCCGCGCAAACTTTCCCGGTTAACCAGATAGGGCACATATGTTTCCGTGTAACCATGTTCCTGAGTATGCGTATCCAGCATGAATTGCGCCAATGCACGATGTAAACGCGCAAGCCCGCCTTTCATCAGACTGAAACGCGCGCCGCTGAGCTTGGCAGCGGTTTCAAAATCCAATAGCCCAAGACCTTCGCCGATACTGACATGATCTCTAATTTCAAAATCAAATGGTCGGGGCTCACCCCAGCGGCGGATTTGCACATTATGTTCTTCACTTTTTCCTTCCGGTACGCTGGCATGGGGCAGGTTGGGGACTTCGAGCAAGATTTTCTGCAAATTGTTCTGAATTTGTTCCAGTTGAGTTTCAGCTTGTTTCAGCGCATCACCGAGATGCGCGACTTCGGCCATAATGACCGTGACATCTTCCCCCTTGCTTTTGGCGTGGCCGATTTTCTTTGACGCTGTATTACGCTGTGCTTGCAGTTCCTGAGTCTGGATCTGGATTTTTTTGCGTTCTGCTTCCAGTGTATTAAAGGCTTCAGCAGGGAAGACGTAGCCTCTTTTGGCAAGTTGTTGGGTGACGTGATCTAAATCAGTGCGTAATTGTTGAATGTCTAACATGCAAAAACTCCCAAATAACCGGTGTAAATTGAATTTTGTATTTTATCGCTTAGCTTGCCGATCCAGATTGCGCAAATGAGCCAGTTTTTCCTGAATTTTTTGCTCTAGTCCGTAAGCCGTCGGTTGATAAAAACTGACGTCAGACATATCATCCGGGAAATAATTTTCTCCAGCCGCATAGGCTTCCGGGCAATCATGCGCGTAGCGGTAAGCATCTCCATAACCGATGTCTTTCATTAATTGCGTGGGGGCATTACGCAAATGGATGGGGACGCGGTGTGATTTGTCGTGTGCCACAAAGGAGCGCGCTTTATTGTAGGCCAGATAAGCGGCGTTACTTTTCGGTGCGCAGGCCAGATACAAGACGGTTTGTGCTAATGCTAGTTCGCCTTCCGGGCTGCCCAGCCGCTCATAAGTTTCACAGGCATCCAACGCCAGGCGCAAAGCGCGCGGATCCGCCAAGCCGATATCTTCAATCGCCATACGAATCAAACGTCTCCCGATATATAGTGCATCGGCTCCGCCATCCAACATGCGGCACAACCAGTAGAGCGCCGCATCGGGTGAAGATCCGCGGACGGATTTGTGCAAGGCGGAAATCTGGTCATAAAACGCATCGCCGCCTTTGTCAAAGTTACGCGCATTGCGTGACAATGCATTGAGGACAGTGTCCTTGCTGATTTGTAGCGTCGCTCCGGTTTCAGCAGCCGTGCTGATTTGCTCCAGCAAGTTGAGCAGACGTCTGGCATCGCCATCGGAGAATTCGATCAATAATTGCCGCGCTTCATCGGAGAATTGCAAGTTCCCCAGCGCCAGTTTTTGTGCGCGTTCAAATAACTGTGATAATTCTTGTTCCGACAAGGTGGTGAGCACATAAACCTGAGTGCGCGACAGCAACGCATTATTTACTTCAAACGAGGGGTTTTCGGTAGTGGCGCCGACGAAAGTAATCAAACCTTGTTCAACATATGGCAAAAAGGCGTCTTGTTGCGATTTGTTAAAACGATGCACTTCGTCGACAAAAAGAATGGTATGCCGCCCGCTTTGTTGTAAAACCAGTTGGGCTTGTTCAATCGCATTGCGAATATCTTTGATGCCTGACAGCACAGCGGATAAGGCAATGAATTCGCTGTTGAACTCGGTTGACATGAGGCGCGCCAGCGTGGTTTTACCTGTTCCCGGCGGTCCCCATAAAATCATCGAATGCGGTTTGCCCGATTCAAAAGCCAATCGTAGCGGTTTTCCTACACCGAGCAGGTGACTTTGCCCGATAACGTCATTCAGATGCTTGGGACGTAACTGTTCTGCCAGCGGTACTTTGGGTTGGTTAGGTGAAAACAGATCAGTATCATTCACTGATGACATCCGCATTGTCAGGAGGTATAAATTTGAATAAATCAGCCGGTAGCTTGGGATTTTTGTCCAGGTCTGAGAATGACAATACGGTGGTTTGGCCGAAACTATCGCGTAGTGCCATGAATTTGAGCACACCTTCCGGTGAGAATCCCATCTGAATGAACTCGAAGGTGCTTTCTTTGCTTTTGGGGATGGCTTCAAGCCACTCGATTTCGTTTTGCAGACCCAATTCAGTCAGCACAAAATTGTCTTCGATGGTGCTGCTGCCAGCGAGCAGCGCAGCCGGGCTGCTGCCAATCGCAATATTGAATTGACGGATGGTCACTTGATTGAGGTCACGGTCATAAAACCAGACCTGAGTACCATCGCCGACGATCAGTTGTTCGTAAGGTTTCTCATAGGTCCAGCGGAATTTCTCCGGGCGCTCGAATTGCATGGTGCCGTTTGATTCTTGCAGGGTGCGGGCGTTTTTGTCGTACAGCGTCTGCGAAAAGTTTGCGTGTACCGTGCGGGTTTCCTGGATAAAGGTTTTTAGGCTACCGATGGCAGTTGCTTCGACCCATGATGGTATCAGGATACTGAATAATAAGAGAAAAATAGAGCAGCTTGAACGAATCATAATGTTCCTGTAATGAAGTTGTCGTGGTGCGCTACGTATGGCAGCCCGGGAATCTGATCATTCGCTGCGTGACGGGGCCAATACTTCCCGGTTGCCGTTACTTTGCATGGATGAAACTAGACCGGTACGCTCCATTTCTTCGATAAGCCGTGCTGCGCGATTATAGCCGATACGTAAATTTCTTTGCACCTGAGAGATTGAAGCGCGGCGGGTTTTGATGACGATGGCGACGGCTTCATCATAGAGGGGATCGGCTTCACCTTCTGCCGGTTTTTTTATTTCAAGCGTACTACCGGCATCACTTTCTTCGTCATCAACTTTCAGAATGTCTTCGATGTAACATGGTTCACCATGTTCTTTGAGATATTCAACCACCTTGTGGACTTCGTGATCCGCCACAAAAGCGCCATGAATGCGTTGCGGGTAGCCGCTGCCCGGCGGTAAATATAGCATGTCGCCTTGACCGAGCAAGGCTTCGGCACCCATTTGGTCGAGGATGGTACGTGAATCAATCTTGCTGGATACTTGAAAGGCAATGCGGGTTGGAATATTCGCTTTAATCAGACCGGTAATCACATCGACAGAAGGGCGTTGCGTTGCCAATAGAAGATGGATGCCGGATGCTCGTGCCTTTTGCGCCAAGCGAGCGATTAAATGCTCAACCTTTTTACCAACAACCATCATTAAGTCTGCCAATTCATCAATCACCACGACAATGAGCGGTAGTTCTTCCAGATATTCCGGTGCTTCTTCAGGCGGGCTAAATGGATTGACCACAGGCTCTTCTTTTTTGACCGCTTCTTGTATTTTTTGATTGTATCCGCCGAGATTGCGTACACCCAGCGCTGACATCAGTTTGTAACGACGCTCCATTTCGGCGACACACCAGCGTAACGCACTGGCTGCTTCGCGCATATCGGTGACAACAGGCGTTAGAAGATGCGGAATACCTTCATAAACAGATAATTCCAGCATTTTTGGATCGATCAAAATGAGACGCGTTTGTTCGGGAGTAGCTTTATAAATGAGACTCAAAATAACGGCATTAATCGCGACTGATTTTCCTGAACCGGTCGTTCCGGCAACCAGCGCATGAGGCATTTTCGCCAGATCGGACACAATCGGGCGGCCACTGATATCTTTACCCAGCGCAATGGTGAGCGGCGAAGCGGAATCGGCGTAGGCTTGTGAGCTGAGGATTTCCTGTAAGCGGACAACTTGGCGTTTGGGATTTGGAAGCTCGAGCCCCATGCTGGTTTTTCCCGGGATAGTTTCCACCACCCGGATACTGGCAACTGATAACGCACGCGCGAGATCTTTAATCAGATTGATCACCTGACTGCCTTTGACGCCCACTGCCGGTTCAATTTCATACCGTGTAATCACAGGGCCGGGGAAGGCGGCGACTACTTTGACATCGACGCCAAATTCCTTGAGTTTGCGTTCGATCAGGCGTGATGTGAATTCGAGCGTTTCCTTGGATAAAACTTCAAAATCCTTTTCAGGTTCATCCAATAGGTGCAAAGGCGGTAAGGGTGAGTCGGGTAAATCTGAGAACAGCGGTGTTTGTTTTTCTTTGATGACACGCTGGGATTTGATAATGGTCGTGGTCGGCAACTCAATATGAAGCTGAGGAATTTCCTCGATGCGTTTTTTCTCGCTTTCAACGATTTCTTCACGTACACGTGATGCAATAATTCCGGCAAATTTATCTTGCCGTGTTTCCCATGCGTTTTTTATGAAGAATAGGAAAGTCTCAATATTTTCACCGATTTTTTCAACAAAACGCACCCATGATAGACCTGTGAATTGACTGAAGCCGATGGCGATGAGTATTAATAGTGTCAGTGTTGCGCCGGTAAAACCGAGTATCTTCGAGAGATGATAGCTGATGGCATCTCCCAGCATGCCGCCTGGCATCAATGGTAGGGAGATGTTGATGGTATGAAACCGCAGTGATTCAAGACCGCTGCTGGTTGACAGTAGTAATAAAAACCCTCCTGCTGAGAGTAGCAGAGAATGTCGATCAAAAATTCCTACAATATCAATGCGGCGGTAACTCCAGGCCACTGCTGAAAGAAAGAATGCAACCCACCACCACGCAGATGCCCCGAATAAGAACAGCAGTAAGTCCGCTAGCCAAGCGCCGGCATGTCCACCTGCGTTCTGAACTTGATTAAGATCCCCACTATGTGACCAACCGGCATCGCCACGATCATAGCTAAAAAATATCAATATCAGATAGAGTGCGGCCCCTGTCAAAATTAAGCAGACTGATTCACGCACCAGCCGGGCTACTCGGGGTGAGAATGATTGGCCACTTGATTTCTTGGCCATTGGTTTGTTCATTAAGCTCATGGGCATCTCAGAAACTGATCGTTTTGTCTGATCGGATACATTGAATTATATAAGAGAATCTGAGGCAATTTCTTCAATGCATTGGAAATGCATTTTATTATTGTAGCGGGAGGTGACTAATGCCCATGTAAGATTTGCATCGGCCTTGAATTAGAAACAGAAGTTTGTCTGAGAAAAAACTAAAGATCAAATCAATCAGATCGTGATCGCGATAAAATCGCAGCGACATGGTTTTTATCTTTATTGATAACTTGTGGCAAGGTTGAAACCAAGTTTCTGCCATTATCTTTAGAGATGAATAATGCATCTTCTGCACGTTTACATAAATCTATTTTACTGTCTACGTTTTCAAGCATAGCAATGCCGATACTGGTCGTAATTTTGTTTTCTGTGCTTTTATCCATCTTGGTTGAAACTTTTTTACGGATGGCTTCGCATACCTCTTTTGCTTCAGATAACTCTGTTTCAGGAAATAAAATAGCAAATACATCCGTGTCGATATGATAGAAAAGATCCGATGTTCTGATATTTTTTTTGATATCTGTGGAGATTCTTTTTATGACATCATTTGTGTATCTATGGTCATGGCTATCACTAAATATTTTAAAGTGGTCAATGTCAATAATAGCGACTGATAAATTTCGGTGATATCGTTTGCATCGCAGTATTTCGGTATCTAATTCAGTTTCAAAAGCATGTCTGTTCTTATATCCGGTGATCGGATCAATCAATGTTTGCTTCATTAAAGCAGACATATCAATGTTTGCTTTTTTGATCCTGGTAACCATAACTGTAGTGCAAATGATCAATAATAAAGTAAGTCCTCGATTAATAATAACAATATCCATCGGAACTACAGTGCCGGGCGATAAATAGAAACCCGTCAATGTGAATACAAATCCCAAAGTGGCGACTAAATAGGTAAATTGACCGCCACTGACCCATAAGCTGGCAAATATGACTAATGCGTAAGGCACACCTGCGGCAACACCCAGTGGCAAATGTAAATCAATAATGAAGATAAAGAGCGTTGCGGCTAATATAATTAAACTGTTAGCTTGGATTGTGCATTCTCTGAATAAGAGTTTCAGATTGGAGGTTGCTGAGAGAATTTGGCTACGCATCTGTTTTATTGAGACTATGTATAAAAAGTGTGGTTTATAGTTTACATTTTACGGATTTTTAAAGCCGATTATTATAGGCTAATAGTGCGTAGATAAAGTTATAACAAACCGTTTATTATACATTTTTGTTCAATACAAAGTTCGAAATTTTATGTGTTGATTGTGTGAACAGATTTTAATTTTACATTTGAATAATACGAGTTCCTGCTAACCGATCATGAAGGAATTGATGATCACGATCAAACACTGCCCAGATGAATCCTGAACCGAAAAGGAGAATGCTGATGAATATCAGCTGGTAATATGTAATAAATTCGAATGGAATTAATTGATCTATAATAACAAAGAACAATATGCCGATGAGCGTGAACAAGTAACGTGTAACAGCCTGTTTTTTTGTTAAACCGCTTCCATCTGTAGCCACAAGGCGCATTTTCCAGGTTTGCATAGCCAATGTTTGTCCGCCGTGTGTCCAAAACCAAATGAAGTAGCATCCCATAATAACAAGCAGATAAAACTGAAATAGCGGTTTGAAATAAGCAGTTTGAGTGGCGCTGAAAATAAGATGAAAAATAAAACTGGCAATAAATAAAACAGCCAGTAAAAGCAGGAATTCATAAATCAGGCAGACCATCCGTCGCCAGAATCCAGGTGTTGAGTATGTCATGTTTAGTTTAGATCGATCAGAGTAGTAATGTTGTCAGTATGATAGTTAAATATGAATCACTAAAGAATCAATAGGTGTTGTATGTTGAAAATTATAAGTATGGTGATTGATAATTATTATCGTTTTCGTTATTATATTGATGTGGCTAGCTTTGTCCTCCTTCGTATGATATGCGAAACAGATGTATATGGTAATTGAATCGTAAGTTAGCACCCATAAAACCCAAAAGCAAAGTCACCGGCGTTGGCCTATTTTAGATTAAAAAAGAAGTTCTTCTGGATTCGTTACTCTGCAATGCAATCATTATCTCGGAAAAATATTGAGTACTTGGGATCGCAGCAGCGCTTTATCTCATTGCCTGGATTTTTGTTTGTGCTCATGGTACACGCGGCATTATTTTATTTTTTATGGAATCAGCGTTTAATTCCACTGCCTGAACAAATGGTTACATTATTTGCCGAGTTGATTACAGCGCCGGCACCGGATGTTACGCCAAAAGCAGTGTTGGAGCCTGCACCTGTCAAACTTCAGCCGGCGAAAAAGCCTGTGATTAAACCCAAAGAGCGTCTCGTAGTAAAGTCGCCAGTGGCGCCTAAACAGGAATATGTCGAGCCGCTGCCTGATTTGTTTTCGGAACCGGTAGGGGGTCAAGTTGATGAAACCACGTCTATGGCTGGGTTGCCCACACAAATGCCGGCAGGACCGGTAACGTTGTCTTCAGAATTATCCGTTTCCTGCCCCAAATTAAATGCACCTACTTATCCTGCTATTTCTCGCCGCATGGGTGAAGAAGGCAAATTAGTACTGCGCGTGGAGTTGGATGAAAATGGACGTATTGACGATGCAAAAGTTATTAATAGCAGCGGCTATGAACGTCTTGACACAGCTGCGTTAACCGCGGTGAAGAGCTGGCAGTGTAATCCGTCGCGGCGTAATGGCCAGCCAATTAGAGCAGTTGCCTTACAACCCTTTAATTTTGTATTGCAAGGAAATTAATCAATGGAACAAGGACTCGGTTTTTCTCATTTTCTCGCGCAAATCGACGGTATTGGTATCAGCGTATTGATACTTCTACTATCACTTTCAGTGGCGAGCTGGTATCTGATTATTACAAAAAGTATCGCGAATTTTATTGCTACACGCCGTGCTGAAGCTTTTCTAAAACATTTCTGGAATGTCGATTCTTTGCAGGCTGTCAATGCTGAATTCAAAACCACAGTACCCAACAATGCGTTCGCAGAGCTTGCTAAGCTAGGTATTGATGCCGCGATTGATTCTAAAACCCATAGTTCATATAAATTGGCTGCGGCAGGTGGTACCAGTGATTTTCTGACACGTACTCTGCGTAACGGTATAGATCAGGAGGCTGCCCGTGTTGAAAACGGTCTCACCCTAATTGCCTCCGCAGGCTCGGCTGCGCCTTATATCGGCTTGTTTGGAACGGTATGGGGTTTTATCATGCATTGATACAGATTGGGCTTTCAGGGCAGGGTACCTTGGATAAAGTGGCGGGTCCTGTGGGGGAAGCGCTAATCATGACTGCGTTGGGACTGGCGGTGGCCATTCCTGCGGTGCTTGCCTATAATGCTTTTGTGCGGCGTAATCGTATCTGGCTTGCGCGCCTTGAAGCTTTTGCACATGACTTGTTCACACTGATTACTGTCGGTGATGATCATCATCACCATCATGCGCCTGCTTCTTTATTGCAATCATCGCAACCGATTGCTAATGAAGTCAATAATAATGTTGCTATTGAAAGGGGGCAATGATGGGATTTAGCAGCATGCAGGGTGGTGGGCGTCAAGCGCCGATGGCGGAAATCAATGTGGTGCCATTGGTGGACGTCATGCTGGTCTTGTTAATCATTTTTATTATTACAGCACCACTGCTGACGCATTCGGTAAAAATTGATCTGCCCAAAGCGGAGAGCACTGCTAACATTACTCGGCCTCAGCATGTCGAACTGGCCATACGTACCGATGGCAGTCTTTTCTGGAACGGTGAACCTGTGGTACTGCAAGAATTGGATTCTCGTTTTAGTACGACAGTAGTTCAGGCACCTGAAACAGAATTACATATTCGTGCGGATAAGCTGGCGCATTACGAACATGTGGCACGAGTTATGAGTATTGCGGCTAAGTCTGGTATGGCAAGAATTGGTTTTATAACAGATCCTTCGGAGCAGTAAGAGTAGCCAAAACTGTTTATTTTTAGTGAAATATTTCACAAGTGCCGTGACTTTCAGTTTTATTAGACCATAATCAGGCGGAATATCGAGCTTAGCGGTTAGTACTAAAATCTGCCGGGTTTATGATTCGATAATAATTCTGTTTTTCCGTTGAACGATTGCATTCTCCCCGAGTTATTTAACTTCTGTAATTTTCTTGCGTAATTTCTGATCCAACTATTGTTTGAGTAGAACACAGATCTGCAATGGATATGTGTCTTTTTTGTTGGCTATATTTTGTCATAGTGACAGTGTTTCAGGTTTTATAAATTTAGTTTGAAAAGATGATGGCGTAGTTGCATTTTATAAAGAGGTTGGTATAATTAAGAATCATTCTCATTATTAATAATTCTTTGATCTTTGCTTTGTAAGCACTAAATTTATTGGGCATAGAGATCTTAAGGTATTCAATATGTATGTATGTATTTGCAAGGGAGTAACGGAGAGCGCACTGCGTGAGGCAGTCTATCAAGGTGCCGACCGGATGAGAGATTTAAAAGCTTGCTTGGGAGTTACGGAGCAGTGTGGTCTTTGTGCGTGTCATGCCAAACAGGTTCTGGATGAAACTCTGTCACAAAAATCGCAATTACAGGAACAGGATTTTATTTCTCAGTCTGCTTGTATGTGCGGAACAGCGGCCTAAGAAGAAGCAAGATGAGTATGGCTCTCAATTAACAAGTGTCGGTTACAGCAATTATGCTCTATAGGACAACAAAAGATTTTGTGTCTTACTCGAGATTTCCAAATATAATATTCCTGTTGACGTCAAGATGCCTTGACTAGTCGAGATCGGAGTCCGATGTAAACAGTCGGCAGATCTATATTCCCAGTTAACTACCTTTATTATGCTTGTGCGCATCAGTGAATTGCTTTTGTTGCCTGATTCATTGCGTTAGGAAAATAATCGCCTGTTCTGGGGGCTTGCAAAAATAATTTTGCCCATAATACATTATGATTATCCGTAGTTTTTCTAGAAGTATTTGTTTTTACGCAACATTAATTAGCCTGAGCTTGGCAACAGTTTTTCTACCTAAACTAAGTATCGCAGAATCATTAAACACTACCACATCTGCGGTGCGTGCCTACAATATTCCCGCTGGTTCATTGCAGAATGCCTTGATTCTATTTTCGCAACAAGCGGGAATTAAGCTTGCCATTGATGCTGCGATGTTACAGGGAAAAGCAACGCAAGGATTAACGGGTGATTTTGAAATGAAATCAGCGTTTGAGCAATTGCTTGCCGGTTCCGGTCTGCAAATCGTGCAGCGCGCTGATAGCTATGCAATTACAGAGATACCTGCATCCGAAGTCAAACCTGCTGTCACAACACTGCCTACAGTACAAATTACTGCCAGCAATACCAATCGATATGCGGCGGTGAGCACCAGTACGGCAACAAAAACCAATACCCTGTTGCGCGATGTGCCGCAATCTATTTCAGTGATAACCAATGAATTGATTAAAGATCAGTCAATTCGGAGTCTTGGTGATGCTGTGCGTTATGTGCCTGGTGTCGGCGTATCGCAGGGCGAAGGTAATCGCGACGCACTGGTGTTTCGTGGTAACCGCTCAACAGGGGATTTCTTTATTGATGGTATTCGCGATGATGCGGAATTCTACCGTGATCTTTATAACATTGAACGTGTTGAAGTACTGAAAGGCGCCAATGGAATGATTTTTGGCCGCGGCGGTTCGGGTGGTGTTGTCAATCGTGTATCGAAGCAAGCCAATTGGGATCCTGTGCGGGAATTTGCTTTTCAGGGCGGCTCATTCAACCAGAAAAGAATGACGGCAGATGTCGGTTATGTGATTAATGACGTGGCGGCAGTTCGTTTGAATGCAGTGTATGAGGATGCCGGCAGTTTTCGCGATGGCGTAAGTATGGAACGGCTCGGCGTATCTCCAACTGTTACGATCAAACCGACGCACCGTACTAAGATAGTCGCCAGTATGGAGCGGTTCCACGATGATCGCACAGCTGATCGAGGCATTCCCTCATTGTTGGGGCGGCCTGTCAATGTTCATGAATCGCAGTTTTTTGGTGATCCGAGACGTAGTAATGCAAATATTGACGTGCTGTCGTTCAATTCGTTAATTGAGCATAAGTTCGATTCCGGAGTTACGCTGCAAAACCGGACAAATTATGCAACATACGATAAATTCTATCAAAACATATTTGCGAACAGCCAGGTTATTCCTGGAGTGGATTTACTGTCATTGGGTGCATATAACAATGCAACATCACGTGAAAATGTTTTTAATCAAACGAATTTATTGTATTCACTCAATACCGGACCCATTTCACATACACTGATGGCGGGCATCGAGGTGGGGCGCCAGGAAACCCATAATAGACGGCGAAACGGTTTTTTTAATAATGATGAAGCACAAGTCAACTTACGTGTACCTTTAAGTAATCCGGTTACCAATGCACCAGTCGATTATTTGACTAGAGACACCGATGCGCATAATCGCAGCGTAGTCAATGTGACATCGTTATATATTCAGGATCAGATAGAATTGCTGCCGCAGCTTCAATTAATTGCGGGGGTTCGCTACGATATGTTTCAAGTGGATTTTCAGCAAAAAAATGCAGAAAGGGCAAATCTGAAAACGAATGATGGATTGATTGCTCCACGCTTTGGCGTTATTTATAAGCCTATCGAAGCCGTTTCATTTTACGCCAGCTATAGTCAAGCCTATGTTCCACGTGCGGGTGACCAACTGACGGGTATAACAGTAACGACAGCTGTATTGAAGCCGGAGAAATTTGCAACGCTCGAGACAGGGGTCAAATGGGATATTCGCCCGGATCTAGCGTTAACTGGTGCTGTATATCAATTGGATCGAACCAATGCTATCACGGCTGATCCGAACGATCCGTCGCGAACTTTTTTATCTAAAGGTCAACGTACCGAGGGTGTTGAGGTCAGCCTCAACGGTCAATTGACTTCGGATTGGAGCGTGATGGGTGGTTATGCTTTTCAACTCGGGGAATTTACCAGCGATATACAAGGAATCGCAAAAAAAGGCGCCACGGTAGGAGAGCTTCCCCGCCATACTTTTTCAGTATGGAACCGGTATGATTTTACACCCCGGCTGGGTGCGGCATTCGGTGTGATTTATCGCAGTGATATGTTCGCTTCAGCGGATAACACCGTCAGAATACCGGATTTCACGCGAGTGGATGCAGCACTATTTGCAAAGCTAACAAGCCGGGTCCGTGCGCAATTAAACATTGAGAATTTGTTTGATGCCAATTACTTTGCATCGGTGCACAACAATAACAATATTACACCTGGATCACCCATTGCAATCCGCGCTACTTTGATTGTCAATTTTTAGGAAGCATAAAAATTTATTGATAGGATTTTAATTAGCTTTGTAAATAGTAATTATTATCATTATAATTACGGTCACAATAATAATAATTTGTCTATATTGATGTTAGTTAATTTAAAAAGGAGCTCCCTATAATGTTTTTATTAAAAAGACTCATGGCCTCGACGAATAAGTCGTTGGCTATGAGCTTAATTTTTATTGTGTTTGGTATGGGTAATGCAAGCGTATTTGCTGCTGCCGATGTCCAAGCAATTCAAACTGCTGTGACTGCTTTCCAGACCATTGGAACGTTGCGTAGAGAGACGCCAATTAATGGAGATGCCATTGCCGGCGCTTATGCGGGTGCGTTACAAACACTGGTACAAGAAATTGATACGGCCAATTCACTCAAACTGGATAGTGACATCCTGGCTGCAATTGAAGAGATCCAAAGTGCGAATGAACCAAGATTGGCAGCTCAGGTTATCGACAAGACTTTGCAGCGCGTTTTTTACCAAAGTATCTGGAATCGTATTACAGCGATAAGAGATCAATTTAACACTGCAACGTCTGCTGAATTAGTTCTAGTATTGGATGAAGTAGTAGCAGCATTTCAAGCGATTACTGGCACTGTTGCCAGAGCCAATGAAATACTGAGTGCTGATAGACTAACAATAGTTGAAGGAAGTAACCCAGCGCTGGATGTTCAGTTTAACGAATCAGTTGCGCGGATCAGGACGGCGCTGGCTAAAAGTAATCCGGAAGAAGATTTCAATGTTATTGCTGTTGAGCGCTATACCACAAGAATTGCATTAGCCCGGGCTTATTACATTGGAGTTTTACGCGAAGTGGCGGGTGTTATTGAGAATAGAAGTACGGATCCGGAGACTACAGCCATACTTCAAAAAGAAGGAGAAATTTTTTATCGTATCATTGAATCATTGGTTGCACGGGATAATCCGGTGGGCAATATGCTCATTAAAGCGCAACTGACAGGAAATGCTGCAGATGTTGTAGCCGATGAGATCGTAAGTGAGCTAAGTAAAGGATTTATTGGCCGAGTTAAAGGTGAAATGGTGGGCCAAGCGGAAAGTATTGGTACAAACCGCACTCAGGCGATGGCAGAAGCTTCAGGAACAGCAGCTTATGCTAAAGTCTTTCTACCGGATGTCGAGGTGCGCTTAGGTGCTGATGTGCGCGGCAATCTGGAAACTGCGCTCAGTAATCTGCAAACTGCAAGCAGCGAAAATAGCGTGCCTAAATCTGCGGAAGCACGTGATGCCATATTGGCGATTCTGGCTAGCTATGAGAATGAGCTTAATCTGACCGAATACAGTGCTACAAGCGATACGGCCTTTGTTGTGAATGCGGTTACAAGTTATCAGGCGATTGGTGAATTGCGTGCGCAAAATCCTGTGGATGCGGAAGGAATTGCCGCAGAGTACGCTGGAGAGTTACAGCAAGTAACGCAAATCATAGATCAGGCGTATGGATTGACAATTGATCAAAATGTTCTGGCAGCGATTGAAGATGTCAGAAATGGAAATCAAGTTTCATTAGCTTCGCAAGTAATCGATAAATCGCTACAACGAGTTTTTGCGCTTGCTATTTACAATCGAACAACATTAGTGCTCGATAATTTTGATAGATTGACGACGGATGAATTGGCACTGGAATGGGATAGGGCGCATGCGGCCTATCAGGCGGTCATTGGCACTGCAGCCAGGGTAAACAAGGTGCTGACAGATGATAAACAAACGCTCAAAGATGGGACTAACCCGGATCTGGATGATCAGATTACACTGGCATTTGTGAATGGTAGGGAAGCTTTAAGCAAAGCAAATGTAGATGACCGGACCAATGTTGCGATAGCGCGGGAAAACATCATCGTTCCGCTGGTTAGAAGCTTCTTAATCGGCGTCTTGCGCGAAGTTGAGTGGATTATTGCTAACAGAGGTACCGATGCTGATGAAGCAAGGGTGGAACAGCTGGAAGGTGATCTTTTCTACCGTACTGTTGAGGTATTTATTGCACAGGATAATCCATCAGGCAACGATCGTATCAAAGCCCAATTAACCGGCGATCTGGCTAATGTAGTTGCTGATCAGATCGTTAGTGACATCAGTAAAGGGATTATTGGTCAATTAAGAAGAAATATCAGTCAGATTGAATCAACGTTCGGTGTTGATCGGAATCAGGCACTTCTTGCTTCTGAGAGAATATCTTTATATGCCAATATTTTCTTGCCTGACCTGGAATTGCGTTTAGGCACGCAGCAGCGTGTAGAAATGCAAAATGCATTGCAGGATTTGAGAGAGGCTATTGAAACTGATAATTCTGCCAAAGCAATAACTGCAGGAGCGGCGATTACTGAAATCATTTCAGCTTATGAGAATGAGTTGATTTAGTAATCTAAATAGACCGCTGTAAAATTCTTTACGGCGGTCTATTCTTTTTATCCGAGTAGTAAGAAATCAACATCATTGACAGATTCCATGATGTGGCAATTTGTCACATTCCCAGAATATTCACTTGTCTTTACAATTCCGAACTACCGAAGTGTGTGAGATAAAAGTAGTCGTTTATTTAGAGGCTTCTGTAATTTCTCAATAGGACAGCCGTCTTATTTTTACAATGAAAGGAATCGAAATGGTTGATAGAAGTATCAGTAAGCTAATGTCAATTTTGGTTTTTCTGTTTCTACTAGTGTCATCCGTGTTTGCAAGTGGTGACTCAGACGATCTGAGTGGGCGCGATGATGATAGTTCAAGGACTACCCCGAAAAGTATCAGTGCATCAAATAAGCATGGTGTCGATAAAACCTATAGCACCGCGGGTTTTATTGATTTGAATAGGGGGCGTTAACAATTAATGCAATTTCTGCAATAATTTGCCAATATATTGAATATGTGGGTAAATTAATGATGACTAGGAATGTGTTGATTGATGAGCAGTGGAAACGAATAGAACCCCTG
>Ga0136611_10000018_pt1 | contig 88411 bp, 76 predicted proteins | sample AntDrymUQ2232306_2_FD_106645 | JGI IMG/M metagenome (GOLD analysis project Ga0136611, IMG submission 106645) | Polar desert sand microbial communities from Dry Valleys, Antarctica - metaG UQ223 (23.06) | ecosystem: Environmental > Terrestrial > Soil > Desert | place: Antarctica: Dry Valley... | reverse complement strand
TTCCGGGTGCTTCTGGGACGACCAGCATATTGACAGAGACGTGATGGCCTTCGACGCGCCAGCCCCACGGAGTCGCGTCGGATGGCTCTCCAAAGATGGTGACGTGGTAGTGATCCGGATCACGCGGACGGGTTCGATCTGGGCCTTCTACCTGTCCCAAGATTCGCTCCAGCGCCATAATGCTTGACGCCTTGCCGTAGCCTTGCTGGCTGAGGCCGGTGGCCAGCAGCGCGTGGGCCAAGTGTCGCTGGGCGCCGTCCATGTCAGAGAAGGAGAGACCATTGCGCTCCTTGGGAACGTAGTGCCAGTTCAGGCGCTCGTCGTCTTCCACCCCGTAAACGGCGGTGCGCCGCTGATCAGCGGAGAGCAGCGCGAGGAACGTGGTAGCGGCGCCGGCCATGCGCTTGGCGGTGTCCGATTCCAGACGTATGGAGCCATTCGAGGCGGCATCATGCGCGCCATGGGCAGCGTGTGCCTGGTGGTCATTCTGACGCGCGTCATCGTGTCTCGTATGGGGATGCTCGGTGCTCATTGCCGTGACTGTACACGGTTTTCACTGTCGCCAGATGTGTCTTCCTCGCTGATTCTGGGCTTACGCTTGCGGGCCGTAGATCTGAGGCTTGCGGGCGGCTTCACGCGCGAGGCAGAGATTCCAGACTTCTTCGTCTTGCATGCTCAGCGTCTCTGCGATGGTGTCTATGGCGAACCAGTCGCGCCAGAAAGCGTACGTGAGTTGGCGTACTTGCTGCTCGGTGTCTGTTGCATCTTCGCCTAACTCCGGGGCCTCCTTGACGAGATCAACTATCTCGGTCTCTATCTGTTCCGGCGTGGGAGGCTGCGCGCCGAGCAACGCGTTGTCTAGCGCTTCATTCAGCTCGTGCAGCCGCTGCAGCTCGGGGTCGTCTCCAGTGGTCTCAAAGGCGTCCATGAATTTTCACTTTGGCGTATTTTCGTTTGTAATCCAGGAGGTGTGTGATGTGTACTAACGCGGAGTGACGCAGACCTATGCTGTCCGCCATGGATTGACGCAGGTCATTGGTGAAAAGGAGACACGCGGTGACACAGACACGCAAGGCACACGAGGTTGACTATCAGATTATCGGCGACGATATGCAACTGGTGGAGGTGGAGCTGGATCCAGGTGAGACGGTGATTGCCGAAGCCGGCGCGATGAACTACCTCGAGGATGGCATCACCTTTGAAGCGAAGATGGGCGATGGCGCGCAGCCAGAGAGCGGGCTGTTTGGCAAGCTGATGAACGCCGGGAAGCGCGTGCTGACCGGCGAATCCATCTTCATGACGCACTTCACCAATTCCGGTGGTCAAGGGAAGCGTAAGGCGGCGTTTGCGGCGCCGTACCCGGGGAAGATTGTGCCCATGGACCTGGCTGCGCTGGGAGGCGAGTTGCTCTGTCAGAAGGACAGCTTCCTGTGCGCGGCGTTCGGCACTGCGGTAGGGATTGCGTTCACGAAACGCCTAGGTACGGGCTTCTTTGGCGGGGAAGGGTTCATTCTCCAGCGCTTGCAGGGAGATGGCATGGCGTTTGTTCACGCCAGCGGGACAATTGTAAAGCGCGAGCTTCGTGGTGACGAGTCGTTGCGTGTAGACACCGGCTGCCTGGTGGCATTTACGCCGGGCGTGGAGTACAGCATAGAGCGTGCGGGCAACCTCAAGTCCATGTTCTTTGGTGGCGAGGGGTTGTTCCTGGCGACGCTGCGCGGTACCGGCACGGTATGGTTGCAGAGCTTGCCGTTCTCGCGTCTAGCGGACCGGATCCTGGCGCACGCGCCGCGCGCGGGCGGCTCCGGTCGTGAGGACGGGTCACTGCTGGGTGGTATCGGGCGAATGCTGGAGCGGGACTAGAGAGCTGGGAAGCCAACCCCGCCGCCTGCGAATGCGTGCTGCGCCGTGCGCGGTAGGCGCGTGGCAGTGTTCAGCTCTTGGGAGTGCGGATACCCGCGCGCAGCATCTCTACCGTCTTCTGGACGCGCTGGCGTCGTGTCTCGTCGCGCTTAGCACCAGTGATCCACTCAACGTACTCCTTCTTATGGGAGTAGGAGAGACCATCAAATCCTGGAAGATCTCCAGGTTGAGGGGAACAGGTGTGCCGAGCCACATCGCATGTTCGGTATGGTCGGCAAGACCATCATCTATGTTGGGATGGACGAGTACCGAGTGGGGGCCGTGGTTGCGTGCCATCCAGAGCGTGGCGTCACCGAAGCTGGGGCGGTCTACCCAGATACTCCAAATAGGCCACCGGTGCGGGCCCATGGACCGCTCACGGACGGGAGGTAATTGGTAGCGGAACGTGGCCCCCTCCAGAAAGCGTTTGCGCACCGCTAGCGCGGATTCGCGCGTATCCTGGCCTCCCGTTTCGAAGTACAGATGGAAGTGGAACTCCTCCGGGATCGACTCGTCCAGCACCTCATAGGCGGGATAGGCGCCATCAGGGTGCGTACCGTCTGCCATGGACTCACTCTAGCGCCGGGCTGCAAGCCTACAGGTATTCGCTGATGTGGCGGTGGATGCAGAACTCCTGATGGCCAATCAGCTCGGCGTTGGTAGGCTGACCGTTGCAGACATCGAGCATAAGCTTGTAAAGCTGCACGCCTAATTCTTCTTTGGTGGAAAGGCCAAGGACGATGGGGGAGGCGTCAAAGTCGATGTTGTCGCGCATGTTTTCGCACGTTTCGGGATTAGCGCACACTTTCACTACCGGGTAGACCGCGTTTCCCAGTGCGGTGCCACGGCCGGTGGTGAAGAGACAGAGGTGGGCGCCAGCGCTCGCCTTAGCGGAGACGGACACGCAATCGTGGCCGGGGGTATCCATGATGTGGAGCCCCTTGCGCCGCGGTCGCTCACCGTAGTCCAGCACATCCTGTATCTCACTGGTGCCGGCCTTATAGATGCATCCCAGACTCTTTTCCTCAATGGTCGTCAGCCCACCGGCCATGTTGCCGGGCGTGGGATTGCCTCCCGTGACGGTGGCGCCGACGGCGTTGGCCGCCTTCTCCACGTTGGCGACGATCTGGACGATGCGCTGCGCGACCTCTGCATTGCGCGCGCGGCGGGCGAGGATGTGCTCGGCGCCCATCAGCTCGGTGGTCTCAGAGAGGATGGTGGTGCCGCCAAAGTTAACCACCATGTCTGAGACGTACCCGACGGTAGGGTTGGACGCCATACCGGACGTGGCGTCCGAGCCGCCACACTCGGTCCCAACGATCAACTCGGCGACGGAGGCTTCTTCACGTTGCAGCATGAACAGGCGGGAGGTCAGCTTCTGGCCCAACTCTACGCCGCGTGAGATCGCCCTGATAGAACCGCCGGTTTCATCAAGCGAGAAGCCCTCTATCGGTTTGCCCGGCGCGAGCTGACGGGCAAGCTGGAGCACACGCTCAGTCTCGGCGCTGGACTGGTTTAGTCCGATAAGGATGGCGGCGCCTACGTTTGGGCTGGCCGCCGCGCCGGCAAGTGTGCGCTCTGTGAGGGCGCGCGAGTGCGCTATCTCGGCGTCGTCGTCCAGCACGGGGAGCGCCACCGATCCCGGAATCAGGGCCGCCACGCGCCGGGCAACTGTGTTCGCTGAGGCGGTAACGGGCACAACCAGCAGCTGATTACGGATACCTATGGTGCCGTCCGGCCGCCTGAACCCAAAGAACGTGCGCGCCACTGCATCTAGGGCGCCGGTCGAACTGAATGCAGTAGCGATGGCCATAGCTGCTGCGGAGTCTACCGCCACGCAATGAGGGCGACGCCGGCTAGGGCACTGAGGACACCGAGACCCTGGGAGATGGAGAGACGCTCCTGAAGGAAGATGCGGGCCAGGGCGACAGTGATGACGGGAAAGAGGGAGGAGAGGACGGCCGCGAGCGGGCCGATGCCTGTGGTGCTGGCGGCGGCGTAAAGGGCGTTGGCGCTGACATCCATCGCACCGGCGAGGGCGAGGGTGCCTGCCTGTGCCGGTCGTACGGCCAGGCGGGGTTTAAGCACCAGGCAGAGTGATCCGAGGAATATGGTGGAAGCGGCGCGTGCGACGAGCACGGGCCAGAAGGGGTCCTGTCCGCGCGCGTCGCTGGCGGCGCGCAGCACAAGGTAGAAGAGGCCAAACCCTAACGCGGCGAGCAGGCCGAAGCCGGCACCGGCGGCCAGGATTCTGGGGGGCTGCGCGGCTGGGCCAGTTGTGCCGCTGAGCGCCGTGGGATCGGTGGACCTGCTTGGTTCGGCCGGGTGAGCGGGATTAGCTGGGCGTGAGGCGAGGACGACGCCGGCTAGGGCAAAGAGCACGCCTACTCCCTGAAGTGCGGTGGGACGCTCACCGGTGAACAGGCCAACCACGACCGGTAAGGCGGCGCCCGTGGCTGAGATTGGGGCGACGATGCTGATAGCTCCCAGCGCCATGCCGCGGAAGAGCGCGGCCAGGCCGAGCAACCCCGTCAGGCCCGCCAGCGCAGCTACGGGAACGAAGGTCCAATCTGCGGGAACGCCACGTGCCAGCGCCAGAATACCCATCAAAGGAATGCCAACTGCTTGGGAGAAGAGAAGCACGGCCAGTAGAGGGAGGCGACGGCTCATCAGGCCGGAGAGAAAGTCGCCGCACCCCCAGGTGAGGGCGGAGCTAAGCGCCAGCAGAATGCCGGACATTGTCAATGGAACGGCGGCTGCGGATTCGTATCATCGGCCAACCACATGGATCCATCGCAGCGTGTGCCGCTTGGAAGCACAAAGCTCAGAGTCAGCCGCTTGAGCCTGGGTGGCGCGCCAATTGGCGGCTTGCCGGAAGAGAGCGGAGAAGAGACGGCGGCCGCGATCATCCAGCGCGCCTACGCGCTGGGGATTCGCGCCTTTGATACGGCGCCGCTGTACGGATCGGGGAAGTCCGAACGGTGGATGGGTGCGACGCTGCGGACGCTGCCTCGTGATGAGATCGTAGTGGCGACAAAGGTCGGAAGGCTGCTCCGTTCGGGTGACGAGGGCAAGGATGGCAAGCTAGCACCGGTCTTCGACTTCTCCTTTGACGGCGTCATGCGGTCGGTGGAGGAGAGCCTGGAGCGGCTTGGACTGGATCGCGTGGACGTGCTGCACATTCATGACCCAGACCGCCACTACGACGAGGCGATGGCTGGCGCATACAAGGCGCTGGACCGATTGCGGAGTGAGGGGACCATCGGCGCGGTTGGCGCGGGGATGAACCAGCAGGAGATGCCGGCGCGCTTTGCCAGAGAAGGACGGTTTGACACGTTCCTTTTGGCGGGACGCTACACGCTGCTCGATCAGGTAGGGCTGAAAGAGCTGCTTCCGCTGTGCGTTGAGCAGGGAATCGGGATCTACGTCGGTGGCGTGTACAACAGTGGTCTACTAGCCAATCCGATCCCCGGCGCCACGTTCAACTACCGACCCGCCACACCGGAATGGCTGGAGAAAGCGCAGCGCCTTAAGGTGGTGTGTGACCGGCACAAGACGCCGCTGATGGCAGCAGCGATTCAGTTTCCCACGGCACACCCGGCGGTCTCGACGGTGCTGACGGGCGTGCGCGCGGTGACGGAGCTGGAAGAGAACGTGCGGATGTTCCGCTATGACGTTCCGGCAGCGCTTTGGACCGACCTACGTGCTGCCGGGCTGCTTCCAGATGATGCGCCTACTCCAAGTTAGGCGTCCCAACACGTAATTGCCTAATGCCAGGCTTGGATGTAGTCGTGACCGGCGGGAAGGTTGCCCGTGGGAAACTGGGCAAACCAGTCCACGAACTCGGCGACGACGCGGCGGTCATCCACGCCGTCTAGGACCATCGCTTCCAGGCAGGTCTGCGGGATAGGACCCTCTTCCAGGACCTCCTGGTGGTGTTCGTTGCGTGAGGCGCGCGGGTCGGTGACGTACGCCAGGTAGGCGTCGGTCAGCGCCTCCTTATTGATGTCAACCTGGACGTGGTAGAAGCGACTCATGTCTCTTGCTAGCCTATCAGCACCTGATGCCTAAGTCCACAGATGTCTGCGTCACCGGCACTGCACTGTATTTCCTCCCAGTGGAGACGCGCGTCCCGCTGAAGTTTGGGACCGAGACTCTCACGTACGTTACGTGCGCCCGCGTGCGGCTGCGTGTGCGTGCTGTCCGGGGTATGCATAGCGAGCAGGGCACGAAGAGTGAGGAAGCGGACGGCTGGGGCGAGACGCCGCTCAGCGTGCAGTGGGTCTGGCCGAGCGCGCTTTCCTATGAAGAGCGGCATGAGGCGCTGAAAGCCTTCTGCATTGAGTTGGCGGACGCCTGGGCTAGGTTCGAAGCAACCGGGCACGCGCTGGAGGTGGGGCACGCGTTCCTAAGCGAGCAATTGCCAGTGCTGCTGGCGGACTTCAACCGGCGGCGCATGAGTCATCAATGGCGCGCTGGGCAAGGTGGGCAGGTCGGGCTAAGCCAGGGTGAGCCTATGCCCTGGCTGGCGGCGCTGGTCTGCTGCTCCGCGTTCGACATCGCGCTGCACGACGCATACGGCGTGCTGCTGGCGAAGCCCGTCTATGAGACCTACACGGCGGAGTATCTGTCGCGAGATCTGGCGTCGTTCCTCACACCCGCCGAAGGCGCGGACGTTTCCTTTCAGCGCAAGTATCCGGCGGACTTCCTTGTATCTCCCCGCCCGGAGCAGTTGCCCGCGTGGCATCTAGTAGGGGGCAAAGACCCCATCACCCGCGCCGAGTTGGATGGGACTGAGCCAGATGACGGGTATCCAGTGCTGCTGCGTGATTGGATCCGGCGCGATGAGTTGAAGTGTCTAAAAGTGAAGCTGCGCGGTAATGACGCCGCGTGGGACTACCAGCGTCTGACGCGGATTGGGCAAATAGCTATTGAAGAGGACGTGTACTGGCTGACCACCGACTTCAATTGCACTGTGACCGATCCGATCTACGTCAACGAGATCCTGGACCGGCTGCTGCTAGAGCACCCGCGTGCCTATGGAATGATCCTGTACGTTGAGCAGCCGTTTCCCTACGAACTAGATGAGCATCGCATAGACGTACACAGCGTCTCCGCGCGTAAACCTCTCTTTATGGATGAGAGCGCGCACGATTGGCAGATGGTCAGGCTGGGACGTCAGCTAGGCTGGACCGGCGTGGCGCTCAAGACGTGTAAGACTCAGACGGGTGCGCTGCTCAGCCTCTGTTGGGCCAAAGCGCACGGCATGACGCTGATGGTGCAGGACCTGACTAATCCCATGCTGGCGCAGATCCCGCATGTGCTGCTGGCTGCCCACGCCGGCACCATAATGGGCGTGGAGACGAACGCCATGCAGTTCTACCCGGAAGCATCCAACGCCGAGGCGGCAATCCATCCCGATCTCTACCGGCGCAAGAACGGCACGGTGGAACTGAGCACCATCCAGGGCACGGGGTTCGGATACCGGCTGGAAGAGATGCGGCGCGCACTACCGGAGCCGGCGGGAAGGGCTTAATGGCGCGTATCGTGCCGGTGGCGCTGTCTGCAACGCGCGGACGAGTCTTCTCGCGGCGAGTCATCGCCGCGCTGGGCGTGGGCAGCGCGGCGGCAGCAGCGGCGAACGGGGAAGCGCAAGGATCGATCCACCGGCGGGCACTGGTGCGCCGCCACAACCCGGTGGTGCGGAGCATCGATCCACGGGCGCCGCTCTCAGTAGGAAATGGCGAGCTGGCCATGACGGTAGACGTGACTGGACTACAGTCCATCCCCGACGCCTATGAGGTTCCACTGAACGTGCTGGCGCAATGGGCGTGGCACTCAAACCGGCCGCATCTTGACCACCCGCAGGAGCTGCGCCTCACGCCGGTGGAGACTCACGGGCGCACGGTCCACTATCCGCTAGACCCCGAGGGGCAGCAGGTCACGTACGCCTTTCATCGGGCGAACCCGCACCGGCTCCACCTGGCGCGGATTGCCCTTCAGTGGGTGGACGGCTTGGGTGTGATCTTTCCGCTGGACGCCGGAGACGTCCGGGCAATTGAACAGCGGTTGGATCTCTGGACGGGGCTGCTAACCAGCCGGTTCACCCTGGCAGGAGAGGAGGTGCGGGTAGAAACGTGCTGTCATCCGGAACTGGATGTCCTGGCGGTATCGGTCACGTCACCATTGGTCGAGTCAGGGCGCCTTGCAATTTCGCTTGATCTCCCCGCGCCCGACTCCCGACCGGCGGATAGGCGGCCGCCACCCACCATACGTGAAGACCTGGTGGAGTTCCGCTCTGAGATCGTGGAGCAGGCGGCAGGTCGCGCGTCCCTTCGTCGGCGGGTAGATGAGGACGGTTACGACGTGCTGGCAGCCTGGGCGCCCGGCGGGACTATGGACCGGGTTCGCCAGCACGTCTTCGCGTTCCGACCGGCGCGGCGCCAGGAGCGGCTGGAGGTGGCGCTGCGCTTTCTGCCGGATGCATCCAGCCACAAGGACACGCTGGACGCGCTGCCCGCCGTTAGAGAGATACAAGCAGCGAGCCAGACGCACTGGAGTACGTTCTGGTCACGCGGCGGTGCGTTGGAGGTGGCGGGGAGCGACGATCCGCGCGCAATGGAACTGGAGCGGCGCGTGGTGCTCTCGCAATACCAGACGGCGATTAACTGCGCGGGGTCGCTGCCTCCGGCCGAGAGTGGCCTGTATTCGGTCTCCTGGCACGGAAAGTTCCATCTGGAGATGCACTGGTGGCATGCGGCGCACTTTGCGCTGTGGGGGCGCATCCATCTGCTGGAGCGTAGCCTCAAGTGGTATCTCCGCACGCTGCCGGCGGCGCAGGCGCTGGCGCAGAGCCAGGGCTACGCTGGCGCCCGCTGGCCAAAGATGGTGGGACCCCTTGGCCGCCAGAGTCCGTCGCCGGTGGCGCCGCTGCTTATCTGGCAGCAGCCGCATCCCATCTCCTTCGCCGAGCTGTGCTACGCGGCGCATCCCACGCGTGAAACGCTGGAGCGGTTCCAGGATGTGGTCTTCCAGACGGCGACGTTTATGGCATCGTTTGCGTCGCCGGACGGTGAGCGGTATGTGCTCGGGCCGCCGGTCGTGCCGGCGCAAGAGGTGTTTGACGCGTACGAGGTTCGTAACCCCACTTTTGAGCTGGAGTATTGGCGCCACGGGCTCGGGCTGGCGCAAGCGTGGCGGCGTCGGCTGGGATTGGGTCCTGATCCTGAGTGGGAGCGTGTACGGCGCCAACTTGCGCCCCTGCCCGTACGGGATGGCGTCTATCTCGCGCACGAGAACGCGCCGGAGACGTTCTCCAGCAGCAACCGCGACCATCCCTCAATGCTCGCCGCGCTTGGGATGCTGCCGGGTGAAGGGGTGGACCGCGAAACGATGCGCCGTACGCTGAGTCGCGTGCTCACGGAATGGCGCTGGCAGGATCGCACCTGGGGATGGGACTACCCGCTGACGGCGATGACGGCCGCACGGCTAGAGGAGCCGCGCATGGCGCTGCACGCGCTGCTCATGGAGTCACCCAAGAACCGGTATCTGCCAAACGGCCACATCTGGCAGGAGGATGGGCTTCCGGCCTACCTGCCGGCGAACGGGGGGCTACTGGCGGCGGTGGCATTGATGGCCGCCGGCTGGCGGGGCCGTGCCGCTCCCGGAAACGTGCCGCCGGGTTTCCCGGCGGATGGGTCATGGCGCGTGCGGTGGGAAGGGTTGAACGCCTGGCTGTAGGAAGGGCAATAGGAACGGCTGTAGTCAGGCGTTCAGCAAGGATGCCCTACGAAAACAAGCGGCTGATTGAGGTCTCTTCGAAGACGCTGCGGATAGCCTCCGCGAAAAGAGGCGCAACGGAAACCTGAGTGATGCGTGCCGGAGATCCGGCGGGTGCCGGAACGGTATCCGTAACGATCACTTCGACCAGCGGGCTGGCTTGGATGTGCGCTACGGCGTTGCCGGCCAAAAGACCGTGGGTGACTAGCGCGCGGACGGACTTGGCGCCCGCGTCCATCACTGCCTGAGCCATGTTCACCAGCGTGCCTCCAGTGAAGATGATGTCGTCCACCAGGATGCAATCGCGATTCTTCACATCGCCCAGGAGCGCGGCGACCTCGGACCGCTCGTCATGGTCAGGGCGTACCTTGTCTCCAATGGCGACGCCGGCGTTCACATCCGCCAGACGTTCCATATAGTCGCGCGCAAGCCTGGCCCGGCCGGCATCCGGCGCGACTATGACCGGTCGCTCAATGGCGCCGGCGCGCACCAGCCGCCTGATCTCGGTGGCGAAGACGGGGAGCGAGTACAGGTTGTCCACCGGCGCCCGGAAGAAGCCCTGCAGCTGATCGGCGTGCAGGTGCATGGTGAGTACGCGCTGCGTTCCGGCCACTTCAAGCGCGTCCGCGACAACACGCGCGCGGATGGAGACGCGCGGTTCGTCCTTCTTATCGCCCTTGCCGTAGGGGAAGTACGGCAGGACCGCCGTGATGCTGCGCGCGCTGGCGCGCCGGGCGGCGTCCACCAGAAAGAGCAGCTCAATCAGGTGATCGTTGGGGTTGTATTGGGCGGACTGAATGATGAAGACATCGTGCCCGCGTACGTTCTCCTCCAGCTTGACCTCTATGGCGCCGTCTGAGAACGTACGCAGCTGAGCTGGAGAAAGCGGATGGCCAAGGTGCGCGCAGACCGCCGCAGCAAAGTGCGGGTGTGAGCGCCCGCTGAAGATGGCCAGGCGCGCGCGGGATTTTTCTGCCTCGACGGTCATGTGTTGGCTAACGGGCAATCATCCGGTGGACCCCAGAATACGCCTCTAGGCAGGGTCAGTATAGGCACTCCTACGCGCTAGCTCGTACAGCACCAGCGCGGCCGCGATGGCGACGTTTAGTGAGGCACCCACGCCGCTCATGGGGATACGAACCGTGGCGTCAGCCAGGGATAGGGTGGCTGGACCGATTCCTTCTACCTCGTGGCCGAAGATGAACGCAAGCGGATCGGCATCGAGCGCAGGTGATTCCCAATACAGCGGAGCACCCGGCTTCGCTTCGACAGCGACGAGAGTGGCGCCTTCCGCCCGCACGCGCTCAATGGCTTCTTCTACCGACGCACACGTCTCAATATGGACCGAGTCGAACGCGGCCAGGGCGGTCTTGCGCAGCTCGCGATCTGCGCGTGCGGCAACGGGCCCGCGCCGCTGGTCAGCCCTGCCTTGCGAAGCGTAGGGCGTGATGCCGCAGGTGATTACGCGAGTCACGCCGGCGCCGTCGCAGGCGCGCAGCACAGCGCCAACGTTATAGAGGCTGCGCACATTGTCCAGAATGACCGTGACACGCCGCTGGAAAGTCATGCTGTTGGTGGAGTGGAGGCAGTGCTGCTGATCATAGTGTTGGTCTCGCCGGTGGTAAGGTAGCGGACCGATGAAGATCATCATCACTGGAGGACGGAGTCTGCTAGGCCAGGCGCTTGAGCAAGCGCTGGCTGGCGAGCACCAGGTCACACTCGCACCGCCGGGTGACCTGCGCGATGAAGCGTTTGCCGCCGGGATAGTGCGGGGCGCCGAAGCGCTGATTCACCTTGCGACGCTCTCACCCGACGTGCCCCACATGTCTCAGGTGTCCAACACGCCGAATGGCTCGTCCGAACGAGAGGTGCTGGATCTGGCGACGCGCGGCACGTATGTGTTGCTGAACGCCGCGGCCGGTGCGGGTGTGCGCCGTGTCATCACGGGCAGCACGCTCGCCATGTTCGAGCACTACCCGGAGGCGTGGCGGCCTGTCGAATCCTGGCAGCCGCTGCCTGACGTGACCGATCCCGCTGTGGTCCACCAGCTTGCCGCGTATCTGGCTGAAGAGGCAACCCGGCACATCGCGCGCGCGATGCCAATCATGGCGTTCTGCCTGCGATTTGGAGACGTGGTGGATGACGCCGCAATCGAAGGCAAGCCGTACAACTCACGCTGGGTTCACGTGGACGATGCGGTGGCGGCGGTGCGCGCCGCGCTTAGCATCGCGCCGTCACAGCAGCGTACACCCTGGCCGGACCCGCAAAGCGAAGCCCCGCAAGGACTGTGGACGTTCCACGTGCCCGGCGCCGGCGACCGTGCACGATTCTCGCCCGGCGCGTCGGCGCGGAGCGCTGAACAAAACGGGCTTGGCTACTCTCCCCAACATGATCTTGCCGCTCGACCCGGAAGCGGTGGGGTGCCCGCCCAGCCTCCCGCGGTTGCAGAAGACGCTGGCGACCTTTCTGTGCTTGGGCCGCGCCGCCGGGTACCGTCGCGGCCCATCCGCAAGGTGGCGGTCTTCGGCGCGGGTGGTCCGCTTGCGGCGGCGACGTCGCGGGAATTAGTGAAGAGCTATCAGTTGCGCCTGACCGATGTGCGTCCCATCGCGCAGATCGCGGCCGAAGCGACGCCCCAGTCCCCTGGCGCGCCGCTCCCGGAAGTCTTCGGCGCGCCACACGAAACGATGGAGGTAGATGTTTCCGACCTGGATCAGGTGATGCGCGCCTGCGAGGGGATGGATGCCATCATCAACTGCACCGTGGTGCGTCCTCACCCAGTCAACGCCTTCCTGGTCAACACCGTCGGTGCGTACAACGTGATGCGCGCGGCCGTCGCCCACGGTATCCGTCGTGTAGTACACACCGGTCCCTTCCAGGTTGGGAGCGACCGGCCTTCTGGCTACTGGTGGGACTTTGATGTCCCGGACGACGCGCCTTCGCGTCCTGGCGCGTCGCTCTACCTGCACTCCAAAGCGCTGGGGCAAGAGATTGTGCGGCTGTTCGCCGAGCAGTACGACCTGGAAGTGCCTACGCTGGTCTACTGCAACTTCGTGAACCCGGAGGTTGCGCGTGATCGGTCGGGCGGCTTGCATCCTATGACGGTTTCATGGACAGATGCCGGCCGGGCGATGCGCCGTGCGCTGGAAGCGCCAGAACTTTCGTCACCGTTTGAGATCATCCACATCCTGGCGGACCTGCCTCACGGCAAATACTCCACGGCCAAGGCGCGCCGGCTTCTGGGCTGGACGCCCAGAGACTCGCTCGCGCACCTGTGGTTGCGCCGGTAGCGCCCTCCATTCCGTGCACGCGCTCCGCGCCCCCTACGCGGCGCGCGCTGCTCGGCGCGGCACTGGCGTCCATCAGTGGCGCCGGCTTCGCGGGCTGCGCGCTGCCATGGCAGACGCGGGATAGGCGCGCGCCACTACTGACGTCGCCCATGGCAACGCCGGTGCGCTTCGGGCCGGTCCGCTTGCGCCTGGTGCTGGCTCAAGAGGGTTTGGCGCCGCTGGACACAGAAGTGCGCCGTGCGGTGGAGAGCAGCGCGCGTGAGCTTGGCTACGCCGTGGAGGTGCAGGATGCGGCGTCGTTCGGGGGCGTGGAACGTGAAGCTGGCATAGGACACCAGTTGCTGACGACGGTGCAGGCCGGCCTGCCTCCAGACGGAATGCTGCTCTTTGGGCGCCAGGCGCAGACGGTGCGCTGGCAGGCTTTGGGCTTCCTACAAGAGGTGTCTGCATTAATGCGCTCGACGCGGTCCCGCTCTGGCGCGGCGCCAGAAGTGGCGGAACGGATGCATATGGTGGCTGGGAACTGGTTTGCCGCGCCGCTCTACCAACGCCTGGTTGGCCACTGGATCTCCCCAGGGGTTGACGCCTCCTCAATGCTGTCTCTGCGCGACTCGCTGGCCGGCGCACCGCGCACAACTGGCCGGGAAGGCGCGTGGGGCATTGGTCCCGCTGATACCGAGGACGTTGACAGTTGGTGCTGGAACGCGATTCATGCTTGGGGTGGTGCGCTAGCGGATCGCAGCGGCGAGCGTGTGACGCTCGCCAGCGCGGAGACAGCGGCGGCGATTGAATGGCTGGCCGCAACGTTCCGCGACTCGCCTTGGCGAGAAGCCGTTCATCCAGACGCTGCGCAGTGGTCCGACGCACAGAAGAATGACGCCTTTGCAAGCGGCGCAACAGCATATACGTGTACTGAGCGCGCGCTGCCACAAGGGCAACTGGCCGAGGCCGGCAAGAGTCCGCCACTGCTCGCCCCTGCACCGGCTTCTCCCACTGGCCCAGCGGGTTCCGGAGGGTCCACCGTTAGGCCACGCGCCGTTGGTGGTGGGGCGGTCTGGCTGCTGCCGCGCGGGGCCAGTGCCGAATCAGTAGAACGTGTCTGGGAATCGCTGCTGCGGCCTGAAGCGCAACGCCGCCTGTGGGCGGTCGGGGCAGGGTTTGCGCTGCCAGCGTTTGAAGGCGGCTGGTCGGATCCGGCCGTTGGAATGCTGCCCAATCAAGAGAGCGTGCGGCGCTTCCGCGAGCAGCTTTCCACCGGCGGCTTCGTAAGCTATGTGGGGCAAGGCGGCCCGGAGACCGGCGCCGCGCAGGCCGTGCGCGCCGCGCGGCTGGCGGCGCGAATGCTGGTCGCGGTAGTAAGGGGCCGCACCGTATCCGAGGTGCTGGCGGATGCCAACGCAGATGCGGTGGCAGTCTACAAGGAACACGGACTTCCAGGAGTGTAGGAGCGCCTGAAACATCGCTCTAGGTATCGCCCCGCACCTCGGTCTTCTGAGGGGTGACCTCTCCGGCGTATTGATGCAGGCGTTGGGTCATGCTGCGTATTATGCGGCGAAGTTGCCATTGACTTGCACCGGAAGCGCATAGCCCTATAATGGCTCCCGCGCACGCCTGCTCACCACACCAATCCAGGTCAGCCGGGCAGACGCAGCAAGTCAAGTGAGATTTGCGCAACGCACCACACGGCACTACAGGGCAACAGCAAGACCAGTCGAAAGGCACAGAGGGATAGTTCTAGTATGAAGACGGGAATGACGCGTAGGGGCTTCATTGGACGCGCGGCGGCCACGGCCGGCACGCTGTCCGCACTCGGCACAGCGGTGCTGCCAAACGTGGCGCAGGCCGGCGTGGTGCAGCAGGCCAGGGTGAACGGCAGGCTACAAGTAGTGCAGGCAGCGGACTTCAACAGCGACCACAACGCGTTCGTCAAGAAGACCATTGAAGAGTACGCCGCCAGCCAGAACTGGCAGCTTGATCTCTCCGACTTGGCCGGCTTCCTCGGCGGGTCCGACGTGTACCAGAAGTTCCAGGCGCAGAAGGCGGCGGGGCAGCCGGTGGACTTCATCGTTCACCAGGGTCTGAACCTGCGCCTGATGAACCTGTATGACCTTGTACGCGACGCGACGCCGGTTATCAACCGCGCGGTGCAGCGGTACGGGCGCACCACGTCCGGCGCCCAGATCGACGCCCAGATCGACAACAAGTGGATCGGTGTGCCGTTCTTTGACCGCACCGACGGCTACTGGATACGCGCAGACAAGGCGGCCGAGAACGGCTTCTACCCAGAAACCGGCAGCTTTGACACCTGGCAAGGGGTCTTTGAAGCGGCCAAAGCCATGTCGCGCCCAAGTGAGGGCTTCTACGGCTGGGGCATGACCACCAACCGCTCGGGCGACGGCGAGTACCTGATGTGGCGCGTGATTCACGCCTGGGGCGGCGCGCTCACCGATCCCACTGGCAACATTGTGACCTTCTACTCGCCGGAGACCATTGACGCCGTGTCCTGGCTGGCCGACGTGTATCTGAACTCACAGAACCAGAACATGTTTCCGCCCGGCGTAAACGCCTGGAACGACCTCTCCAACAACGAGGCGTTCCTGGCCGGCAGCATCGGCGTGACCTCCAACGGCGGGACGCTCTTCGCCTCGGCACGCTACAACAAGAATCCTGTGGCCGACGTAACGGCCTTCCTGCCGAATCCGCTCGGTCCGTATGGCGTGCGTATCGCATCGTCGGGCGCGTCGTACATGTACTTCATGAATGGGGCGACGAACTACGACGCGGCGGCGCAGCTGGCCGAGCATCTCCTCACCGAGCCGGTGCAGCGCCAGCTCTACACCGTCAGTTCCGGCTACGCGGTGCCGGCCTGGGACGCCCTGTGGAATACGCCGGAGATCCAGGCGGATTCGCAGGTATCGCTCAAGTTCAAGGTCATCTCCCAGGCCGATCCGGCCGTCTCGGGCAACTCCTACCGCGGTCCGACAACCGACGCCTCCAGCGCCGCGCTGTTCCAGCAGTTCGCGACCGACATGTTCGGCGAGGTCCTGGCCGGCAAGCCGGTGGAGCAGGCGGTACGCGAGACGCACATCCGGGTGGTGGGCATCTACAACCAGATGGGGGTCCGGGGCCGCTAGTCCACCGCGGCGGAAGACCGGCACAGGGTTGTCACCGTGAGCGCAGCGAAGGGTCCGTGACGGATACGGATGTTTCGCTGCGCTCAACATGACAGCACTCACACGCTGCTGGCCCGCCAACTAATTTCAATTGGATACACGGCCGTGGGCCGTTACTCGTTTTAGCGAGGTTTGAGCATGGCACTACCCATGGCGCAGCCGCGCCTGCGCACAATTCCACTTCCGCGGGCCCGCCCGCGTAAAGATTGGAACGGCCGCTTTCGCAAGGTGCTCGGTCAGGATTGGGCCGCCGGCATCTTGTTTGCGTTGCCGTTGATCACGCTGCTCGTGGTGATCATCGCCTGGCCGTTTGGGCGCGCGTTGTGGATGAGCTTCCACAACATCTTTGGCCCGCGCTGGGGTGATTGGGTAGGGCTGCGCAATTACGCCCAGCAGCTCGAGGATCCCATCTTCCAGCGCTCCTTCATGACCACCATCCAGTTCACCGTGGAAGCGGTGACTATCAAGTTCCTGATTGGCCTGGTGGCCGCGCTCGCGCTTCATAACGTCAAGCGCTTTAGCGGCATCATGACCGCGCTTATTCTTGCGCCGTTCATCGTCCCGGAAGTGGTCACCGCGGCCATCTTCCGGCTGATGTACAACCCGCTCTTCGGCGGCTTCAACCTCACGCTCAAATCGCTGCACGCGCTCACCGGTGGGTTGATCGGTCACGCGACGGGCATCGGCTGGACCGGTGATCCGGGACTTGCCATCCACGCCATGGTGGCGGTGAATGTGTGGAAAGGCGTGCCGTTCTTTACGTTACTGGCGCTGGCAGGCCTGAAGGGCATCGACAAGGAGTTGTACGAGGCATCATCCATTGATGGGGCGAACGCCTGGCAGCGTTTCTTGCACATCACCTTGCCGAGCCTGCGCTACGTGATCATTGTGGAGACGCTCTTCTCCACCATCTCAACGTTCAACACCTTTGGCCTGGTGTACCTGATCACGCAAGGCGGGCCGGGCGGCGCGACCAAGCTGTACGCGCTCCGGGTCTACGAGCTGATCGGCGCGCAGTTGTTCGGGCACGGCGTGGCGGTAGCCATGCTCATGGCGCCCATCCTTGGCATCGGCGTTATCATCCTTGGGCGCTATATGCGCGGCGGTCAGCGTGGTGAGGAGGGCGGTGAGAATTTCCTCTATACCGGGCTGATGTTCGTGGTCTGGCCAATCAAGATGCTGCTGCGTCTGGTGGTCGGGATCTTCTGGCAGGTGAACGCCCTGTTCGAGATCGTGTTCTCGTTCCTGGCGCGGATGCTCTTCTCAAAGGCGCTAGGTGGAAATACGCGCGTGCAGCGCCGGATAAGCCGGACATTCATGATGGCGCTTATCGTCTTCACCATCGCGGTAATCACGCTGATTGAGCTGTACCCCTTCTACTGGATCATCATCACCTCCTTTAAGACCAACCTCCAGTTCCAACAGTTCCGCTCGGTCTTCTGGCCTGCTCCCTGGACGTTTGAGCACTACGTCTGGGTGGTGACCGCGTCGCCGTGGCTGATTTGGCTGCGTAACACCGTGGTAGTGGCAGCGGTTTCAATGGTGGTGAGCCTGGCTGTGTCATCGCTCGGGGCGTACTCGTTGGTGCGCTTACGCTGGCGTGGCGCCGGCTTCCTCTCCACCGCGGTGCTAATCACCTACCTCATGCCGGGCATCATGCTGGTGCTACCGCTCTATCAGTTATTCGCCTCCCTACGATTGGTTAACACGCTCGGGGCGCTGATCGTGTCCTATCCCACCTTCTTGATGCCGCTGGCGTGCTGGCTGCTGATGGGCTACTACCGCAGCATCCCAGAGGAGCTAGAAGAGGCAGCGCAAATAGACGGCTGTAACCGCTTCCAGGCGTTCTTCCGGATTGTGCTGCCGCTGGTGCTGCCCGCGCTGATGGCGGTGGCGCTCTTTGCGGTCACGGGCGCGTGGAATGAGTTCCTCTTCGCCTTCGTATTCACGCAGAGTAACAGCGCCACCACACTTCCGGTTGGCATGGGACGCTGGATTGTGGGAGACGTCTTTGCCTGGGGGCCTATCATGGCCTCCGCGGTGATGATGTCCATCCCGGTTGTAGCGTTCTACGCCTTCGCTCAGCGCTTCCTGGTGGAAGGTCTGACGGCGGGCAGCGTGAAGGGCTAACGAAGCGATCATGGTTGCCGATGTAGCACTTCCGGCTCGCTCACCGGCGGGACAACGCCTTTCACTTAACCGTCACCAGGTCTTGCGCTACGGTGCCGCGCTATGTGGCTTGGTGGCGTTGGTGCTCTTCTATCAGCCGTGGGTCAGCGCTTCGCTGAACACCGCGGGCGACTCCACTCTGACGGGCATCGACCTGGCGCGAGGCGAGGCCAATCGCCGCGTCGATCGCGCCGTGTTTGGCACTCGTGTGCCGGGCGCCTCAACCGGCGGGTCATCCGGCGCCGCCACCGGCGCCATTTCAGGGTCTGGTGGGCTTACCCTCCCTACGCGGGTGCCCACCATCGCCGCGGGTGGGACAGCTGGCTTCGGTACAAGTCCAGGCGTCGTAGCGCAGCCCACAGCGGTCCCGGCTGCTCCGGCCGCGCAGGCGGCGGCGCCTGTATCCGGCTCTGGTGGGCTCGTTTTGCCGACGCGCGTGCCTACAGTGGCACCGGGAGGCACAAGCGGCTTCGGTTCTAGTGCCGGAGTAGCTTCGCAACCGACGGCGGCAGCAGCGGCCACGGCTGCGGCCGCCGGACGGATTTCGGGGGCGGCCGTGGAACCGAAAGATCCAGTGGCGCCACCGACGCTGCCCAAGTTCTGGCTGCATCTGGTGCCGCTGGCGGCGCTGGGACTGGCCACATTCCCCGTCATTTGGGACCGGTTGACCGAAACGCGCGACCGGCGCTTTGGCAGGATTTGGACGTTGCTACTCGCCTACGGTGGCGCGCTTGGCCTCGGCCGGGTGGTGTACCTCGTGGCTACCGCCGGTACGGGCAACCTGCTCATGGGACAGAGTGTGGGAGCAGTCAAATCGGGCGAGCCAGCACTTTGGGGCACGTTCATCGCGTTTGTGCTGAGTGCGCTCCTGCTCACCGTCGCCTGGTTCCTGACTCCAACGCCACCAATGCCCGATCCCTACTGGCGCGCGCGTCGCCCCGACGCCGCTATGGCGTAGCGCGGCGCGCGCCGCCTGTTTTGTAGCGCTATACCTCAATAAGCAGTACGGGGTCGATCGGATAGGCGCCCATGCGGGCGCCGTAGAGATTGAGGCCGCCCGCAACTCCCGTACGTGGAACCTCAAAGCGGACGAGCAAGCGCCCGTCGTGTCCAGTCTGTGTCTCTTGCAGCATGCGACCCGAGGTTTCAGCGTCCATACGCAGGCGCGTGAAGAAGCCGTAGGAGCAGGGCTCCCAGTGGGGGCTGTTATGGGCGGAGAGGACGCCGCGCGCGTCTGCCGGGTCATCCGGTAGACGCAACGCGCCTGCGCGGATCCCATTCACACGAACCACCAGGTCAGTCGGGAGCTTGCGCAATTCGGTCTGAGGGTAATCCTGCGGTGAGTTATGGCGCGGGTCACGCCAGTCAAGCCGGCTGCGCGCCGTACGCGCGCCGGCCTCGAATACCAGTTGCATGCCCTTGACGTTCTCGGGCGTGACGCCATCCGGGATAGTGAGCGCGTACTCCACCCACCCGGCGCCGGTGCCACCAAATTTGCTCCCGCGAGGGCCAATACGTGGATCACCCCAACTAGAACCGAGGAAGTCTCCGGGGAGGAAACGCAGAGCGTAGCCGCCGGCGACCTTCTCCGGTCCCTGCGTGGCGCGCGACCACGAGACTTGTGACGCAAACTCACTCTCATGTACGTCTAGATTGACGTAGTTGCGGGCGCGTACCTGTCCGCCCTGCGCCACGAGCAGCAGTGCGATGGTGACGAGACAGGGCGTGTCCGGCAGGGAAACGTCGAGGTCGCCGGCGTCGGTGACACCATAGCGACGGGGCGCAACTGGACGCTGGCCCTCAGTCACCAGAATCTGGTCGCCCTGCCGGTCGGTGGCGGTCACGCGCCAGCGCAGCACACTATCTCCCAGGGGCCGGCGGTCCCAATGAGAAACAAAGAGTGGCGCGGTGAAGGGTGCGCCCGGCGGCAGCGAATCGCAGGGCGCTGCGTCCAGCCCAACAAAGTCGGCCGCGTTGAGGTCAGCCACGGTCATCCCGTCGACGAAGTGGTCATAGCCAAACTCTTTGGGCGTGCGGTCGTAATTGATCAGGCCGTTGTGCTCCCACTCAACGTCCGTAAGCTCGGTATAGACGTAGCCGCAGATCATGTCGTGGCGGCGCAGTTCGGTAGTAAGGAACTTGAAGGTGTAGGAGATGTCGCGGTCGCCGCCCCACGCGGAGATTCCGGCGTACTCGCTGTTTAGCAGCGGCTGCGTACCCTGCTTGAACTCGTGGGCGCCCTCCACGTCCGCGTAGACGCCGCCCACAAAGTGGTACGGCGAGCCTTCATACGTCTGGCTGACCACGTTCTCGACGTGGCGTCGCGCTTGGTCATAGTCGCCGATGTAGAAGTGCCACGTATTGATGTCCGTTGTGACGTGATCATAGAGATACGGTGAGTTATCTTCCACCAGTCGGGTAGGATCGAGCTGTTTGCACAGGTAGTACATTTCTTTCACCCAGCGCCATCCTTCCGGACGCTGGTGTTCTTCTAGTCCCCAGGTTTCGTTGAAGAGGATCCAGGAGAAGATGCTGGGGTGCGAGTAGTCGCGCTCCAACGCGTCACGAAACGTGCGCTCCCAGTTGTCCCGCGCCTTGGGCGTGTAGATGCTGGCGCTAGGCATGTCATACATGACAAGCATGCCGAGCCTGTCACACCAATAGTAGTAGCGCGGGTCGTTGATCTTGATATGGCAGCGAACGAAGTTAAGGCCCAGATCCTTCGCTGCCTGGATGTCGCCTCGCAGCACGTCGTCTGATGGATAGGAGTACAGCGTCTCCGGGTGAAATGCCTGGTCCAGTACGCCACGCAGGTAGATTGGCTCTCCGTTCAGGAAAACGTACTCATACGGGCGGTTCTCCCAGCGTGCGCTGGAAACTGTGCGCAGGCCAAAGTACGTGGAGACGGTGTCTTCTGGATCACCTTCGCCGGCGGAGAGAGTCACGACACAGTCGTAGAGATGCGGATCCTCAGGTGACCAGGCCCGAGGGTTAGGTACCTGCACGTCCACTAACGCGGCCGTGCGGCGCTCTTCCAGGGTCAGGGTGCGCTCAACTGCCGGGAAGAGACCATCTGTTGACTCGATCTTGAGGCGGACAGCGCTTCCTGTCAACTCCGGCTGCGACGCAATATGAAAGGAGAAATCAGCTCGGCCCGCTTCTAAGTGAGGTGTGACTTGGGTCCGGGCCAGGAAGGCTGCCGGCCGGCCTTCCAGCCAGACCGTCTGCCAGACACCACCGGAATGGGTGTACCACTCCTCCGTCTGCTTACCAAGCAGGGTGTCCGCGTCACAGGCGTCCCAGACGCGCACGGTCAGCGTTGCAGGCACACCCGGACGGAGGTATCGTGAAACGTCTACCTCAAACGGCGTGTAGCCACCATCATGTTCGGTGACAAAGCGCCCGTTGATCCAGACACGCGCACTCCAGTCCACCGCACCGAAACAGAGATGCGGCCGCATTCGCCACGCAGCAGGCTGACTGCGTGGCGCTGCCTCGACCGATCCCCAGTCTGCGGGGACCTCAATGGAGCGCTGGTACCAGGCAGCGCCCTTGTAGGATGGCTCATTGACCCCGGAGAGACGGCTTTCCCAGGGAAACGGCACCACAATCTCAGCGCCGAAAGGGTCCTCTACCGGATCGCTCACCTCGCCGAGGCGCGACGCGGCGGTGGGGTGTGACACCCTATACCAACGCATCTGCTCGCCGATATTGCTGGGATCGAACGAGAACCGCCAGCGACCGTTCAAGTTTATCCACGAGTCGCGGCGGAAGTCTGGCCGCGGGTGCTCCGGGCGTGGGATATCCGGCTGCCCGGGAGTAGAAGGAGGTTGGATGTGCATGAGGCCGCTTGCCCTCGAGTCAGTCTCTTGCATGAAGGGGAGGCGGTGAGGAGATGAAAGGGTCTGAAGTCAGCACGGCATGTGTCAGCCGGCGACTAATTGGGCTGACTTAGTGTAGTGGCTGGTTGTCTATCAAGCGTACGGGGCCAAGGCGTGCGGCGATGAGTCCGTGCGCCGGCCCCTCAATGCGTGTCAGGGGCTCAAGCGTCTGCGGATCCACTACGGCGGTGTACTCCACGCTGACGCCGGGGGTGTCCAGCAGCACGCGCTCCATGGCGCCGCGGACCGCTTCGCCATCTCGTTCCCCCGAGTCAATCCGCCGCCGGCCTTCCGCGAGCGCATTGTGCAGTGCAGTGGCGAACGGTCGATTTTCACCGATGAGATAGACGTTGCGTGATGACAGGGCGAGCCCGTCCGCTTCGCGGATAGTAGGACAACCAATCACATCCACCGGCAGATTCAGGTGGTTCACCATACGACGCACAACGGCCAGCTGTTGAAAGTCCTTTTGGCCAAAGTACGCCCGCTGTGGCGTGACGATGGCGAAGAGCTTTGCGACGACGGTGGCGACACCGCGGAAGTGCCCGGGACGGCGCTCGCCTTCCCAGCGCAGCGCCGGCCCGCCAACCTCGATGTGCGTGCTGAAGCCGGACGGATACATCTCCTCCGCTGGGGGATTGAAGACCAGATCGACGCCCGCTTCCCGAGCCAGTTGCAAGTCACGCTCAAGTGGTCTGGGATAGCGTGAAAGATCTTCGTGCGGACCGAACTGGGTGGGGTTGACAAAGATGCTCATCACGACCGTGGCGCACTCTTTACGCGCGCGTTGGACTAGCGAAAGGTGCCCCGCGTGCAGCGCACCCATGGTTGGCACGAGGCCAACCGGCTCGGGCACGCCGCCCCGAGCCGCCCGGAAGTCCGTCACGGTGTGGAGGACCTTCATCACCTCGTTACGCTCCTCCCGCCGGATGGGCTTCCTCACCGAGCGCCTTTAGGACACTCTCCTCCATTGAGAAGCTTTGCGCGTCGGTGGGAAACTGGCCCTCTCGTACCTCCCGGACGTAACGCTGCACTGCCTCTAGAATGGTCTGCCCGAGGGTGGCGTACGCCTTGGCGTGTTTGGGCACGAACTCGCCAGGAACGTCATAGCTAAGAAGGTCATGCATAACCTGGATCTGGCCGTCGCAACCTGCTCCAGCGCCGATGCCGATCGTGGGAATCTTCAGTAGCTCCGAGATGCGGTACGAGAGCGGCGACGCCACCAGTTCTAGCACGACTCCGAATGCGCCAGCGTCTTCGAGTGCACGCGCATCATCGATTAGTTGTTGGGCGGCGACCTTGTCACGCCCCTGGACGCGATAGCCGCCGAAGCGCAAGATGGACTGTGGAGTCAGGCCGATATGACCCATCACGGGGATTCCGCTCTGCACCAGCGCCTCCACCGTACCTGTGACGGCGCGACCGCCTTCCAGCTTGACGGCCTGTGCGCCACCTTCTTGCACTAGCCGCGCCGCGCTGGTCATAGCCTGCTCCCGGCTGATCGTGTAGCTCATGAACGGAAGATCAGCCACCACCAACGCACGCCGTGCGCCACGCGCCACCGGCTTGGCGTGGTGGATAATGTCGTCCAGCGTCACTGTCACGGTGGACTCGTGACCTAGCATCACCATGCCCAGGCTATCACCAACAAGTAGGGCGTCCACGCCCGCGGCGTCGAACAGCCGCGCTGAGCGGTAGTCGTACGCCGTCAGCATGGTGAACCGCTCGTCCCGCCCTTTCATTCGGCGGAGCGCCGCGGCGGTTACACGGCGGGATGTGTCAGAGGCGGACATGCCCAATGCCGGTAGGGTCGAGCACGTGCACCGTATCCACAAAGCGAATAGTGCGCGACTCCAGCCCCATAACAAGCGAGTGCGTGCGGGCGCCGCCGCCAAAGTACCGCACGCCCTTAAGCAGCGCACCGTCGGTGACGCCTGTGGCGGCGAACATGAGATTGACGCCTGATGCCAATTCATGGGTGTCGTAGACGCGCTCGGGATCGATGCCCATCTCCTTGCAGCGCTCGCGCTCGGCGGCGTTGCGTGGGATGAACTGCCCCAGGATCTGGCCGCCAAGGCAGCGTAGAGCCGCGGCGGTAAGCACCCCTTCCGGCGCGCCACCCGATCCCATGACGCAGTGGTCACCTGTGCCGGAAACGGCCGCGGAGATGGCGGCGGAAAGGTCGCCATCCTGGATCAGGCGGATACGTGCGCCGGCGCGGCGCACGTCCTCAATCAACTTCTTGTGCCTCTCGCGATCTAGGATGACCACAGTGAGATCCTCTATACCGCGCCCAAGGCTCTCCGCGATGATGTGGAGGTTGGCGGCCGGTGGGAATTCCATGCGCACCTTGCCGGCGGAGGTTGGACCCACGCACAGCTTCTCCATGTAGATGTCCGGCGCGTGGAGCAGCCCACCACGTTCGGCCACGGCAAGCACGGAGATTGCGCCATCGCGGCCCATAGCTACCAGGTTGGTGCCTTCCAGCGGATCGACAGCGATGTCCACCTCGGTAGCGATGGTGTCTACCGACGCCATGGGCGCGCGGGACGTATCGTCGTGTCCGTCGCCGTTGTTGGCGGCGCCGCCAACTTTCTCGCCGATGTACAGCATCGGCGCCTCATCGCGCTCACCTTCGCCGATGACGATGGTGCCGTCCATATGCACCTCGTCCATCGCCCGGCGCATCGACTCCACTGCGGCCTGGTCGGCGGCGTTGGCCTCGCCGCGACCCATCAGGCGCGCCGAAGCCAGCGCGCCTGCCTCAGTCACGCGTACGAACTCAAGTAGAAGCGTTCGTTCCACGCCGTGTCTCCCCCCTGTGTCAGTCTTTTGCACTGGCTGTTCTGCGTCTGTTTGTTCTTCTGCTTGCCGTCCGGTCTGCCGGTCTGCCGGCGCCGGGCGGCGGCTACGCGCCACCGGGCCAGATCGCCGCGGCGATCTGGTCGTACAACGGCTTGTTGATGGTGACGTGGCGCTCAGGCAGTTGGCCCATGGCAACCGAGCGCGCGATCTCGGCCACGCGCCGCGTCAGCGTCTGCCGCCCTTCTACCGATTCGCTCGCCATATGCGGTGTAAGGGTGACGTTGTCAAGGTCGTTCAGCGCGCTGGTCTTGACCAACGGCTCCACTTCGGTGACGTCCAACGCCGCGCCGGCGAGGTGCCCAGTAGTCAGCACTTCCACCAGCGCTTTCTCGTCCACAATGGGGCCGCGTGCCGTGTTCACGAGGTAGGCGCCAGGCTTCATTTGGAGCAAGCGCTCCTTGTTGATCAGGTGGCGAGTAGAAGCGTGCAGGAACGTGTGGATGCTGACAAAGTCAGAGTCAGCCAGCAGTTGATCGAGCGTGACGAGCGTGACGTTGTACGGATCGGCCACCTCTTGCTTTAGGAACGGATCGTACGCCAGCATGCTGAAGCCAAACGGCCGAGCGCGCTCAGCCACCATGCGCGCTATGTTGCCGAAGCCCACCAGACCAAGAGTCAACGCCGAGAGGCGCCGGATCTCCACCGTGCGCTTGGGACGGCCACGGTTTTGCTCCCATTCGCCTGAGCGCACGTAGCGGTCACTTATCAACAGTTGCTGGTTCGCGCCCAGAATCAATGCCAGCGCGTGGTTGGCTACCTCCTCGCTGAAGGCGTCCGGCACATTGGCCACCAGGATTCCCTGAGCCGTGGCGGCGTCAACGTCAATATCGTCGTAGCCCACGTACGGCCGCAGCACCAAACGCGTCTTGGGTAGTTGCTTGAATTCGGCCTCGCCCAGCGGCATGCCACCAGAGATGACCACGTCCGCCTCCAGAACGTCCTTGGTCGCCTTGCCACCTTCATCCAGAAACGGCGCGGCGCGCAGATCGATCTTGTCTTGCAGCAGCATGGCGTGCGTGGGGTTCTGCGGGCTCACCTGGCTCGCGCTTCGTCCGCCGTACGTGACGGTCCCCGGCACCGTCCACTCGGTCCGGTTACGCCAGCGCGCCGGCACTGCCACTGCCCCCTTCACTTCTGTAGCCATTGGTCTTTTTTGAACTCCCTCTCCTCGTATGCGACGGGGCGTATAGTGCCAGCAATCATGGACTCACTGCCACGCTACCAGGAGCTTGTATCGCTCGATCACGCGCATTTGATGCATCCGCAGCACCACCCGTCTGATCACCTGGAGCCGCTCGTCTTCGAGCGGGGTGAAGGTGCCATTCTCTGGGACGTACGGGGCACGCGTTACATAGACGGCCTTTCCTGTCTTTGGAACGTCAATGTGGGCCACGGCCGTAAAGAGCTGGCCGAGGCAGCGGCCCGGCAGATGGAGCAGCTTGCGTTTGTGAACTCGTACGCTGGCTCCTCAAACCCGCCGGCCATCACGCTGGCGGCTCGTGTGGCCGCTCTGGCCCAGGATTCGCTTAACACGGTCTTCTTCACCACAGGCGGCGGTGAGTCCAATGACACTGCGTTCAAGACAGCCCGCTTCTATTGGGCGCTGAAGGGCCGGCCGGAGAAGACCAAGATCATCAGCCGGATCAATGGCTATCACGGCACGACTCTGGGCGCAACCTCCGCCACGGAGCTGCCCGCATTCCACCCGCGCTTTGGGCCGCCGGCGCCAGGCTTCCTGCATGTGCCGGCCATGGACCCGGAGGCGCTGCAGGAGACGATTGAGCGCGAGGGCGCGGAGACGGTTGCGGCGATTATCGCCGAGCCAGTCCAGGGCGCGGGCGGCGTGTACCCGCCTCCGGACGATTACTTTCCGCGCGTCCGCCGTATCTGTGACGACTACGACGTGTTTTTCATCGCAGACGAAGTAATCACCGGGTTTGGACGTTTGGGCACGTTCTGGGGACTCCAGCAGTGGGACGTGGTGCCGGACATCGTCTCCTTTGCCAAAGGCATCACCTCCGGCTACCTCCCGCTGGGCGGCGTAATCTTCTCCGACGAGATCCGAAACACCATCTACGACCAGCCACCGAGCATAAAGTGGATGCACGCCTTTACCTACTCGGCACACGCCGCGTGCTGCGCCGTCGCCAACGCCAACCTGGACGTGATCGATCGTGAAGGGCTAGTAGAGCGAGCCGCGCGCTTGGCGCCACGCCTTCACACGAACCTCGCCGGGCTGCGCGAAGACTCCTCAATCAAGGAAGTACGCGGACTCGGCATGATGGCGGGCATCGAGCTGAATCCTGGAGCAATTGAAGGCGGCGCCGGTGCGGTCATTGCTGGCCTGAAGCAGCGCGGTGTCTTCACCCGCTATCGCGGTGACACCATCTGCCTCGCCCCGCCGCTCGTCACTAAGGAAGAAGAGCTGGATGAGCTATGCGATTCGGTGATCAGCACGATTCGTGACCTGGCGGCACGGTAGCGGCGCGGTCAGAAGAATTTAGCCGGCGTCTGCGCCACGCATGGTCAGGTTCAGGCCACGTATTTCTTGACGAACTCTTCGTCTAGCTCAATTCCGAGGCCTGGCCCCTGAGGGAGACGGACATAGCCTTCTGAATCCGGGAAGATGGGCGTACTGGGCAGATACTGCGCCGGCCATGGGAACTCCCCCGGTCGGTCACGCATGACTTCCAGCCACGGGGAATTGGGCACCGACGCAGAAAAGTGCAAATGGGCGTAGGTGCCAATCCCGCCGCCACCGTGGTGCGGGACGCAGAGCTTGTTGCGCACTTCTGCCAGCGCCGCGAGCTTGCGTAGTTGCCCAATCCCCTCAGAGACCAGGCCGTCCGGCTGGAGGATGTCGTAGCAGCCTTGCTCGAGCATCCAGTGGAACTCATGCAAGTAGCGGTTGTTCTCGCCTCCGGCGATGGCAATCCCTACGCTGTCGTTCAGCTTGGCCAGGCCGGCGTAGTCGTAGCGCGAAAGAGGCTCTTCTAGCCAGACAAAGCCCATCTCCTCCAGCGCGCGGGCAGTGTAGAGCGCGCGGCGCAGGTCCCAGATGACGCCGGCCTGCACCGATGGCGTGACCGCCGTTTGCGCCTGGTTGCCATCCGCCATCAACTCCATACGGTCACCGGCGGCGTCACGCACCGCACGCGCGAGCGCGATGTCCTCCTGAAGTGTCTCATTGTGTAGGCGCAGCTTGATTGCGCGGAAACCTTCTTCGTAGAAGCCAAGCGCGTCCTGCGCCCTCTGCTCCGGTGTCCCAAGCTCCACCGTGGATGCGTACGCTTTGACGCGGTCGGTAAAGCCACCCCATAGCTTGTAAATTGGCTGGCCACAGATCTTGCCGATCAAGTCCCACAGCGCGACCTCAATCCCCCACGCGTTACCACTCCTTCGCAGCAACCGGCTGTGCTGCTCGGTCGCAAACGGGTCCTTTCCTATGAGTTGCTCTCCAACAGATTGCGTGGCGCGCACATCGCCACCAGTGCCGAAGCCTACATGGCCATCGTCCGAATGGATGCGGATCAGGACGATGCTGGACGCGCGCGTGACGCTCCCTGGCGACCAGGCGAACCGCAGCTCGCGTGGCGTGGGAACATCACGCAGGACTTGAACCTCAACTCGGGCGATGGTGGTCATTGGACCGTCACTATAATTCACCCCGCATGTGGTGGCCGAAGACTGAGCGCCAGCGTGAGTTGGTCGTTCTCGCAGCCGGCCTGTCAGAGCAATTCTCCGCGCGAGCCGAAGTCCACGATCGCCAGGGCAGCTTTCCGCACGAGAACTTTGCCTCCCTGCACCACAGCGGCTATCTCGCGCTGACTATTCCGCAGGAGTTTGGCGGTGGAGGCGCCACCATCCTGGAAGCAACACTTGCGCAGGAACGCCTTGCGCGCGGCGATGGCTCGACCGCGTTAGGCACGAGCATGCACCTCTCCATCCTCGGCCGCTTGGGCCGGGCCGTACTCACGGAGGATCCCACCGAGATGGGAGGATGGGACCGGGAGCGGTACGCACGAGTGGCGCGCGCGGTGATCGACGATGGCGCGCTGCTCAACTCGGCCGCATCTGAGCCCGAGTCAGGCAGTCCGAGCCGCGGTGGACGCCCTACCACTCTCGCCATCCCCGGAGGAGATGGCGACTTCACTATCGCAGGGCGCAAAACGTACACAACCATGGCGCCCGGACTGCGCTTCTTCATGATTTCCGCCACGATTGAGAGTGATAGCGGCCCGGAGTCTGTTCAGTTCCTGCTGGAATCGGGTACGCCGGGCATGCGGATCGAGGAGACCTGGGACTCTGTTGGCATGCGTGCGTCTGGGAGTCACGATCTGGTGTTGGAGGACGTGCACGTGCCGGCTTCCGCCCTCTTGTCACGACGGCCATACGGGCAGCCGGCCCCCGTCGAGCCATCGTCGGTGCCAGCCTCCCCAGCGGCACAGACCCAGAATCCTTCCGAGGGGGCCGGTTGGGCAGCCCTGATTCCGGCCGTGTACCTTGGCATCGCCACGGCGGCGCGCGATGCTGCTGTCAAGTTTGCGCGTGAGCGCCGTCCCCAGCCGCTGGGAGGCAAGAGTATTGGCGAGTTGCCCGCGGTTCAGCGCATGCTCGGCGAGATAGAATTAGCACTCGCTGAAAGTCGCGCCCTGTTGTTCGGCGCCGCCGAGGCGTGGGTGGAAGCACCCGACCATCGGCGCGAGATCCTTACCTTGCTCGCGGCGGCAAAGTATGTCGTCACCAATCGGGGCGTGGAGATCACCGATAAGGCGATGCGCGTGGTGGGAGGTGCCGGGTTGGCGCGTTCGCATCCCGTGCAGCGCTACTACCGTGACATTCGCGCCGGTCTCCACCATCCACCTATGGATGATGTGGCGCTTGTCGCACTCGCCAAGGCGGCGCTAGAGCGAGCCGCGTAGGCGCCATTGGCGTATTATGTGCGATTGGAAGCCTGCCCATGTCGCTGAGCGTCCGCGCCGCATACTCTTTAAAGACTAGACGCCTCCTCGGCCCACTGCTTGTGGGGGCGCTTCTATGTGCCTGTGGCGTCGCCGTGCGGAGCGATAGAGCCGCCGTTGGCGGCGGACCGGCTCAGGCGACCGCACAGGCGCAGGCGGTGTATCTCTCCACCGTGGTTGCTCTGGCGACGGTCAATGCCGGGCCGGCCGGCCGGCCCGCTGGTGAGCCGTGCGACTGCGAGACTGGTAAGTAGGCATCCCGCGGGAATGTAAGGCCCCGTTCCACCATTCTTAGGTGAGGCGGAGGCTCCGTATACTCGGCCCAATGGCTGAGCAACCCGTCGCTACTCAGGGCACTGATGGTCCCATCACCCCCCGTGCCCAGGATTATCCGCAGTGGTACCAGGACATCATTGCCGCCGCCGAGCTCGTTGACCAGGCGCCGGTGCGTGGTTGCTGGATTCTTCGCCCTAACGGCTATGCAATCTGGGAGCTAATCCAGCGCGATCTTGATCGGCGCTTCAAGGAGCACTCCGTCCAAAACGTTTACTTCCCGGTGCTCATTCCCATGAGCTTCATCGAGCGTGAGAAAGAGCACGTTGAAGGCTTCGCGCCGGAGCTGGCGGTGGTTACGCACGCCGGCGGGGAGAAGCTGGAGGAGCCGCTGGTAGTGCGGCCCACGTCCGAGACCATCATCTGGTCTACGCTCGGTCGATGGATTCGCAGCCACCGTGACCTGCCAATGCTGCTGAACCAGTGGTGTAGCGTCCTACGCTGGGAGAAGCGCCCGCGCGCATTCTTGCGCACCGCTGAGTTCCTCTGGCAGGAAGGGCACACCGCTCACGCCAGCGGCGAGGAATCACGCGCCTTTGCGATTAAGATGCTGGGCGTCTACTACGACTTTGCCGAGCAAGTGCTGTGCCTGGCTCCACTGGCGGGAGAGAAGCCCGCCCATGAGCGCTTTCCGGGCGCTCGCTCCACCTTCACCATCGAGCCAATGATGCAGGATGGCCGCGCGCTCCAGGCAGCTACGTCTCACGATTTCGGCACCACGCTCGCCGAGGCGTTCGAGGTCTCCTATCAAGGTGAAGACGGCGCATCACATCCCGTGCACGCCACGTCATGGGGCATGTCCACGCGCGCCATTGGCGGTGTTTTGATGGCGCACGGTGACGATAGGGGCGCCATCTTTCCGCCTGCCATCGCGCCTATACAGGTGGCGATTGTGCCGGTGCCCGGTCGGGATGAAGACAGCATGCGTGCGGTGGAGGACGCCGCCGCGCTGGCCCTGCGCGAGCTGACATTCGCGGGATACCGCGTCACACTTGACATCAGGCCCGGCTTGCGCCCTGGTGCCAAATACTTCCATTGGGAGCGCCGGGGAGTGCCTCTGCGGCTGGAGATCGGTCCGCGTGACGTTGCGGCCGGGCAGGCAACGGCAGTGACTCGCCACGACGGCCAGAAGCGGCCGGTCCCGCTCTCCGAGTTGCAAGTGCACGTTGAGGCCGCGCTCGAGGCCGCGCAGGTGGCGCTTGGACAGCGCGTCCTGGCGGCCCGCGAGGCACACACTCGCGCAGTGGACGGCCGGGCGGGCATAGAGAGCGCCGTCGTTGATGGATATGCCTCCGCACGCTGGTGCGAGGACACCACCTGCGCGGAAGACATGCAGGCGCAGACCCGCGCAACCATCCGCTGCTTCCCGCTCGAGCGGCGCGATGGCGCCTTCGTGCCGCCACCCGACGACCCCGGTGACTGCGCCTGGTGTGGCGCGCCCGCTACGCGCCGGGTAATTATCGCTCGCGCGTACTGACAACACAAAATACAACAGAACGGGTGCCATCCCCAGTCAAGGGAGATGACACCCGTGTGCGTCGGCGCTGCTTTGTAGCTACTTGCTCCGCTCAAGGGAGGCAAGCGTCTCCGAGATGCGCAGGCGCGTAAGGACATGGCGTCTGCGACCACGCTCTACCTCCGCCACGAGTCCACGCGAAAGGCCGGAGGCCGCCGCGAGGTCTCGCTGCGAAATGCCGATTGCGTCGCGGCGCTTGCGCAGCTCGTCACCGTTTGGCGCGCTGTCATCGGGAGGCAGCGGCGCGCGCTGTTCCGGGCGGCGCCGTGGCGGCGCCACAAAGCGTCCAGCCGCGACGCCTTGTGTTGTCAGTCGTGGCGCGGGCTCAGCCTCCTTCTCATGGGTAATCCCCGCCAGCTCGTCCACCGTTGGAAGCGGTATTGCCATCCCTACTCCGCGCGCGATGAGCCAGCCAGCAGCTTCACGCATGTCGCCATTGAACGCATCGTTCGCCAGTTCCGTTATGGCGGTGAAGGAGTCGCCCGTGACGGGCACCGCCAGCGGACGCCGGTTGAAGCGCCATCCGCCCGCGGACCGGTCTGGCCGGATCAGCGTCAGACCTGTTTCGAGCGCCACAGCCGCCGCTTCGAGCAGTGGCGTTTCGCTTGCTCGCAGACGATCGTACGCTGGCGCCGGGACGCGGCACGTAATGACACGCCGCAATCCACTTGCCGGCGCCGCCGGGGCCACGCCGCCAGCTCCCATCGGACGAGCGATGGCATTTGCGCCGCCGCTCACGCGAGAGCCGGGCCACAGATCGTCCGGGAGCCGCAGCCAGAGCTGAGCGATGATCGGGTCCACTCCTACTTCAATCGCGGCTTCCTCGGCGCTCTTGCCATCCTTGCGAACGAGTTGGCGTAGTCGAGCCATGCGATCAAGTGACCCAGCGTCGGGCGCGCTTGGCTCAGATGCCCCGGGCGTCGCGCTGGTCCTCTGTTCCATGGAGGCGGTGCTCCCTTCCGCGCTGGCGCCTTCGGGGGTGGAAGTAGCCGCTTGCCCCTCGGCCGGGCCTGAACTCACGGACTGTGTAACTGACATTAGTGCTCTCCTGGCTGTAGTGCTGGCTGCGCTGGATTGAGTGGAGTGAGATAGGATCGATGTAGGTGACGGAGAGCTAAAATAATCGTGGCTGTAGGGCATCCGTTGCGGGGACAGCATTACGCAGCGCGCGAGTTGCATAGCGCGCGTCTACGCAATCGAGCTGTATCCGCTGTAGCGCTTCCTTGAGACCTGGCAGCCAGTTGGCTACTTCGATCCCACCCGGCTCCGCCTCAAGCGCCGAGATGTCCATGATCGCTTCGTCTGCCGCCTGACCGATGATGGCTAGCTTCGCCGTCAGTCGATCCACCCGCTCAGACATCCGCATCTCCTGCCGTACCTGGGGCTGGAAACGGGCGCAGGGCGGCCGCGTCTCATTCTGTGGATAACCTGTGGATAACTAGGAGCGCCGCGAGACTTTCTCGCGCGCCCCGAAACTACGTCTCCGGGCGCGCGTTAGTCGCCCTTGGTCCCCTGCCTGTTAGGCGGCGGCGACCGGCCCGGCCAGATAGCGCTGGAAGTTCAGCGTCAGTTCGACCGGATCTGGGAGGAAGTACGGCGCCTGCCGGTTCTCCGGACCGATAACCACTCGCAGCATTGTTGGTCCTGGGACGCTCCTGCTGCCGCGGAGCACTGCCTGCAAATCGTCCATCGTGGCGACATCGAAGGCATTTATTCCGCAGGCAGTGGCGACACCGCGCAGATCAAGCGCGGGCGCTGCGGTGCGCTGCATGCCGGTCGCTGCATACGCGCCATTGTCCAGGACGATCAGAAGCAACTTCTCGGGCTTTAGGAGCCCGATTGTGGCCAGCGTCGAAAATCCCATGAGCAGGCCGCCATCACCTTCAATCGTGACCACTTTGTCGTGGTGGCGCGCCGCGGGTGAGAGTGCTATCCCGAGTCCAATAGCGGGCGGCAGACCCATAGAGTCCAGCACGTAGAGGTGATTCTCCTGCCGCCCCGTGCTAAGTAGCATCTCGCGCACCATCGTGCCGAGAGCAATCACGAGTGGCTCAGACGGATACTCGGTCGCTATGGCTTGAAGAGCCTCAAATCGTGTGAGCTTGGTGGCAGCCATCTAATGCACTCCTAGCGGGACGGATCGTGTTGAGGCTTCGCTATGGTGTGGGCCGGTACGTGGCTAATACAGCAGATTGCAGAGCAGTAGCACCGGCCGGTGAGTCATTTGGGCGTGCTCCCAGGCAGCCACTATCGTCGTCGCCCATCGGTCGGTGGGAACGCGCTCATCTAGCTTGAAAAATCGGAGATCGGATGCGGCCACAATGTCGTCCACGCGCTCGCACAGCGTGTGGATCATGCTGTTGTATTCGTTCAAGCCGCCCCGTTGGGAGACTACTATCAGCATCGGCAGGTGATACGGTTGGGCGAACGTGGTAAGCGCCGTGAGCGCGTTCCCAATGCCATTGTCCTGCACTATAAGAAGGGGTTTGGCGCCTCCGAGGGTGAGGCCGCCGGCAATTCCTATGCCTTCCTCCTCGCGGGTGAGCGGCAAGGAAACATACGCTCCTTCGCCGGATCGACGCTCGACGTGCTCAATAACCTGCTTGAGCGTGCTGCTCGGTAGCCAGAGTACATGCGTGGGCGCGATGTGCTCAATGCCGAGGATGAGCGCCTGACTACGCTCTTCTACGCCGGCTTTGGCATCTACACCGAGTTCAGTCGTGATCGGTGGCACAGCCGCGATTATAGCGTGATGTTTCCGCGTGAAAACGTGCTCGTTTCACGGGAAAACCGCGTTGGCCTAAACCAGTACAGGCTCACGCACAGCTGCACACTCATTAATCGGCGTCAAAAAGTCCGTCACCGCCTGGATATCCACTTCTCGCGTTGATGCCCCTGCCAGTAAACCAACGGTGTCCATGCCGGCAAACTGCTCGGCGCTAAGCTCAGCGGCGGTTTCCACATGAAACGTCGGACAGTAAGGTTCACAGACGCGTACCAACTGGATCGTATTGGAGCTATCTCTGCCACCCACCACCACACACGCGTTCACCCGCTTCGCCAGTTCAACCGCCTCATCCTGCGCGTGAAGCGTCCATCCGCAGATCCGGCCGCGGTCCTCATAGACATCCGCCTTCGTCTTGAGCACCTCGACTAGTTCCACGTAATCCGCCTGGAGTACCGTCGTCTGTGCGATCGATGCCAGCTTTTCATAGTGAGGCAGTGCCCTCGCCTCTTCAGCCGATTCCACAATGAAACCTCGCTCCGTGTACGCGACGGTCGCCTTGGCCTCTGGATGGGTCCGATGACCAAAGACGATCACCTGATACCCCTCCTGCTCAAGCTGCGCGGCAATCTTTTGAACTGCGGTGACGATGGGACAGGTGGCGTCGATCACGTTCAAGCCGAGCGCCCTCGCGTCTTCGAATGCCTTCGGGCCCTCACCGTGCGCGCGCATGAGTATCGTCTTGCCCGCCAGATCTGCGTGTTGGAGGTCATCATCCTCCAGCGCACGCACGCCAAGCTCTGCAAGCTCGTTCATCGCCGGCGTGTTGTGAATCAGCTTGCCGGAAAGATAGACCGTCCCATCCGACGCGTCCGCTGCCTTGACGGCTCTGTTCCAGGCGCGTTTAACGCCTCCACAAAATCCGACGTACGTCTTAGCGCGAATCACCTGCATTGTTCAGATCTTTCCTGGGAGAGTGCCCCGAAAAGTATACGAAGGCACTGGCCCTCAGCACGATGCACCGCCTGAATGAGCGCTCTACGCGGCCGGCACTGTTTCCGTCAGCCCGTGCAGTCCGAGGGCAATTCGTGTGAGAGTTCGTTCCCCTGATCGGCGGCCCCGCTCGGCTTCTGCAAGCAAGCCACGCGAAACGCCAACCGCCTGCGCCGCTTCGGCCTGCGACAATCCCAGAGAGAGACGGAGCGCCTTGAGCGAGGCTGGGGTAATCGCTAGTTCCCGATCAGGCGGCGACTCGCCTGCAGCATCCGGCATCACCGGAAGCTTGGGGAGCTTCAGTACTTCGCGTAGGAAGTTGCCAGTGAACGACTCGCGGACGCACGCCACGTGCTCCGGCGTTCCCTGCGCCATGATGCGCCCTCCGCCGTCTCCCCCCTCGGGGCCGAGATCCACCACCCAGTCGGCCGTCTTGATGACGTCGAGGTTGTGCTCAATCACCACCACGCTGTTGCCGTTGCTCACAAGCCGGTCGAGCACATGCAGCAGCTTCTGAATGTCTGCAAAGTGCAGGCCGGTGGTCGGCTCGTCCAGGAGGTACAGCGTGCGACCCGTTGCAGGACGGCAGAGCTCTTTGGCCAGCTTCACACGCTGCGCCTCGCCCCCAGAAAGCGTCGGTGCTGGCTGGCCGAGGGTGATGTAGCCCAGGCCCACCTCGCATAAAGTGTTGAGGATGCGCGCTACGCTTGGCACGTTCTCAAACAGCGCGGCCGCCTCGTCAATGGTCATGCCCAACACTTCCGAGATGTTCTTCCCTTTGAAGCGCACCTCCAGCGTTTCCCGATTGAAGCGCTTACCTTTGCAGACTTCGCAGGGAACGAAGACGTCCGCCAGGAACTGCATCTCAATGCGCTTCAGCCCGTCCCCCTGGCACGCCTCGCAGCGACCGCCCTTCACATTGAAAGAGAAGCGTCCCGGCTTATAGCCCCGGATCTTCGCCTCAGGCACCTGCGCGAACAACCCTCGGATGTCGTCGTAAACGCCAGCGTACGTCGCGGGATTGGAGCGCGGCGTGCGACCAATTGGATCCTGGTCTATCGCAATGATCTTGTCCAAATGTTCAATGCCATCGATCCCTTCGTGCAGACCGGGCTTCGTCTGCGCCCGCATCAGGTCGCGCTCCAGCGACTTGTAGAGGATCTCGTTCACCAGGCTGGACTTGCCCGATCCTGATACGCCGGTCACCACCACCAGCCGCTCCAGCGGGAACTTCACAGTGACGTTCTTCAAATTGTGCTCACGCGCGCCACGCACCGTGACCGCCTTCTCGCTCGGTGCGCGACGCTCAGCCGGCACTTTGATCTCCATCGCGCCGGATAGATACTTCCCGGTCAGCGAGTTGGGGTTCCCTGCAACCTCCTGAGGCGTGCCAGCGGCCACCACGTGGCCGCCATTCACACCCGCTCCCGGACCGAAGTCGATAATGTGGTCCGACGCGAGCATCGTATCCAGGTCGTGCTCCACAACGACCACTGTGTTGCCGATGTCACGCAAGTTCTCCAGCGTTTGGATCAACTTGCCGTTGTCACGCTGGTGCAGCCCAATGCTCGGCTCATCTAGGATGTACAGCACTCCCACCAGCCCGCAGCCAATCTGGCTGGCCAGCCGGATGCGCTGCGCCTCCCCGCCTGAAAGTGTGGGCGCCACGCGATCCAGCGTGAGGTAGTGCAGTCCCACATTCATCAAGAACTGCAGCCGCCCGTCGATCTCCTTGAGTAGCTCCTGCGCAATAAGCTGCTCACGCGCCGGAAGCTCAACCGTCTGGAAGAAGTGCAGCGCCGTTCCGATAGACATGTGCTCCACATCCGGCAGCCGCCGATCCCCAACCCTTACGGCACGAGCCTCGGGTTTCAGCTTCTCCCCCGTGCAGCCGGAGCACTCGCGCTGCGCAAAGAACTGGAGGTACTGCTCGCGCTGACTATCAGAACCGGTCTGCTTCAGGCGGCGCTTCAGGCGCGGCACTGCCCCTTCCCACTTGGAGTACCAGGACCCCGCCGAGCCATTCTTGTTCTGCCAGGTGATCTTGATCCGGTCGGTGCCGCTGCCATACAGCAGCAGTTGACGCTGCGCGTCGGTCAGATCCTTGAACGCCACATCCGGCGAGATGCCGTAGTTAGACATGATCTGCGCCCGGTAGCGTTCCCCCCATGAGCCATTGTCTGCGTCGTCCCCTTGCTCCTCCCAGAGCGCGATGGCGCCCTGGCGCAACGTCTTATTCTCGTCCGGCACTATTAGAGCCGGGTCTACTTCCATCGTCGTACCGAGGCCAAGACATCCCGTACATGCACCAATCGGGCTGTTGAACGAGAACATCTGCGGGCTGAGCGCATCAAAGGAGAGCCCGCAGTAGACACATGCATTCCTCTCGGAGAAGAGGAGGTCGCCCTCGGCGGCGGCCATACCTTTCAGTCCGCCTCCAGACTCAGCCGGCATTGCTTCCGCCTCCGGCGTAGCGTCTGGCCGGTGCGGCGCCAGCACCAGCGTTCCCTCGCCAAAGCGCAGCGCCGTTTCTACTGAATCCTGAAGGCGCGCGCGGTCAACGCCGCCCTCACTCCCCTCGCCGCCTTCGGCACCCTCCGTTGGTCTCTCCTCCTGCATCTGCGCCGGGATCCGTAGCCGGTCCACCACGATATCGATGGCGTGCTTAAGCTTCTTATTGAGGACGATCTTGTCGTCCAGCGAGCGAACCTGCCCGTTGACCCGCACCCGCGCAAAGCCATCTTTCTTGGCCCTCGCGAAGACATCCTGGTACTCCCCTTTGCGGTTGCGCGCCAGTGGCGCCAGCAGCAGCCACTGCGAGCCGGGCGGCTGCGCAAGGATCTGGTCCACAATCTGCTCGGACGTCTGGGCCGCCACTTTGCGGTCGCACTGCGGGCAGTGCGCCTCACCTACACGCGCGTAAAGCACACGCAGGTAGTCATGGATCTCCGTCACGGTACCCACGGTGGACCGCGGATTACGTGACGCTGTCTTTTGCTCAATGGAGATGGCCGGTGAAAGCCCGCCTATGTAATCCACATGCGGCTTCTGGTTGGTTCCTAGGAACTGCCGGGCATATGAAGACAGACTCTCGACGTAGCGTCGCTGCCCCTCCGCATACAGCGTGTCGAACGCCAATGATGACTTGCCCGACCCAGAAACGCCCGTGAGGCACACGAGCTGGTCGCGCGGGATCTCCACCGTGACGTTCTTGAGGTTGTGTTCCCGGGCGCCCCTGATGACGATCTTGTCGGGCCTCATTGTGTCTCCTTCATCCCCCGGAAAGCGGCCGCGCTGGAACGAACGTTCAATGGCGGGAGCTTCATCTTAGCGCATCTGTTCTAAGCGTCAAGTCACCATAACGTATCGTCCTACAGTGGGTTGCGCATATCTTCCTCCCGCGCCACCTCGCGGGAATGCTCGCATCCCCCGATAGACTCTGCACCCTAATGCGTGATACCCAGGGTGGCGCCGATCTGCGGGAAGTGGACCTTCAGAGGGTAGGCGTCAAGAACGTTGATTTGCCCTTCCGCATTCAGGAAAAGGACGGCGGCATCCAGACCGTCCTGGCGAGCATCCAGCTCAGCGTCGACCTCCCTCGACAGTACAAAGGCACCCACATGAGCCGCTTCATAGAGATTCTCGAGAAGTGGAAGGACCAACCCTCCTCAAGTGGCCAGTTGGAGCACATCCTTCAGGACACGCGTGAGCGGCTCAGCGCGGCGCGCGCCCACATTCAGGTAGGCTTCAAGTACTTCATCCAGAAGCAAGCCCCCGTCAGCCGGCAATCGAGCACTATGGGCTACGACTGTCAGTTCCACGCCATGCTCTGCGGCTCGACCGGCTACGACCTCGTCGTCGGTGTGAAGGTGCCCATCACCACCGTGTGCCCGTGCAGCAAGGAGATTTCGGTCGCCGGAGCGCACAACCAGCGCGCCTGGCTGCGCGTCAAGCTGCGCACCATCCCCGGCCAGTTTCTCTGGCTGGAGGAGCTCACCTCCTCACTGGAAGAATTCGGTAGCTGTGAGGTCTATCCTCTGATCAAGCGGCCGGACGAGAAACACGTCACCGAAAAGGGGTATTTCAACCCCAAGTTCGTGGAAGATGTGTTGCGTGACGTGGTGCTCTGGCTGCGTGCCCATCCACTCGTCACCTGGTTCGAAGTAGAGTGTGAAGCAGACGAGAGTATCCACCCGCACAACGCCTTCGCCTACCAGATAGAACCCCTCCCCGCTGCCGTCAACGTCTTCCAGCGCGACCTCAACGCCATAGACGTGCCTCCACCCCACAAGACCTTCGCCAGCGTATCAGCGCCCAACGGCGCAAACGGCGCTAATAGCGCCAGCAGCAAGCACGGAAGCAACGGCCACCACGCTGGTGACCTGACCGCGCTGCAGGACGTCGCATCGCGTCGCCCCTAAGCTGGCTCAGTGCCCGCTGCGGGTCAAGTCCACCGCGGGAATTTGCTTCAACCGGTCCAGAAACCGCTGGCGGATCTCGTCCGCGCGCGCCTGGCTCTTTGCCTCAAATCGAGTCGTCAATGCGGGCTCGGTGTTGGACGCGCGCACTAGCCCCCAGCCATCCTCAAACACCACCCGCGCGCCGTCCAGGTCAATCACCCGCTTGACGTCGTTCTGAGTCCGAAACTCACCTGTAAGCTGCTCAATTACGCCGAACTTCTCGTCGTCTGAGCAATAGAAGCGCTCCTCAGGTGTGGAGAAGTACTTTGGCAGCTTCGCGACTACGTCTGAAAGCTTCCCCGTCTCGCGTGAGATCGCTTCCAGCAGCTTGGCCGCCGCAAACGTGCCATCGTCAAAGTCGATCACCGGGTCGTTGAAGAACATGTGACCGGATAGCTCGCCTGCCAGCACTGCTCCCACCTCACGCCGGCGCTCCATGATGTTCGGGTAGCCCGTCCGCGACATCACCGGCGTACCACCCATGCGCTCGATCTCCTCGGAGAGCGCCATTGAGCACTTCACGTCAAACACCACGCTGCCGCCCGGGTTGTCCCGCAGCGCGTTGCGCGCAAGCAACACCAGATACTGGTCCGCCCAAAGAATCTCGCCGCTGTTATCCACCACACCCAACCGGTCGCCGTCGCCATCCAGCGCCACTCCCAGATCAGCGCCGGTCTCTTTTACCTTGGCGATCAAATCGCGCAGGTTCTCCGGCTTCAACGGGTCCGGCATGTGATTAGGGAAAGTGCCGTCCGGATCGCAATACAGTGGGATGACCTCGCACCCAATCTCCTGGAGCGTGCGCACCGCCACTGGCCCAGCCACACCGTTGCCCGCGTCCAGCACCAGCTTTGTTGGCCGCTCCAGCTTGATACGCCCTTTGACGTACCGCACGTACTCATCCGTCACGTCTTGCTCACGGTACGACCCCTGAGACGCCTCCCGGAACGGCCCCTCCTGTGCCCCTCGCCGTACCTCCTGAATTTCGTGCGGCAGCAGCGGCAGTCCGTTTGGCGCATGCAGCTCGCGCTTACGTAGCTTGAGGCCGTTGTACTCTGGCGGATTGTGGCTGGCCGTAATTGCACCACCGCCATCAGCGTTCAGGTGGTTGACCGCAAAGTACACCAGCGGCGTCGGTACCTGGCCCACATCCACAATGTCTGCCCCGGTAGAGCGCAGGCCGGCAATGAACGTCTTTGAGTAGCGCGCCGACGAAAGCCGCACGTCCCGCCCAACAGCCAGCGTCCCTACATCCCGATTCTCACGCTTCCTGGCCAGGAAGGTGCCAAACGCCTTCCCTACCCGCTCTAGCACCGCCTCCGTAAAGTTCTGGTCAACAAAGCCGCGGATGTCGTACTCGCGGAACATGCTGCCATCAACCGCGGCTGCACCGGCAGCGGTCGCTTCCATCGGGGACGTGCTGGGCGTAGAGCCATTCTTTGGTGTAGTCACGAGGAATTTCCTTTCGCGTCGTCGCGATGTAACAGGGGAATACGGAGCAGATCGTAGAACACCTGCACCGCGTGGCGTGCCGTGACGCGCATGCGCGAGCCGCCGGCGTTTGTCCACTGCACCGGCACCTCCGCTATGCGGTAGCCGCGCCGCTGCGCCAGGTACAGCACTTCAACGTCAAAGATGATGCTATTCAGTGTGCTATCGCGGAACAGCTCATGCGCCACCGCGCCGCGGAACACCTTGAAGCCGTTCTGCGTGTCCCGGATGCCGCGCACAATCAGCGGATCACGCAGCCGGTTGAAAAGCTTGCCAAACAGGCGCCGGTACACCGGCTGCGAATCGCGCATGTCAGAGCCATCCGGCTGCACCCGCGATCCGACGGCAATGTCATACCCCTCGTCGAGCTTTGCGCGCAGCCGCGGCAGCTCTTCTATGGGAGTGGAGAAATCCGCGTCCGAGAACAGAATAGTCTTGCCCTGGCTGGCCAGCACCGCGCGCCGTACGCCTGCACCCTTCCCCTGATTCCCAGGCGCCTGTACCAACTGCACGCGACCCGGATACCGCTCGGCATACCCTCGCACCACGGCCGCCGTGTCATCCGACGAGCCGTCGTCATTTACGACGATCTCAAAACGTTCGCCCAGGCTCTCCAAGTAAGGAAGAATGTGGTCAAGCGACTGAGGCAGGCGTCGTGCCTCATTCAGAGCGGTGATGGCGACCGAGAGAGCAATCTCTCCGGCTCCGGCCGCGCCCGTCATCTGGGGGACTGTAGCCTATCCATGCTGCTCATTCAGGTCTGCTCAGTCAGGAACGCTCGCCTTTGTCACGCCGTCTGCTCCACCATTATTCACTCTGTATGACACCGAGCAAGTCGTAGTCCACGCCGCTCTTGGAGAGCAGACCGTAAGGCGGGTCGCGGTACGTCCAATACGCCCAACCGATCCCGTGCTGACGGCACAGGGCGAGCATGGAGCGTATCCAGGTAAGGCGGGACTGACGCGGTGCAGTATCCGTCGCACCAAACGCGCCGAGATACAGCGTGGCTTCATACGTGCGTGCAAACGCCAGCGCCGGCTGAAGTGTCTGGAGCAGCCGCTCCCTATCCCAGCGCTCGCCCTCAACCTCTCCTGGGTAGACGCCGCTGCCCCGCCTCGTCAGCCCCTCCGGCGCAAAGCAGTGAAAGCTGTAGATCGTATGCGCATCACGCGTCGGTCGCAGATGCCGGAACGCCTGTGGTTGTGCACGCGGTGACTCCACCACGAGCGTGGAGCGCTCGTCGACGTCACGGATCGTCTCCGTCAGTCTGGCCGCGAGCGCGCTCCACGCTCGCCCGGCGGCGGCTTCCGGATCTGCTGCCCGACGCACAGCCGCCGCCGTTAGCCGGGCCGCTCCCAGGCTATCCATCACATCGTGTGCCACGTCATCCGGGGCCGCAGGTTCGTCAAGTAAGTCAAACATGAGCGCTGCGCTGCTATCACGGTACCGCGTTGCCAGCCGTTGCCAGCGCTCCGCCAGTCCGCGCCAGCCAGCCGGCGAGGCAAAGAGCGCGGCTGGATCGTGCCAGCGGAGCGCCAGCATCACGCGCAATCCGTGCCTCGCACAGAGGTACACCGCCAGATCCAGCGCGCGCCACCCATCCTCAGTCTCCAACAGGGCACTTTCAACCGGTAGACGCACATGAGTTAGACGCCAGTTGGCCAGCCTCGCCAGGTCACCATCTACCAGGAAGGTGCGGTAATGCTCCGGTGCTGCACCTTCCACGAGCCATCCGTCCACATTCACGCCGAGTAGTCGCGTGTTCGACCCTACGCCGGGCGCTTGCACCTTGTAGGGGTACACTGCCGCCTTCATGCCTTACCACTTAGTCACCTTTGGCGAGGCCATGGTGCGCCTCTGTCCGCTCGGCTTTGGCCGTCTGGAGATGGCCACTTCTTTGGAGATGCAGCCAGGTGGTGCCGAGCTGAACACCGCCGTTGGTGTCAGCCGCCTCGGCGCCGCACATGCCATCAGGACCGCTTGGGTCTCTCGCCTGCCGCAGAATCAACTCGGCCGCTACATCGCCGCCAAGGGTCGCGAGCACGGCGTCTCAATGGAAGAAATTGTCTGGGACGCCAGCCCTGACGCCCGCTGCGGCACATACTTCCTGGAGGAAGGCGCCGCGCCGCGCGCGTCATCCGTGCTCTACGACCGGGCCAGTTCCGCCTTCGCGCGCTTGGATCCTCATGAGTTGGACTGGACTCGCATTCTGGAGGGAGCGCGCTTCTTCCTCATCACCGGCATCACCCCTGCGCTCAGCGACGCCTGCCTGGAAGCTACCCGCCGCGCCATGCATGCTGCGCGCGCCGCCGGCGCTCTGGTGGTCTTCGACCCCAACTTCCGCAGCAAGCTGTGGGGAATCGACGCCGCGCGTGCCGTCTATCAGGAGCTCGCGCCGCTGGTGGACATTCTCTCATGCTCCGCAGAAGGACTGCACACCTTCTATGGCGTTCACTCCCATGAGAACCCCGCTGAGGAGGCTATAGAGCGCTTTGACCTCAAGGCGGTGGTGATGACCTCCCGCACCGAGCTTGGCATGTGGCGTAACCGCGTCGGTGCCACTGTCGTGGCTCGCGGCCCGGCCGGTACGCCTGCTTCCTATGAGGATCGCGAGCGCGAAGTCGAGATCGTGGACCGCCTCGGCGCCGGTGACGCCTTCCTCGCAGGCTTTCTCGCTAGTCTCCTCATACAGGGCATCGACCAACCAGATTGGGCGCGTGCCACCGCCTGGGGCGGCGCCGCTGCCGCTCTCAAACACACTATCCGCGGTGACTTCCCCATCCTCACTGCCGCTGAGGTGAACCAAGAGATTGAAGCGCCTGCCCTACGCGTGCAGCGGTAAGAGCTGTCGTTCAGCCTCCCACCCCTTACCCGAACAGCCGCAGCTTGCGGTTGAAATACGTGAACAGCGCCGTATCCGCCAGTAGCACTATCAGTAACGGAAGGCCGTGACCAAACGGCAACCTTAGCTCCGGCATGTGATCAAAGTTCATGCCATACGTCGTGAAGACAAACGTGGGAATCGCAAAGAAGAGAGTCAGCGAAAGCAGCGTCTTGGCCGACGTGGCAAGCACGTTGGACATGCGGACCATATAAGACTCGCGCGCGCTAAGCAGCAGGTCCACGTACACTGAGATCACGTCAGACTGGCGTCCAGCATGGTCATAGATGTCCTGAAATGCCGCCGAGTCCGTCCGAAAGAAGGGCAGATCCTCCCGCGCCAGGATGGCGATGGCGCTGCGTTGCGGCTCCAGGATGCGATGCAGGTTGTTCAGTTGTCGCTTGAGGTTGAACAGCTCCTGCACTTTCGCGCGGTCCACGGAACCGCCTGCCGTCCCCATGAATGCCACCTCCTGAATCTCCTCGACCCGGTCCACCATCTCATCCAGCGTCGGGAAAAAGCGGTCGACCACATTGTCCATCACCTCGTGGACAAGCTCGCTAACGTCATTGGGAGGCTCGGTATCGCGCTCATGATCCTTCCAGATCGTCTCCAGCGCAGGGAGGAGATCGTCGTGAATCGTGATCGCAAACCGGTCACCCACCACGATTGACAACTCTTCCACCTTATCCAGCGGCGCCCGACGAGTATGGACAATGGGCAGATCCTTCGGCCCATACATCCTCAACATTAGAAAGTGGTCAAAGGTGGTCAGCTTGGGGCGCGACCGCGGAGTCATGATCATCTCCAGCGCCACCTGATGGAGATCAAATATCTGGGCCAGGTGTGCTAGCTGTTCTCGATCGGGGTGCAGGATGTCAATCCAGATCGCCCCGCCTCGCCGCTTCCAGGAGCGCCAGTCAGAGGCGCACTCCACCTCACCCTCGCTGCGCAGCGCATGAGACAGCCGCTCGCCGGCAGGTCCCCAATAGAGGCTACGAATCATGCTCAGCCAGGGGGCGGATGCTAGCATCCAGCCGCTTTCATGCTGAAGACGCTGGTCTGGGAGGGCTATAACCGCGACCTGGTCGGCCAGAGTGGCCACTCCATCCCCAACGGCACCGCACATCTCACGGAGCTGGGAGACCCTCGTCAGATCAAACAATGCCTTGACGCGGGCGACCAGCTCATTTGGCTGGATCTGACAGACCCACAGCCGGAAGAGCTGGAATTGATCGCCAGGGAGTTCTCACTGCACCCTCTGGCAATTGAGGATGCCGGTAAGGGCAATCAGCGTCCCAAGATCGACGACTACGAAAACTTCTACTTCATGGTGATCTTTGCCCTGGAGCAAGTCACCGAGGAGCGCTCGGACGGACGCTCCTCCAACACCGGACGCTTCCGCATTCAGGAATTGGATCTCTTCATCGGTGAGCGATTCCTGATAACAGTTCATAAAGCGCCGCTTCCCTTCCTGGACATCATGCGCGAGCGCTGGAGTCACAACAAACTGGCCACAAACGAAGGTATAGGTGTTCTCGTCTATACCGTCCTGGATGGCATCGTCGACGCCTATTTCCCAGTTCTGGACAGCATTGTCGAGCGTGTCGAGGAGCTGGAAGAAGTGCTCTTCACCGGGGTGGTGCATCAGGGACGCATGTATGACATGCGGAGCCTCTTCCAGATCAAGCGTGACCTGCTCAACCTGCGCCGCGTCATTGCCCCCGAGCGAGACGCGCTCCTCGTGCTGGCACGCCAGGAGATTCATCTATTCGACCGCAAGATCGCGGTCTACTTCCAGGATGTTTACGACCACGTCGTGCGCGTTACTGACTCCATCGACATCTACCAGGATCTGCTTACTAACGCGCTGGAGTCGTACCTCTCCCTGGTGAATAACAACCTTAACCAGGTGATGAAGACCCTTACCGCACTCACGGTTATGCTGGTGGTACCCACATTGATTGCCGGTATCTACGGCATGAACTTCGACAACATGCCCGAGCTTCATTGGGAGTTTGGGTATCCCTTTGCACTCATGCTTATGGCGCTGTCCGCAGGCAGTCTCTTCCTTTATTTCAAGCGCCGGCGCTGGCTCTAACCACCTGGTGGACCCTTTACATGGCGTAATCCTGGGCATCGTTCAGGGGCTAACCGAGCCGCTTCCCATCTCTAGCTCGGCTCATCTCATTTTGGTGCCGTGGCTACTCGGTTGGGTAGAGCACAGCCTTACCTTTGACGTTGCCCTTCACATGGGCACACTCGCCGCGTTACTTATCTACTTCTGGAAGGACTGGTGGGCGCTGCTCACTGCCTGGCTACCCGGCGCGCGCCGTCGCGCCTCCCTTGCCGTCACCCAGGATCCGCTCGGCACGGAAGACCGGCGCTCCCTTGACCGCCAGTTAGGCCTTGGCATCGTTATTGGCACCATCCCCGCCGGCATCGTTGGCGTGCTGTTCGACGACGTGATCGAGCAATCGCTGCGTGACCCAGGCCTGATCGGCGGGGTGATGCTCATCGCCTCACTCGTCATCCTTGCCGCCGACCGGCTCGGCCGCCGCATCCTTGAGCTTGATTCCGTCACCTGGAGCCGTGCCTTGCTCGTTGGCGTTGCCCAGGCGCTGGCCCTGGCGCCGGGCGTATCGCGTTCCGGCATCACCATCAGTGCCGGCCTCGCGCTTGGAATGACGCGCGAAGCGGCGGCGCGATTCTCCTTTCTACTCGCTGCCCCCGTCACCGGCGCCGCCGGCATCCTCAAGCTGAAAGACCTCTTTCAGACCGGCATACCCGCCGATGAGCAGCTCGCCTTTGCAACCGGCATCGCCGCTTCGTTTGTCGTCGGTCTCCTCGCCATCGGTATGCTGCTCCGCTACCTGCGCCGCTATTCGCTCACCGTTTTCGTCGTCTACCGGCTGATCCTGGTCGTCCTTATCTTTGCGATGGCCACGCTCCGCCCTGCATAGCCGGCGCATACCATTGACTATTAAAGGAGACAAGACATGGCGGCTGCACCCGGAGTGAGCTACCGCGCAGTAGAAGGATGGGAGCAGCTTCCCTCCGGCTTTACGCACCAGGACTGCGTTGGTGTAGACGTAGACGCTCAGGACAATGTCTACCTCTTCACACGTGCCCAGCCGCGCGTCTTCGTCTACGACTCTTCGGGGAAGTTTCTCCGCTCCTGGGGTGAAGACTTCTTCACGGAACGCACTCACGGCCTTACCATCGGTCCGGACGGCCTCGTCTACTGCGTGGATGAGGGCAGCAATTGCGTCTACAAGCTCACGCCAGAAGGCCAGGTGCTGCTCACCATTGGCACCAACGGCGTTGACGCCAGCGGCCCTGCCTCCCAGACCGGGTATGACGGCACGCTGGAGAGCATCACCGGTGGCCCCCACTTCAACCGGCCTACCAACGTTGCCGTGGCCGCCAACGGAGACCTCTACGTTTCGGACGGCTACGGCAACTGCAAAGTCCACCGTTTTACCGCCGCCGGCGAGCACGTCCAGTCCTGGGGCGATCCCGGTAGCGGTCCGGGACAGTTCTACCTCGTCCACGGCGTCGCCGTTACGCTGGACGGCCGCGTATTGGTTGCGGACCGCGAGAACGACCGCATCCAGGTCTTCACGCCCGACGGCCGCTTCTTAGAACAGTGGACCGATGTACAGCGCCCCACCAACGTGGACGTGGCGAGTGATGGGCGCGTCTACGTCTCCGAGCTGTGGTGGCGCGCGGGCCAGCACTCATACGTCCACGGTGATATTGTCGAAGAGCGCCACGGTCGCGTCAGCGTCCTCGATTCCGCCGGCCGCGTCCTGACGCGCGTTGGCACGCCAGACGGCGTCGCGGCCGGCAGCTTTATCGCACCGCACGATATCGCCGTCGACTCTCGCGGCGCACTCTACGTCGCCGAAGTCACCTACACCTTCGCCGGAAAAGCTGGCCTCGTCCCGGAAGATGCCCACACGTTCCAGAAGCTCGCGCTCGCGGAATAAGCGTCCCGGCTGACCGGTCAATCCTCGGGGTCACCTCGGGGTCAACCCATAGGTTTGGGATCTGGCGATCCCACGCCCTGGGGTCGCCTGTGCTCTCTTAGGTTCCGCGCCGGTTAGCAAGCGTTCGGTCGTTCAAAACGTAGCGCGGCTCGTGACCGTGGAAGAAGCGCTCCATCTCATCCACCATGAGTGAAAAGAAGCGTGGCCGCGACTCCGCGTTGGAGCCGGCGATGTGCGGCGTGAGGAAGACGTTTGGCAGCTGCCGGATCTCGCTCAGTGGTCCCTCCGCGGGCACTGGCTCTGGGTCAAAAACGTCCAGCGCGGCGCGCACGCCGTCTCCCCGCTTGAGCCGCGCAATCAGCGCCGCCGAGTCCACCACCGGCCCGCGTGAGACGTTCACAAAGGCGGCGTTGGGTTGCAGCCAGTCCAGCTCCTGCGCGCCAATCATCCCCTTCGTTCGTGGCGTAAGCGGCGCCAGGCACACCACCACGTCAGACTGACGGAATACGTTCTCAAGCGAGGTGTGGATGAAATCGTAGATGTCGGCCACTTCCGGCGCCAGGTAGGGATCGTATACCCGCACTTGGCAGCGAAACGGACGCAGATACTCCAGGAACCGCCGCCCGATGTGCCCGCAGCCAATCAGCCCAACCCGCTTCCCCGTCAGCTCCCCAAAGAAGTAGCCGGGCTGTTCCCGATCCTGCTGCCCGACCTCTCCGGCGATCATGCGCCGGAAGTGATGCCCCGCGTTGCGGAGTGCATTGAGCGTCATCGCCAGCGCCCACTCCGCCACCGGGTAGGAGGAGCCGTTGGTCGTATCCACCACCATCACGCCGCGCGCCTGGCACGCCTCCACATCCAGGCGGTTGGCGAAGCGGTCGCCCTCCAGTTCCCCCACCAACCGCAGGCGCGGCGCTCGCTCAAGCAGCGCGCCGTCCACCATCGGCGCCCCCGTGCAGATCACCAGCGCCTCCGCCCGAGGAAGTGCGTCCAGCAGCTCCTGGGTTGCCGGTAACACGGAAGGTCCCCGCGGCGCCTGTCGTGTCTGTTGCCCTCGCTGACCCGGTTGTCTTGAAGCCTGCTGCCTATCCTGCCCAGGCACCCACACCGGCTCGGCAAAGGCGCTCAATCGTTCCAGGTCAGCCCCGGCCAGGTAGGTTGGACGTAGCTGCTCCGCGAAGGTGATCACCACAACGGGCTTAGCCCCGCCACCACTCCCCGCCGTCATCCCCGTCATCGCCGTGTCATCCCCTTCACATGTGGTAGTACCCGATCCGCGAAAAGGCGCATCCCATCCAGCGAAGGGAAATCCTGAAACCAGAGCATAAAGTGGGTTACTCCCATCTCAACGTACACCTGGATCTGATCCGCTACCGCTTCCGGTGAACCCGCCAGCCAGCTCGGCACCACCGACGATAGCGGCCGCGCATCGTCGTCTGCGCGCAGATAGGTCTGGAGCGCGTCTTGTTGCGTCCACTGCTGAACCGCCTGAGCGGCGCTGCCCGTCCCACCGGTTCCGGTTGACCCACCCGCCGCCAGACGCCGGGGCCAGATACGCGGTTGGGCTGGGATGCTGGCGATGCGTCGCGCCTGTTCCCTGGCTTCCGCTTCTGTGGGTGCGATCAGAATCTGTGTTTCCAGCGAAAGCTCGAAGGACTTGGGATCGCGTCCGGTGCGCCCGCACGCGACGTACAGTTGCTCTAACTTCTCCGCCAGGCGCGCCGGGCTGGCCGGCGTGCTGTTGAAGCCGTCAGCCTGGCGACAGATCATGTCCAGCCACGCGTCGTCGCGCGCCTCACCGATCCAGATTGGCGGCCTCGGACGCTGCACCGGCTTGGGCAGGCAAAGCGCTCCCTTCGTCTGAAAGAACGTCCCGTTGAAATCGAGCGGCTCCTCGGCTGCCCAGAGCGCCTTAATCAGCTCGAGTCCCTCTTCCAGCGCCGTGACGCGCTCCGACTCTGCCGGATACGGTAGCCCATAAGCGTGCGCCTCTTCCTCGCCACCCCAGTCATAGAACAGGATCAGCCGGCCGCCGGAAAGCGCGTCCAGTGTCGCGCTGATTTTGGCCCCCATGGCCGGCGGCCGGAGCGCCTGCGCCATATGGATCGTGCCCAGCTTCACGCGCTGCGTGCGACCTGCGATGACGCACAGCGTGGTCCACCCCTCCAGGATGGCGCCGTCGTACCCATGGATCAGATGGTCCGCCATCCAGACCGAGTCGTACCCCAGCCGCTCCGCCTCCACCGCAGCCTCTACCGCGGCTGGCGGATCCAGATCCGTCCACGCCGGTGTCCGCATGAAGCGCTCCCCCGGCATCGCAAAGGGAGGCACACAGAACCCAAACTGAAGGGCCCCTCCCCCTCCACTGGGTAGCCGCTGATCTATCTGGTCGGACGTCTCTCTTAGGGCTTGGCCGGAAGCTTGGCTGTGCGATCGGTTTGCACGCATCGCACTACTTCTACCCTCCGTCGTCAGGCGCGCGCCAGGCAGGCGTTGACCTTCGCCGCTGCGTCACGCAACGCTGTACCGGCAGCCACCTTGCCATTGACGATGTCATTGATCGTCTGTGTCATCAGCACGTTGAGGTCGCCGATGTACACCGTGCCGCACGTCTCGGGGAAGTCCGGAGGCAGCGTGCCAAAGTCAGCCGCCTTAATGAAGGCGTCCACGTTCGCCGGCGGCGCTGGTAAATTGCGCCACACCGGATCGTTACGCAGCGATTGCAGCACCGGCACGCTTGCATACTGCGAGGCGTAGATCTTCTGTCCCGCGGGCGTGATCGTGTACTTCGCCGCGTGCCATGCGACGTCCGGCTGCTTGGTCTGGGTGCTCACCGTCACCCCCTGCGTTCCCATGCCAACCACGCGTTTCTTGGGGAACGCCGGCCGGAGCTCAACGTCCCACTCAAAGTTGTCCTTCACGGCATTACGGATTGCCACCACCGCGTTGCGGATGCTGAAACGCATCCCCACGCGACCTAGATTGAACCCGTCACCACCAAAGTCGTAGCCAATCGGCGCGGCGACGTTGTGCTTGGTCACCAGGCTCGCCATCGTATCAATGCCCTCAATCGTGCCCGGCATGTCGAGCCCGCTCTTCTTGCCGTCGGGCGTGAGCATATCGCCGCCGTAGCCCAGCATCCACGGCACATATTCGGACCAGGCTGTCCAACCCACCGTCACCCCAAACTGGCGCTTGCTCTCATCCCCGGTGTCCTTCGTGAGACGCTTCGCCGTCGTAATGAAATCGTCAATGGTCCAATTCGGCTTGGGGAGGTCAACGCCCGCCTGCCGGAACATCGTCTTGTTGTAGTAGGTCACTAGCACGTCCAGCGCCCACGGCAGCATGTACAGGCCCGGCTTGGACTTGAACCGCCCCAGCCCAAGCATATTGGGGTAGACATCTTTGAGCAGGTCCTGCGACGCCTTGTCCTTTGCCGCCAGCTTGTCCAGGTCCGCCGCTACACCCTGCAGGGCGTACGGCTTCACCCGCGCATCGCTCAGCGCGAGCACATCCGGCAGATCATTCCCCGCTGCAAGCGCAAACATCCTGTCGGTCTGGTTGATGGTGCTTGGGATCTGCTCCACCGTGCCCGTGATCTTTGGATTCTCGGCCTGGTACTGCTTGTAGACCGTGATATCCTGCTCCGCCTTCGTGCCGGCCGGAACCAGATAGCGCAGCGTCACCGGCTGGCCTAGCTTCGCCACCGCGTCTGGTCCTGCACCGCCACCGCCGGACCCCGCGCAGCCCGCCAGCATCGCCAGTGGACTACTCCCCAGGCTGGCGCCGGCCGCCATCATCGCCCGGCGTGACCATCGCCCACTCCCACTTCCTCCCCCACTCGCAACGTCACACGCAACGTCACGCGCAGACACCATCATGTTCTCCCCGTCCATGTGTCGCTTCCCTTGCACCCCATCGCTCAGTCAGAACCCATTCAATAATCAGTCCCTCCTCTTACCCATGCAACTGCACAGTCTTCAAAGCAATCCTAGATCGACGTCCAGTTCGCGCTGCCACCCCGAGACCGCGGGATCACCCGCCTCAACCTGCGCAATCGAAACCGGTCGATCCAGCAGCGCCGATTCAAAGAGCGCATTGACCACCGCCACTGCGTGGCGTCCCTCCCAGCCGCCGATCTCCGGCGTCTGGCCGGTCACGATCGCGCGTGCGAAGTCCAGGTACACCGTCGCCGTGATCTTACGGTCAATCAGCGTGTAGTCCAGTTCGTAGCGCGCCTGACGCTCTCCCCCGAACAGTCCGGCCGTCCCTTCGTCCACCGCGAAGTCCGGCACCAGCGCCAGCATCTCATCGTCCGTCAGCGGCTCACGCCGGCCGTCATGAAACACCCGTGGGCCCCGTCCGCTGCGAGGACCCGCGGGATCCATCGAACCGCTGCTGCCGTACAGCCCCTTCTTCCCAAACCCCTGACCGTGACCCGACTGGCTGTACGTCCACTGACCCAGCGCACCACTCTCGAAGCGCAGCGTCGCGAAGGCGGTGTCTTCTACATCCGCCTCTACCTCATCGGGCATCCCTTCGCTCGTCGCCGCGTAGAAGGCGGCCGTGTTGCCCCCACCGCGCGCTCGACGCCGGATGCGGTCAAACATCGCGATGCGTGCGTACACCTGTTCAATCGGCCCAAACTCATAGAGCATGAGATCCACGTTATGGACGCCCACGTCCAGTAACACCCCGCCTAGCGCCTTCTTATGCCGCCACGGCGTGATCACCATCCGCCCTGCCCCTCCGACGGTAGCGTCCACCAGCATCCAGCGCTGCCCAATCGCCCCCGCGTCCAGCAGCGCGCGTGTCAGGCGCATCAGCGGGTCGCGCCGGTAGTTCTCCGCTACGGCCAGCACACGCCCGGCCCGCTCGGCGGAGGCCATCATGCGGTTGCAGGCCGTCACTGTCAGCGCCATCGGCTTCTCCACCAAGACGTGCTTGCGCGCGTCTAGCGCCTGACACGCAATGGTGTGATGGGGCCGGGTCTCGGTGGTGATATCCACCGCGTCGAGGTCAGGCACGCCATCCAGCAGCGCATCAAGGCTGGTAAAGGTGCGCGGTCGCTCGCCCAACTCTCGCTCAGCCAGGTCCGCCAGGATGCCGAGGTTGCGCTCATTGCGGTCGCATAGCGCCGCCAGCCGGAAGGCCGGCACATCTCGCATGCCAGAGCCAGCAAGCGAGGCCAGCTCTTTCACGCCATACATATGCCGGGTGCCCATGCCACCGCACCCGACGATCCCCAGGTTCAGTTGATCCACACACACGCCCTCTCAGAGCAGCACGTCCATTGTGCGCTCCGGCTCGTCCGGCCACAACAAACCACGCCGGTCCGCTACCTCTGGGCCGCACGCGTACGCCTTGGCGTGCATCTGCTGGAGAACACTGACCTACCCGTCGCTGAGATCGCCTGTCGTGCCGGCTGCAAGAGCCCCAAGCATTTCACGCGCCTGGTGCGTGCCTCCCTCGGCGCCCCGCCCCGCGAGGTCCGCAAGCGAACACTGGCTCATTAAGTTGCTCTATTAATACTACCGTTCAAGACACTATTAAAGTAGATAGTATTTTTTCATGAAGGAGGTTATTGCCTCCCCCTCGGCACGACTCTATGTTGAGCCGCAGGCGGTATTCGCCTCGCATCACGCTGCGTTCGATGCCCGCCAGGCCCTCAGAGTGCTCCTCACGCTCGCACGAGGCAAGCATCGCTGGCGGGCATCGAACTGGCATGGTCTGAGGCGATGGCCCCGCCACATGAGAACCCGGCCGCGCCTCAAGCATGGGCCGGTGCGAGGCTGACCCGCACCTGCCACGGCAACAGTCCATCCACGAGAAGCGGGTCGCCGGAGAGGCGCTCCCGGCGCGCCGCGAGTGTGATGGCGTTGCCGCCTGGCGCGGCGACGGTGCGCTTCTGGATTGACGCCGTTCTAGACGGCGCGCCGGGATGGCCGGCACTGCCAAGCGCAAGGGCAAGGTCCGGCGCCCGCAGCTCCGCGAGCACCGGCGCGACGGCGCCGCGCCAATAGCCCCAATCCCAGCCGAATGGCGCGGCTTCCGGATGCAATCCCACATTCATGCCGAAGTACAGCAGGCCCTGCGCGCCGTGAATGATCGACTGGTAGGTCATGTACCGTAGCATGTACGCCGGCGGCTGCATGAGGCAGGGACCGATATAGCGCTTGCGTTCATCGCGCGGGATTACGCCACTCCAGGCGGCGCCCTGCAGCACCATCCACACCCACGCAGGATCGCCCGCTTCGGTACGTTCGCGCGCCACGGCGCTCAGGCGGGCGGCGTACTCGCCAACGGCGCTGGGACGCTTGTTGCGGATACCTGAGTGCTTTCCGGGAGGATCCGAGACCGGGTAGAGGTCCACCGCGTGGATATCGGCGGCGTTGCGGTAGGCGCGCAGATAGCGCGTCGTCACACGGTGCGGGGGGAGTGGAGCTTGCGTTACCCACGCGGGATGCGCCGGATCCAGCTCCCGGATGCGGGCGTAGCCGCGCCGTAGCTCCACCCGGAGCCGTCGCTCCTTCTCATCCGGCGTGTAGGGGTTGTTGGGCTCATCCAGCATCTTCCATACGCCCGTGGCAGGATGGGACCGAAATCGCTCGATCGTGTAGTCCAGCCAGCGCCGCCTCGTTGCGCTGCCGTCCTGCGCGCTCAGCTCACCCAGGTTGATGGCAACGTACACCAGACGCCCAGCCGCCTTACCAGCGCGCTCCGCCCAGTCCAGGTTGTTCTGCACGTACTGCACGGATGGAGGGAGTGCGCCATCTCCGGGCGTTCGGCCCTCCAACTCATGCTCGTCAATCTTGGGAAGCCTGATCAGATTGACACCGTCGCGACCGAGCGTCTCAAGTGCGTCGCCTCCTTCAGGGTCGAGTGCACCAGGGCGAGGTCCAGGCGAGACGCCAATGGCAAACGAGAGCGGGACGGTTGAGGCACCTCCAGACGCTGCGGTTGGTGCAGCAGCAGGCATGGCGGGCATCGCAGGCGTGGCACGTGTCTTCAACGGAATGGCTCCCTCGGAGTTAGGCTGACGCGATGCGCAGCGGTGCGGTGCACCGGCTCAGACACCGGCCACCAGAGTCTTCGTCCCGAGATCGTCCATCAACTGGCACGCCTCCTTGGCCGAGAGATCACCATTATTCATCTTGGTGATGTTCTCGTTGAAGGCGTTGGTGGCGAGCGTTCTCCAGAGGTAGGTCTTGGCGATGGGACGTGCGCGACTCATCATGTCTACAACGGCGTTGGCGTGCGGCGCCTTGGTGGATGCGGTTTTCCACTCTGGCGTCTCAAGCATGGCCTTGAGTACGGGAACACCAATCTGTCGTTTGACAACTTCAATCTGCCCCGGCGGGCTCACGGCCCAGAAGAGCCAATCTAAGGAAGCATCCTTGTTCTTGCCGCCGGCGCACACGCCAATGGACTGACCACCAACAAATGAAGAAAGACCTTTGGGACCGGCTGGCAGCGGGGCAAGATCCCACTTGAAGGCACCGGTGTTTTGAACGGCCTGATGCACGGCGTCAATGTTTGATTGCTCGGTGTACATAGCGAGCTTGCGGTTGGCGAAGCCCGCCTGCTGGCTGGTGAGCTCAGCAGTAAGCTGGCGCGGCGTTGGCGCCACGCGATACCGATTGCGAATATCGGCCTGCCACTGCATCGCGGCGAGCGAGCTGGGGTTGGACGCCATCGTAACCCTGGCAAGTTTCTCCTCGCTATCAAACCCGGCGCCGCCGTTCATCCACAGCCAAGGCTGCAGCGACTGCGGGGTGGTCAACGACCAGAACCCATACAGCCCCTCCTTCGTGAGCTTCTGCGCACTGTCCAGGCAGGCATCCCACGTCCACTTGTTCTGCGCGGCGAGGTCAGAAGGGGTGACGAGGCCGTTATCGCGGAACAGGTCGGCGTTGTAGTGCAGCATGGTGACCGTGGCCTGGGACCACAGCACCAGCTGCTTTCCTTGATACTGGTACTGCTCGGCCAGACCAGGCCAGAGCGCCTTCATGTCGTATTTGCGAGCCTTGATGTGCGTATCGAGCGGCTCGTAGATGCCTTTCGGCAGGAAGGTCAGCGCATCAATCAGCTGAATGTTGAAGGAGTCCGGCGATGATCCCGCGGCGGCGGCAATGACAACCTTGTCCGGGAAGCCATCGGTCAGCAGGACGTTGACGCTGATCTTTGGATTCTTCTCCGCGAGGGATTTCGCCATCGCGTTGTAGGCGTCGATGAACGTCTGGCCCAGGCCTGCGTACCAGAACTCGACGGTGCCACTGGCCCCTGATTGTGCCGGCACCGGAGGCGTCGATGCGCCGCCGCACGCCGCCGTAAGCACGCTCGCTCCGGAAGCGAAAAGCGTGACGGCACCTCGGAGGACGCTACGGCGGAGTACGCCGAAAGGACGCTGAGTTGGGGTACCTGTGTTCTGCGTAATGACAGTCAAGTGGGCGCCTCCCTTCCTACGCCCACACGCTAGCACTAACGGCGTCGTTTCACCAGCGTTAACATCCGCATAGTTTCGTCGCTTGCCTGTTCCCACACTATGCTGAGCCCTCCCGCCGCCCCGTCGTACATGTAAGCTAAGGTCAACACAATCATGAAGATCACCGACATCACAGTCACCGAGTTCCCGCTCGGGCCGCTCAAGACTCCCTATTGGAACTCCATCATTCGCTCCGAGAGCAAGAGCTTCTCGCGCGTTGAGGTCCATACCGATCAGGGCGTCACCGGCATGTCCTTTGGCGGCCACCGCAGCCACGTCACCGGACGCTTCAAGCAACTACTCGTTGGCCAGGACCCGCTCAATGCCGAAGCCTGCTGGGACCGCCTCTACGCCCACAACCGTAAGCCCGTCGCCAAGGGCGAATACATCAGCGCCATCGGCGTGCTGGACATCGCGCTCTGGGACCTACGTGGCAAGGCGCTCAACCAGCCCTGCTGGAAACTCCTGGGCGGTCACAGCCAGCGCATTCCCGTCTACGCCGCCGGCGGTTACTACGAGGAAGGCAAAGGCATCAAAGAGCTCGTCGCCGAGTTGACCGGCTTCTTGACCCATGGCTACCACGCCGTCAAGATGAAGGTCGGCTGGCCCGGAGCCGGTCTCAAGCACGACGCCGAGCGTGTGCGCGCCGTCCGTGAAGCCATCGGCCCGGAAGTCGACCTCATGCTTGATGTCAACAACGCCTGGGACGCCGCCACCGCCATCCGCTTCGGCGGCATGGTCGCCCAATACCAGCCCTACTGGCTAGAGGAGCCCACCCCCGCGGACGACTACCGCGGCCAGCGTCAGATCTGCCAGGCGCTGCGTCCGTTAGGCATCCCCACCGCCAGCGGCGAAAACGAGTTCACCCGCTGGGGCTTCCGCGACCTGATCGAAGCCGAAGCCGTGGACATCGTCCAGGCCGACCCGCGCACCTGCGGCGGCTTCACCGAATGGCTCAAGATCGCCGCGCTTGCCTCGGCCTACCACCTACCCATGGCGCCCCACGGTGGCCCGCACGTCGGCGCCCAATGCGTCGGCGCCGTCTCAAACGGCCTGATCGTAGAGAGCTACGTCCACTCCATCCAGGCCCACCTCAACGAGTTCGTTCAACCCCCAGACATCAATGAGGGCCACGTCACCCTCCCAGACCGTCCCGGCCTCGGCCTCATCTGGAACGAAGACGCCATCCAGAAACGCCTCAAAGCGCACTAGTCTCCTAGCTAGATGGCCAGATCTGGCCTTCGGTCGTCACAGATCCAGCAGATACCGCGCGATCTCGAAGTAGAGGAACAGCCCTGTCCCGTCCACTAGCGTGGTGATCAGCGGGGCCGAGACCACCGCGGGATCCACGCGCACCCGGCGTAAGAGGAGCGGCAGCACCGCCGCGATTGTGGCGGACCAGACCACGATCACCGCCGCCGTGATGGCTACCGTCGCGATCATCGCCATGTCCACGCCAAGCAGCCACGCGCGCGCCGCACCCGCCGCCGCCATCAGCGCACCCAACAAAAGCGCCGTCCCCGCCTCTTTACGCCAGACACGGAATAGGTCTTTGAACTCCACCTCGCCCACCGCCATGGCGCGGATCACCGTCATTACCGTCTGTGACCCCACGTTGCCGCCCGTACCAATCAGCAGCGGAATAAAGAACGCCAGCGCCACTGCTTTCTCCAGTTCTGCTTGAAAGTGGCTGAGCACCGTGCCCGTGTAGGTGGCGCCTAGGAAGAGCAGCAACAGCCAGCCCGCGCGCTTCTTCGCCAGCGTCAGCGGCCCCGCGCGTAGGTACGGCTGATCCAACGGCTGGGAACCGCCCAACCGCTCAATGTCCTCCGTGGTCTCCTCTTCCACCACGTCAGCCACATCGTCCGCCGTGACAATGCCCACCAACCGTCCCATCTCATCCACCACCGGCACAGCTATCAAGCGATGCTCGCGCACAACGTTGGCCACCAGCTCTTGGTCAGCGCTAGCCGGCACCGTGACAGTCTGCGGCTCCATCAGCGCGCTCACGCTCACGCGCTCGCCCGCTCGCACCAGCCGGTGCCAGGGCACCACGCCCACCAGCTTGCCGCCATCCTCGGTGACATAGAGATAGGAGGCCGACTCAGGTGGCAGCTCGTCATCCGCCGGCACCCGCAACAGCGTGATTGCTTCCTGTACCGATGCCCCCGCCGGCACTACAAGGAAGTCCGTGGTCATGATGCCGCCGGCCGTGTCTTCCGCATAGCGCAGCAGTTGGCGGACGTCTTCGGCTTCGTCGGCCTCCATCTGCGCCAACACGCGCTCCGCCCCCGGAGCGTCGTCCTCGCGCATCTCCTGGAAGACATCCGTCGCGTCGTCTGGATCCATCTCTTCCAGCACGTCCGCCGCGTCCGCGTCGGTCAGTTGTTGGAGCACGTCCGCCGCTTCTTCGGGCTCCAACTCCTCCAGCACGTCCGCCGAGCGCTCAGAGCCCAGCGCGGCCAGCACCGTGCGCAGCTCGTCGGTTTCTAGGCCGGCAATCGCCTCCGCCAGCACGTCCGCAGAGGTGTGGCCGGCGATTGCCGTGATGCGGTCACCCCGCGCCTCGATGTCGCTGACCGGTTCCTGCTCTATTGCGGCTTCCAGCGCGTCACGCACGCGATCCGCGTCCGCGTTTTTATCTTCCTGAGGCCGTGGCGCTTGAGGCCCCTGTGGTGCGTGCGCCGCACGCGGTGCCGGTGGCGTTTCTGATGGTGCGGCCGTCTGCTTGTCGTCCATGGGTCTTGCTCTTGATGTTGTGCCGCGCGGTTTTCTAGGGAAAGGGTGCCTGCTGCCTGCCTCACGGCACAATGCGCCTGTGAAGATCATCGCCCTTGAGACCATCCAGCTCGCTGAGTTCCCCAACATCCTCTTCGTCCATCTCCAAACCGACGAAGGGCTGACCGGCCTTGGCGAAACGTTCTTCGGCGCCCCCGAGGTCGCCACGTACCTCCACGAGACCGCCGCGTCGAAGCTGCTAGGGCGCAACCCCGGCGAGATAGAGGCGCTGCGCTACGCTCTCAAAAGCTACGTCGGCACCAAAGGGACCGGTGTCGAGAACCGCGCCGCGTCTGCGGTAGACATCGCACTCTGGGACCTCCTCGGCAAAGCGACCGGCAAGCCCATCTACGCCCTGCTTGGCGGCCCCTTTCGTGACTCCGTGCGCGCCTACAACACCTGCGCCGGCTACCGCTACGTGCGCTCCACCACCGGCCAGCTGCGCGAGAACTGGGGCATCCCCTCAGAACGGTCGTCCGAAAAGGCCAACGGTGCCAATGATCCTGCTCCCTACGAAGACCTCGACGCCTGGCTCAACGGCCGCGCCGGTGACCTAGCCCAGAGCCTGCTTGCGCAGGGCGTCACCGGCATGAAGATGTGGCCCTTCGACGAGTACGCCTACGCCACCAACGGAACCAACATCACCACCGCCGAGCTGAACAAAGGGCTGGAGCCATTCCGCCAGGCGCGCCGGGCCGCCGGCGACAAGATGGACCTGATGGTCGAGCTGCACGGCCTATGGAACCTCCCCGCCGCGCTCAAGATCGCCCGCGCCTTCGAACTCGAAGGCATCAATCCCTACTGGATCGAGGACCCGCTCCGCCCCGACGACATACAAAGTCTCGCTCGCTTCGCGCATGGGACCAGCATTCCCACCACCGCCAGCGAGCTACTTGCGGGCCGCCAGGGTTTCCGCGAGCTGCTGGAAGCCCGCGCCGCCAGCTACGTCATGCTTGACCTGGGCTGGTGCGGTGGCGTCTCCGAAGCCAAGGCCATCGCCGGCATGGCAGAAGCCTTCGGCCTGCCCATCGCGCCGCACGACTGCACCGGTCCCGTCGTCTGGGCCGCCGGCGTCCACATCTCCCTCAATGCGCCGAACACCCTCATCCAGGAGGTGGTCCGCGCCTTCTTCACCGGCTGGTACACCGAGCTTGTTACCGGCCTGCCTACCGTGGAGAACGGACGCGTCTTCCTCAGCGACCGCCCCGGCCTGGGCCTAGATCTCCTCCCAGATCTCACCGATAGACGAGACGCCACCGTGCGCCGCACGACGCTCTGAGGTAAGGTCCACACCGCCATGAAAGTCACCGGCTTCCGCCAGCAGAGTTACCACTTCACCATGGGCCGCCGTATCGGCGACGCCAACGGCCCTGTCGGCAGTGATCGTGGCGGCGGCTCTCTCCTCTATATAGACACCGACGAAGGCGTCACCGGCATCTCACTTGGTGGCGGACCAGCCGTGCGCGCCTTCGAGCCACTTATTGTGGGTGAAGACCCGCGCGGCGTGGCCGGCCTCTGGAAGAAAATGTGCGACTACGCCTTCAAAGGCGGTGTCGAAGGTCAGTCCAAAGCCGCCATCGGCGCCATCGATGTCGCGTTGTGGGATCTCAAGGCGAAGATCAACGGCGAGCCACTCTGGCGCACGCTTGGCGCCTCCAATCCACGCGTCAAAGCCTACGCTTCCGGTATCGACCTTTGCCTCTCCGACGACGACCTGCGCGCCTTCTACCGCCGCATGGCCGAAGCCGGCATAGACGGCGGCAAGCTGAAGGTCGGCCTGGACATGGAAGAGGATCTGCGCCGCCTTCAGATCGTCAAGGAGGAGCTCTCCCGCGCCAACCCACGCCCCTACTTGATGATCGACTCCAACGAGTACTGGTCTCCCAAGCAAGCCATCCGTGCCATCTGCGAGATTGAGCAATCCTTCGACCTCACCTGGGTGGAAGAACCGGCCAGACGCTGGGACTATCGCGGCCTGCGAAAGGTCTCGCAGTCGGTCAAAGCGGCCGTCGCTACGGGCGAGAACCTCAACGGCGCCCAGGACTTCTACCCACTGCTCCTCAACGAAGCTGCCGACATCTACGAGGTGGGCGCCGGCACCACCGGCATCACCGGTGCCATGCAGGTAGCTCAGATGTGCGCCGGTTTTGAGTTGCCCGTCGCCATGATGAACTGCCCGGCCAACTACATGGCCCACCTCGCCGCCGCGCTGCCCAACCACATGATGATGGAAGTGGTCGATCCCGGCCGCGAGCCCTGCTTCACCTTCGACAACAAGATCGAAGACGGCTTCATCGTCCTCGGCGAAGCCCCCGGCCTTGGCATCACCATCGACGACGAAAAGCTCGCCCAGCTCCAACAGCCCATCCCTCGAAAGGAATGGCAAGACCCACAGCCCTTCATCCGCCGTGAAGGCGCCGGCCTCTGGATCAAGCCCCCAACCCCCCAAGAGCGCGAACGCCAGAAAATGCGTTGATCCGCTATGGTCAAGCCCTACGCCTCCTCCCTCCAGTCCATTGACCCCTGGTCGTACAAACTTGTAGGACCAACACGACAGGACTCGTTGCATCGAACCAACGACCTGGCTCTCAAGAGGTACGTGCATCTGCCGAGCAGCTCCAACTGTCTCGGCAGCCCGTGCTCACTGCATCACCAATCGCTCCGGTTCCCACGTCAACACGTCCACGGCTTCTGGCAGTGAAACCCATACTGGCGTCCACGCTTCATCCATACGCTGACGGGTCCATTGCCTACCCTACCGACCGCGCTACCCGAGCAATCCGCGCACCTGGGCGGAGGCTTCTTCCAGTGCCTGGCGGGGTGTCTTCTCCCCCTTGAGCGCGGCTTCCTGCGCCTTGAGGATGATGGTGCGCACCTGCACCGCATCGTTCGTCTCGAACTCATGCCAGGGGACCATATCGTTCACCTGGTCGTACGTCGTCCGCGCAACCGGCGTTTCCTTCAGATACGTCCCCATCAGCTCGGGCTTCTCCAGCGTGCTCTTGCGCACCGCCATATAGCCGGAGGTCTGCGCCATCTTGCTCGTACCCACTGGCCCGATTAGGAACTTCACCAGGTCCCATCCGGCGCGCTGCTGGGGCGGCGTTGCGCCCAGCACAAAGACATTGTTGCCTCCCGCCGGTACGCGGCGCGGCTTGGCGCCGTCGGTCGGGAAGATGGTGGTGCGCAGTTGCTCCTTCGGGAACTGGATGTTGTTGCGGATGCCCTCCAGTGACGCGGTCGTGGTGTTGATGTAAGCCAGCTTGCCCGTGTAGAAGGCCGTCGCCGCGCCCGAATAGAGCACCGGCACGGTCGATTCGTCGCGCAGCACCAGGTCGGTCCAGTAGGTGAGTGCGCGCACACCGGGCGCCTCATGGAATAGCGCCGTCTTACCGTCCGGTGAGACCATCCGTCCGCCGGCGCACTCCACCATCGCCTGGAAGGTCCAGTTGCCGGTGATGGTGTAGTTGAAGGCCACACCCTTCTGGTCGCCGCGCGTCAGCTTCTGGCCCTGCGCGCGCAGCTCCTCCCACGTCTTCGCGGGCGCGTTCGGATTGAGCCCAGCTTGCTCCAGCACATTGGCGTTGTAGTAGAAGATGGGCGTGCTAACGGCAAACGGCAGTCCCCACTGTTTCCCCTGCGCGTCTTGCCCCAGCTTCAGCATGGCGGGGAAGATGTCTTTGGCGTCAAAGCGCTCGGCTTGCATGAGAGTGGCGGCCGGTGTCATGGGGATGCGCTTGGCCATGAAGCGCGTGTAGGTAAACCCGGCCTGCGCCACCGCGGGCGGCGTCCCGGCGGTGGCCAGCAGCTGTACCTTCTCCAGCAGCCCTTCGTAGCCGCCCGGAACCACCACACCGCGCACACGCACGCGATCCTGCTCCTTGTGATAGACGTCCAGCAGCCCATCCACAAAGGCCGCGCCGTGCTGGTGGTAGAACTCGATCTCAGACGCCATCTCACCCTGCACCGCCGCACTCGGCTGCTGGGCACCGACGCCGCACGCGATCAGCGGCGCGACGGTCGCGGTGAAAAGCAGTTGTTTCCTACGGGTTAGATGCGGCTGGCGGTGCTGGCGGTTCATGCGGCTATAGTAGCCCCGATGATCCGGCAGTGAAAGCCATAATTATTGGCGCCGGCCGCGGCCGGCGGCTGATGCCGCTCACGGAAGAGCAGCCGAAGTGCTTCGCGCCGGTCTACGGAAAGCGCGTCCTGGACTGGATACTGGAAGCGCTTGCAGCGGGCGGCTTCTCAGGGAAGGACATCGTCTTCATCGGCGGCTACCGGCTGGAGGCGGTCCAGGCAGCGTACCCGGACTTGACGTACGTTGAGAACCGCGAGTGGGAGAGCAACAACATCCTCGCCTCGCTCTTCTGCGCCGAATCGCACATGGAAGATGGGTTCGTCTGCACCTACGCTGACATCCTCTACCGGCCGTCCGCCGTCGAGCGCCTGATGGCGAGCCGTAACGACACGACGGTGGTGGTGGACACCGACTTCCGCCGCCGCTACCTACGCCGCTCACGCCACCCGGAGAGCGATGCCGAGAAGGTGCGCGCGGAAGGCGACCGCATCACTGAAGCCAGCCGCCTCATTCCGGGTGAAGAAGCCGCCGGCGAATACATTGGCGTCGCCAAGTTCACCCCCGCTGGCGCGGCACAGTTACGCGAGCATTACCGACGCGTCGTCGCCAGCTACGGTTTCGACGGCCGGCCGTTTCAGGGCGCGCCATCGGTCAGGTTGGCCTACCTGCTTCACCTCTTCCAGGAGATGCTGGGGCACGGAGTGGAGATGCACCGCGTGAATACCCACGGCGAGTACCACGAGATCGATACCACCGAGGACTACGAGATCGCACTGGAGGACTGGCGATGACCGCCAAAATGTCCCTGGCAACGCGGCCGCTCTTTCCCGCCGGCGTCGTGGGCAGCATGCCCCGTCCGCAGTTCTTGCGTGACCTGCTTGATCCGCGTGCTGAAGGCAAGACCGCCGACGATGTCATTCAGCAGCGTCTGGATGCGGCGACGCCTTACATCATCGCGCTGCAAGAAGCCGCCGGGCTGGACCTGATCTCGGACGGCGAGTGGCGCCGTCGCTCGTACATTGGCGTCATCGCGGAGGTGATGCACGGCTTCGATTCCTACGTGGTCAATGACGAGCTTGGCGTTGGGCGACCCTTCCATGTCGTGGTGGAGCCCATGACGACGCTCCATCCCGGCCGCATCGCGGATGAGGCGCGATTCCTGGTGGCACATACCAATCGCATGACCAAGGTGTGTCTGCCGTCCCCTTACCTGCTCGGCCAGCGCATGTGGGACCCGGAGCGATCCAGGAAGGCGTATCCAACGCGCGAGGCATTCATGCGCGCGCTTGTGCCGGTGTTGCGCCGCGAGTTGGAAGAGGTAGCCCGTGCCGGCGTGACCGTCGCGCAATTCGACGACACACACCTCTGCCTCTTTGTCGATCCAGCCGTACGCGCGCGTTACGATGACCCGCAGCGCGAGACCGACCTGGCAGTGGAGCTGCTCAACGAGATCGTGGACGGCGTGGAAGGCGTCACAGTGGCAGTACACCTCTGCCGCGGGAACGCCGGGCGGCTGGGATGGAAAGGCGCCGGCGGGTACGAGACGCTAGTTCCAGCCATGCGACGCCTGAACGTGCACCAGTACGTGTTGGAATACTCTATCCCCGTGGCCGGGGACATGGCCGTGCTGCGCGCCCTCCCGGAGGACCGGCTGATCGGCCTGGGCTGCGTCGATGTGCGTGGCGAGCAGATTGACACGGTAGACCAGATTGAGGCGCGCGTCATTGAGGCGCTCCAGCATGTGGACAAGGAGCGCCTCAGCCTCAACCCTGACTGCGGCTTCGCCCCAGGCTCCGCCGCCGCCATCCCCATGGACGAGGCGTACGCTAAGCTCCAACGCGAGACTGCCGCCGCTGCGCGCCTTCGAGACCGCTTCAGCTAGCGAGACCGCCTATGATCACTGCCACTGACTACGACCGCTTCAGCGTCGTCACCTTCGCGCCACCCGACATCCGTGAAGCGGTGGACGCGCTGCGCCGTCAGTTACCGCCCAGCGGCCGGCCTATCATGGCGGCGCACGTCACCATCAAGGGCACGTTCGTCGATCCCGTTGACCTGGACGAGATCACCGAGGTCGCCCGCCATGCCTGCGCCGAAGCTGCGCCGTTCGATGTCACCACGAGCCACGTCCACACCTTCTCCGGTCCAGCCGCCGGCGGCGTTGCGCTGCTGGCCGAGCCGTCGGACGCCTTCCTCGCGCTGCATCACCGCCTGGTGAAAGACCTCCGTAACCACTGCCGGACCATTTACGACATGGAGCTGACCAACACCTTCCGCCCCCACCTCACCATCGTGCAGCAGATTCCCATCGGTTCAGTAGCCGCTTCCCGCTCCCTGGTAGAGGCCGCCCAGTCCCGCTACACCTTTCCTGCGACCGAGGCCGTCCTGGTCGGTCGCCGTATCGGACAGGCATGGGAGTCTCTGCGGGCAATGCAGATCGGCCTGCAATAGGAGGCCGGCGTTCTTCGCCGTCGGAACTCTGCCGACCCCTAGTAGCATCTTCCATAGGAGAGAACCGCATGGTTACCACGCTCCGGCGCGCAGAACGCGCAGCGCGCACAGGCACAGCAACACCCACACTTGAAACTGCACTCACACCCGCACCGCGCCGGTCCCGTCTTGGCTACCCCCTCTTCGACGTAGACGTGCACACGTCCTTCCGGCGGGCCGAAGACCTGCTGCCGCACCTCCCTGAGCGCTACAAGCGCCGCTTCAAAGAGAGCGGCGTTGGCGATAGCTCCGCTACCTTCCTCTCCGGCGCCGGCGGCAACCGTGATGACGCCACCGCGCCGGACGGTAGCCCGCCCGGCACGAACGCCGCCTTCGTCGCCGAGCAGCTGCTCGACCTCTACGACATCGAATGGGCCATCTGTACCGGCAACGGCATCCTCGGCCTCGGCACCATCCCGGACGCGGACTACGCCGCCGCCCTCGCCCGCGCTCACAATGACTGGACCATCAACGACTGGCTGCCGCGCGACCCGCGCCTGCTCGGCGCGCTCGTCGTCGCCCAGCAAGACCCCCTCCAGGCCGCCGCCGAGATCGAGCGTGTGGGCGCACACCCTCGCATGTTCGAGGTAGTGGTCTCCAGCGGCAACGTCGCCCCCTTCGGTCAGCGCCGCTATGACCCCATCTACGCTGCCTGCGCCGCGCTCGGCCTGCCCTTCGCCATTCACCCCGGCACCGAAGGGCGCAGCATCACCACCCCTCCCACCAGCGTTGGCTACCCCGCCCGGCGCGTCGAGTGGCACACCAACCTCTCGCTCAACTACATGGCGCACGTCACCAGCTTCATCTGCGAGGGCACCTTCTCCCGATTCCCTGACCTACGCCTCATCCTCCTGGAAGGCGGCATCTCCTGGGTGCCGCCGCTGCTCTGGCGCCTGGACTCGGACTGGAGGCAGCTCCGCAGCGAGCTGCCCCACATGAAGGAGCTGCCCAGCGCCGCCTTCCGGCGCCACGTACGGCTCTCCAGCCAGCCCATCGAAGAGCCGGACGATCCCGCCGACCTGATGGCCGTCTGGGAGCTGCTTGACGCCCAGCACACCGTCCTTTTCTCCAGCGACTACCCCCACTGGGACTTCGACAATCCCTACGCCGCCTTCCCCAGCAGCATGCCCGCCGAATGGAAGCGCCGCATCTACCGCGAGAACGCCCGCGAGCTGTTCGCCAAAAAACTCGCCGTTCTGGAAGCTGAGAAGTGATGGCCAGGCCGTCTCAGGGGGTGCCCGCGCCGCTCATCGACTGCGACGTCCACATCACATGGCGCACCACGGCCGAGCTGAAGCCCTTCCTCCCTCGCGTCTGGCACGACCGGCTCGGTGCCGGCCGCGGCGCGCCACGCATCCAGCCTGCCTTCCATATGCCCATCCGAGGCTACCACAAGGAAGCTGCCGTACCCTTGGCCGGCGGCCCACCCGGCAGCGACCCCGAGACGCTGGCGAGCGACTGGCTGGACCGGCACAGCATCGCCTACGCCGTGCTCAACCACTATGACGCTCCCGTCATCTCCACCTGGGGCGATACCGACTACCCAGTAGCGCTCGCCCGCGCCTATAACGACTGGCTCGTTGCGCGCTGGCTCTCGCATGATCCGCGCTTCCTCGGCTCTATGGTGGTCGCCACCCAGGACCCGCACGCCGCCGCTGTCGAGATTGACCGTATTGGCGCCCACCCGCAGATCGTGCAAGTGCTGCTCTCCAGTGGTACCCGCCTGGCCTACGGCGCGCGCACGTTCCGGCCCATCCACGAGTCCGCCGCACGCCACGGCCTGCACCTGGCCATCCACACCGGCACCGAGGGTCTCGGCACCAGCAACCCTCCTACCCCCGCCGGTTGGCCATCCTATGCCATCGAGTGGCGCGCGGGCCAGCCACTCAACCTCTCGGCGCACCTGGTCAGCCTGGTCACTGAAGGAACCTTCGTCGAGTTCCCTGGTCTCAAGGTTGTCCTGTTGGAGGGTGGCGCCGCCTGGCTGACGCAGCTCCTCTGGCGCCTGGACAAGAACTTCAAGCCCATGCGCTCAGAATGCCCTTGGCTGACCGACTTGCCAAGCGTCTACCTCAAACGCAATGTGCGCTTTGGCACCCATCGCCTGGAGCGGCCCGAAGACCCGGCGCACCTCTGGGCCATGCTCCGCCCCATGGACGGCTCCAGCAGCCTGCTCTACGCCAGCAACTATCCCCATTGGGACATGGAAGAGCCGCACGAGGCCCAGGTCCTCGCATGCGCCTCCCTTTCCGAACGGCAGCGCATTGCCTATGAGAACGCCCGCGAGCTCTACGGACTCCATCCGGCACTGGCAGTCTAACTACCCCATTCCAGAGCAAGCTGTCATGCCAGCGTCGTTAAGGCGAATGTCGGTCGAGCTTCTCCCATCTGACGAATTCATCCAGCGGTTTGCGCCCGATCGACGGCAGAACGCTGCGCGTGCTGGGTGTGCTGCTGGCGCGGCGGGCATCGTCATCGGCGGGATACCCAAGGGAGATTGCGTGGCGAACCCAATGCTGCTCAGGGATGCCCAGCAGCATCTTGGCGGCCGTCATATTGTCATCCGGGAAGAGTGACCCAATGCACGAGCCAACGCCGTGCGCCCACGCCGCGGTCATGAGATTTTCTGCCAGCCGGCCGCAGTCAAACGCATTCTGCGGCCCATCCATCACCAGCACCAGCGCGGCCTGCGCGCCCGCGATGTGCCCGGCGTACTGCCCCAACCGGGAAAGCTGTTCCAATACAGCCCGGTCCTGCACCACCACCACACGCCATGGCTGCGTGTTCTTGGCAGAGCCGGTCCACCGACCCGTCTCTAGGATATCTAACAGCACCTCCTCAGGAAGTGACCGGTCAGAGAACCGCCGCACGGCACGCAATGAGCGCAACCGGCGGGTGGACGAGCGTGGAGAAATCGTAGCTGGGCTCATGTACTGATTGTGCCTCCTCAGCCGTCACCGTTTCAGCCGTCGTTTCAGCCACGCGCCCAGATAGGCGAGCTCCAAGCCCACTGGCCGTTGCGCTGCGCTACCCGCACGCGGTAGCAATCAACCGCCAGCGCCGGTCCGGCTTGTGCCCGATGCGGGCGCATCGGGCTGGAACGGCCGCGCTGGCTGCTCTGGCTGAGTTGATCCAGTTGGCTGGTTTGGCTGGGTCCATCCACCAACGTTTCGTCCAACCGGCACACCGCCGTCGGGATCGCGCGATGCAGAAGCACCGCCTCACTGCGCCAGCCGCGCAGCACATGCGCGCGGGACGCTTCAAGCAGCTCCGCCAGCGTGTGGACAAACCGCTGCCCGTTGACTTCTAGCGTGAGCGGCGCGTCCGGCGGAAGCTCTACCTCCACAAGCAGCGCCTGATTCGCGGAGTGGCGCTCCGTTGGACTCGGATCGGTGCGCGAGAGCCAGACGCACGCAGTGCCACTTTGGTCCAGCACCTCATGGGACAGCGTCTCATGCTCGACGTAGTGCTCCACCGGCGCGCTGACCGGCCGCCCAGAAAAGCACGGCTCAACGCCGAGCAGGCACCCATCACCTATCGAAAGGCGGAACTCCCACGCCACATCTGGAGTGCTCCCCCAGCCCCACTCAATCCGCACCAACGCACGCAGCGATCCCTCTCGCTGTGCCGCCGTTACCGGTGCCGCCGCAACTGGAAGGGGTCCCGGCCAATGGCGCAGGACATGCTCGTTCTTGAGCAGCTCCACAAAGGCAATCTCATCCCGCGCGCCAACCGTCACCTGGATCTCGCGCGACCCAGGCGCGTCTATCTCCTCTCCCATCCAGGCGCCATTGAGCCGGAAGTCCAGCGCAATGCGGTCGCCCGTGGCAGCGTAGACGCGCCGAGCCAGGAACGCATCCCACAGCGCCTCCCGCGTGAGTGCGCCTGCGGCCGCCGCTAACCGTCCGTACCCGTGGCTGCCGGGATACGCGGCGTGATGGTCTGTGGATCCCACCAGGCCAACCCGGTGCCCTTGGCGCAACCCCCAGGCTGCCGTGCTGCGACCGTCGCGCGGCCCCATGCGGCGCAGATACGGATACGGCGCCTCATCGCTCTCGGCGCAGCCGTGCATCGAGTAGATCTCAACGAACGGCGAAAGTTCTTTCGTGAACGTGTCCCAGTTGACGCCCCGGGATCCCGCGGGGTAGCCCACATGGTGCGGTATAGCCAGCGCACCCGTCGCATCGCCCCGCTGCGTCGCGCCGTTGAGCGCCGCCTTCAGGTCCCAGATGCGGTCGCCACCCAGCAGCGGCCCGTGGTCACCGCAGTACAGCACATGGTGATCGCCGTCCGCGTTGGAGTGCCACTCATACGAGAGAAACGTGGTGAAGCGCCCCGGCTCGTTCGCGGCCGCAACCTGCCGCTGAATGCCGTCCCAGCCCTCGCGCAGCCGTGCGAAGCCCGCCTCGTGATACTCCCGTATCGGCCCAAGGCGCGCGGGATCATCCGGCTCATCGGGCAGGTCCGGCCAGAACGCGTGCCCCGTGACTGCGCAGAAATCCAGTTGCTGCCGCGCCACTGCCAGCGCCCGCGCCAGCGTCCCGTGGCCATAGCTGATCCCACAGTGGCTGTGCAGATCCCCCCAATACCACGTGTAGCTCATGGCCCCATCTTCGCAGGTAGGTGCCGCGGCGTGCAGCGTGTACAGCGCGGTACCTCTTCCACGGCAAGCGTCGTTCGCCCCCGTTACTCCGCTATGCTCCCGGAAGAATCGACATAGATGTAGGCGCCGGGCGATTCCGGTGCCCACAGGAGGCAACAACAGGTGAGCAGGTCATTGAATAGGTGGGGTGTCATCTCACTGGTGGGTTACATCGCCACCATCTTCGCTGCGAACTGGGCAATCACGACGTACGGTGTGATGCCTGTGGGCTTCGGCTACGTCGCACCGGCGGGCGTCTACTTCGCTGGCTTGGCGTTCACGCTGCGGGATCTGGTGCAGGAGTACCTCGGGCGTGTGGCGACGGTGGTTGCCATCGCTGCCGGTGCCGCGCTCTCGGCGCTCGTCTCCCCGCAGTTCGCGGTAGCGAGCGGGATTGCCTTCCTACTCTCTGAATTGGCCGACTTTGTCATCTATACGCCACTGCGCCGTCGCAACTGGCTCGGCGCCGTGCTGGCCTCCAACGTAGTGGGCTTTGTGGCGGACAGCGTGATCTTTCTCACGCTGGCATTCGGCAGCCTGGAGTTCCTCACCGGGCAGCTGATCGGAAAAGGCTGGATGACGCTGCTGGCGATTAGCCTGCTGTGGATGATTCGCCGGCGCCGCGCCGCTGTGGCGCCAGGAGCCGTCTAGCCTCTTTGCTTCCTAACCGCCCGTCATCCAGGGCGCCGGCTGGTTAGGTGCTTCCGCCGGGAGTGCCCGGCCCGCTACCAGAGTAAGAGTGCTGTGCAGGCGCGTTGGGGCAGAACGCTGAACACGGCGCGTGTCCACCAGGGAGAAATCGCCCTGCTCCATCTGAAAAAGGGACATGTCCGCGCGGGCGCCAGGACGCAGCGTGCCGATCTTCCCTTGTAGACCGAGCACGCGGGCGGGAGTGTCGGTAGACGCCCTAATCACGTCCGGCAATGACATGCCCAGAACCAGTCCTTTTGCAATACAGGTAGGCAGGTCGTAGACCGGCCCCCACAGGCTGGCCTGGTGCAGGTCGGTAGACAGGATGTGCGGCCGGATCCCCACAGCAGCGAGCGGTTCGGCCACCTCAAAGGCGAAGCCGCCTCCACCGTGCCCCATGTCCAACAGGACGCCACGATCCAGCGCGCGGCGCACTGCCTCGCGCGGCCGGCCATCCGCCTCAGTCAGGCGCATGGTGCCGGCCGTAAAGGCGTGGGTAAGCAGGTCTCCGACGCGCAGTAGATCGCACACCTCATCAATCTCCGGCGGGGTGCTGCTAATGTGCACCATCAGCGGCAGGTCCAGTTGCTGTGCGGCATCCAGCGCCCGCCGCAGTGGTTCAATGCCGTGCTCACCCGAGGTGCCGGTGCCCATGCGCACCTTGACGCCACGCACGAAGTCCGCGTTGAGGCGCGCGAGCTTGACGCACAGCGCAACGTCGCAGAAGTCCATACTGCGCAGCTCCAGCGCCCCGGCGACAAGGCCAATAGAAGAGATGTTGAGGAATGCGTAGGCGCGCACGCGTGAGGTGCGCTTTAAATAGTCGCGCATCCCCTGGATGTTGAAAGCGCCGGCCGACCCGGCATCCACCCACGTAGTGACGCCGCTCACGGCGGCCACCGGGTCCGGCCGGATGCCCCAGTACGTGGCGCCGGGATAGATGTGCGTGTGGAGATCAATCAAGCCTGGCGTGACAAGCTGCCCACCAGCGTCGATTACCCGGGCGGCCGCCTCAACGGGAATGCCCGCGTCAACCGCCGCGATCGTTCCGCCATCAACGGCCACATCAAGCAAGCCGGTCAAGCCCGCGGCAGGATCCAGGACATGTCCACCTTTGATGAGAAGCTCGAAGCGCATAGACGTGTTATGCCAATTGCGGTAGGGTATTCACACTACGGTCTAGGAAGACTATGGTCTCACTACACCATGCTATGAACTCCAGTAACCGCGCTAGCCGCTCAGGACGACGGCTTCCGCCGTTTGCACCGGCGCTTGGTCGTGGCAATGCAACTCACCCGCTTCCAGGGTTGCTTCAATTGCGCGGATGAGGGCGCGGGCAGAGTCTGCGCTGAGCTCCACCGCGACGCGGGCATCGGGACCTTTCGCTTCGTCCAAGAAGTCGATGATCAGCGCGTGGTCGAGTGGGGCGCTGGCGGGATGATCGTAGTAGACGTTGGCGGTGGTAAGGTTGATCCACTCGGCCGTCCCTTTGCCATGGGCGGTAACGGCGGTCTTCTCGCTGATCCAGGTACACATTGTCTTCGGTCTCGCTGGTAAAAGGGGTCGGGGGGTAGCGTGTAGCGGGGTAGCGGCAGTCAGGAAGGGTCAGGCGGCGGCCTTGAGGTGGCGCTCATAGAAGGCAAGCACCTTCTTCCAGCCGTCCACTGCCTGCTCAACGCGGTAGTTGGTGCGCTCCGTGGCGAAGAAGCCGTGGCCCGCGCCGTCGTAGCGGTGAAACTCATACTCCTTGCCGTGCCTTTTCAGCTCGGCCTCGGTCTGGTCGACCTGCTCCGGGTCAGGGCTGCGATCCTCGTTGCCAAAGATGCCCAGCAGCGGACAAGACATATCCGGCGTCATATCGATCACGGCGCGCGGCTGCTTCTCTGTGAGCTCTTCCGCCTTTGCGACCACACGCCCGCCCCAGCAATCCACCGCGGCGCTGAGGCCATCCAGCGTGCAGGCTGCCATATACGCTTGGCGCCCGCCTGAGCAGAAGCCGATGGCGCCGATCTTGCCGCTTGAGTACGGCTGGCGGCGCAGATAGTCCAGCGCGCCTTGTCCATCACCCATCGCCTGCGCGTCAGATGAGCCGCCCGCCGCCCGCGCAGCTGCCGCAACGTCATCCCACTTCCCCGGCCCGTGCCGGGAGAATAGGTGCGGGCTGATAGTGGCGTACCCATAGAAAGCGAGCTTGCGCACCACCTCCTTGCTCCAGTCATCCCATCCCGGCATGTGGTGAAACACGACGACCCCTGGAATCACGCCGGAGCTGGAGCCGCTTACCGGGCCTATGGGCCGCGCGTAATATGCCTCAATCGGATCACCGTTGTACCCGGCGATAGTGACGGTCTCCGCGATAATGCCTTCGTAGCTAGCTGTCATGACGGGGCAGGATAGCACCCCCTGATGAAAGCCCGCGGCCGGCCGGTGAGCGCTGCGGAGGACGCTGCGGAGCGCGTTCGTTAGGCCAGGGCGCCGCCGCAGCTGCTGCCCTGGCCGGCCGTGCAACCGTAGCAGTGTCCCGCGACCACAATGGGATTGCCGTCGAGCGCACCTGCTCCCAGTGTGACGAGATCGCGCAGATGGATGCGCTCTTTTGTCCGGGAGCCGGTGTCCATGAGCTCCTGGGTATCCGTGGGATGCTGGGTAGATGAGTGCTGCTGGCGGGGTTTGGGGCCGGTGCGCAGCCGGAGAGGCAGGCCGAGCATCTGGTTGAAGTCGCAGTCGTAGAGGTAGCCCTCCCAGTCCACACTCACCAGGCCGCGGCACATGACGCCTTCTAGATTCTCCTCGCGGTGAGCACCCTGGAGCAGCGCCATGTAGGAATCAAACTGGCCGAGGGAGAGCAGCATGCTGCCAAAGCGTTTAATGGGCATGTTGGTCAGCGCGTACAGATGGTTGAAGACAATGCCGAAACGCGTGCCCAGCTCGTCACGGTAGTCGCTCTCAAGCTCGGCCTGGGGCGGCGGAAGGGTGGCGCCTAACGGGTTGTAGACAAGGTCCAGCGTGAGACCGCTGCTGGGCTGTCCGTAGCCGAGGGCGTTCAACGTCTGGAGCGCGCGGATGCTGCTCTCAAAGACGCCGTTACCACGCTGCTTGTCAACGTTCTCCTCCAGATAGCAGGGCAGGGACGCGACGACCTCCACCTCATGGGTGGCGAGGAACTGCGCCAGGTCTTCCTGTCCCAGCTCCTCAAGGACCGTGAGGTTGCAGCGGTCCATGACGTGGACTCCCATGGCGCGAGCCTGGGACACGAGCGCGCGGAAGTGAGGGTTGATCTCCGGGGCGCCGCCGGTGAGGTCCAGGGTACGGACGCCGGCATTACGCGCATGGGCGAGGAAATCCAGCACGTCCTGGACGGTGTCCGCCGTCATCGACTCGGTACGGCGCGGACCTGCGGCAACGTGACAGTGGACGCACTGCAGATTACAGACGTAGCCCAGATTGACCTGCAGGGTGTGCAAAGCATCTCGCCGGAGCGGCGGGAAGCTGATGGGCCGCAGGCTGGGCAGCGTATCGCGCATGGCAGGGAGCTAGGAAGATGAGGGGTTGTGGAAAGTCTACGGCTAGATGTCAACCGATGGATGGGAGAGGTACCTAGCCCGGATCGACGGTGGCACGGGCGGGCTCGCCTACTGGAAGAACCACCGGCTCCTCGGCTTCTAAGAGAGGGGTATCTTCGGGGAAGATCTTGCCCGGGTTCATGATCCCTTTGGGGTCCAGGGCGCGCTTGATGTGGCGCATGGTGTCCAGCGCTGGGCCGTGCTCCTTCGCCATGAAGCGCGAGCGGACGGCGCCAACACCGTGCTCTCCTGTGGTGGTGCCGCCCATTAGCAACGCCAGCTCGTGGATCTCATCCGCGACGAGCAGGACACGCCGGATCTCATCTGGATTGCGCCCGTCGATCAGATGGCCCGGATGCAGGCTGCCGCCGCCGATGTGGCCGTAGGTGGCGATGGGGATGTCGTGCCGCCGGGAAATATCCTGGATGGCGCGCAGCGTCTCCGGGATGCGACCCACCGGCACGCAGATGTCTTCACCACAGTAGGCGCGGTTGCTGTTGGGGCGCAGCATGCCTACCGCGGCGCCAACCACCGAGCGCGCCTCCCACAAGGCGGCGATCTGCTTTGCCTCGGTAGACCAGTCAACCGCGCCATCGCCGGCCCGAGCGAGCGGCCGCACGATCTCCGAGATTCTGGCGGCGTCCCACTCCACGCCCGGTGGATTGCCGTCCACCTCAAAGAGCAGCAGCGCCTCCACCTCCGGCAAATGCATCGCCGGCCGGTAGAGGTTGACGGCACGCACGCAGCGTTCGTCCAAAATCTCGATGGCCGAAGGCGTGATCCCCGCCGCAAAGACCGCCTGCACCGCCTTCCCAGCGTTCTCAAGCTCGTCAAAGAGCGCCAGGACAATCGCCCTGGCGGGCGGGATCGCCATCAGCTTCAGACGCAGTTGCGTAATGACGCCGAGCGTGCCTTCCGCGCCGGCGAACAGCTTCGTCAGCTCCAGCCCGGCCGAGGACTGCTTAGCGCGTGATCCCGCCGAACCGGTCTCTATCAGCGTGCCGTCCGGCAGGACCACCCGGAGGCCGAGTACCCAGGCGCTGGTGGCGCCGTACTTCACGGCGCGCATGCCATGCGCGTTGTTGGCTGCCATGCCGCCCACGGTCGCCGTGCGGCTGGAGCCGGGGTCCGGCGGGAAGACCAGCTTCTGGGGCGCAAGGCGCTCGTTCAACTGCGCGTGTACAACACCCGGTTCGCAGATGGCCTGCATGTTGGGCACATCAATCTCGACAATGCGGTTGAGCGCGTTAAGCGCCAACACGATCCCGCCGTTGAGCGCCACGCAGCCACCCGTCTGCCCGCTGGCCGCACCGCGCGGCGTGACGGGGATGTCTCGCCCATACGCATAGCGCATCACCGCCACAACGTCTTCCTCAGACCCTGCGATGACCGCCACATCCGGCGGGCGCGGTGCCAGCTGAGTCAGAAAAGAGGCATCGTACGCGTACGTGCGCAGCTCGGCTGGCGCATCGACGACCTGCGAGTGTGCGAGCAGGCGGCGGAGATCCTGCGCTACCCCACTCCTGGGCGCACTTCTGGTCACACCGCTGATCATCCCGTCGCCTCGTCCAGCAAGTCCACGATGTGCTTCACCTGAACGGAGGAGCCACGAGCACGCAAGCCGCATTGCAACTGGAGCTGGCAACCCGGATTGGCCGTAGCGATGACATCCGGCTGGGTAGCGAGCGCGTTGTCCAGCTTGCGCTGCTGGAGCTGACCCGACTCTTTGGGGTTAGTGACGTTGTAGATACCCGCGCTGCCGCAACACAGCGTGCTCTCATCCATCTCTACCAGCGTGACGCCCGGAATGGACCGCAAAAGATCGCGCGGTTGCTGGCGGATACGCTGGGCATGCGCCAGGTGGCACGGCTCCTGGTACGTGACGCGCAGCGGCTTGGCCGCTGCCTGGCTAGAGAGTGGCAACGCGCGGTCGGAGAGCATCTCTGTTGCATCACGCACGCGCTGGGAGAAGACGGTGGCGCGGGCGGACCACGCCGGATCGTCCCGGAAATGGTGTCCGTAGTCCTTGAGCATGGCGCCGCAGCCAGCCGAGTTGACGACGATTGGACTGTCCGATATCTCGAACGCCACGATGTTGCGCCGGGCAAGATCCAGGGCGGCAGGAAGATCGCCGCCGTGGGCGTTCAGCGCGCCGCAGCAGCCCTGACCCGCTGTGTTGACCACGTCGCAACCGGCGCGCTGGAGCACGCGAATGGTGGCACGATCCGTCTCCGCCAGCGCGGTGGACATGACGCAGCCGGCAAAGAACGCCACCGGCGTCCCGCTTCCGGTACTCCCAGCACTTTCAGCGCTCCCGGCATTTCCTACGGTTCTGGCGCTCCCGGAAGAGGCTGGATACACCTCCCCGCTCGGCACAAGAAAGCGCGACGAGACCGGCGGCAGGAACGCCTCGGTCTTCGCCAATCCTGTGAGACGCAGCAGCCCGAGCGTTCGGGCGAGCCACTGGAGGCCGGAGCGCTGGTAGAGCCAGATCAAGCGCACGAGCAAGCGGAACGCGCCCATATCCGGGAACAGCTTCCTGAAGACGAGGTAACGAAGGGTGCGCTCCCTGACGGGGCGCTTACGTTGCGGCTCAATCGCAGCGCGCAGGGCCACTTGCAGCGGGTCCATATGGACGCCGGCCGGACAGACGGCCGTACACGCGTCGCACACCAGGCAGTTCTGCTCATGCGTGACCAGGTCTTCGGTCAGGGCAAGGTGGCCTTCCACCAGAGCACGTGCCATTGCAATGCGGCCTCGCGGGCCTTCTGCCTCGTGCCCGGTGAGCACATACGTGGGGCACGACGTGAGGCACAGGCCGCACCGGATGCAGGACAGGATATTGTCGTATTCCTCCAGCAACAGCGACTGGCCGGCGGTACGCAGCCCCATCGCCAGGCGCTCCGGTGAAGCGATGGCGCCGCGGGGCAGCGGACCCAGCGGCGGTGAGGCGGTGGTCTCGTTCGCGCTCACCGCGCCCCAGCTACGGCAGATGCGGCAGGCTTGGCAGCTACAGTGGCTGCGTTGGTTGTGGTCAGCTTCGGTCGCGCGGCGCCATTGGCCGGGGTGGCGCTGGATCTGGGCGTAGCCTCCACTTCGGTTTCCTTGAAGAAGGAACGCTGCGCCGCCGCCACGCCAGCGCCCAGCTCGAGTGGCACGCCACTCTCTTTGAGCGCCAGCTCCACGCCGCCAAGCGTGCCCAGCACCTCCAGCTCGTTAAGCGCGCCCAGGTGGCCGATGCGCAGCACCTTCCCTTTGATCTGCCCAAGACCAACACCCAGTGCCAGACCAAACCGCTCACGGGCATGGCGGATCACCGCGTCCGAATCACTTCCTTCCGGCATGGTCACCGCCGTGAGCGTCGGCGAGTAATGGGCGGGCGTCTCACACAGGATGCGCAGTCCCTTCGCGTCAGACCGGCCCCAGGCGTCCACCGCGGCGCGCACGCCACCGGCCAGCCGCTCGTGGCGGTTGTAGACGGCGTCCAGCCCCTCTTCTTCCACCAGCATGCGCAGCGCTTCGCGCAGGCCGAAGAGGAGCAGAGTGGCAGGGGTGTAGGGGAAGAAACCGGCGGCGTTGTCTCGGAGGATGGGGCGCCAGTCAAAGAAGTGGCGCGGCGCGCCGCCCTTCTCTCCCGCGGCACGGGCGCGTGATCCCGCGCAGAGCAGCGCGATCCCCGGCGGAAGCATCAGCCCCTTCTGGCTGCCCGCCAGCGCCACATCCACCCGCCACTCGTCCAGCTTGAAGGCCGTGCTGCCAAGCGAGCTGACAGCGTCCACCAGCAGCAGTGCATCATGACCGGCGGCGTCCATCGCCCGCCTGATGGCGCCCACGTCTGAAAGGACGCCGGTGGATGTCTCATTCTGAACAACCAATACCGCTCTATATGAGGAAGAACCGGCAGTAGTGACCGTGTCGGCGCGGAGTCTGCGCTCCACTTCATCCGGCGGGAGCGCCTGGCCCCAGCGGAGGGGGATCTCGTCCACCACGTACCCAAGGTTGCGCGCCGTCTGAGCAAACTGGGCGCTGAAGTGCCCGTAGTTGAAGGCGAGCACGCGATCTCCCGGCGCGAGCGTGTTGACGAGCGCAGCCTCCCACGCGCCAGTCCCGGAGGATGGGTACAGCACCGGCTCGCCTCCCTCCGTACCGCCGCGCGTGCCGAAGACCTGGCGCAAGAGCGGCAGAATCTCCTTCGTCAGGGCGGCAAACTCTGGGCCGCGATGATCGATCACTGGGCGGTCCATCGCGCGTAGGATGCGGTCCGGCACGTTGGTCGGCCCGGGGATCTGGAGGAAAGGACGTCCGCTTAGCACGCGCTCAGTATAGTCAGACCACCATGCCTGCCATCGAACGCTTCGGCTACAACGCCCCCGCCGGGAAGTCCCTGGAAGACGCCACCCGCTGGGCGGCGGAGGCGCGCCTGTACTGGATTGACTTCAACGCGGACCGCGCGCCCAACGGTCTTTCAGACTGGGACGATGCGCGCATCCGCGCCGTGCGTGATCTGAGCGAGCGCCATGGCATCAAGTACGGCATCCACACGCTGTCCGCCACCAACAACGCCGAGATCGGGCCGTTCGTGAGCGAGGCCGTAGACGAATACCTCCGAGCGAACGTGGACCTGGCTGCGCAGATGGGCTGCGAGTGGGTGATTGTGCACGGCGGCTACCACTTTGGCGACGTGGAGCGTCGTCGTGACGCCGCCGTCGCGCGACTTCAGCGGCTCGTGGAGTACGCCGCACAGAAGCAGATGCCGCTGTGGCTAGAGAACCATAACTGGGAGCCCGACGAAGCTGAGATCCACTACATCCCGGACAATGTGGAGGAACTGCGCTGGTTCCTGGACGCCCCCGGCCTCAAAGACAGCCCCTGGCTCAAGTGGACCTTCAATGCGGGCCACGCCGAGCTTGTGTCAGACAAGGTAGGCGGCTTCCTAAACGCCTTCGGTGTGGATCGCATCGCTCAGGTGCGCCTGATGGACAACCCCGGCACGTACGAGAAGCACCTCCTCCCCGGCGAAGGCGTCCTGGACTTCCCAAACATCTTCCGCCAGATAGAAAGCGCAGGCTACACCGGCCCCTATTGTCTTGACTTCCCTGGAACAGATGCAGACCGAATTAGGATCAGAGACGAGTGGGTGAAGCTGTAGAACGCTCACTTGAGGACTACCGAGGGTCACAAAGGCAGCGATCCCTATACAAGCAGGAGCAGAGCGCGACATGGGCAAGTTAGACCGGAAAGTTGCCATCGTTACTGGTGGGGCGCGGGGGATTGGACGCGCGATTGCGCTGCGGTTGGCGGAGGACGGAGCTGCCGTCGCGGTGGCGGACCTGAACGCGGAAGGCGCCGCTGATGTAGCGGCAGAGATCACCGGCGCCGGAGGCAAAGCGCTGGCAGCGCGCGTGGATGTGACCGACGCGCAGAGCACCAAGGAGCTGGTGGCACGCACGGCACGCGAGTTGGGGAGACTGGACGTGATGGTGGCCAACGCCGGCATCATCCAGGTCAAACCATTTCTGGATCTCACGGTGGATGATTGGGAGGGCACATTTGCGGTGAACGTGCGCGGCGTCTTCCTTTCCTTGCAGGCAGCGGCGCGCCAGATGATCGAACAGGGTGAAGGCGGTCGGCTGCTGGCGACAGCGAGCATCGCGGCCAAGATGGGATCGCCATATCAGGCGCACTACCAGGCCAGCAAGAGCGCCGTGGTTGGGCTGGTGCGCAGCGCCGCCTGGGAGCTTGGCAAGCACGGCATCACGGTGAACGCGTACTGCCCGGGTGTGGTGGATACGGACATGTGGCGGTACATCGATACCGAGCGAGGCAAGCTGCAAGGGCGCGAGCCAGGCGAGCTGCTGAAAGAAATGGCGGGACGTAATCCGCTGGGCAGGGTAGAAGTGCCGGAGGACGTGGCGCCTCTGGTGAGTTTCTTGGCGTCCGAGGACAGTCGCTTCATCACCGGCCAGGCAATCAACGTCTGTGGCGGCATGGTGATGTGGTAGAAACGCCGGGCATGGCTGTTTCTGGTGATCTACAGGCAATCATCCTGGCAGGAGGGAAGGGCCAGCGCCTGCGACCCTACACCGAGGACCGGCCAAAGCCGATGGTCCTCATCCTCGAGAAGCCCATCTTGGAATATCAGGTGCGCTGGCTGGTGAGCCAGGGCGTGAAGCGCATTGTCATCTCCTGCGGCTACCTGCACAACGTCATCCAGGAGTACTTTGAGCACGGCGAGAAGTACGGCGTCGAGATCCGCTACGCCGTGGAGGACGAGCCGCTGGGTCGGGGTGGCGGGATCAAGCTAGCCTGGAACGAGCTAAGCCCATCCGATGCGCCGGTGATCGCCACCAACGGGGACATCGTCACCAGCTTTGATCTGCAGGCGATGCTGGCGTATCACCAAAGACACCAGGCAATGGTGACCGACCTAGTGGTGCCGTACGTCAGCCAGTACGGCATCGTGGATATCACGGATGATGACAAGGTCATCGGATTCCGCTCTGAGCCGCGCTTGCCGTACTGGGTCAATGCGGGCGTCTACGTGATGGAGCAGTCAGTGCGCGAACTGCTGCCTGACAACGGTGACCACGAGCAGCACACCTTCCCCGCGTTGGCAGACCAAGGCAAGCTGCTGGCCTACAAGACCGAGAAGTTCTGGCGCGCCGTAGACACGGTGAAAGACCTCACCGTCGTGAAAGACCACTTCACCAAACAGCTCCTAGAACGCTTCCTGGCCGGCTAGCGTATTCAGTTACCCCGCGTAACCGTTTGCGTATTCGGCCAGCAGGCGGACGCCGTAGCCGGTGGCGCCTTTGGGCTTGTAGGGGGAGTCGGAGTCCGCCCAGGCCATGCCCGCGATGTCTACGTGGGCCCAGGGCACCTTTTTGGCGAACTGCTTGAGCAGCATGCCGCCGCCGATGGCGCTGGCGGCGCGTCCGGTACTGTTCTTCATATCCGCGATGTCTGAGCGGATGGCCTTCTTGTACTCATCATCCCAGAGGGGTAGCTCCCAGACTTTCTCGCCCGTAGCGTCGCCTGCCTTCTTGAGGCGCTCCGCTACGTCTGGGTCGTTGGCCATGACGCCGGCGCAGCCGTGGCCGAGCGCGGTGACGACGCCACCGGTGAGCGTGGCTACGTCCAGCATCGCCTGCGGGGTGTAGCGCTGGCCGTACGCCAGCGCATCCGCGAGAACGAGGCGGCCTTCCGCATCCGTGCTGATGATCTCGATGGTCTGGCCATCCATGGCGCGAAGCACGTCGCCGGGACGGATAGCCGTGCCCGACGGCATGTTCTCCACGGCGGGTATCAAGGCGATGGTGCGCTGAGGGGACTTGAGCAGTGCCAGGGCACGCATGGCCCCGATAACGGCGGCGCCGCCGCCCATGTCGTCCTTCATCTGCCACATGCCCTCCGCGGGCTTGATGGAGATGCCACCGGTATCAAAGGTGATGCCCTTCCCGCATAACACCACTGGTTTTTGGTTCTCGCCGCCCGGTGGGGTGTGCTCCAAGATGATGAAGCGCGCGGGCTGCTCCGAGCCGGCGGCGACCCCCATTAGGGCGCCCATGCCAAGCTCGTCCATCTGCGACGGCTCCAGTGCCTCGTAGCGCAAGCCAACCTGCGCCGCCATGGCGCGTGCCTCTTCTGCCATGGCGATGGGAGGCAGGACGTTCCCCGGACGGGTGACGAGCGTGCGGGCAAAGTTCTGGCTCTCAGCCAGGATGCGACCGCGGCGCGTACCTTCCTCAATCTCAGGCACCTTGCTCTCGTCCAGCTCAATGACGATTAGCTCGTCAATCGCGCGTTTTGCGTCTTCGTCTTCTCCTGCGCCACTAGATCCAGCACTGCCTCCTGCGTTGGCTCCACCGCTGGGTCCAGGACCAGTAGTCTTGCCTTTCAGCTCAGCAAAGCGATACAGGCCAAGGACGGCACCTTCGGCAAGAGCTTGCGCCGCGCGCTGCGGATCAGTCCCACCAATCCCTGCGCCGTGGACGATCGTTGCGAGGCGGCGCACGCCCAGGTCACGGGCGCGGCGTGCGGCGGTGGCGGAGACCTGACGTGCCCTATCCAGTGTGAAGTCGTCGCGCTTGCCGAGGCCGGCGATCACGACGCGCTGGGCCTTGACTTCGCCTCCAGGGACCGGATAGAGGACGGCGGTCTGGTTCAGTTTGCCTGTGAAGTCGCCTGTAGCAATCAGGCGGGTGATCGCGCCGCCCAGGGCGACGTCAATAGCACCCGTGGCGCCTCCCGGCTCTGTGGCGCCCTGAAAGAGGTTCACGACGATGGCGCCGGCATCGACGCTCGCGAGCTGTCCAGCCTGGACGCGAATGTTCATTTGGGGGCTATTGTAGGGGCGATGAGGGTGCTTTCACGCTCAGGCTCTGCCCGCCTAGCGGGACGTGTTTAGCGCGGCACGTCTAGTTGAGGGTGACGCCGGATGGAAGCGTCTGGCCGCCATTGGCGGTGGCCAGGGCGGATGCGGCCCGGCGGGCGAGGTAGCGCTGGCGGTTGCGGGCCAGCACGGTCTCACGATGACGCAGGTAGTAGTCTTTCCAGTACTCGCTCTTGCGCGAGCGGTTCTCGTCGTACCAGCGCTTGCTCTTGCCTCGGATCTTGTCTTTGTTCTGCTGGTAATACTCGCGAGAGTAGTCCAGCAGGCGATCCTTGTGCTTGCTGTAGTGTTCGCGGCGCTTTTCTAGTATGCGCGCGCGGTTTTGGGCATAGTATGCGCGCCGGGTCTCCGCTACATCCTTGGCCTCTGCCTTAGACACGTCCTTGGTTGTCACCTCAAGTGTCACCTCACAAACCCTCTGGTCCCCGCCGCGCGGCCCAAGCCGGCGAACGTGCGCGCATTATAGGCGGCGCCGCGTCCCGCGGCACCAGAACGCACCCAGGTCACCCACTACGCACTCTTAGCCACCTCTAGGCATCATTGGAAGGAGATCTCATCGTGACTGCTAGGCAATCTACCCCACCGACCAATGCCCAACCGCCCAACCACCCATCAAACGGGCAACCGAGTGGAAGGCCGCGCGGGCCGGTGAAGACGCCAGCGTATCTCTGGATGGATGGGCGCCTAGTCCCCTGGGATGAGGCGTCGGTCCATCCCAGCCGGCTGGGATGGTCAACTATCGGCGCGGTATTTGAAGGCATCAAGGCATACTGGAATGAAGCCGAGGGCAAGTTATACGGCTGGCAGTTCGCTGAGCACTATGATCGCTTCCAGCAGTCAATGCGCCTGGAGCGGATGCGACCAGATTTCACGCCGGAGCAGTTGGTGGAAGCATCGGTGGAGCTACTGAGAGCCAACGATGCGCACGAGGACACGTACGTGCGCCCGCTCGCATGGCACGCGGACGCAACCTGGTTCGGGCACATGGAGGACAGCCGCACCGGTATTGTGATCACCACTGCGCCCTTCACGAGCGGCTTGGGGTCAGGGAAGGCAGTCCGGGCATGCGTGTCCTCCTGGACACGCGTGGGGGACAACCAGCTCTCGCCGCGGATCAAGTGCATCTCCAACTACCAGAACAGCCGCATGGCACTGCTGGAGGCGACGTTGAACGGCTATGACCAGCCGATTATCCTGAACAGTCAGGGAAGGGTGACTGAGGGCCCGGCGGCGTGCATCTTCATCGTGCGTGACGGCGTGGTGATCACGCCATCTCTGACCAGCGGCATTCTGGAGAGCATCACGCGGACGGCCGTCTTGCGCCTGTGCCGGGATGAGCTGGGACTACCTACCGAGGAGCGCGAGGTAGATCGCACCGAGTTGTACGTGGCGGAGGAGATCTTCTTCTGCGGCACAGGTGCCGAGATCATGCCCGTGTGCGAGGTGGATCACTACCGCGTGGGCCCCGCTGATAGCGCTGGCGGAGCTGCTGGTATGGGACCGCTCACGGCGCAGATAGAGCAGCTCTTTCACGCGGTGGTGCGCGGTACGCAGCACGGGTACGGTTACTGGCGAACGCCAATTCATACGCCGATCCATGAGGCTGTGCGCGCGACGGCGTCCGTATAGACGGCAGCTAAACACGAGGTAGATGCCTTCCCAATGCTTCACTTCCTAGTCTTCATCTCTGGAATGACTGTGCTTGGCAGCGAGCTCGCGGCCTCGCGCTTGCTGGCGCCGTACTTCGGCACATCCTTGTTTATCTGGGCCAACCTCATTGGCCTGATCCTGCTGTACCTGACGCTGGGCTACTGGCTCGGCGGGCGGTTGGCGGATCGCTATGCCCGGCGCGAATCGCTGTATCACGTCACCGCGGTGGCGGCCCTCTTCATCGCGTTGATCCCGGTGCTGGCCCGGCCCATCCTTTACGTGTCATCCATCGGGTTCGCCAGCTATTCGCTGGGCATCTTTTGGGGATCGCTGATGGGGGTCATCGCGCTGTTCATCGTGCCCATGACGCTGCTGGGTTGTGTCTCGCCGTGGGCTATCCGCCTTTCCGTGCAGGACGTGCGGGGCGCGGGGCGCACAGCCGGCACGCTGTACGCGCTCTCCACGCTGGGGAGCATCGCGGGCGCCTACCTGCCGGTGCTGCTGCTCATTCCCAATTTGGGCACCAACCGCACGTTCTTCCTCTTTTCCCTTGTGCTGCTACTCACATCTGTGGTGGGGCTGCTGCAAGAGCGCCGCGCGGCAAGCCCGGCGCCCGTAGCTGATGGTGTTGAGGTAGTTCAGCCGGCGACGCGGAGAGGTGGAGCGGCGATTGGGGTGTACGTCGTCGCGCTGGTAGTGATCACGGTCATTGCGGCGCTGCCCGGTGGGATCATCCGCGCCCAGCCGTATGGTGAGCTGCTGTACGAGAATGAGAGTGCCTACAACTACATTCAGGTGGTGAAGAACGGGACGCGCGTTGACCTTGTGCTGAACGAAGGGCACGCCGTCCATTCCATCTATGACCCCAACGAGCTGTTGACGCAGGGGCCGTGGGACTACTTCCTGATGGCGCCCTTCTTCTCGCCGGGCGTGCGCGAGCGAGACGTGGACAGCATGTTGATGCTCGGCAGCGCGGCTGGCACAACGCCCCGCATGTACACCGAGTTATTCGGACCTATCAGAATCGACGGTGTGGAGATCGACCCCAAGATCATCGAGGTCGGCAAGCGCTACTTCGCCATGACCATGCCCAACTTCAACGCCATCGCGCAGGACGCGCGCTACTTCCTGCGCCAGACGGATCAGCGCTACCAGGTGATTGGCGTAGACGCGTACCGGCAGCCGTACATTCCCTTCCACCTGACCACGCGCGAGTTCTTCCAAGAGGTGAAAGAACACCTTGACGCGGACGGCGTGGTGGCGATCAACGCGGGGCGGACGGAGGATGACTACCGGCTGGTCAACGTGCTGGCCGGCACTATGAAGGACGTGTATCCCAACGTCTTTGTCATCAACATCCCCACGGCTATCAACAGCATCATTGTGGGCACGAACAAGCCAAGCACGCTGGCCGAGTTCCGCGCCAACCTGGACACGATCCAGGAGCCAACGCTGCGCCGCGTCGCGCAGATAGCGCGCTCCAACACCTGTGAGTATGTGCCCGCGCAGCAAGGGTCAGCGGGCAGGGGGCAAGGGGCAGGAGAAACATGCGCGTTTGCTCAGGGTTTGGGACGCATGGTGTTCACAGACGACCTTGCGCCGGTGGAGCAGGTGATAGACCAGATCATCCTGGGCTACATCTCCGGCACCGGGACCAGTGGGAGGTAGCGCGCGGCGCTCCCTGCCTTAGCGGTGGTGGACAACTCATCCAGAGGAGCGTCGGAGTGGGTCTGGATGAGGAGGTCGGTCAGGACGGTATCGCGCTCGGCGTCGGTGATGGGGGCGTTGATGGCGGTCTCGTCAGAGGAGCCGGACTGAGTGGCTAAGCGGAGGCGGCGCTGGTGGACTTCCTGGTCGAGGAGGTCCTGAAGGTCGGCGGGGCCGACATCTGCGTCGGGGAGGGCGCCTGAGTAGGGGGCGCCGAAGACACCGGAGCGGGCGAGCCGGCCGGGGTTCTGGCCGATGCGGAGCTGGGCAACCTCGGTGGTCGCGCCGCCACGCTGCATCAGATGGCGAGCATCCACGCGGGCCGGGGCGAGCTGGACGAGGCGATGCGCCTGTACCGCGAGTCGCTCGAGATACAGGACCGGCTGGGCGACCTCTGGGGTCGCGCCGCCACGCTCGCGATGATTGGGCAAATCAGCGTGCATAGAGGCGACATCGCGACTGGCGTCTCGATGCTGCGAGAAGCGGTCCCGACACTGGCACGGATGCGATCGAGTGATGTCGAAGCAGTGATGCGAATGCTGGGATCAGTCAGAGCAGCCGTCGGGGAAGAGAAGTTCGCCGCGGCGTGGCGGGAAGTGACCGGAGAAGGGGCGATTCCCGAGTGGGTTCCGGAACCGGCCAACATATCGGAAGCGTGACGAAGACCGCCACGCGGCGCACGGGGCCAGACACTTGCGAAGTGCGTTAGCCCGCGGTGCTGTCCTTGCGCTGGTGGATGAAAATCAGGTTGCCGTCCGGGTCCTGAATCATGGCGCCGTAACAGACGTCGCTCTCGCGCGGTGCCGGCACTATCGCCGGCCGCTCGCCTCACTCGGTGGGTCGGGCGGCGTCAATGAGTGCCTTGACATATGAGCCGTACTCTTGAACCTGCTCCGACGCCGCGTTCTTGCCGGTTTCGCCCTCCAGATTCGTTTATATATAGAGAGGAGGACGTCCGCGTACAGCCCCACTTCCACGCCAATCGCAGGAGCACCCGCATAATTCCGCCGCTTCGTTGTTCTACTACTATGCACGGACCATCGCATGCACCTAAACAATCGAATCGTCTTCCACCCCTCACCGCAACCCAGTGGCGCGCCGTGACGCTATCCTGTCATGTTGCCAGCTAGACACCATCATCCCTGCCGGAGTGGCTACACAGGGATACAAAGGGCTACAAAAAACGCCGGTTCATCCGCCCCGATGCAACAAAATGCAAAAAATGCACAGGGCAGCACTTCGCATATGGTGCCAGTCTGGCACCATATGCGGCCCGTAAGAAGCAAAACTCCAAAACGAACCCCCTCCCGTCTGCCACGCCATCACCGGTTCGTCGCGCGTTCGGCAAATGAGGCGCAGGTCGCCGTCCGGGTCCTGGGTCCTGGCGTCGTAACAGACGTGGCTCTCGTTCAAAAGTGATGGAGCGACGAGCGAAATGAAGCAGGTCACGGCGCAGGTGTTTGAGTGGAGCCGGTACGAGCCGCAGGGGCGGTTTGACCGCAACGGGTGGTTCGTGCTGGGG